>JAABUJ010005605.1_pt1 | contig 12489 bp, 10 predicted proteins | sample 5559131 | NCBI WGS metagenome assembly JAABUJ01 (sample SAMN10711875, study PRJNA513366) | rock metagenome | isolation source: Antarctica rocks | place: Antarctica: Victoria Land, Mt New Zealand nord | collected 2016-01-07
CCCCCCACCCGGGCCAGCCCCCGAACCCTCCGGTCTGATGACGGCGGCGACCGAGACGGCGGCGGCCAACTCGGTCGGCTCGCTGCTCCGCATGCTCACCGCCGAGCGCGCCACCCAGGTGCACCGCGGCGGCCCGACCATCGAGGACCTGGTGCGCGAGGAAGTCCGCCCGCTGCTGTCCGCCTGGCTCGATACCCACCTGCCGCCCATGGTCGAGCGTCTCGTGCGCGCCGAGATCGAGCGGGTGATGGGACGCGCCGCCCCCTAGCCGGGCCTTCCCGGCGTCGGTAGAAGCCCCTAGCCGGGTCTTCCCGGCGTCGCTAGAAGCAGGGCCATGCTCAGCAAATCCTTTTCGCCGGCCGAGACCGAGGCCGCGACCTACGCCGGGTGGGAAAGATCGGGCGCGTTCGCGGCCCAGCCCGGCAGCGATGCCGGCCCGTTCACCATCATGATTCCGCCGCCGAACGTCACCGGCAGCCTGCACATCGGCCACGCCCTGACGATGACCTTGCAGGACACGCTGATCCGCTGGCGCCGGATGCAGGGACATGACGCGCTGTGGCAGCCCGGCACCGACCACGCCGGCATCGCGACGCAGATGGTGGTGGAGCGTCTGCTCAGCGCCGAGGCCACGACCCGGCAGGCGCTCGGGCGCGACGGCTTCACCGACCGGGTCTGGCAGTGGAAGGCGCAATCCGGCGGCACGATCACCACCCAGCTACGCCGCCTCGGCGCGTCGCTGGACTGGGCGCGCGAGCGGTTCACGATGGATGCCGGGCTGTCGGACGCGGTGCGCGAGGTGTTCGTCACCTTGCACCGGCAAGGGCTGATCTACCGCGACCGTCGCCTGGTGAACTGGGACCCGGCGTTCCAATCCGCCATCAGCGACCTGGAAGTCGAGAGCCGGGAGGTCCGCGGCAGCCTGTGGCACATCGCCTACGCCGTCGAGGGGACCGGTGAGACCGTCACCGTCGCGACCACAAGGCCGGAGACGATGCTGGGCGACACCGCCATCGCCGTGCACCCGGACGACGCGCGCTACGCAGGCTTGGTGGGCAAGTTCGCGGTCGTGCCGCTGGTGGGCCGCCGCATTCCGATCGTGGCTGACACGTACTCCGACCCGGCGAAGGGCACCGGCGCGGTCAAGATCACGCCCGCGCACGATTTCAACGATTACGAGGTCGGCCGCCGCCACAGCTTGCCGATGCCGACCGTGCTCGACCGCGAAGGGCGCGTGACCCTGGAGGAGGTGGAGACCGACTCGGCGTTCGTGCACGGGCTTGCCGGACAGGACCGTTTCGCCGCCCGCCGCGCCATCATTGCGGAACTGGAGCGGCTGGAGGTGTTGGCGCGGGTCGAGCCGCACACCCACCAGGTGCCCCACGCCGACCGCTCCGGCGCCGTGGTGGAGCCGCGGCTGACGGTCCAGTGGTACTGCAACGCGGCCGAGCTGGCGAAACCGGCCATCGAGGCGGTCGAGGCGGGCGAGACGGCGTTCGTGCCGAAGCAGTGGGAGAACACGTTCTTCGCCTGGATGCGCGACATCCAGCCCTGGTGCATCAGCCGTCAGCTGTGGTGGGGGCATCGCATTCCCGCCTGGTACGGCCCGGACGGCGCCGTGTTCGTGGCGCGCACGGCGGCGGAGGCGCAGGCCGACGCCGCCGCGCATTACGGCCGCGCCGAGCCTTTGACGCAGGACGAGGACGTGCTGGACACCTGGTTCAGCTCGGCGCTGTGGCCGTTCTCGACCCTGGGGTGGCCGGAGCAAACCGCCGACCTCGCGCGCTACTACCCGACCGACGTGCTGGTGACGGGGTTCGACATCATCTTTTTCTGGGTAGCCCGGATGATGATGATGGGGCTGCACTTCATGCAGGCGCCGCCGTTCCGCACCGTGTACATCCACGGCCTCGTGCGCGATGAGCGCGGGCAGAAGATGAGCAAGTCGAAGGGCAACGTCATCGACCCGCTGGAGCTGATCGACTGCTTCGGCGCCGACGCGCTGCGCTTCGCCATCTGCGGCTTGGCCGGGCCGGGACGCGACATCAAGCTCGGGCCGGCCCGGGTGGAAACCAGCCGCGGCTTCGTCACCAAGCTGTGGAACGCCGCGCGCTTCTGCGAGATGAACGCGGTCGCGCCCGACCCGGCCTTCGACCCGGCTGCCGTGCAAGCGCCGCTGTGCCGCTGGATTCTGGACGCCGCCAACGCCGCCACGGCGGAGGCGACGGCCGCCCTGGACGCCTCCCGCTTCGACGAGTACGCCGCCGCCGGCTACCGCTTCACCTGGAACGTGTTCTGCGACTGGTTCCTGGAGTTTGCCAAGCCCGTGTTCGCCGCCGGTGGCGCCGAGGCGGCGGAGTTGCGCGCCACCGCCGCCCACGTGCTCGGCACGGTCCTGCGCCTGCTGCACCCGGCGATGCCGTTCGTGACGGAGGCGCTGTGGGACGAGTTCGGCTTCGGCGCGCCCGGCAGCCTGATCCGCGCCGCCTGGCCGCAGCCGGTCGCCGTCGCCGGCGCCGCCGACGCCAGGGCCGAGTTGGACTGGCTGGTCCGCTTGATCGGCGAGGTCCGCACCGTGCGCGCCGAGATGAACGTGCCGCCGTCCATCCTCGCGCCGCTGTGGCTGCGGGACGCGACGCCGGCCACGCTCGCCCGCGCCGGACGCTGGCGGGAGGCGATCGGGCGCATGGCCCGGGCCAGCGAGGTATCGGCACTTACCGGCGATCCGCCGCGGCACTCGGCGCAGATGGGGCTGGACGAGGCCACGATCGTGCTGCCGCTGGAGGGCCTGATCGACATGGACGCGGAGCGCGCTCGCCTGGCGCGCGAGCGGGCCAAGACCGTCGCCGAGATCGCCAAGGTCGAGGCCAAGCTGTCCCGGCCCGACTTCGTCGAGCGCGCCCCGCCCGACATCGTCGAGGAGAACCACGAGCGGCTGCGCAGCTTCCATGCCGAGTTGGCACGGCTGGACGCCGCCCTGCGCCGCATAGACTGATTGAAAACCAGGAGACCGCCATGCTGACCAAGCGCTGGGACAAAAGCCGCCTGCCGTCGCGCCACGTGACCGAGGGTCCCGACCGCGCGCCGCACCGCAGCTACTACTACGCGATGGGCCTGACAGAGGAGCAGATCGCGCAGCCTTTCGTCGGCGTCGCGACCTGCTGGAACGAGGCGGCGCCGTGCAACATCGCCCTGTCCCGCCAGGCGCAGTCGGTGAAGCGCGGCGTGGCGGAGGCGGGCGGCACCCCGCGTGAGTTCACCACCATCACCGTCACCGACGGCATCGCGATGGGCCACCAGGGCATGAAGTCCTCGCTGGTGTCGCGCGACTGCATCGCCGACAGCGTGGAGCTGACGGTGCGCGGCCATGCCTACGACGCGCTGGTGGGGCTGGCGGGGTGCGACAAATCCTTGCCGGGCATGATGATGGCGATGCTGCGGCTGAACGTGCCGAGCGTGTTCATGTACGGCGGCTCGATCCTGCCCGGCACCTTCAAGGGCCGCGACGTGACGGTGGTCGACGTGTTCGAGGCGGTCGGCCAGCACGCGGCCGGCAACATGAGCGACGCGGACCTGCACGAGCTGGAATGCGTCGCGTGCCCGTCCGCGGGCGCGTGCGGCGGGCAGTTCACCGCCAATACCATGGCGACCGTCAGCGAGGCGATCGGCCTGGCGCTGCCGGGCTCCGCGGGTGCGCCGGCCCCGTACGAGGACCGCGACCGCTGGGCGGCCGACAGCGGCCGGGCGGTGATGGCGCTGCTGGAAAGCGGCCTGCGCCCCCGCGACATCTGCACCCGGCGCGCGTTCGAGAACGCGGCCGTCGTGGTGGCCGCGACCGGGGGGAGCACCAACGCCGGGCTGCACCTGCCGGCGATGGCGCACGAGGCGGGGATCAGCTTCACCATGGACGACGTGGTCGCGGTCATGCGCCGCACGCCGTACATCGCCGACCTGAAGCCGGGCGGGAAATACGTGGCGTTCGACGTGCACAAGGTCGGCGGCATCCCGGTCATCCTGAAGGCGCTGCTGGATGGCGGGCTGCTGCACGGCGACTGCATCACCGTCACCGGGCGGACGTTGGCCGAGAACCTCGCGGGCGTGGTGTTCCCGGCCGACCAGGACGTGATCTATCCGGTCAGCCGCCCGCTGTCCCCGACCGGCGGCGTGGTCGGGTTGCGCGGCAACCTCGCTCCCGACGGCGCCATCGTGAAGGTCGCGGGCATGAAGAACCAGCGCTTCGAGGGCGCCGCGCTGTGCTTCGACTGCGAGGAGGACGCCTTCCGCGCCGTGCAGGACCGCGCCTACAAGACCGGTGACGTGCTCGTCATCCGCTACGAGGGTCCCTGCGGTGGACCCGGCATGCGCGAGATGCTCTCGACCACCAGCGCCATCTACGGGCAGGGCATGGGCGAGGACGTGGCGCTGATCACCGATGGCCGCTTCTCGGGGGCCACGCGCGGCTTCTGCGTGGGCCATGTCGGGCCGGAGGCTGCGGTCGGCGGGCCGATCGGGCTGCTGCGCAACGGCGACCGGATCGTGATCGACGCCCGGGCCGGCACCATCGACGTGCTCCTGTCCGACGCCGAATTGGTCGAGCGCCGGGCGGCCTGGACGCCGCGCCAGACCGATTACAACAGCGGCGCGATTTGGAAGTATGCTCAGCTGGTCGGCCCGGCGCATCTCGGCGCCGTCACCCATCCCGGTGGCGCGGCGGAGACCCACTGCTATGCGGACATCTAGCCGGAACGCCGTTCGCCCGTTCGCGGCCGCGCGGGCGCTGCGACGCCTGATCGGCAACCCCGACGACACGCAGCAGGTGTTCGCGATCGTCGATGCGCTGAAGGGACGGCAGACCGAGCGCGGCCTGCGCCGGTTCGCGGCGACCGAATTGGGCCGGCAGGTGCTGGCCGAGCGCCGCCACTTGATCGATACGCTAAACGACCGCGCCGCGCTGGCAGCGCTTCCGCGGGGAACCCTGGGGCGCGAGTACCACGAATTCCTGGCGGAGCAGAACCTGACCGCCGCCGGGCTGGCCGAGGTGCCGCGCAACCGGGGTGAGATGACGCCGGACGAGCAGCTGTTCGCCAACCGCATGCGCGATCTGCACGACCTGTTCCACGTCATAACCGGCTACGGACGGGAACCGATGGGCGAGATTTGCGTGCTGGCGTTCACCTACCCGCAGATCAAGGGTCGCGGCATCGGCGTGATCGCCCTCGTCGGCATGCTCAAGCTCAGCCGCGACTTGCCGGGCGCCGGCGTTCCCGGCGCGGTTGCCGAATCTTATCGCCGTGGCCGGTCCGCTGCGCGGCTGGCGGCGCAGGATTGGGAATCGCTGATGGACCAGCCGGTCGCGGCGTTGCGCGACCGGTTCGGGCTACGGCCGCCGGTGAAATACCAGGCAGTGCGGGCCGGGGCGGGCCTTACTCCAGCGTGATCACCACCGGCACATGGTCGGACGGCTGGTCCTCGCCGCGCACGTCCCGGTCCGGCGACGCCGCCGCTAGCCGGTCCGCGAGCGTCGGCGACAGCAGCGCGTGGTCGATGCGCAGCCCGCGGTCGCGCGGCCAAGCGCCCGCCTGGTAGTCCCAGAACGTCCACACCGGCCCGGCCGGGTGCATGACGCGGATCGCGTCCGTCAGCCCCAGCCATAGCAGCCGGCGGTAGCGGGCGCGGGTTTCGGGGCGCACCAGCGCGTCGTCGGCGCCGATCGTGCCCGGCGCGAAATCCACGTCCTCCGGGCACACGTTGTAGTCGCCGGCCAGCACGAACGGGGTGTCGGCCGCCAGCAGCGCCTCCGCCCGGTCGCCGAGCCGGTCCATCCAGGCCAGCTTATAGGCGTATCCCGCCTCGCCGCCGGAGTTGCCGTTGGGCAGGTACAGGTTGCCCACCATCATCCCGCCGACCTCGACCTCCAGGTAGCGCGCCTGGGCATCCTCGGCCGGAAGGCCCGGCAAGCTGACGTGACGGACCTCGAACGGCAGCCGGCTCAGCACCGCGACGCCGTTGTAGGATTTCTGCCCGGCGGCGACCGACTTGTACCCGAGCGCCTCGAACGACAGAGCGGGGAAGGCGTGCGCCTCGCACTTGATCTCTTGCAGCAGCAGCACGTCCGGGGCGGCGCGCTCCAGCCAGCGCCGCACGTGCGGCTCGCGCATGCGGACCGAGTTGACGTTCCAGGTCGCGAGCTTCAAACGCCCGGATCAGTCGATGGAGAAGCTGGTGCCGCAGCCGCAGGCCGACGACGCGTTCGGGTTGCGGACGGTGAAATGGCTGCCCATCAGCTCGTCGGTGTAGTCGAGCTGCGCGCCGGCCAACAGGTCGAGGCTCGCCGGGTCCACGACTACGCGAGCGGGTCCGGCCTGCACGACCAGATCGTCGGGCTGGGCGGCGCCATCCAGCTCGAACTTATACTGGAAGCCGCTGCATCCCCCCGCGAGCACGGCGACCCGCAGCGCTGCCGGGGTGGCCTGGCCCGCGACGATCTCGGCAATGCGCGCGGCAGCCCGGTCGGAGACGGCGAAGGTGTTTTCCATGCACGCAACATAGGGCAGACGCGCTCCGGATTGAAGAGGCACGGGATCGGGTGCAAATCCCGGCGCATGTCGCGCGCTCCTTACGCTGTTCACGCCGAAACCTCCCGCGGGCGGCTGCACCCCGAACCGGAGGCGCGGACGCGCACGCCGTGGCAGCGGGACCGCGACCGGGTCATTCATAGCGCGGCGTTCCGCAAGCTGCAGTATAAGACTCAAGTATTCGTGAACCATGAAGGCGACTTCTTCCGCACCCGGCTGACGCACAGCCTCGAAGTGGCGCAGATCGCCCGCTCCATCGCCCGCGAGCTGGGGTTGGACGAGGACCTGACGGAGGCGCTGGCGCTGGCGCACGACCTCGGCCACCCGCCGTTCGGCCACGCCGGGGAGGAGGCGCTGAACGCCCGCATGAAGCCGTTCGGCGGCTTCGACCACAACGCGCAGTCGATGCGGATCGTGACCTTGCTCGAGAGCCGCTACGCCGCGTTCGACGGGCTGAACCTGACGTGGGAGACGCTGGAGGGCCTGGCCAAGCACAACGGCCCGCTGGCGAAACCGCCGCCCTACATCGCCGAGTACGACGCGCGGCACCGGCTGGAGCTGTCCACCTACGCCTCCGCCGAGGCGCAAGTGGCGGCGATGGCGGACGACATCGCCTACCACAGCCACGACCTGGACGACGGCATGAGCGCCGGCCTGTTCGGCCCGGAGGAGATCAGCCACCTGCCGCTAGTGAAGGAAGCGCTGGCCGAGGCGCGGATGTCGAGCCTGGACGTGCCGCCGCCGCGGCTGCGGCACGAGACGATCCGCCGCGTCATCAACCGCCTGGCGAGCGACCTCGTGGCCGAGAGTCGCCGGCGTATCGTCCACCTCGACCCGGCGGACGCGCAGGCGATCCGGCGCGCCCGGCGGCCGGTGATCGCGTTCAGCGAGCCGATGGCGGAGGCGAACCGGGCCATTAAGGATTTCTTGTTCGCCCGCATGTACAAGCATTGGCGGGTGAACCGGATGTCGAACAAGGCGCGGCGGCTGACGGCCGATCTGTTCACCTTGCTGCACGAGGCGCCCAACACCTTGCCGGACGAGTGGCGCGGCCGGGCAGGGGAGGCCGATCCGAAGCGCGCGGCGCAGACGGTCAGCGACTACATCGCCAGCATGACCGATCGTTTCGCCATGGACGAGTACCGCCGCCTGACGGATCTCGGCATTCCGGGGTAGGCTGCCGGGATGACCGATCATCTGTTCGCTGTCGTGCGCGCCCGCGTGCTCGCCGCCTTGGCCGCCGCTTTCCCCGACCTGCCGCCCGACCTGCTCGACCGCGTGGAGGTGACGCCCACGCGCGACCCGGCGCATGGCGACATGGCCACCAACGCCGCGTTGCTGGCCGCCAAGCCCGCGCGCCAACCGCCTGCGCGCATCGCCCAGGCGCTGGCGGCAGCGCTGGCGGATGCGCCGGAGATCGAGGCGGCGGAGGCCGCCGGGCCAGGCTTCGTCAATGTGCGCCTGCGCCCGGCGGTGCTGCGCGGCCAACTGCCGGTCATCCTGCGCGCCGGCACCGCGTACGGCGACAGCGCGGCCGGCCAGGGCGTGCGGGTGAACGTCGAGTACGTGTCCGCCAACCCGACCGGCCCCATGCACATCGGCCACTGCCGCGGCGCCGTGGTGGGCGACGCGTTGGCGAACCTGCTGCAGAAGGCCGGGTTCGCGGCGACCAAGGAATACTACGTGAACGATGCCGGCGCGCAGGTGCAGGCGCTCGCGTGGGCGGCCTACTGGCGCTATCTGCAGGCGCTCGGGACGAGCATGGCCGAGGCGGATTTCGCGGCCGCCGTCCCGGGCGGGTTGCAGTACCGCGGCGACTACCTGGCGCCGGTCGGCCAGCGTCTGGCGGAGGTCCATGGCCCGGTGCTGGCCGGCCCCAGCGCCACCATCGCCGACCCGGCGCTGTGGCTCGACACCGTGCGCGACGCCGCCATCGCCGCGATGATGGTCTCCATCCGGGAAGATCTTGCCCTGCTCGGCGTGGCCCCCGACGTGTTCACGTCCGAACGCGCGCTGGTCGAGGCGGGGGCGGCGGACGCGGCCATCGCCGGGCTGGAGCGGGATGGCCTGCTGTACGCGGGAACGCTCGCGCCGCCGAAGGGCAAGACGCCGGACGATTGGGAGCCTCGCGAGCAATTGCTGTTCCGCGCCACCGCGTTCGGCGACGACGTGGACCGCCCGCTGCGCAAGTCCGACGGCAGCAACACCTATTTCGCCAACGACATCGCCTACCACGCCGACAAGATCGCCCGCGGCGCGCAGGTGCTGATCGACGTGCTCGGCGCCGACCACGGCGGCTACGTCTCCCGCATGAAGGCGGCCGTGAGCGCGGTGTCGGGCAAGGCCGTGACGCTGGAGGTGGTGCTGTGCCAGATCGTGCACGTGGTGCGCGACGGCCAGCCGGTGCGGATGTCCAAGCGCGCCGGGACCTACATCACCTTGCGCGACCTGCTGGAGGAAGTCGGGCGCGACGCCGTGCGGTTCACCATGCTGACCCGCAAGTCGGACGCGCAGATGGAATTCGACCTGGATGCCGCGGTCGCGCAGACCCGGGAGAACCCGGTGTTCTACGTGCAGTACGCCCATGCCCGCTGCCGGTCGGTGCTGCGCGCGGCGGTGGCGCTGTTCGACGCCGGGGTGGAGCGGCGTTTGGCGGACGTCCCGCTCGACTCGTTGGACAGCGACGCGGAACTGGCCCTGGCGCGCCGGCTGGCAGCCTGGCCGCGCACCGTCGAAGCTGCGGCCCTGGCGCGCGAGCCGCACCGAATTGCGTTTTTTCTTTATGACTTGGCGGGCGACTTTCATATGCTATGGAACCGGGGCCGAGACGAGTCGACACTGCGGTTCTTGCAGCCCGAGCGTCCCGCGGAAACGCTGGCCAAGCTCGCGCTGGTGGCGGCGACCGCCATCGTGATCCGCTCCGGCCTTGCCGTGATGGGCGTCGAACCTGTCGAGGAGATGCGTTGATCGTGCCCGATGACGTGGACCTGACCGGCAGGAGCTGGCGCGTGCGCCCGCGCGGCGCGATGGACTCGACCATGCGGCGGCTGGGCTTGCTCGCGGCTTGCGTCGCAGGCGCCGCGGTGCTCGGCGTGGGCGGCTGGGCTCTGACGGGTCGCCGGGCGCACCCGGTTCCGGTGATCGAGGCCGACAGCCGGCCGCTGCGGGTCAAGCCGGACAATCCGGGCGGGATGCAGATCGCAAGCTCCGAGGAGCAGATCATGGGCGGGGTCGGGGCCGGCAAGGCGGACGCAATGGCGCCCCCGGCCGAGACCCCTGCGCCGCAGAGGCTACGCGCCCAAACCAAGGCCGTCCGCGAGCCGGAACCGGCGCCTGAACCGATTGAGCAAGCTCCGGCTGCCGCGCCGCCTTCCGCGGTCGCCGCCCCGCCCGCGCCGGAGCCGCATCCCGTTCACGCCGCTCCAGCCGCCGGGGGCCTCCAGGTGCAGCTGGCCGCGCTGGAGTCCGAGCAAGCGGCACGGCTGGAGTGGCAGCGCCTGTCCAAGCGGATGCCGGAGCTTCTGGGCGACCGTCACGCGGACGTGCAACATGTGGAGCGGGGCGGCCACACCCTGTACCGTCTTCGCATGGGCGGCTTTGCCGATGTCGCGGCTGCCGCGAGCTTCTGCGCGCAGGTCCGCATCAAAGGCGCCGGCTGCGCGATTGCCACGTTCTAGCGCACACGGCCCGTTGAAGCCCATTTCCGCCAGCGTGACGGCGGGGACTAAGGCGGCGGTCGTGGGAATTGCTGGCTTGACCCTGTCGCCGCTAGAAATCGCCCTGTTCACGGCTTGCCCGCCGGCCGGAGTCATCCTGTTCGCCCGGAATGTTGCCGATCCCGTCCAACTGCGCGCACTGACCACCAGCTTGCACGCGGCGGGCGCCGCCGTCGTGGTGGACCAGGAGGGCGGCCGTGTTGCCAGGCTGCGGCGGCCGCACTGGCGCGCGCATCCACCTGCCGGCGACATCGGATCGCTGCCGTCCGGCGCCGCCCGGCGCGCGGCGTGGCTGACCGGCGCGCTGATCGGCGCCGATTGCCGCAACGCCGGGATCGACGTCGTGTGCGCCCCCGTGCTCGACTTGCTGGTGCCCGGTGCCGATGGCGTCGTCGGCGACCGCGCCTTCGGGTCCGATCCGGACATCGTGGGCGAGCTTGCCGCCGCGTTGGCCGACGGACTGCTCGCGGCGGGCGTGGTTCCGGTCGGCAAGCACGCGCCGGGGCACGGCCGGGCCGGCGCCGACAGCCACCTGGCGATGCCACGGCTGAGCGCCGGCTCGGACGACGACCTAGCGCCGTTCATCCGCTGTGCCCATCTGCCGTGGATGATGACCGCGCACATCCTCTACGACGCCTGGGACCCGGCTCAGCCGGCGACGCTCTCGCCCTCGATCATCCGCGAGGTGATCCGCGGCCGGATCGGCTTCCGCGGCATCCTCGTCTCCGACGACCTCGCGATGGGCGCCCTGACCGGCTCGCCCGCCGAGCGGGGACTGGCGGCGCTGGCGGCGGGGTGCGACCTGGCGATGCACTGCTCCGGCGTGCTGGAGGACAGCGCGGATCTGCTCGCGGCCGTACCCGCCTTGTCGGACGCGACCCGCGCAAAGCTGGCGGTGCGCCCGGCGTCGCGACCGCTCGATCTGCCGGCGCTGGATGCCGAACGCGCGGAGCTTCTCGCATGACGGATCTCCTGACCGGGCTCATCACCTCGATCGTCCCAATCGTGCTGGCGATCACGCTGCACGAGGCGGCGCACGGTTTCGCGGCGCTGGCGCTGGGCGACGACACCGCGCGGCGGGCGGGCCGGCTGTCGATCAACCCGCTGCGGCACGTGGACCGGGTCGGCACCATCATCTTGCCGGGGCTGCTGCTGGCGGTGCAGTTGCTGACGATCCACCGGGTCGCGTTCATGTTCGGCTGGGCCAAGCCGGTGCCGGTCGACGCGATGCGGTTCCGCAATCCGCGCCAGGGCATGGCGCTGGTGGCGGCGGCCGGCCCGGCGTGCAACTTCGTCCTCGCCTGGCTCGCCGCCCTGGCGTTGCACGGCACCGACGGTTTGGCGGGGCCGGCCGGCGACATCGTGAACACGATGCTGGAGATGTTCATTCTGTCGAACCTCGTGCTCGGCCTGTTCAACCTGCTGCCGATCCCACCGCTGGACGGGGGCCGCATCGTCGTGGGGTTGCTGCCGGCGCCGCTCGCGTTCCGTTGGGCGCAACTGGAGCGGGGCGGCCTCGCGCTGGTGCTGCTCGGGGTGTTCCTGCTGCCCCAGGCGCTCCGCAGCTTCGGCGTCGCGTTCGACCCGGTCGGCTCGGCCCTGAACACCGTCATCCCACAGGCGTTCGACCTGGTGTTGCGGCTGGCGGGCCACGCCGTCTGATCCGTCCGAGGCCGGGCGGATCGATGTGCGGCGGGATCGACTCAATGCCGCATTTCCCCCGCTCCCTCTGTCGTGCTAACCACCGTTCGGGAGTATCACGGCCGAAATGTTCGATTTTGCCTGGACCGAAATTGCGCTGATCGGGGTCGTCGCCCTGGTGCTGATCGGGCCGAAGGACATGCCCGTGGCGATCAAGGCCGTCAGTTCCATGGTCAAGAAGGCCCGGCGCATGGCGGCCGAGTTCCAAACCCACGTGGACGACATGGTGAAGGACGCGGACCTGCACGAGATGCGGGATCAAATCCGAGAAATCCGCAGCCTGGACATCCGCGGCAGCATCGCCCGCGCGGTGGACAGCGATGGCTCCATCCGGCGCACCCTGACCGAGGACCCGCTCAAGACGCCGCCTCCGCCGCCCGCCGTGGTGACGCAGACGACCGACGCCGAAACCGCCGCCATCACCGCCGAGCGATCGCATCACACGATTGCGGCACCGGATGCGGAGCCGCCGCCGGCGATGATTCCGCCCGCGGACG
>JAABUJ010005607.1_pt1 | contig 12486 bp, 15 predicted proteins | sample 5559131 | NCBI WGS metagenome assembly JAABUJ01 (sample SAMN10711875, study PRJNA513366) | rock metagenome | isolation source: Antarctica rocks | place: Antarctica: Victoria Land, Mt New Zealand nord | collected 2016-01-07
ACTCGCCGGGGTCCCCCGGTGCGATCAGACCGGCGCGCTGTAGCTCAGCGCGGGGGACCCTGCGATGCCCGTCCGAGTTGTTCACCGATTGCAGGGTGCCTCGGTCGAGTCGGCCGGTGATCGCCTTACGAGACAGGCCGGTGACCTCCGCAGCCTGATCGAGCGTCAGCAGGCGGGGTTCCTCGGCGAGTCGCGTTTCGGGGTCAGGAGCGAGGTCTGTCATGGGCAGACATTCGACCAGGCGACTCGGACACCTGCCGGGGTTCCCTGGCAGGGTCGGGGGTCTTTTTTGTGACCCGAGGCCACCAACGTCGCCGGGGTTGGGGGAGGCCGTCGACGTTGACTTGCGCGGCCCAGGCAGGCCGGGTGGCGATCGCCTCGGCGATGGTCATCGGCTGCTGGGTGAGGCCGAGGCCGCGGGCGGTGATGACGATCGCGGTCGCGTGATCGTCGCGGGCAGTCTGACACCAGTCGGCGAGCACGTCGGGGTCGGCGGGGATCGTGTCTTGGCCGAGGGGGTTGGTCAGAACGAGTCCGTCGGCGCCGACGTGCAGGCGGCTGGTAGTCGTCGGCTCGGGGGTGATCTGGTCAAGTCGGCCGGTGATGGGCTGCAGCCCGCGCTGGGCGGCGTAGACGCCGAGGGGATCCTCGGTGGTGTTGGCCAGATCACCGCCGGGCGGGGCGAAGGAAAACAACGTGGTCGGTTCCAGGAACACCAGCGCGCGCGGGCAGGTCGACCGACGGCCGAGGGTGGTGGTGATGTCCACGCCCTCGTTATCGGTGACGTTGGTGGCGATCGCGGCGCGCAGCCCGGGGGCCTCATAGATGGCCGAGCGGGCGCACTCGGGGTGCGCCAGCCGAGCGGCGAGGCAGTCGCCGTCGCGTAGGACGACGACCTCGACGATCACCTCGGTGAATAGCTGTCCGCACTGGATACAGCCGCTATCGGGATCGTCGACGGTTGCCTGCAGCTGCGCGAGATGCGCGGCCGGCATCGCCTGGGCGACCTCGGCGGCGACGTGCAGCTGACGTCGGCTCATCGCCCAGCGGTCCGCAGACGGCCAGCCCCTGCGCTCGGCGGTCGTGGTGATGCTGGGGGGCCGCGCCGGCGCCATCGCGTGGCGCCGATCCCGGCGGCGATCCCCAGCAGCGCTAGCGGCGCGCCCAACAGCACCGACCAGCCGGTGATGATCCGCTGCCAGTGCCAGCGACCGAGCTGCTTGACCCCATACAGGCGCGCGGCCGCGGAGGGCGCCGGGCGAGCCTGGCGGTGCTGGTGGGTCAGGCGGTGAGGCCGATGCGCGGGATGGCGACGGTGTCGCGGAAGCCTGGCCGGCCGGTGGCGCTGGCGGGCGGGGTGGGGGGTGTGCTGGCGCTGGTAGGCAGCGACGGCGGCGGCGGGCCGGGCACGGAGCTGGCGACGGGTATCGCGGTTCAGGCCCGGCCCGTACCCGCCGGCCCAGGTGACCGCGGCGATGATCGCCGCCGCGGCGGCGATCAGGACCGGCACGCGGCCGCTGACCCGTCCCCGCGCGATGCTCGCGACCAGCGTGGCAATCAGCCCGAGAAGGATCGCGATCAGCGCCCACGGCAACAGCCACGGCACGTGATCCAAAAGGAACGCGCCGGCGACGGCGGCAGCGACCAGGAAAACAGCGGCGAGGCCGAGCAGGTCCTCGGTGCCCTGGACCTGCCCATGGTGTTGGGTCATGCCGCCCTCCGGCGGGCGATCGCCTGCCAGGCGGGATGCTGATCCCAGTTGCCCAGCTCGATCATCCCCCAGCTCTGGCCACGTTGGATGACCAGCGCCGTGCCGGGTGCGATCTGGGAGATCTGCCCGGCGCTCATCGCCGGCATCCGCTGCGGGGTGACTGACCGCCCCCGGCTGCGACCCCGGCCGCTGGCCATCACACCACCCGGCGCGTAGCTGGCCGACTCGCCCTCGCTGACGGTCTGCACGGGCTCCCACACCTCGCCCAGGATCGTTGAGAGAAGCTCCAGGGTGTGGGGGTCACGGACCCCCTCCAGGACCACCAGGTCACCGGCGAGGCTCGGCAGGCTGGCGCCTTGGTGACCCCACCGCTCCCGGGCTTGGGAGAGGTCCTGCAACACCCCAGAGACGATCAGCCCCCGGCCGCCGCCCTCGGTCAACACCGCGGGCAGCGCCGGCCACGGCGCGATGTTGGCCAGCTCATCCAACGCCGCGAGCACCGGCGGCTCGCGACGCTCCACCGCCAGGTCCCCCTCAGCGCGGGCGTCGGCGACCACGCGGGCTGACTGGCGGTAGATGCTGCGCCGCAGATCCTCGAGCAGACCAACCACCAGCGGGGCGATCTGGTCGGCGTCCTCTGAGGGGCAGACGATCAAGATCGTGTCCGCCGCAGACGCGGCGAACTTGTCGGCGTCAAGCCAGCGCGCCGATTCGTCGCCCTCGTTGGGTGGGGTGCTCGCCCGTCGCGGCGCGTCGAACCGCCAGGCGCGGATCGCGCGGGTGGCGGTGCCCATCACCCCACCCCGCTCGCGGGCCTCTAACCGCTCGACACCAGCGAGCACGTCGCGGGCCACCACCGAGCGTTTGAGATATGTGGCCGGGGTCTTGAAGTCCTGGGTGTCAACCCACGCGACGACCTGGGCCATCCCGAGGTTGCCCAGCGCGGCGGCGTGCAGCATCGCCCCCAGCGCGTCCGCAGCCCGATCTGAGAAATGCTGGGCCGTCTCGTTTCGCCCAGAGCCTGGGGTGGCGGCGCCGGTCATCTGCCGGGCGATCTGATCCGCCCGCGCATAATCCTGAGCGCTGGCCAACGGCGACCACCGCAGCTCCACACACCCCGCCGGGATCGCCTCCACCCCGGCGGGGGCGAACACCGCCACCCTGCCCACCCGCGCACGGACCGCCGCGCAGCTGTGCGGCAGATCCGGTTTGGTGGTCGTGGCGATCACCGGCCCCGGCCAGGACCAGATCGCCCCGGTCAGCACCCCGCGGGTCTTGCCTGACCCCGACCGACCCAGGATCAGCGAGCTCGTCCGCGAGCTGACGACCACCGGATACCCATCCGCGGTCCAGCCGATCACCGGCCCATGCCCCTCGGCTGAGAGCGTCTGACCGATCATCTGCAGGGGGTTCTCGGCACGCTCAAGCGCGCGGACCAGCCCTCGGCTGCCGCGGCGAAACATCACCACCCCATCCCCCGACCGCGGCTGCGGTCATGCTCGATCGCTTGCCCGCGCTCCGACAGCCGCTCGCCGATCTGAGCGGCCGACAGCGACCGGTGCAACGCCGACGCTTTGAAGGTGCGCTCCCCCTGCCCGTCTGAGCGCTCCACGGTCACCCCCACGCCCTTGACCTGGCCGTCGCGCTCGCGCAGCGCCAGGCGCAGCCCCTCCTGCTCGGCCTGGCGCTCCAGCCCCTGCCAGGTGCCATCCGAGTGGTCGATCGCGCGTTCGAGCATCCCCCGGGCGCGCTGCTTATCGGGCACCTCCCCGTCACGCCGAGCCGCATGGCGCGCCGCCTGCGGCGTGGTCGCATCCGCGTAGCCGCGCCGCTCCGGGGCGTCGGCGACCATCAGCCCACGGTCGGCTTCGATCATCCGGCACGCCGCGATCGCCCGCGGGCGATCCAACGAGTCATCCCACCGCTGCCCCGTATCGGTGACCGCGACCGCGAGCAGGTGCACGTGCTCGCGCCCGTCGCGCTGCACGTCGTCGTGGCGGACCGCCACCCACGCACAGGAGTCCAACCCCATCTCTGAGGCGAACCGCTCGCTGATCTGCCCCCACTCCACGTCGCCCATCCGTCGATCCTCGGGCGCCGCGGCCAGCGCCACGTGATAGCTCGGCCGCGCAAGATCCGGCCGCAGGGACGCTTGGGCGCGCAGCCCCTCGCGGACCTCACGCTCATCGCCCGCGGCGATGTTCCCGGCGATCACGCGCCCGTCAACGTGCTCCTCCTCCCGCCCCGGGCCGAACACATACCGGCACATCGCCGCCGGGTCCTTGGCCCGCGACACCTTCGCAATCACCCCCCACCCCGCTGACCTTGGCTCCACGGCTCACGCTGCCGCCAGCACCGCAGCTCGACCAACACCCCCGCGGTCGCCTCCCGCAGCACCTCGCCGACCGCCACCACCACCCCGGGCAGCTGCCCCGACTCGTTCGCGACCCGCGCCAGCTGATTGAAGTTGTTCGCCGCGCCGCGCAGCTGGCGCAGCGCATCCACCACCTCCACCGGCGCATCAGGCGCGCGACCCGCCGGCGCCGGCGCCGGCCACCCCGCCGCCTGCGCCAACCGCCCCCGGATCCACACCGACCGACCCAGCTCCCCCCGCTCAGCGTCGATCCGCGACAGCTCCGTTTCGTTCAGACGCACGTGGATCACCAGCTGACGGTTCGCACTCATCGCTCACCCCCAAGTCTCTCGCCGCCACCGGCGCTCACCCGCAGGCCACCCCACTCACAGCGGCCCTTGACCGCCCCCACGGGGCGGCCCCGACCGAGCGCCGCAGGCGCGACCGAGGGCGAGTGAGTTGGGGCGGGATGCATGAGCCGCCAGGCGAATGTATCACGCAGCAACATAACTCGCACATCCGCTCCACACGGATAATCAGGCCCGCAGGGCCGGTCACCGGCCCGCCCGGAAGGCGGGCCGGCAGCACGCCTTTAGGCGTGCCCCGCACCGCCAGGTGCGAGCGCCCCCGGACGGGGCGCACCCGGCCCCTGGTCGGCCCCCCGGCCGACCGCACGCCGCAGGCGTGCCGGGGCCGGCTAGTCCGCTACGCGCTCTCCCAGCGCCGCGCGCGCATCGTGTCGATCACGTGCGTCGGCGCGACATCGTGCAGGTAGCGGTCAGTCACCGCCAGGCTGGTGTGGGCGTCGCGGAGCCCGGTTACCTCCGCGTAACAGAACGGACGAAATCTCTCAATTACATGCTGTGAGCATCGATACCGAGATCCCCTCGGAGCGTATGAGCAGCTCAGACTTTGCGGCGATCTACCGCACCAACGTCGCCGCGGTCATGGGCTTCTTCGCGCGCCGCGGGGTCGACCCGCAGACAGTGTTTGACCTCACCTCCGAGACGTTCGCCGAGGCGATCGCGTCGCTTGGGACCTTTGACCCGACCAAGGGCGCCCCCAGGCCGTGGCTGCTCGCGATCGCGCGAGCGGTGTACGCCCGCTACCGAGAGCAGACCGCGCGCGGGGACGCGGTCGTCCAACAGCTCTCCCACCCGGCATCGCTCGACGAGGGCGATATCGAGGACCTCGAAGCCCGAATCGATGCGCAGCGAGTCGGCCGCGAGCTGATCGAACGCTGCGCACAGCTTCCCAAGCTCGAGCGCCAGGCGATCGAGCTCGTCGACCTGGACGGGCTCACTCCCAAAGAGGCTGCGTCCTCGCTCGGGATCTCACGCGGCGCCCTGCGTATCCGGCTGTTCCGCGCCCGCGCCAAGCTCAGAAAGGAGACCCCATGAGCAAAGTTGAAGACACCCTCTGGAACCATCTCGTTAAGCACCACGGCGCCGACCGCGCCCCGATGCGTCCACCGGCAGCGTCCCCGCCGCGCAAACGCCCACTGGCGATCGCTACCGCCGCGACTGGCGCGGCGGCCGTCGCCGCGGCGCTGATCGTCTCGGCAACCACGAGCACCCCACCCGCCTACGCCCTGACATCTCACGCTGACGGCAGCATCACCATCTCGCTCAACAACCTGACCACAGGCATTCCGCAGCTCAACAGCCGGCTGCAGCAGATGGGGATCAACTACACCGTCATCCCCGTCACGCAGAACTGCTCATTCACAACCCCGGTCCTTTCCGGCCCCGGCCCCGGGAGTCTGAGCGAAACGATCACCATCGGGCACGTGAACGATGAACCCGCCGGCGTCGATGGCTACCTCGCCGCCGAGCAGCTGCCCAACGGCTCAATCGGGCTCGCGCTCGGCGGGATGAAAGCGCCGCTGCCGAGCTGCTTCTCGCCCACGCTCATGAAGGTCCAGCCGAGCAATACCCCCGACACCGGTTCCAACGCCGGCCGGGGCCCTACGCGCTCTCCCAGCGCCGGGCGCGCATGGTGTCGATCACGTGGGTCGGGGCGACGTCACGCAGGTAGCGGTCAGTCACCGCCAGCGACGTGTGCCCCAGCGCGTCGCGGATCACGTTGATCGCGGTCCCCTCCCGCGCCAGCTCAGCGGCGTAGGTGTGGCGCAACCCGTGGGCGTGCACCCGCCGGTCGATCCCCGCCTTGCCGGCGAGGCGCGGCAGCAGCCGCCGGACATAGCTGCTTTCCAATCGGCCACCCTGCAGGGTGCAGAAGATCGGCGCCCGCGCGCCGGGCCCGAGCTTCTTGCGACGGTCGAGCCACCGGGCCAACAGCGCGGCGGTCTGCTCGTCGAGGCCGACGGTCCGTGACCGGTCGCCCTTGCCGTGACGGACCCTGACGGTGCCGGCGTCGAGGTCGACGTCGCGCAGCTCCAGGGCCAGGGCTTCGGAGATTCGCAGTCCGCAGCGCCACAGCACCGCGATCAGCGCCCGGTTGCGCACCCCCGTCGGCGCCCGCGAGCTGCAGGCCTTCAGGAGCGCGATCGCCTCGGCTTCTGACAGGACCTCCGGCGGTCGACGCCGCGACGTCGACGAGCTCGTCCTCGTCGACCCTAGCTTGGTGGCGCTCATCGCGTGACCGCGGCGGCGAGCTGGCTCACGTCGGCGTCGCGGGCGTGCTCCTCTGACCAACCGGCAGCGACCAGCTCTGAGACGAGGCCGGCGATCAGCTCGCCGATCTCCGCCGCCAGGTGCCGGCGGTCCTCGCTGATTCTCTGGTAGTCGCTAAACGCGCGGTGGATCGCCCAGTGGACCTCCTGCAGCCCGGGCAGCACCGCCGCCTACCTCAGCCGCCGGGAGACCAGCGCGCAGCGCGTCGACCATGCGTCCGGTGATCACGCTCCCACCCTCATACACCCTGACCGCCGCGGTGTCGTCATACAGCAGCCCCAGCGCGTCCGGGTGCAGCCCCGACCACAGCTGGCCGTTGCCCGCGCGCAGCCGGTCCTGGCAGTCGTTCTGCTGCTCGGCGAGTCCGCGGTCGGTCTCGAAGGCCTCAGCGAGCCGGGCGGCGAGCTGCCCGGCAGCCTCGGGCGCCTGGTCGGTCATCTCGTCCCTCCTGCCCGTTGGGTCACGAAAAGCATCCAAAACGTGACCCTACGCGCCCACTCGGACAGAACTAGGCCTACCCCGTCGTGATCGTCGAGCCGCTCTGATGGGTGGCGGTCATCGCGGTCATCGACGCTGCTTCAAATCAGGCTCTGCTCAAGCGAGCGGTTGGCGTCGGCCACGTCATGAGCCGTTAGCGTCGTTCGCTTTGACCACATCCCTGACGATCTGTGGAGCGTCAGCGTGGGACACGATATTCCCCCAGTCGCACGGGAGGACCTTCGAGGTCTTCGTCCAGTGGTTCGTGCAACTTCCGGGCGCGAAGTTTCCACCGGGAGCATGGGAAGCGGGCACCGACACTCCAGAGATCCCCACGCCTGTGACGGTGAGGGGCACGGCAACCGCGACCGTGGCAAGCGCACCCGCGATCAGCGCCCGGCCGCGAGGGCGACGCAGCACAATCCCGGCGCGACCAGCGCGGCTCACCAGATAAGAGCGGCGCAGCACAGTTCTGGCGCGGCCTGGGCGCTTGATCAAGGCGCGCTCGGGAGGCAGGTCGCCGACGATCGCGTCAAGCTCACCGTAGGTGCGCGCGTTGAGCGCCTGCCCCAACCGCTGATCGAACTCGTCGACAAACAGTCGCCCGTCGTCAGCGGCTCTCCGCAGGCGCTCGACGACCTGCTCGCGATCGGCGTCCGATGCTCGCATGTTGCGGCGGCGATCGGTCATCCCACGATTATGCCCTCTCTCTAGGTGGTCGACTAGCGCGTTGAGCAGTTCCGCGTAGCGCTCGATGGTGAACGTGCGCACTTTGTGCACCGGACGGACACTCGCTCGGCGAGTGTGCCGCGAAACTCGATCCGCTATCGAATAGTCACGTTTTGGGTCAAAAACGTGACCCTATGGAAGCCGTACGGATAGATCAGCCCGGCGGGGGAGAATTCTCCCTCGGCACGCCACTACCGCTGTGGCCAGCGGCGTGAGCTCTTAGGGTGCAGCGGAGATCGCTTGGACGAGATCGCCGACCTTGCTGGGTCGATCTTTGGCTAGATCGGGTAGCCCGCAATGCTCTACTAAGGGGTCATATACGCTCCCCGTCTGCCCGCCCAACCTTCGTGGCCATTATGGTTCGCCGCATCCAGCAAGCCGCCGGAGATGGGTATGCGAAGAGGTGGCTGGGTCAAATTCGCCAAAGGGCGCTCGTTTGCTCGAAGTGGCGAACGCCCGCGGGTATTGGTCACCGACGGCGACAACGTAGGGGTGCTGGCGATGATCCGGGGACTTGACTGCGCTGGTTACGAACCCTGGGTGGCCGCCGTTTACCGTAATGCTCCCGCCGTTCGTTCGCGAGCCGCGGCGGGTGTGTTCATTGTGCCCGACCCGTCTGTCTCGGCCGACGCGTTCGTTGGGAAGATTGCCAGTCTGGCGAAACTCATCGAGCCGGTTGCGGTTCTGCCGGGTGGCGAGAAAGGGATGCTCGCGCTGGCTGATTTGGCCCCGGGGCTGCCGTCGGCGTCGATGTTTGCGGTCTCTGATCGAGAGACGGTCTTCAAGGCGACCGACAAGGCCGCGTTGGCCGGCCTTGGAGCGAACGCCGGATTGAACACGCCACAAACGTTTGTGATTAACGCGGAGGAAGCCGCTCGGAAGATGCCGCCGGTGGCTCTGCCGGTGGTCGTGAAACCGCTGCGGTCAGAATTCCCGAGCAATGACGGCTTTCGCAAGTTGGGTGTCCGGTTGGCCAGAACCCGCGAGCAGGTAATCGCTGCGCTGCGCCTGTTGCCCGAGAATCGCGGACTTCTACAGCGGTATGAGCGCGGCAGCCTCTCCGGGGTTGGCGGCGTCTTCTGGGGGGGCAAAATCGTCGCTGCGGTGCATCAGCGAGCAGTCCGCACCTGGCCCACCGATTGTGGGGAGATGGCCTTTGCGGTCGCGCTGCCGCGGGATGTAGAACTCGAGCTGGGCGTAACTCGCCTGCTGGCTGGACTCGGTTGGACAGGTCTATTTCAGATGCAGTTCCTCGAGACCGAGGAAGGCCGCCTCCTGATCGATCTCAACCCACGGGTGTATGGCTCGCTCGCCCTCGCGCTCGCCGCCGGTCAAAACCTACCGGCAGTCTGGATCGACTTGCTGCTGGGACGGACCACAAGAGCGGCCCCGTACCGCGCTGGGGTTAGCTTTCGTAACGAGCTGCTAGATGCTCGCGCGCTACTCGCCTCCGCGCATACGAACCGCTGGTCGGCGCTCGCCGCCAATCTCGCGCGTCGAGCTACCGTCCACGCGTTCTTCGAGGCCAGCGATCCGATGCCACTGTTGGCTTTGGCTCCGACCCTCGCGGGCAAGATCTCATCGCGCGCGAAGGCCCGATGGGCTACCAATCATAAAAGCCAGGCATCAAGCTACTAACGGTGGTCTAGATACTTTTCGCTGCATTGGAAGAACGATGCGGCGACGAGTCTGCCAGTTTTAGCTCGCGGTCAGAGAAGAAACCTCTCCTCCCTCAATGCCCGGACGGACGCTGTTCTCGGCGTCCCGCCGGGTGTGTTTATGAGCTTTCGCCGTCTTGGTCCGGCATCACTGTGCGCCCACTGTGCGCCCAGGACAAAGCTGCTCTCCGGGCGGCGCTCAGCGGCCCCTGTCGCGCGTTGAGTCACGTTTTTAGTCATTAACGTGACCATATGACCGCCTCCGAGCGGCCTCTGAGCAGGAACGTGACTCGGCGGGGCGAGAGGGGCGACGCGGCGAGCGGCCTCCGGGCGGGGGGTTTAGGAGCCGTCTGGTTCGGCGATGGGGAACGGGTCCCAGTCGATCCGCTGGGCTAGCTCGGCCGGCCCGAGGTCGATCACGCCGGACTGCGCCACGGGCTGATAGGCGCCCTGGCGCAGCACAAGCCAGTCGACTGCGCGCTTGTCAGGGTCGATGATCACCAGCTCGTCGACGTGGTGGGCGGCGTAGAAGTCAAGCTTCTTTGTGGCGGGCTCGCGCCAGGACAGGATCTCGACGGCGATCGCCGCGGTCGGCTGCCATTGCACCTGGGCCGGGGGGCGCAGCAAGGTCAGGTCAGGGACGCGGTGATTGTCCTTGACGCCGATCCCAGCGGCGCCAAGCACGCCGAGGCCCTGCGCACGAGCGAGCGGGGTGAGGGCGAGCGCGAGCTGCTGGACGATGAACTCGTGCCTGGAGGATGGCGGTGGGCTCATGTGCAAGACACCCTCCCAGACCTCGTCGTGGCGGTCAGCGCCCCACTCATGGCGGCGTTCAAGCAGCGCCTCAACCTCGACCGGCAACGGATCCGGAATCAACGTCGGCACACGCGTAAGCGTACCGCGGCCTCTCAGACCCACATCGCGGCTACGGGGATCCCAGACAACCCAACCCCTCATCGCATCCTGCCTGCGGGCCGCAGAACGCCGCAGAACGCCTCTCAGCGTCACCGGCAAGGCCCGAGAGGCCGTCGAGGGGCCCGTGTGCGCTGCGCGAGCGATCGGCCGGCAAGGGCCCCGGGGCCGTAGAGCGTCGCAGGATCGCCCACCTCGGCGCCGGCGCTGTGAGGAGCGGCCAGGGATGGCCGCGGTCTGGTCGGCGAAGCCGACCATCTGGATGGTCGGCGCGGGATTCGCCCGTAGGGCGTCGTCGACGCCCAGGCCGGCTACCAACTGTGAGGCGGCGACGCCGTTGAGATCACCGTGCCGCCGCTTGTTTTCCTTCGATGCTTGTCGTTTGCCTTGGGTTGATGCTGCCGCGTCTCGGTGAGGTCACTGGTGGCTGGTTGGCGGCTGGTGGCGTGCGGCGACGGCCCCCGAGCGAAGCGAGTGGGGCCACTGTCGCCGTGCGCGCTCTTGAGTGCTTGGTTTGCGTGCGCGCCCGCGCGTATCCCTTAGGACTTATTCATAGGTTTTTATCCAGGGTGACTGGCGGTCCGGGCTTTGGGGCCCAGAAACGTGACTGGCGGTCCGGGCTTTGGGGTGACTGGCGGTCCGGGCTTTGGAATCGCACCAGGGCTAGCAGACTGAGCCGGGCGGATGCAGGTGACTAAATCCCCGGGCTTCCGTCCGTCGTGCCCGCCAGACTTGCCGCGTGCCGTCGTCTCGCTGGCAGGGCCAGGCCCCGAGGGATAGCCTCGTGCATCCCGTGTGGGAGCCGTCAATCGATCGCGAGCCGCGCGCTGAGGCGTTCGTCGCCCAGTGTCTCCTCGCGCCGGGAGTCGTCGCCGGGTCGCGGCGCTTGTCGATGCTCGACCTCCGCGTCTGGGCCGCCCTTTGCGGGATGCTCCATGCGCAGTATCTCCGCGCAACGGGCGAGCACGAGCCTGATCTGCATCGCGATGACACCAGGACGGTCGGGACGACCGTCTACCAGCTTGCCGACCGCGTGTGGGCAGACGACGGTGGGAAGTCGTACCGGCTTCTGCGCCGCTCGCTGTTTCGATTAGGACAAGCGAGGATCACCGTGCGGACCGTCGAGCGCGACCCCGACGTCGCGGTAGAGACGATCACTGAAGACTGGGAGCCGCTACTGGGCAAGCTCTCGACCTCCACGGCACGCTTCGAACTCACGACCCCTCGCCAGTGGGGCGCGTTGAAGGGCTCGACCTCGCTGCAGGTGGAGATCGGCCACTGGGCTGCTCGCCAGGTTGTCACCGGCCGCTGTACGTGGCTTGACCTCGACCTGCTCCGCGCACTCGGCCCGGGATTGGCATCGAGAGTGTGGGCGACACTTGAGGCGTGGGCACGGTGGCCTCAGGAGTCGTTCGACGGGCGCCAGGAGACAGCGATCGGCCTCGGCACACCGGCGCTGGAATCGCTTGGCGTCGCCGGCTACGCGCGTCGCATCGATGCCCGGCGTGCACTAGATCGCGCCGGCGCGAAGATCGTCTCGGTGGACGCAGCCTACGAGGCCGTCCATTGTGAGAAGCGCGCGGGCTGGTGCCTGGTGGTGCGTCGCCGGGCAGGCGCCCGGACGCGCGGTCAGCTGCGCCGCCAGGCGCGCGATGCGCAGGCCGAGCGGTCAGCCGTCCGCACGGCGGTCCGGCGCAGCGTCGCCGAGGCTGCCGGCGCGCAGCGCGCGGCGTAGACGCAGTGCGCGGATCGGTCCGGCGTTAGCGATGGCGGTGAGCTGTTCGCGCAGAGCGGCCGCGGTCGCCTCAGCGTCAGCGCGCGCGGCGTACTCGCGCTCGCGGGCGGCGTACTCGCGCTCGTAGAGGTCCTCCCAACGCACGAGATCGCGACTCGGCGGGGTGCCCTGCGGCTGATCGTCTGACTCGCCGGGGTCCCCCGGTGCGATCAGACCGGCGCGCTGTAGCTCAGCGCGGGGGACCCTGCGATGCCCGTCCGAGTTGTTCACCGATT
>JAABUJ010005610.1_pt1 | contig 12483 bp, 10 predicted proteins | sample 5559131 | NCBI WGS metagenome assembly JAABUJ01 (sample SAMN10711875, study PRJNA513366) | rock metagenome | isolation source: Antarctica rocks | place: Antarctica: Victoria Land, Mt New Zealand nord | collected 2016-01-07
CTAACTATTGGAAGACATTAATACCAATGTTAGGAACGAGACTTAGGATGTCCACTGCCTATCACCCGGTCACGAATGGTTAGACAGAACGAACAAACCAAAGTTTGGAGCAATACCTACGTCACTATGTCAACAATACTCATAGCAATTGGGTATCACTCCTATCTATGGCACAACTAGCATTGAATGCAAAGGTTTCGAATACCACTAAGGAAACTTCATTCTTCGCCAACTATGGCAAGGAACCCAATCTCTTTAGGGAAGAGCGAAAGCATCTGTCAGCCTAGTCAGCTATTGAAAGGATAGAGACATTGAAAAAGATACACGACAACATCTCTAAGATGCAGGGAAGGTCGACCAAGTACCAAAACAAAAAACGAAAAACGGCACCTCAGCTAAAAGAGAGGAATAGAGTATATCTTTTTACAAAAAATCTTAAGACAAGGAAGCCAAGCAAGAAATTGAATCATGTCAAGGTCGAATCGTTTCTCATTAAGAAGGCCAAGAAATTAGTCAACTACGAACTCGACTTACCCAAGGACGCCAAAGTATTTTTAGTATTTCATATCTCATTGTTGGAATCAGTAGACCCAATTACGCCTTTATAGGACACATTTTATTTCCACTCACAGAAAGAGGAACAGTATGAGGTTGAGGAAATCCTACGACAGGAAGGTCAGAAATATCTCATCAAGTGAAAGGGATATCCTACCTCAAAGAACACATGAAAGCCAGAAAAGAATCTTAATCGTTGTCGAGACCTTCTAAGGAAGTTCCATCAAAGTTAGGCAAGAGAGCAGTAGCCCAATTTTAATCAATCGGAAGTTGAAACTGTTCGAACGACACATTAAATAGCAGCTTAGAAATCTTAGCAATAGACTTAGTGGAGTGTGCTTCGTCCATCTCTAGATCATCAATGTTCTTTCACTTCGTTACGATCATTTCTTCCTTCTTATTCTCTAGAAAGTCAAGCTGTTTTTTCAATCGACTTAGCTTAGCACGCGTCTCGCGCACTTCTTTCTTTAAGCGCATTCGCTCCCCGTGGATTCGTTTTATCGAAGCAGGAGAGATTGCCAAATCACAATCACGATTAGATCGCACACACTCCACACACTTCTCGAAATCATCACCCACACAACAGGCCTTATTGGACGTCGCACAGTTGCGACAAGGACGCATCACGAGAGACGCGAATTCCAGAGCGTCGAGGAGATCTTTCTTGCGAAGGGAAGAATTTCTGGTATTAATCTTTCTTGAAGGCATGATGGGGAGACATTGGGTTTCGGGACGAAAACCTTGAAAGGAGGGGATAGTGTTACGAGCTTACCAAAGCTGTACTAGTGGTTCAGGTTCTACGCCTAAGGGGCGAACCTGCTATCATGTTCGACGTGCTCAAGAAGCGAGCATCCTGAGCATGATGTTCGACATGCTCGACGAGCGAGCATTGCGAGCAACCATACTCGCTATGCTCGACGAGCGAGCAAGGCGAGCAATCAGTATTTCCTTTGTATATAGGAACTAAAACACGACTCCCTTATGAATCGTGTTCAACTCATCTTAAGTCTTGACTTATTGTTACGACAAACTCAAGCTGCAATCCCTTGTTACCAAGTGATTGCTTGCATTACCTAAAGACGCCTACAAACCTCTCCAAAGCATAATTCTCTCTAATACCTTCGAAGGAAGTATTAGCGTAACACGTCAATAGAAATCTTGTACAAGTTAGTACAAACAAGTAGGAAGATGCAATACAATAGGCACTTATCATTTCTTCGAAGCTAACAATGTGTGGTCGTTGCATGATCTTAAGTCGCATCGAACGTGAATTCAATCTAAGTCGTCATTGCGAATCGAGACAATGTTAGAGCTTGGAAGGAATGACAACTTGATCAACTACGACATTTTTTCCATTATTGTCTTGAACGCGATCTTGTGAGTCTGGCCCTCAATTTTCCATATAAGATATTGATCGACAAGTTCATCAAGGAAATGTAGTAGAGGAAACTTTCGATCAAGTATAGTTGCGAGAAACACAACAAGATCGTCGTATTAATTCTTGTAACGAAGCACTCGTAAGAAGGCAAAGACTATTTGTTTCGCGACTCTTTCATTGTTTCCAAGCGTATAATTATCAAAGTGAGCATCTAAGTTGGCCAAATAGCTACTTTTGATAAGCTGGTCGACATGATCCAAGATGTTAAGAAGACGACGTCGAAAAATCATCAAGGCAATCATGATCAAGACAAGTTGTTTCACGCTTTAAGACTCTTGTGCATCGCTCGCCAATTACATGTAGATGTTTTGCTCGTCTTTTAAATTTGCCTATTCACTAAGAACATGAAGCTGGCGACGAAAATCCATCGAACTATTGAAAAGTATTGAGCTCCACATAATTAGCAACAACAAGCTATTTTCTAGCTTTCGAAGTTTCGGAAAGATAATGTATGTGTGTTCGCTACTTCTTATTAGTACTATTGTTTACATTTATTCAATGAAGACTTACAAATATGCATTGAATAGATTCAACTAATTAATGCTAAATTCGCACAACACTCGTAATGGAAGATTCTAGTCATCTTAGTATAGACTTAATTCGCTCTACAAAACATCGTATCAAATGATCTTTCGAAAAATCAATAGAAAGCAAGTTTATTATCTTCATGGTCAAATTTTCTAGATCTTGTGCACTAATTGTTTCTAAGAATATCGAAGACTTCAAGAGCTTCTTATCTATTTGCTCAAAATTAGAATCTTCGAATATCTTTTGCCTTGTGATACCAAGATCACAAGCGTACAAATTAACGTTGTCGCAAATAGTGTACTCTTGAGCAAACCTATATTGCTAAACGTCCACTTTATCGCTGGAAAATTGCAATAGAGCTCGAAAGAGTAAAGTTGTTTGAGCCTCATCACCTCTCGTCCGTTTTGGGGGAACTAGAATTGATAAAGAATGTTGAAGGTCGTAAAGTAGATCGTTCTCGTTGCTTGTCAAGTAGTAATCGACATGCAAAAAGTCATAATTCGTCACTAGATTTAGAAACAAGATCACAAGATTTTGTGCCAAATGCCTTCGAATAAGAGAAGTAGATGTTTATTAAACATGATAATTAAAGTACTAAGGAGAGCTTCAAGCAATAAGTTTACAAATATGTCGTAGATTAGAATTGCTCTAGCGAGCGCTTCATGCAAGCCATTCAAACGAGCAAAATCGCAATAGACAAATCTAACTTCACGATGCTACTAAGAGCGAATCGCGTGTGTAGCATGAGAAAGCCACAAAGTGCGAGCGTCCTTGATCGCCTTCTATGTGCCATAGACATCTTTCTATCTCTCTTCAATCGAATTGTTCTTGAAATTGAGTTTGAGTTCCTAGCAATTGAGCCTCGAGAGATAGGTTGAATCGATAATAACTGCGTAGGCATCATTGTGTTCTCCAATAATGTAGATTATTCCCTTTGATTGATCTTGATGTCATTGGGAGGTCTCAAGTTTGATATCGCTTGCTAGAACGCTAAGAAGTATTCATGGCGCATTCTAATTAGCACACGAGATCACTTTTGAGAACTAAGTGAAATATAAGCTATCAATTATAAGATATATTAAAGCGACTTACTGTCTCTTGATTCGTGGCACAAGCAAACTCTAATGCAATTGTCGAAGGCGACGTTCGAGACTTCATGATTGCGAGATCTAATAGCGAATGAAAAGGAATCCAAAGCAAAATGGGACAAAAAAAGGCAACGAGCCTTTTTTGTTATATGCAGACAACTTCATGCAAGATTGGACAATCATCTAAATTGGGAAATAATAACAAGAGAAGCAATCAATGGGGAATTTCCCCATCTTCTAGAGAGATGAATCCTATGAGGGTTCCCCTCCTTTTCGCTAGGGTAGACTTGAATGTTCATTATATTAGCGACCTGAAGCATTAGATCTTGATTTCTGGACATGCTTTTTCAACAAAAATGCAAAGATCTCGTTCTCGCTATCTCTATCAAAACCCAAGGCGAAATAGTACGCGCATCTCGACGCGCTACGTCAAGCTCGTCGACGATCGACAAGCCACGCCAAGGCTTGCCAACAATCGATCAACTAAGCACCAATTATTAGCAAGGCCTCCTATTCTACTTGTAAAGGTTACGCAATAACACACGTTCTTATTTGTAAAGACTAAGTAAGTGCCTCTGTACTACATATTCTTGCTAGTGAAGCACTCCTAAGAAGATAGTATTTTTGAGATTCGATTAAAGTCGAAGTCCAAATCATCACGATAAAAATGACTAAAGAAGACAAGATGCTCTTTGCCACCATCGAAATCAACATTAAGCTCGTGCTTCTCGTAGACGCAAACGCATGATAATAGAATAACCACCCTAAAAGCCTAGACCTATGCTACTTCAAGGCATAAAGTGAGAGCTACAAAACACTTTGACCTATCGTCGTGTAATGTCGCTCACTATTGCTAGACGAAATTCAACCTCAAACCAAAGCAAGCTCACCCAACTTCAATCGTCGTGGCGACTTCATCGTCGTCCACTTCTTCCCACGCACGTACATGCGTGCCATTACGTACTGCTGCCTTTGCCTAAACGAACCATTCCTTGGCCCAATCGTCTCCTTGGACACTAGGGTGTCGCTTCAACCTCGTTTTGTTGCTTTGCACTTGTGCCATATAGAAAGAGCAACGTGCTTTTCCCAACGTCGCTCCTGGAAGCTTGACGAGGATGCGAAGAAACAAAACTTGAAAACAAAATTACAAGGCAATAGACAAAAAGACAACGAGACAATAGCAATAGAAAGACAATGTGAAGCAACTAAGATGCTTGTCTTGCTATATAAGTGGCCTCCAAGAATTCTATCCTCTTTTCCGCTCCATCCAAATTGATTTGATCTTGATCATTTCTATCTAATCGCGTGAGAAGCCATCTAAAATGAGAGACAAGAAGTTTATTAAGATGTAGAAGAAGTGATTGCATGGTCTCTTCATCGCATTACAAATTTCTACCTATTCAATCGCGACAAAAGTGGAACCTAAAATAGAGAAGCGATCGACTAATCTTTTCGAGGCGGGTCATTGTATCGTCGTTGCGCAGAGCTTTCCTAACAACTACCCAAAACTATCATCTTTAGGCACCGAATACACGCTAATACGTGTAGTGGAAATAAGATCAATGGACGAAGCACTTGAAACGTGGCGCAATCTCCACGACATCGACGAGAAAGCCTACAACCAACTTCGTGTTCTTTTGTTTTGACAACCCCGCTCTTCTCGAGACCGGCATGCCCGACGTAGGCTTTTGGGATGCAGGTCTCCCTCCTGCTCTTCTCGAGTCCCACATGCCTAATGGAGGATTCTCAAACACAGGTCTTGGTCCCAGTCTTCTCGAGATTAGTATGCCTGACGAAGGCCTTTGGGATGCAGGTCTTCCTCTTGCTCTTCTCGAGTCCCACATGCCTAATGGAGGATTCTCGAACGAATGTCCTAGCAATTGACATAGCGATGCGTTTGGCACATCCACTCGCGAACTCGACTCCCTTGATCTTGGTAGCCATGAAAGTTTGAACGAAAGTCTTGAAAATGCTAATCTTCTTGCAAGCAACAATGAGCTCGATAATGCTACAACTAAGACACTTCAAAGAATTGCTTTTGCTACACAACCAACTAAGAAGTCTTCACCTCGACTAACACCATGTACTCGATGTTGGAAATGAAAGAAAAAGATACGTCTAGATATAGTTTGGAATGTATTTCAACTAACTAGTTCAATGCACATCATTGATTTCCAAGCTATGCGAGCCCTATTCTAGAGTTTCCATCTTTTCTCAAGTTTGCGTCCAAGTTTGCTTTGCTAGCGAGTCAATATTTTTCAAGTGTAAATTTTCTATCTACCCTATATTAGCTTTTTGATCGCTAAGAGTCAAGAAGGGAAAAACACAATTTATTAATCGAAGCTAGCTTGGGAGCATCTTCAATGAACATCTTCTCAAATACTTGTGCTACTTTGTCACGAGCGAAGAGAACCCATTATCGAAGTTTGTTGTCGTCAATTTGAAGCTACATCTTTGGAACAAACACGTTTGTACTACAAACACGAAAGTGATTAAAAATAAATTTAATCTATTTCATTTGCGTTAGTAAGGCACGAAATCGAAGAATTAGACAATTATGTCTTTGGGTACACAAAATTTTGTCTCACGAAGCTTGTCAATAAAGAATTCTTGCTCGATTAGATATTTGCGGAAGTAGAACGCAATATGGAAGTGAGTGCTGCTTTTGATGAATTTATTATCAAGCTAAGATTTCTTATTTTAGAATCCCTTAATGTGGCTTGCGCTAAGACTGTGGATTGCAAATCATTTGTTAATAAAGAGCTAGAAAATTGTAGAACATAAGACTCTTGATATATCCAAAGTTACGAAGGAGAATTCGAGCCTCTTTGACACGATATTAGCTTCTCGAGTTCTACAAAATTAATTGAATCGCAATCTCGAATTATACATTGCTAGAACAAAGCTTAAGTTCCTAAAAGCGCTCCAAAATGCTATGCTAAAAACACGATCGCAAACATGAATTGTTGTTTTCACAACAATTGTTATCACTTTACATATAAGAGAAAGAGATATTTAAAGATTGAAACACTAGATTTTGAATCTAGACGTAGTAAGTCTATTATCTCGCAATTCGAACTTTCCTCTTACTAGTATCAAGTCCTACAAATGGCGACACCCCAACACGACGTTTACACTTATTTAAAGAAGTGTGCATCTTAGTAATTTGTTACTCAATTATCTCCATTTCTCTAGAGTTGTTTCTCGAAAGTTCTTCAACATTGAAGAAACGATCAAGACACAATCGAAAGCAAATTCGCCCTATAGCTAAACGAACGAAGACAATATAGATTTCTTATTGTGCTTCTTCGCATTCGACACTATCAAAGATAAGCATCTAAGATTGATAAAGCTAGAGGACTTTGACTATTAATTTCTATGTATTTATCTCTTCTTAAGAATATCTTGAATTGAGTTGCGAACTAAAGAATACACTTCATCAACTAATTGCTCGTCGTCAATCTTGTATACTTATTAGTATTCGATACAAATAGAATTTATTTTGCTTGCTTACATTGTATATCGACTCGCGTTTCTACAAGTACGCAATGACTAGCGCGTTGTTCTTCTTGAAAATCTAAAGTCTTCTCAATACTATGTCAAGATTATCATCGATTTTGTTAGATGATTGTGCACGCATTTCTAGGCGCGTTCGCATCTTCTCTTCTAAGCAATTCAAAGAGATCGTAAAGCTATGATCGCAAATCTATAAAAATTAGAATCAACCAATATAATCAAGAGACATCAATTAGTATATGCCTTCGACTTAAAGTCAACTACTTGAACTATACTTCTTAAAAATTCGTCTAGAAGGAACCTTCGTGTTCCTTCAACTTGTGCTCTTCCTATCTCTTGCTTTAGAAGTATGATAGTCAAATAAAATGAGAGAAGCATCAACTTTTTGATGCTTTCCAAAATGAAGTCTTTGTATGGAGACGTCTAAGACTTTGCTTCATTTCGTAGCAAGTCATCAACAAATATGTGATAGAAATTAAACTTTTTCGCAACTCGAGCGCATTGCGTTCCCTTGTCAACACTAAATTCTTTTATGAAAATTTAGCTTCGTTGTAATACAAGAACATAGCAAGTCATATCACATACGAAAATCACAACAATATTAACAATTTTTTTCAACTTCAAATTCTCGTACTTCTATAGAAGATTGTTCAACTAAGATTTGAGCTTTAGCAATGGAATCTATGCTTTCAAGGTCATGAATTCGCTCAAATCTCTTCTTGTTCGTTTCTCGTATATGATAGCCTAATCGATGGATTCTAACTTGTTCAATTGTCGCACTAAGAGCGAAGTTCAAGTCTTATCTATCTTATATTTATTTCATTGATTCAACAATAAGTCGACGAAATGCGAATTAAAAAAACGAATAGCGCAGGCAAGAAACTTCAAAGTTATTTCTTCTTTGATGTGCTTCTTCTCTATGTTATAGTTAGTAGAATATTCTATGAAAGAAGACACATATTCACCTTGACTAATATCGTTAAAGGACGTAATATCTCCAATCATCGCTTCTCTCAAATCGTGAATTAGTGCCATACATTCGATCTTCGTTCGCGTCTCTTCATCGAACTAGCAATTCATTAATGATGAGAATAATTCAAAGTGACTCTAACTTTACTCTCGATGCCATCTAGCACATTATTGCCATTCGATACATGTGATTAGACATGCTCTTTGGTGCTAGGAGGCCCCTTCGAACCCAACCACTCCATTCTATGTTTTTTAGGCATTCAATCAACTCAAGAAACAAAAGGGAAGAGACTTCGTTTGCCATTGCTAACAATCTCGTTGATTTAAAGATAACAAAGTAAAAGAGAAGCAAAGAGTAAAAACTCGACAAAAATTGCGAGATTTGTTCAACTATCAATTGTGGCGACATTTGTTGTACGATGTCGACGAATAGTTGCATCGATGTCAAATTCAAGTAGAGACTCGTATTAAGCATCAAAGTTTCTCACAACCAATTAATTAATGCGTCGATCATAAGACCTCAATGCAATACAATCTATCTTGTCGACACTTAACTAATCTCTAGATAGGCGATGCCTATTTCGAAGGGTCGAATTCACTCGCGACGATATCTTATCTTATCTAAGATACAATCTCGATTCGATCAACAAATTCTATAGTCGATTACGATCTCCAAGCAATCATTGGGTGGCGCTAGATTGATCCTACTTACTCTTCTACGCTATCAAGGCTAATTAAGATTAAGAGACGGAAAAAGAAGCATAAAATCATCAACTCTAGAGCGTTGACGATTAGTGAAGCTATTCTTAGAGTCATAAAAAAACAAATTGAGGCCATCACACAAGTGGCAAGAGACTAGGCTACTCTACAAAACAGGCACCTTGCCACAGCTACGACGACATAATGACGATGACGTTGAAATATCACACAAACCAAATTTGCTAGCTTGTTCGCCATCCTTGTTAGCGCAGATTGCTAGAGCTTTCATGCGAAATACGTCAAAACTGTCGACAATCAACATTAGAAACAAGCGCTTTTTAGTCATTCTTTAGTGAAGTCTACTTTGACTCTAACTCTTCTCTCCTTGATCTAGAGCTTCCATGACAAGAAATCTAGAGAAGAGCCCATTTTAGGTCACTTGTTGTCAAGAGCTAGGTCACGCATCGAGGCCATCATTCGCTATTTACTAGTCTTAGATACACTCGCGCTTCGAAAACAATCTAAATTCTCTACGATTTCAATATCTAAGACTGCCTTATCGAGGTTAATAGATTGCAACTTCAAAGCTAGAAAGAAATGAATCAAGCATCTTGGCTTAGCGTAAGCAAATTCTTTGACGACAATTAACCTCACATTTCTAACTTGTAATAGAGCCTTTACTAAGCATTCGATACATTTGAAGCGCTTCGCCAACCAACATTTATGGGGCGACAAAGAGAATGAGTCGAAATACTAACAACAAAGAAGATAGTCGCGATATTGTCGTCGACATACATGAGCAAACAAAGGCTTTCGATGCCAAGTCAATCCCTATTACGTCTGTGCCTTAATATCTCTCTAATGTGTTTATCAATCCACTTTGAACGAATGTCTTGCATTTCATCTATCGCATCTCTAGTCATCCCTAGTCTTCGCCAACAGATTCGTCTTGTTCGTCATTACTAGCAAATTTCGTCAAAAGCTCGCTAACTAGTTGATATTCTTCGTTTTAGCACTTGCGTATAATTGTATCCTCGAACGAATTCGTTGGTAGTAAAAACTCTTTTTCTTGAAGCTTCTCGCCCAGAATCACAAAATGATCTTTGTTTCAAGATTCTTTCTTATAAGACTCATGATCATTTAGGAGTATGTAGTAGATAGAGCCAATAACAAAGGTTTCTATCCTAGCGCCTGCTTTGCCATAAGTGCCAACATCTACGCCATCCTTTTCGCCTAGAAGTCGCCCAAACAACTCAATTAGCACGATGATGTCCTCGCCAATCTTCACTTCACGATCAAGGTCGCTCAATTTCAAATCTTGATTCGCATTCAAAAGCATGTTTTTCGAACAAATGTCTTCATGAACTAGCTCAATTCGTTCAAGGTCAACAACGACAAGACACAATTGCTTCATCTAGCGATAAAGATCTTGCAAGTTAGGAGATTGCACAATCTCAAAAACTTGTATGTTATTACTATCGCGTTTCTAGTACTTGTTGAGCAATATTGCGATACTCCCATTGAGTGCAAGCTCTAGAAATGTATTCTTCTAATTTCGATAATAGCATCGAATCAAATAAGGTATCGACGAATGATTCTCGAAAAACTTGAAAACTCTTTGCTCATTTGCGTGATCGACCTTCTTATTCTTCCCTTGACGAGCTCTCTTTATAGCAATAAAGGCGTTTAGTTGATACATCGTATCAATAGCTTCTCGACCTATTAGACTCATGATTTGCAAGTTGATCTCTAAGCAACGATATAGTTTGTAGATCGTATTGCTAAGATGTGAGATAGATGTCTTAATAGTGGCACGTTGCTCTATACTTTTGCCAGAATGAAAAAATGCACTAGAGCTCGTAAAAATTGCTTCGATGTTATATGTTCGTTGGGATTAATCATTTTTGTGAATCTTGACACGCGATAGCTAACTAGGTCTTGAGCAAACACGACTAAATGAATTGAGTAAAGGGTCGTAAACGATTTTTTGCGTCTACATATATTACGATAGATAGCATTGCTTCTTATGATCTTACTAGAGCTTACTTTGAAGACATATATTGTGTTAAATCAAGTTTATTTGTGAGACGAAGCCTATTCGCTACCTCTCTCTCGCTCTCGTTCCTATAGCATAGATTCGATTGCGCGTGATGTTGCTAAGCCAAACACTCATACGATATGCTCTCTATCTAGGCTAACATCTATGGCAGCATATTCAAATGAGCTCTAAGCTTTAGCCCATTTTTCGTTTCGTTGCACTCATATGTTGTTTGCCTTGCAATCGTCACAAGGGTACTTCTTCTTAAACTTGCCAAGATGTGCTTTGATAGAGACATCTTCGCCCATGATAAAAGTGGACGCGTCTAGCATATGATCGCAAAGATATTTGACGAAAGCGAAAATCTCGCTATTTTAGATTTGAGTTTAGAGCAGAAGCTTGTTCGACAGAACAGCTAACTTACAACATGATGTCAGGTTTAGGTCTCGGAGTATGCGAGGAATTGTGTATCGTTGCTTTGTTTACGATGTAGTGCAGGAACTTGATTGCAACGAAGAAGAGATGATAAGACGTCTCATCTTTGTAGATTTTATCGCGTCCTCTATTATACCCATACCTACATATTCATGCAGATAGCTACCTGCTTGGAGCAACGACAACCTGCAAATGCGAGACTGTCGATCGTCGAGAAGGCTTGGCATGACTTGTCGATTGTCGGGAAGACTTGACGTGGCTTGCCAACTCTCTATGTGCTAGGGTAAGACTTATCGAGCTAGAAAGGAAAGGCGAATAATGAAGAATGACACGATTTATTTAGGCACCAACTTTAGGCATAGACTGGAGGAATAATTAATTTTGTCATCTATCGAGAAAGCGACTTGAACAATCATAATCATTTTCTACAATTCTTCCAGCTAACCTGCAGCCAATAGTCGCGTCGTGAAATTAAGAGAAAATGTTGTTCGCGATACATTTTAGGTCATGGATGCTCTTAGTTAGGGAAAGGAGAGCGAGAGCTAGAACAAGCTTCATCGAAGGTCAATTGCACAACGCGCTGCTATGACTTTTGTAAAGATAGCTTCAACACTCTATGCGAGAGTTGTTCGATCCTCTATTCTATAGAAAATCCTATTTACACGAATCAATCTAGTTAGACTATAATCCACACGATCAATGATTAGCGCAAGATGTCTTTCACAAATATAATATAAGAAACGAGACAAAGTGAAATACGAGCAAAGGCTCGCTAAGACAACTTCTCTCGTTCTTGCTCTTAAAAGACATTTTTCTTGGACTTATTAAAATGATAAAACCTATTCTCTTCTTATCGATGAAATCGAACAATTTGTTCATCGATAGATTCATTATAGATTAACAACAACAATAAATCGCAATTATTTTCAAGCTCGTTTTGCCTTTCTCTTGAGCAAATCATTCTTTGCTCTTTATATTCACTATGCTTCAAGTGCCAATACATTCAATCAAAGTTAAGAAGAGACCAAGCGAAGGGAACTTAATAAGTGCTATCAAAAAGAGCAAATCAACTCTCTCGATAAAGATTGATCAAGAAGAGCAAAAGAACGACTTTACAAAGATAGAGATTAATTAGAAAAAGCGAAAGGACAACACTATAGAGATAGAGATTAATCAAGAAGAGCAAAAGAACAACTTCATGAAGATAGCGTTAACAA
>JAABUJ010005613.1_pt1 | contig 12479 bp, 12 predicted proteins | sample 5559131 | NCBI WGS metagenome assembly JAABUJ01 (sample SAMN10711875, study PRJNA513366) | rock metagenome | isolation source: Antarctica rocks | place: Antarctica: Victoria Land, Mt New Zealand nord | collected 2016-01-07
CCACCAGCGCCGTGAGATCCTCGTAGCTCGCCGGCCCCGCAACATCTCGTGCGTCTGACACGCATGCAAACTTCCCTGCACACGCCCGGAATCCTGCCCAACCACAAAACGACGTGAATAGTTACTGGAACCCTTCGTGGATTCGCTGCGCGATCGGTGCCTGGTCATCGGTGGCGGTGCGGTCCTCGAGCTTGAGGCCGCCGGCGGGCTCAGTCATGGGTGGCTTATCTTTCTCCGCCGGGGCGGCGGGCTTGGTATCGGGTCGGGTGCGCAGCTCCACTGACGCGGCGGGGTAGGCGCCGTAGGTGGCGACGGTCACGTCGTGGAGTTCCTTGATCGCGGTGACGGTCCGCACGTCACCGTCCCACGCGTCCTGGCCTACGGCGAAGCGGAAGCTGGCCCCGTCAACGTCGCCGCGCTTGACGGCCTCGCGGACGTTCTGGCCCAGAGGGCTGTCGGGCAGGTCACACTCGAAGCGCAGGCCGCGCTGCTCGTCGGTGAGCCGCAGGGTGCCCGACCGGGTGCGGCCCAGGACACTATTCGGATCGTGGTTGAGCAGGCACCGCACGTCGGCGTTGCCGAGTACGGGTGCGAACGCTCCGGGGGCGATCCGCTCGGTGAAGCCGCCGAGGTCCTCGGACTCCGCGCCGTAGACGGCGGCGTAGCCGACAATCGTCCGGCCGCGGGCGTCGAGGTCTGCGACGTCAACGTCGATGGTGCGCTGCTCGGGCGCGTTGTGCTCGGTCACTGGTTCACTTCCCTTAGGTCGACGTTGGGGTCGAGGTTCTCGCGTTCGCGGACCTCGGCTTTGGTCATCCAGCCGGTGGCCGGGTCCAGCGCCTGCGTCCAGATCGCTGCCCGGGTCGCCGCGTCAGAGCGCAGCACCGCGTCGATCAGAAACTCTGAGTAGACGGTTTGTGGTGAGAGGTCGGGGTCGTTGGTGATCGCCTGCTCGATCACAACCAGGTACGGGCGCAGGCTGTAGGTGACGAAGCTCAGCGCCTGCTGCTCGACGTTGCTGTAGGTCATAGAATTGTCGCTGCTGGCCCCGATCATCCACGGCGGGACGCGGAAGATGCGCGCAATCTCCGCGGTGGAGAGGCGCCGCTGCTCAACAAACTCCACGTCATCCAGCGGGGCCGAAATGGGGGTGAACGCGACCTCGCCGGACACGACGGCGATCCGGTGGGCGTTGCCGGCGCCGGAGTGCCGGCCCTCCCACGCCGTCTTGAGGTCCCGGAGCGATTCAGCGTCGCTCCCCGGGCTCTGGACCTTGAGGATGCCCGAGGGTCGCGCGTCGTTCTGAAAGAAGGCATAGGCGTGCTGGCCCAGGCCGGTCGCCAACCCCAGCGCCGTCCGGCACTGGCGGATCGGTGACAGTCCCATGAGCCCATCGGTGCTCAACGTCCGGACGTGGATCACGTCGCCCCCGGTGAGCACCGTCTGCGCGCCGTAGACGGGCGTGTACGTGTAAAGCGGCTCACCGGCCTTGATCTGCGGCACGATCCGGTCCGGGGAGAGCAGGACGAGTGAGGTCACCACCCCGTCGCCGTCTTTGACCTTGCCGATGTACGCGTTGCCGTACAGCGCCAGGTGCCCGACCATCTGAGCGACGAGGTTGGCCTGCGTGGTCGCCGGGGATGGGCGGTCGAGCAGGTCAACGACCCGCCCGGAATACCGGACGCGGCCGGTGGTCGTGCGGCGGTAGGCGATCAAAGGGAGCGACGCAGCGGCGTCCGCGAGGACCCGTACGCAGGCCCAGACGTCGCCGATGGCCAGCGCGTTTACCGGGCTGGTCGGCGGCGGGTAAGGGCCGCTCGTCGCGCCCTGCAGGAATGCCGGGGGGACCGTCTGGGCGGTCAGAGTCCGGTCCTCGCCGTGGTCCCCACGGCGCGACAGCCACTTCAACCTGCGCGTCGTCCCTGACGCCATGCGTGGAGTCTACCGAACCCTCAACCTATACTTGAGGGTATGGACGGTGATCGCCTCGTCCCCGCCCCCGCCGGACTGGCGCCCGACGCCCGCAAGCTCTGGCGCGACACGCAACGCCAACTGCGCCGCCAAAGCACGTGGGAGGACACCGACGCGCCGCTGCTTGAGTCCTACGTCCGTGCGGTCGCCCTGGCGCGCTCCGCGCGGGCCGCGGCGTCAGAACGCCCATTCATCGAAGGTTCCAAGGGGCAGCTCGTCGCCCACCCCGGTCTACGGGTCGCCGCCGAAGCCGAACGCGACGCCTGCCGGTTCGCCCAGGCGCTGCTGCTCACCCCCCAGGCCCGGGCACGCCACGACGTCAAACCCCCCGCCGAGGCGTTCGAGCCGCTGATCGAACTGCTCGGGTAGGGCTGCCAAAACCTGCCAGACCCCCCTCCCTATGGCAGCTTCTGACACCCCCCCACAATCTGGCTCTGCAATGGGCGATTCAGGGGTGTCAAAAGGGGGTGTCATGACTACCCCTGACACCCCCCAGCGGCAGACCAAGCAGTTCGAGGCGTTCTGCGCCCGCCTCATCGGCCTGCGGTTGGAGCCGTTCCAACGCCTGATCGTCCATGAGATGTTCGCCGGGCGGCGAGAGCTGCTCGTCCTCATCCCCCGCGGCAACGGAAAGACCACCCTGTTCGCCGCCCTCGCACTCCACCACCTGGTGACGACCCGCGACCCGGCGGTCTACGTCGCCGCCGCAGGCCGCGACCAGGCCCGCCTCACGTTCGAGACGGCGAAGCGGATGGCTGCCGGGCACCCCGAGCTGGACCGGCGCGTCACCGCCCGACACAACGAGCTGCGCGTCCACGACGGGTTCCTGCGCGTCCTCTCAAGCGACGCGCCCCGCGCCCACGGCCTGCAACCCACCCGCGCGTTCGTCGACGAGCTGCACGCCCACCAATCAGACGACCTCTACGTCGCGCTGAAGACCGCGCTAGGCAAACGTGCCGGGGCGCAGCTCGCGACAATCAGCACCGCCGGCCACGACCGGGAAACCACCCTCGGAAAGCTCCGGGCCCGCGCCCTCTCACTGACCGACGTCACCCGCACCGGGACGCTCATCGTCGCCCGCGACACCCAGGCGAACTTCGCGATGCTCGAATGGTCCTGCGCCGACACCGACGACCTCACCGACCCGAAGGTTGTGAAGACCGCCAACCCCGCCTCGTTCGTCACGCCAGCGTTCCTCGCCGAGCAGATCGCCAGCCCGGGCCTGCACCCCTCGGAGTTCTCCCGCTACCACGCCAACGTCTGGACCGACACCGCCAGTAGTTGGCTGCCGCCCGGCGCGTGGCAGGCGTGCGCCGCCGACTACCACATCGAGGAGGGCGAACCCGTCTGGGTCGGGGTCGATATCGGCGGGGAGCGCGCCGCCTCAGCCGTCGTATGGGTCACCGAAGACCTCCGCGTCGGCGCCAGCGTCTACCACGGCGACCAGGCCGTCCTCGACTGCGCCACCCGGGTCCGGGAGCTGGCCGACACCTACACCGTCGCCCAGGTCGCCTACGACCCCTGGCGCTTCCAACAAGCCGCGCTCGAGCTCCAGCAGGACGGGCTCTGCGCCCTCGCGTTCCCCCAATCCAACGAGCGGATGGTCCCCGCCTCAGAACGCCTCTACGCCGCCGTCCGCGAACACCGCCTCAAACACCCCGACCACCCCGAACTGACCCGCCACGTCGCCGTCGCCGTCGCCCGGAACACCGCCCGAGGGTGGCGGCTAGACAAGCTCAAGAGCCGGGAGAACATCGACGCCGCCGTCGCCCTAGCCATCGCCGTCCACCAAGCCGAGAACCAGCCGGCCCCCACACAACTCCTCGGCTGGATCTGAGAATGGCGCCCCGCCCCTGCATCGAGTGCGGGCGCCCCATACCTACCGGCTCCCGGTGCCCAACCTGCCAGCCACGCAACGGATCAACCCGTCAATGGCGGGCTCTGCGCGCCCAGATCCTCGACCGCGACCAGTGCCGCTGCCACGTCTGCGGCGCCCCGGCCAACACCGTCGACCACCTACACCCCCTCTCGCAGGGCGGGGGCGACGATCCAGCCAACCTCGCTGCCTGCTGCAACGCCTGCAACGCGAAAAAGCGCGACGGACGCCGCTAGGCCGGGGAAACCCGCCGAAATCGAGTTTTTCGCACACGCCATTGAGAGCATGGGCGCCAGCGCGCACTCCAAAAACTAGAGCCGTGGGCACGGCTGTGGGCACGGCGTGGGCACGAAACCGTCCCCAGCCTGACGTTGAGTGACGCCGACTGACGTTCTCCCCGCGCGAGCGCGAGGGGCCGCAATCCCCAACTGTAGAGCGGGATTGGGCTTTCTAGAGCGGAGGGGGGGAGATTCGAACTCCCGGTACGCCTTACGACGCACAACGGTTTTCGAGACCGCCGCATTCAACCACTCTGCCACCCCTCCGGGTGACGGCCCTCAGGCTAGACAATCAGACTGTCCCCCCGACCCGGCAGGCCCGGGCCGGGCCGCCGTCGAACCACCCAGAGCATGCCCTCAGCCCACCGTCGCCTCCCCCCGTCGCCCAGCTCCGGTTCCGGCGCGCCGGTCGTCCTCGTCGCGGCGGCGGTCCTCGTCGTCCTGGTTCTACTCGTCGGCTGCGGGGGAAGCGCGCCCCCGGCTGCCACCAGCGCGGCGCCCCGGCCCGCGGCGGCCCCGATCCCGCCGCGACGCCGGCGCCCCCTCGGCCATCGCGTCGTCGTCCATCTCGCCGCTGCCTCGGCGCCCGTGGTTGGGCTGCGCCGGGTCATCCTGGTCGACCCGCGCCGGCGCATCCGCCTTCCCGGCGGTCGCACGATGCCTCGGACGCTCACGACGCTCGTGCGCTACCCAGCCCTCGGGCGGCCCTCCAGGGGCGACGAGGTCGGCGCCTCTCCGGCGCGTGGCCCGGGTCCCCGTCCGCTCATCGTCTTTGGTCATGGGTTTGCCGTCACCCCCGCCCCCTACGCTCGGCTGCTGAGGGCGTGGGTCCGGGCCGGGTACGTCGTCGCCGCCCCCGTCTTTCCGCTGGAGAACGCCCATGCCCCCGGCGGCCCTGACGAGTCCGACCTCGTCAACCAGCCCGCCGACATGAGCCTGGTCATTACCCGCCTGCTGACCGCCGCGCGGGTGCCCGGCGGCGCGCTGGCGGGACTCGTCGACCCGCGGCGCATCGCCGTGGCCGGCCAGTCCGACGGCGGCGAGACAGCCCTCGCTGTGGCCTATGACTCGCACTTCCTCGATCGCCGGGTCGGCGCCGCGGTGATCCTCTCGGGAGCGCAGATCCCCGGGGTCGGCGGCTTCAGCTTCCCGTCCCCAGCGCCGCCCCTGCTGGCCACCCAGGGCACCGCCGACACGGTCAACCTGCCCCACTTCACCAGCGATTTCTGGCGCCCGGCGCCGCGTCCGAAGTTCCTGCTGCGCCTGCTCGGCGCCGACCACCTCGGTCCCTACACCGACCAGCAGCCCCAGCTCGGGATCGTCGCCCGGGTCACCATCGCCTTCCTGGACCGATACCTCAAGGGCATCCCGGCGGCCGCCGGCCTTCTGCGCCGCGACGGGTCGGTCACCGGGCTGGCGACCCTGGCGGCCCAGCCGTGAACCACAACCCCGACCGGCTCCGGCGCTACGCCGAGCTGATCGTCAGCTTCGGGGCCAACGTCCAGCGGGGACAGATCGTCGCGGTAAGCAGCGAGCCGGGCAAGGAGCCGCTGGCCCGGGCCATCGCCCAGGCCGCCTACCGGACGGGTGCGAGCTTCGTCGATGTCGCCTCCTTCGACCTCCACGTCAAGCGCGCGCGCATCGAGCAGGGCGACCCGGAGTTTCTCGAGGTCGTGCCCTCCTGGTACGGCGAGCGGATGCTCGCCCTCGGTGCGCAGCGTTGTGCCCGGATCGGGTTGACCGGACCCGTCGAGCCGGGGTTGCTCGACGGGCTGGATCCCGAGCGGCTTGGCCGGGACCGCCTCCCGTTCATCCCCGAAGCCATCCGGGTGGTCAACGACCGCTCGACCAACTGGACAGCGGCTCCGTGCCCCACTCCCGCGTGGGCCGCACTCGTCCATCCCGACCTCGAGCCGGCTGCGGCCCTCGAGCGTCTGTGGGAGCAGATCGCCCACGTCTGCCGGCTCGACGAGCCCGACCCCGCCGAGGCGTGGGGAGAGCGGATGGACAGCGTCGGGCGCGCGGCGAGCGCGCTGGAGGAGCATAGGCTCGACGCGCTGCGCTTCCGGGGCCCCGGAACCGACCTCACCGTCGGGCTGCTGGGAGGCTCGCGCTGGCTGACGGCGCGGTTCCAGACGGCATGGGGACTGCGCCACTTCCCCAACCTTCCGTCCGAAGAGACCTTCACCGCGCCGGATCCGGCGCGGGTGGAGGGGACCGTTAGCTGCACCCGGCCGTTGGTGCTAGAGGGCTCGGCGGTGCACGGGCTGCGCGTGCGCTTCGAGCGGGGACGGGCGGTCGAGATCGACGCCGACGAAGGGGTGCAGCGGCTGCGCGTGCTGCTGGCCCGCGACGAGGGCGCCGCCCGTCTGGGCGAGGTCGCTCTGGTCGACGGTGACGGGAGGGTGGGGCCGCTGAACACCGTCTTCTACGACACCCTTCTCGACGAGAACGCGGCAAGTCACATCGCCTTCGGCCAGGCCTACGCGTTCAGCGTGGACGGGGCTGACCAGGTGCGCATCAACCAGAGCGCGATCCACCTCGACGTGATGATCGGCGGGGACGAGGTGACGGTCACCGGACTGACCAACGGCGGCGCGGAGGTCGGAGTGCTCGAGCGTGGAGTCTGGCGGGTGTGAGGAGAGCGGGGTGGCCCCCGGGCCGATCTCGCCCCGGCGGCGCATGATCCGAGGCCACCCAGCGCCGCTAGGCTGAGCGACCGCTCGGAGAGGTGCCGGAGCGGTTGAACGGGCGCGACTGGAAATCGCGTGACGGGGGCAACCTCGTCCGAGGGTTCGAATCCCTCCCTCTCCGCTCACGGGGTCTCGCGCACCACGGTCTTTGCCTCACGGTCGTCGCGCAACCCCTTGTAGGAGGGATGGCGCAGCATCCCCTGGGCGGTCCACTCGGTGAACTCGATCTCGGCCACCAGGACCGGCTCGACGAAGCATGTGCCGCGGGGAGCCTTACCGTCGGCAAACGGTGACCCCGGCCGCTGCAGGCCGGCGAGGAGCTCGCCCAGGCGAGCGAGCTCGGCCTCGTCAAAGCCGGTGCCCACACGACCGGCATAGCGCAGGCGCGGCGGACTCTCACCCGCGTCCTCGTCCACGTACACCCCGACGAGCAGGGCCCCGATCCGCTCCTGGCGACGGCCCGCGCCCGGCACCCAACCCCCGATGACCAGCTCTTGGCGGGCGGAGTTCTTAACCTTGATCCACGCCCGGCTGCGCCGCCCCGGCTCATACGCCGACCCAAGGCGCTTGGCCACCACCCCCTCGAGACCGAGCTGGTGGCTGGCCTCCAGCAGCGCGGCCCCTTCCCCGCGGTGGAAGGCCGGCGTCTGCCACCGCGCGCCATCCAGCCCCAGCTCGGCGAGTCGGCCGCGGCGCTGCTCGTAGGCGAGGTCGGAGAGATCATGGCCGTCGAGGTGGAGCAGGTCGAAGATCACGTAGCTGACCGGTGCCGCCTGGGCCCGCCGGCGCACCGCGCTCTCCGACGCCAGATGCATGCGTCCCTGCAGGCGCTCGAAGCTCGGACGCCCGGCCTCGTCGAAGGCGACGATCTCGCCGTCGAGCACGGCGACGTGGGAGCTCAGGGCCCGGTTGAGCGCCCGCAGCTCGGGATAGCGCGCCGTGATGTCGTTGAGGTTGCGAGTCTCCAGACGCAGGCGGCCGGGCTGGGAGTGAGCGATCGCCCGCACCCCGTCCCACTTGATCTCCACCGCCCAGCGCCCGTCGTCGGCGGGCAGCGTTCCCGGGCTGGCCAGCATGGGGGAAACGTGCTCGGGCGGCGGCTTTCGCCCCGGGTCGGCCGGGGGATCGATGCGATGCAGCATCCAGTCGCTCTCACCGCCGGCCCGGAAGAGGGCGTAGCGGCCCCGGACGCGCTCGCCGTGGAAGGTGATCACGTGCTTGTGCGCGCTCCAGCTGTGACAGTCGTAGCTCCCGTGGTCCCAGATGCCCATCCGGCCGGCGCCGTAGTTGCCGTGGGGAATGTCTCCCTCGAAGTCGAGGTACTCGAGCGGGTGGTCCTCGGTGTGGACCGCCTTGCGGTTCTCGCCGGGGTCTTCGGGGATGCCGTTGGGTACCGCCCAGGAGACGAGCACGCCATCGCGCTCGAGGCGCAGGTCCCAGTGCAGGCGCGTGGCGTGGTGCTCCTGGATGACGAAGCGCCCGGCCCGCCCAGCTCCGCCGGGCGCGGATGGGCGCCGCCCACCCGGGGGCTCGGGGGTGGCGGAGAGGTCTCGCTTCGTCCGGTAGCTGGCCAGCCGGTCGGCCACGGGCGTCTGGCCGGGCGCCGGTCCTAGTGACCGGTCAGGCCCGGCGTCGCCGTCTGGTCTGCGGCTCCGGACGCCGAGGCCTCTCCGGCGGGCATGGCGATGACGATGTGCGCGCGCGAGACGGCGACGAAGGAGCGGCTCACCGCCTGGCCGGCGTTGCCCAGCGGCTCGATGCGCACGTCGGTCATGGCGATGAAGCTGCGGTCCGAGGCGTTGAGGAAGTCCGACATGCGGCTGCGATAGCCATCCGCGGGCAGGGTCAGGTATCCGGTGATCCGGTGGCGGTCGGTCTCGATGATGATCTGCTCGGAGCGGGATTCCATGGGCGAGATCGGGCTGGCAGGCCCTCCGCCGGCGCCTGGGGGCGGTCGCCGCACGATATCGCGGGAGCTCAGATGGCCAGGTGACACGCGCCCGGCTTGCCGCTGCGCCGGGCGCGACCCAGCGCCGCCTCGACGCGCGCGGTCAGCTCCGCGAGCGTCTCGGGGTGCCGCCACGCGGCGACCGCGCAGACGCTGTCCATCCGCGCCGGGGCCACGCTGCGCTGGAGTCGCTGTAGGCACGCGAACGCCGGGTCCAAGGCCGTCCCCGCCAGCATCAGGGCGAAGCGGTCGTCGTCCAGTCTGGCCAGCAGGTTGACGGTGCGCAGCTGCGCGCGCCAGCCCAGGGTGACCGTGCGCACCTCGGTGTCGCCTGCCGGTTGGCCGCGCCGTCCGAGCGTCCGGGGGTTGCGGTCCAGGGCGATGAGGGCCATGCAGACCGGATCTCCGTGTCGCCGCGACCGGGCGAGCTCCAACGGGGCCTCTCCCTCCCAGGCGTGCCGGTTGGGCAGGCCGGTGAGCTCATCGGTCCGCGATAGCTCCGTCAGGCGTCTGGCCATCCGCGCCAGCGCAATCTCCTCCACCGCCAGGGCGGCCAGATCCTCCAGCAGCTCGACGTCCTCCGGGGTCCAGAGCCGGGGCTGGTGGTCGATGGCACAGAGCGAGCCGAGCACCTCCCCGTCCAGGGTCAAGGGGACGCCCGCGTAGGCGATCACGCCCACTTCGGCGATGGCCGGGCTGTCGGCCACCAGCGGCTCCTGGCCGGCGTCGGACACGAGCAGGGGCCCTCGACCGCGGACGACGTGCTGGCAGAAGGAGTGCGACAGCGGCATCTGGCGTTCGCTGGCCACGGGGTCCTGGAGGCCGACGACGGCCGCGAGGATCTGCCGCGTCGGCTCAACCAGCGAGACGAGGGCAATCGGGGTCTCGGCCACCCGCGCGGTCAGCTCGGCCAGGCGCCGCAGCCCGGGCCGGGGCGGCGCGTCGAGAAGTCCGGTGTCGGCCAGTACCCGTAGCCGCCCAGGGGCGCTCAACACGTCGTCGGTAACGGCGTGTAGGTGCCGGGAAGGGAGAGGTTCGCTCATGGTCGCGGTACCCCGGGATCCAGCGTACCGCCGTGGGCGTCAGCGCGCGTCGCGGGGCGGCTGGCGTGGTGTGATGAAGAGGCCCTCACAGAGGCCCTCACGACGCGTCGGTCACCTCCTTGGCCACGCGCTCGCCCGAGCGGACCGCGCCATCCATGTAGCCCGCCCAGTAGCTGGAGGTCTCGGTCCCCGCCCAGTGGATGCGGTCGATCGGCGCTCGCGTCCAGCGTCTGGGCGTCGGCGCTCGGCGTCTGGTGGTCGGCGCCGGGCTCGTCGTCGCTCATGGCCGGATGCTCGCTCTCGTTCGTTGCCCGCCGGCGATGCGGGCCAGCGGGGCGCGCAGCATGGCAGGCCTCGCGCAGCGCGCCGGGTCCCGGTAGGAAGGGGTTCACCGTAGCCCAGGGAGCCCACCCCGTGTCGCACCAGCGCCCGGCGTCTGGAGGAGGTGGCGTTCACCTCGATGACCAGCTTGGCCGGCTCGAGTTGGCCGGGGGAGAGGAGGGGCAGCCCACGCACCGTCCGCAGGGGCGATAATGGTCGGGTGGCGCCCGAGAGTCCCCTTGCTGCGGTTGCTCCGCTCTGCCTTGCCCGTTCGCCGACAGCTGGAGCGAGGCAGTGACGCGCCGCGGCGATCTGCTCGCTCCCGCCCTGCTCGGCCTCGCCGGCGGGTGCCGAACGTTCACCCCGCCGGCCGCGTTGGTCCTGCGCGGCCGGGGACCGCGCGGGGGCCCCGGCCGGCTCTTCCTCGCCGCGGCCGCCCTGGAGCTGGTGTACGACAAGCTGCCCTTCGCGTCCAGCCGGCTGCGGCCGGAGGGGCTCGCGGCCCGCGGCATCAGCTCCGGGCTCAGTGGCGCGGCCCTCGCTGGTCCGCCGGGCGCCGGCGTGGCGGCGGCGGTGGCGCTGGGCGCCGCCTTCGCGGGACACCGGGCGAGGATGGGTCTCACCGCGGCGCGGCCCCGCGGCGCGCTGCTGTGGGCGGCGCTCGAGGACGCCATCGTGGTCGGGCTGGCCGCGGCGGCCACGGGTCCGGCGGCGGGCAAACGGTGATCGGACACGACGACGTGCCCGTCCAACGGTGGGCCAGCCGGGGCCCGGAGCGATTAGCGTGGGCGTGTCGTGGGCACTGCCCGAAATCTAATTCCAAACGAACAGGAGTATGTGATGGCTCGAGGTTTGGTCGGTCTGCTGATTCTTGTCGCGATCGTGCTGGTGCTGTTGAAGGTCGCCGTTGTCGGCGGCATCATCGGGGTGATCGCGATCATCCTGCTCGTCCTGCTGCTGCTCGGGCGAATCTGACCCGGGGCTGAGTGACGATGCTGCTGGCCGCCCGTGCTCGCCCGCGCGCGATGATCTGACCAATCGCGGGGGCGGCCTGGCCAAGCGCGGGGGCGGCCTGGCCAAGCGCGGGGCGGCGGCCCGCCGCCGCGGGCGATCTGGCCAAGCGCGGGGCGGCGGCCCGCCGCCGCCCCGATCGGCAAGCCCCTCGCGCTGCCCGCTCAGTGGTGGACGAGGGCATCAACCGGCGGGAGCCTGCCCGTCGCGGCGTGGCCGCTTGGACCGCGCGCGGGTGTGGCGTGGTCGACATGCTCGCGCTCGTGCGGTCGTGGCTGTAGACGCGGGCGTACAGGTCGACCATCGCCGCCGAGATCGCCTCGGTTGGATCCTTGCCTTCGAGTGCGCTGATCAAGCCGTTCGTCGGGAGGAGCGCAAGAAGTGCCGCAGCGATCCGTTTCTTCTCGATTGTCGTCGCGCTCTTTGGTCATTCAGGAGGGCGGGTTCTGGCGCACTGAGCTCGAGGCGCTCATCGAACATCGTCTCGGCTTCGAGCGTGCGGTGCACCGGGGAAGTGGCGACCGCCGCCATCAGGCTCTGGCGTCGCTCCTCAGAGAGGTTTCCCGGCATGCGGACCACGACGCCGCAGCGCGTTGGTGAGCCGCGCTTGGCGAGCTCATAGTCGACCTCGACGACAACGTCGCCGATGTCCCACCCTTTGCGCTTGGCGTACGAATGAATCGTCGCCGCGGAGCAGGCGGCCAGGCTCGCGGCCAGCAGCTCCTGCGGGGTCGGCGTCCCTTCAATGCCTTCGCCACTGGCCTGCGCTCCGGCGGCGAAGCGAAATCGTCGGATCTCGACCTCGTGCCCGGGCTGCCCGCTTGAGTGACGCGCCGTGGCCTTCATGGGGCGACCGTCAGATCCTCTACCGCGCCCTTGCAGGCCCGAGCCGGGTGAGCGCTCTCGTGGGCTCCTGCCGTACTCGCATGCACCATCATCTCGACCTCCCATGAGCCTCAATCCCCTGGAGCAAGTGTCCCCTGGGCTTTGAATCCCGTCGATGGAGCGGATCCTGGATCCGCGAAGGCGTGACCCGCGTTAGGCGGAAGCGAGCGTCAGCAGTCAGCTTCGGCTGGTCGACAGCTCAGCGACCGTCTCGGACCCAAAAAGTACCCTAAGCGTGACGACTCGAGTTTCGGGGTTTTCGGCGGTGTGGGTCGAGTCGAGCGTCGAGCTGATCGCGGCATGAGCGACGGCGCGTAGCCTGGGGTTTGTGGGTGTGAGCAGGCGATAAGGGCGGCGACCCCGAATCCGGTGGGCGACAAGTCCATCGGCCGAGGGGCGTTCGCAGCGCTGTCCACGGCCTGCTCGCCGGGGGGTCGCCGCCGTGCTTCAGGT
>JAABUJ010005614.1_pt1 | contig 12479 bp, 8 predicted proteins | sample 5559131 | NCBI WGS metagenome assembly JAABUJ01 (sample SAMN10711875, study PRJNA513366) | rock metagenome | isolation source: Antarctica rocks | place: Antarctica: Victoria Land, Mt New Zealand nord | collected 2016-01-07
GCGAGGCGGCGGAGAGGGCGAGAAAGTCGCGGTACTGCTGCTGGTTGCGCAGGCCGGAACGTGCGGCGAGGACGTTGCCCATGTACTGGGTCATGCCCTCGTAGACCCACAGCAGTTCGCCCTGCTGAGCCGTGGCGAAGTCGGTCTGGTAGAGATTGTCGGGGCGGCGATATTTGCCGTTCCAGGAGTGGGTGAACTCGTGCGCGAGCAGGTCAGCTTCGCCAAGCTGGTGGCCTGCATCCGCAAAGCCCTTCTCGCCGATTCCGTTGTCGGAGGATTGCTCGTGCTCCAGGCCTTCGCCCCCGGCGATGTCCGAGAGGGTAAGAAGAAAGTGATAGCTGTTGTAGTGATGCGAGGCGTACGCCGTGCCCGCTTCGCGAACCAGATTCGAGATCTCGGCCAGCAGTTCTGGGCGAAGCTGCGAGTCCTTGGGGACATCCGAGACGACGTCGATAAAGTGCTTCGGCGTGACCTCCGGCGCCAGCGGGAATTCATGGAAGTACTGGCCCGTGAGGACGGGTGAATCTTCAAGCTGCTCGACCGTGGTCGCTACGTAGTGAGTGGTGACTGCGCCGGGTGAGGGCTTGTGCGCATCTTCCAGCAGGCCCGTGACGAGAGGCGGTGCGCCGGTTCCGGTGGGGGTGAGGGCGGTTCCTGTGCCCCAGCCTGCGGGAACCGTTACGGAAGGAATGATTGGGATGTTCTTGACCGGAGTGTTGGCCGGGTACATCATCAGGCGCTCCCACTCGAGGACGGCCATGTGGTTCGACACGCGGCTGGTTACGACGGCATCGAGATGTGCGTGGACGCTGGTGACTCCGGCGGGGATGGTGAGGTGGAACTCATACAGGTTCACGTCGTCGCGACGCCACGCCAGGGTTTTGCCGTTTCCGGTGAAGGCGACGCCGACAATCTGGTTGGCCTCGCCGGTGGGACCGTGATTGCCGGGAATCCACTGCGGCGTGATGAAGGTGACAGGCCCGGCGTGGACGGGAAGATCGATCTCGGCATGGTACAGGTGGCGTGGTGCTTCGGTCAGGTCGGCGGTGATCTTGATGGGTGCGTTCTGGGCGAGAGTGGCGGACGTCGCAAACGTGGCGGCGAGCAGGACAGGCAGGCACTTGTGCATGGAGGGCGGATTCTTTCCTGAGGCAGAGGTCTGGAGCAGAGGAGTTGTTCAGAGACGATGGCGCGACAGAGGAAGTTTCGCACACTGCGAAAGCCTGAGAACCTGTTTAGATACTATCGCTGCCTGAGGTGCGCCCTAACGCCGGGCGTGCGCCACTTCGTGGGGTATTCGGCTTCGCGTGGTGCTCCCGATGGTCGCAAACCCAATTTGCGCCGACCAATGGAGGATGTACTAAGTTTTTCCGCCACGACCAGGGATACACGTCACGAAGTGACCGCACCACGCGTAGTGGGCCCGTCCGGCAGGACATCCTCGGAGTTTTAAACAGGTTCTTAGGAACGCCGCGGCAAAGTATCGCGATCAGGCGTTTGGCGCGGCGCCTTTGAGCGGCGAGAGTTCGCGCTCGATGCTCTGGATGATGGCGGGGTCCGTTGGCTCGGTATCGGGTGCAAAGCGCGCCACCACTTCACCTTGGCGGTTGACCAGAAATTTTTCGAAGTTCCAGGTCAGCTCCGGCGCGTCATGGACGGTGAGCCCGTAGCCGCGCAGCTTGTCCTTGAAGCCGGGATCGTTCACCCTGGCGACGGGTTGTGCCTCGGTCAGCAACTCGAATAGAGGGTGCTTGTCTGGACCGGTGGCGACGACCTTCTCGAACATGGGAAAGGTGACGTTGAAGCTGGTTGAACAGAACTTCTGGATCTCCTGGTTAGATCCGGGCTCCTGGCCGGCGAAGTCGTTGGCAGGGAAGCCGAGTACGTCGAAGCCGCGGTTCTTATAGGTGGCGTAAAGCTTTTCGAGACCCTCGTACTGCGGTGTCAGCCCGCACTTGGAGGCGGTGTTGACGATCAGCAATACGTGACCTTTGTAGGGTTCAAGCGTGGTGGCGTCGCCGGCGAGAGACTTGAGCGGAGTGTCGAACAAAGTAGCCATGCGATCAGGGTAAATCAGCGACGCGCATGTTTCCTACCTACAAAAGGCGGGCAAAAAGCTTATTGCCATGCAACTGAGAGCGTCGATCAGGCCAGAAGGTGAGCTGCACAGATGTAAGATCGAAAACGACATGGCGATTCGGGACAAGCTTTTGGGCAAGCCGCTGGCTACCAGCGAAGAACGTGCAGAGCATATCGGAGTCTCTGCAGGAATCCCGATCTTCGGGTTAGACGCACTGACGAGCGCGGCGTACGGGCCGGAGCAGGCCTTGATTTACCTGATTCCGCTGGGTGCGCTGGGCATTCACTACCTGATGCCTATTATTTCTTCGATCTTAATTCTGCTCGTAATTGTCTATTTCAGTTATCGCCAGACGATTGCAGCTTACCCCAACGGGGGTGGAAGCTATACCGTCGCGACAGAAAATCTTGGCGAAGGTGCCGGTCTGCTGGCAGCAGCGGCCCTGATGATCGATTACATCCTGACTGCCGCCGTGGGTATTTCAGCCGGTGTCACAGCGGTGACTTCCGTCGATTCGAAGCTGATCCCGTACACCCTACCTTTGTGCCTTGTGATTTTGGCAGTGCTGGCACTAGTCAATCTGCGCGGCGTGAAGGACACGGGCGCGGCGTTCATTCTGCCTACCTTTCTCTTCATCGGAACGTTGCTGCTTCTGGTTGGGGTTGGGGTGTTCAAGACGTTTGCGGCAGGCGGGCATCCTGTGCCGCTCGCCACCATGCCTGCGACAAGGGCCCCTGAAGGGCAGTTCCTGGGAATGGCTTTCATCTGGCTCATTATGAAAGCATTCTCGAGCGGATGCGCGGCAATGACCGGGGTGGAAGCGGTTTCGAACGGGGTGATGGCTTTTAGCGAGCCCCGCGCAAAGAAGGCACAGCTAACGCTGACCGTGATCATCGCGATTCTGATCGTGCTGCTGTATGGCACTTCCTGGCTGGCGAATCGTTACGGCATCATGGCGATGGACCCCAATGATCCCCAGTACCAGAGTTTGCTCAGCCTGCTGGTCAAGGCTGTGTTCGGACGCGACTGGTTTTACTTCCTGACGATGGGGAGTGTATTTCTAGCGTTGGCCCTGAGTGCGAATACTGCCTTCGCGGACTTTCCACGTCTGACACGCGCCATTGCCATGAAGGACCACCTGCCGCACGTGTTCATCCTGCGCGGGCGGCGGTTGTTGTTCTCGCATGGAGTCTACGCGTTGACAGGCTTTACCGCCCTGATCCTGATCATCTTCAAAGGCGTGACTTCGAACTTGATTCCTTTGTATGCGATTGGCGCTTTCCTCGCGTTTACACTCTCGCAAGCCGGCATGGTGCAGCACTGGCGCAAGCAGGAGGGGGACCACAAAGGGCGTTCGTGGCACATGTTTGTGAATGGTGTGGGTGCGGTTGCTACGGGATTGACCACGCTGGTTGTTCTCGCTTCCAAGTTCGTTGCCGGCGCATGGGTAACGGCGCTCCTGGTTCCTGCTCTGATTCTGTTGATGTATTCCGTGAAGAAGCACTACACGCGGGTTGCGCGCGAGATGAAGGACATGACGCCGATTAGCCTGGCGAATATGGAACAGCCGCTGGTCGTGATTCCGATGGCGGGCTGGAACCGAATTTCGGAGAAAGCTCTTCGCTTCGGGCTGCTGATGTCGAAGGATATCAAGGTGGTGCACGTGCACTCCGAGGATGAGGGACACGGAATTGAGGACGAGTGGAACGCGATGATCCTGCAACCGATTCGCGATCAGGGGATCCCCGAGCCGGAACTGGTGACCATCATGTCCAACTTCCGCTTCATCATCTCGCCGCTGATGGATTACATCCTGCGCCTGGAAGCGGAAAATCCTGGACGCAAGGTTGCGGTGCTTTTGCCGGAGCTGGTGGTGCAGCACTGGTGGGAGAATCTGCTGCACAATCAGCGGGTTCAGCTGTTGAAGATTTTTCTGCTGCTGAAAGGAAATCAGCGGATTGTGGTGATTAATATTCCGTGGTACCTGTAGGGGCGGCTGAGTGGAGTGCCTCTGCGAGCAGGGTGTAGCTGCGCAGGCGCGCGGTGTGGTCGTGGGCGATGGTGTTGACCATGAGCTCGTGGATGTTGAGCTTGGCCGCCATGGCGCTCAGCCCGGCCAGGACGCGGTCGGGTGTTCCGACGAAGTAGCGTGGGAACTCTGTTTCGTCTGTGGGTGGCGCAGGTGTGAGCGAGAGCTCGCGTGCTGCATCTTCGGGCGAGGCGACGGGGCGGCGATCGTTGCGGCGGATACGTAGTTGCAGCAGACGCACGCTGAGGGCGAGGCGTTCGGCCTCGGTTTGGGTTTCAGCGCAGACTACGCCAACGGCAGCCATGGCCTCGGGAGCGCCGCGGGTGTGTTCGCCCAGTGCGGTGTTGGGCGTGAAGTTGGCTTGGTAGTGCTCGATTGCGGGTCGGGTGCCTTCGCCCGAAAAGAAATGCGCGAAGGCGTAGGGCAGGCCGAACGCGGCTGCCGCTTCCGCGGACCACATGGACGAGCCGAGCAGCCAGACGTCGGGTCCGCCGGGTGCGTCGGGTGAGACGCGGATGCGCGAGAACGGATGGCTTTCTGGGAAGTCGCTATGCAGGAAAGCGATCAACTCAGATAGCTGGTCGGGAAAGTCGTCCACCTGGAGTGCATTGTTCGGCGCATTGCGATAGCGGCGCAGTGCAGTTGCCTCCAGGGGACCGCCGGCGGGTGCGCGGCCAATACCAAGGTCGATGCGTCCGGGATAAAGCGCGTGCAGGGTGCGGAAGGTTTCCGCGATCTTGAGCGCCGTGTAATGCGGCAGCATGATGCCGCCGGAACCTAGACGAATGCGTGTGGTCTCGGCACCGATGCGGGCGAGCATTATCTCCGGCGCTGTGCAGGCCAGCAGATCCATCGCGTGATGCTCGGACATCCAGAAGCGATGGTATCCAAGCTCGTCTACGTGACGCGCGAGTGCGATGGAGTTCCCAAGTGCCTGCGCGGGCGTGCTGCCATCGGCGACAGGGGATTGGTCGAGCACGGAAAAGCGAAGAGGTAGCTCCACCCCTATTGGATGTTCGGCGATGCTGAACGACGCGAAGCACGCGAGGCTGCTTAACGCAGATAGCTGTCGTCGCGGTCAATCCAATCCTGGCGCGGCGGTGCGAACAGATCGAGATTCTCCGTGTCTTCAAGGGCTTCTGCGGAGTGGGGGGCATGCGGGGGGATTACGAGGATTTCGCCTGCGTGCACAATGTGCGTCTCTCCGCTGACGATGAACTTGAGCGCGCCCGACAGAATCAGCGAGATCTGCTCGTTGGCGTGGCTATGCTCCGGCACGATGCAGCCCTGTTTGAGCAGGATGCGGGAGAGCATCGCTTTCTCGCCGGAGACGAATTGCCGGGTGAGCAGGGGATTGAGTTGTTCGGGAGCAATGTCTGCCCAGCGGTGGAGCGTGGCAGGTTTCTGTACGTCATTCGGCATGGCCAGGTGTCCTTTGCGGCGACTACGATTTGTTGCTTTGATTTGAGAGCGCGCTTGTGTAGAGTAAGCGAAACACGTTCCAGCTTGCGGTCTGCCGGTTTTGAAGCGCCGGCCTTCCAGGTCCTCCAAGGATTCCTCCCGTCAGGGTCGATGCAGTGGGAAGCCCTCTATCCGGGCTCTGCGGCATGGGCAAAGGTGAGCGATTGATGCGTTCTTTCTGGTCGAAGCGTTGGCGCAGAAGCGGCCTGGTCGCCCTGTTTGCGCTGCTGTTGTCACTGAGTGCGGCTTCGCCTCTGGTGGGGCAGAGTGCCGGGCCAGCGGCGGCTTCAGCGCAGTCTTCGCTGGCGACGCCCGCCCCGGACAGTGCGCGCATCGCAGCGCTCGAGCAGCAGGTGGCGGATGCGCGCATGGCCGGGGATAACGGCTGGATGCTGGTGTCCGCGGCGCTGGTGCTGATGATGAGCGCACCCGGCCTGGCGCTGTTCTACGGCGGCCTGGTCCGAAAGAAAAACGTGCTGGGCACCATGATGCAGACCTTCGCGATGATGGGTGTGGTCACGGTCCTGTGGGCGCTGGTGACCTACTCGCTCGCGTTTGGGCAGGGCAATGCCTTTATTGGGGGGCTGCACAATGTTTTCCTGCGCGGGGTTGGGCTCACCCCGGACCCGGCCTACGCGGCGACGATTCCGCTCCAGACGTTTATGGTCTATCAGTTGATGTTCGCCATCATCACGCCCGCGTTGATTACGGGCGCGTTTGCCGAGCGGGTAAAGTTTTCGGCGATGCTGGTCTTTATGGTGCTGTGGGCGATCGTTGTGTACAGCCCGATGGCGCACATGGTGTGGGGCGTGGGCGGGCTGTTGAATGTTGCGGGGGGCCGCTTTCCGTGCCTCGACTTTGCGGGTGGAACAGTCGTGCACGTGACCTCCGGAGTGTCGGCGCTGGTGACGGCGCTTTACCTGGGCAAGCGCCTTGGATATCCCAAGGTTGCGATGCCGCCGCACTCGGTTGTCTTGAGCTTTGTGGGTGCGGCGCTGCTTTGGGTCGGCTGGTTTGGCTTCAACGCCGGCTCAGCGCTGGGTGCGGGCCCGCTGGCGACCTCGGCGTTTGTGGCGACGCACTTTGCGGCTGCGGCTGCGGCCTGCGGATGGTCGGCGGCAGAGTGGATTCGCAACGGCAAACCTTCGGCGCTGGGGGCCATCTCGGGAGCGGTCGCGGGCCTTGTGGGTATCACGCCCGCTGCGGGTTTTGTGACGCCGATGAGCGCGCTCTGGATTGGTCTGATCGTCGGCGTTTTCTGTTTCATGATGGTGGTTCTGGTGAAGAATCGTTTTGGTTACGACGATTCACTGGACGCGTTTGGGGTGCACGGTGCGGGTGGCACCATTGGAGCGATTCTGACTGGGTTATTTGCGAACTCCGCGATCAATCCTGTCTTCGGTGCGGGCAAAGCTACGGGCCTGTTCGAAGGCAATGCACACCAGCTCCTCAATCAACTGGCCGGGGTTGCGATTGCCTGGGTTCTTTCAATGGTGGGTACGCTCGCTATCCTCCTCGTGGTGGATAAGACGATGGGTCTGCGGGTGAGCGAAGAAGCGGAACGGGAAGGTCTGGACCTTTCGCAGCATGGGGAAGAAGGCTACGATTGGGCGCATTGAAGTGCGCAACCCCATCGGACGGCAAGTGCGGACGCGCGGAACCGGCGAACTGAGAAGAGGAGCTATGCAGAAGATTGAAGCCATCATTCAGCCATCGAAGTTGGACGAAGTGAAGGACGCGTTGATCGAGATCGGCGTTGAAGGAATGACGGTGCTGGAAGCGCGCGGGCACGGACGGCAGAAAGGGCACACGGAGTTTTATCGCGGACGCGAGTATGCAGTCGATCTGCTGCCCAAAGTGAAGCTGGAACTGGTGGTTTCAGATGAGATGGTGGAGCGGGCAATTCACGCGATCGCCACGGCGGCGCGCACTGGAAAAATCGGCGATGGCAAGATTTTCGTCTCGCGTATCGACGAGGCGATTCGCATCCGCAATGACGAGCGCGGAGAGATCGCCCTTTAGCGTTGGCTCGGATAGGACTGGTACGGCAAGAACAAGCGCAGATTCCCTGCGGGAATGACAGCTAACGGCAGCGGCACACACAGATTCCCTGCGGGAATGACAACCAAAACAGGGAAGAGTTTCGCCGAACGTCGCAAATTCTGTACACCATCACGGCATCACCTATACCCCGGAGGTAAGAGCGATGTCTGCGAGCCGCAACCGAGCCTCCGACCAGCCAATGCCAACAGCAGCCGATCCTCCCGCGCTGTACGCGCAACGAATGGAGGAGTTGCGTGCTCGCTTTTATGCGTCTGCGGGTACTCTGCAGGCCGGAGCCAAGGCTATGGCCGCTCGCGCCAGCGCAGTCGATGATCTGGTGCAAACGCTGTGGAGTCGGTGCACGGGCAACGGTGGGAGTGCGGCTGAAATTGCTTTGATGGCTGTTGGCGGATACGGGCGTGGCGAATTGTTCCCGCATTCGGATGTGGATCTGCTGTTTGTGCATCAGCGGAAGTCTCTGGCAAAGACGCAGACCGAGACGATTCGTCAGATGAGCCAGGCGATGTGGGACGCAGGTCTGCGCGTCTCACCGATGACGCGAAGTCTGTCGGAATGCGAACGCTTCGATGTCGACAACGTTGAGTTCACGCTGTCGCTGCTGGACGCACGTGTGCTCACCGATGCTGGTGGCGCCGGTCAGCAACTTGTAGGAAGCGTTGTGCCTCGGCTGATCGCACGGGAACGCAAAAGCATTGTCAGGCGGCTGCTCGATGTGACGCGTCTGCGGCATGCGCGATACGGTGACACGCTGTTTCACCTGGAGCCAAATATCAAGGAGTGTCCGGGCGGTCTTCGCGATGCGAACGTCTGCGTGTGGGTCGGTCGGCTCGAAGCAGCGAAGCCGGGCGTCGCCGCTGAATTTGTACGCGCGCGCATGTTTCTGGAGACTGCGCGAACCCTGCTGCACCTGCGTCATGGGCGCGATGACAATACGCTGGACTGGCACTCGCAGGATGAGGCTGCAAAAGCAGGGCTCGGAATTTCGGCCCAGGAAGGGGGCGAGGTGGAGTCCGGATACTGGATGCGCGTTTATTTCCGGCAGGCGCGCGCGATTGAGCGGGGCACCATGCAGGCGCTTGAAGACGCTGCCATGCTGGACCGGAATGCTCGTCGCGCACCTTTGGGAGGACTCGAGGGCGTCCGCCCGGCTGGGGGTGCCTCTGGATTCGAACTGCGCGAGGGTGCGCTGCTGCTGGCGCCGGTTGCTACAGGCCACGATCCTGCCCACGACCCGGAGGTCGTGCTGGGTCTGTTTGCAGAGATGGCGCGCACAGGCGCACGGCTGGCGCGGGTAACAGAGCAACGGCTCGAGGGCGGATTGCCGCTGCTGTCCACTCTGCTTGAGGATGGACCTGCACTTTGGCGTCGCTTGTCCGACATACTAACCGGATCTTTCGCGGGGATGTCGCTGCGCGCGATGCACGCTCTGGGCGTGCTGGAACTGATCCTTCCGGAGTTTCACGGGATCGACGCCCTCGTCGTGCGCGATGCCTACCACCGTTACACCGTCGACGAACACACGTTCGTTGCCATCGACGTGCTGCACGGGTTGGCGAAGTTGGACCCCCAAAGCACGGGTAAAGGCCTGGGTGGTTTGCTCGAGCGCCGAGTACGCAAGCAGCTGGACCCGGCAAAGCCTTTGCAGGCTTGGGCAGGCCGCTTTGGCGCTGTGCTGCGCGATCTACCTCATCCAGCGCTGCTCTACATGGCTGCGCTGCTGCACGATACCGGGAAAGGACGCGCCGGGGTGGCGCATGCTGCGGAATCGGCTCGCCTGGCCGCGGGAGTGCTGAAGCGCCTCGAGATGGACCCGTATGAGGCAGCACTGGTTCTGGATGTCATTCGCCATCACCTGGAGATGTCGGCGGCCATGCGCCGTGACGTGTTCGATCAGGAGACGATCAGCGCCCTGGCGGAGCAGGTGGAGTCACCCGAAGTGCTGAGGATGCTCACGGTGTTCACCTATGCAGATATTTGTGCGGTTCATCCGGATGCGTTGACTCCATGGAAAGCGGAGAACCTCTGGCATCTTTATCTTGCCTCGATCAGCTACCTGGACCGCAACGTTGATGACCACCGCGTCGGGGAAGGCCGGGAGATTCGATCCAGCGAGAACCTGCATCGCGTACATGCTCTGCTGCCCGGAAAAACGACGGAGATACAGCAGTTTCTTCGCGGGTTTCCGCAACGATATCTTGCGACGCGCAGCGGGGAAGCAGTCCTCGCTCACTTTGCCATGGCTGCCAAGCTGGAGGTTCCAACCGATCTCGAACTGATGCTGGAGTACGACGCGGCGAACAGCGCGCTAACGTTGGTAACGCGGGATCGCCCGCGCCTGTTTGCGTCGGTTGCGGGCGCGCTGGCAGCCTGGGGGATGAACATCATCTCTGCAGAGGGATTCTCGAACGCAGACGGGGTTGTCGTGGATCAATTCCGCTTTACCGACAGCTTCAAGACGCTGGAGTTGAACGGAGAAGAAGAACGCGAGCGGTTCATCGCGAGCCTGCGCGGCGTGGTTGGAGGCAGCGTCGAGGTCGAGAAGCTGCTCTCCTCCAGGCGTCGCAACCGGCGGCGTGTTCGGAAGGTCGACGTCGAGACACATCTGTCTTTCGACCAGGTGGCGTCTACGCAAAGCACGTTGCTGGAAGTGATTGCGCAGGATACGCCGGGTCTGCTGTATTCGCTGGCTGTGACGCTTGCGCGCCACCAGTGCAATATCGAGGTAGCCCTCGTGGATACGCAGGGTGAAATGGCGATCGACGTCTTTTATCTTACCCAGGCTGGCAGGAAGCTTGAAGCTGCCAGTGAAGAGGTCCTGCGCGAGGCGCTGCTTGAAGGCATTGCTGAGAACGCCCATTGAGCGATTCTGCCGGGGGGTAATGGTTACCTGAACCATGACAACCCTGCTGTACTGCCTCGCATCCATACGTTTGCATCCCCGACAGTGTAGAACCCAGGCAGCTTGGGGCTTCAAATTGAGACTGAAACGGCTTTATCATAGGGCTATGAGCACATCGGCAAAGCAGACGACGAGCGAGGAACGCACTACGCAGGGAAACCTGAAGGACGACCGCTACTTTTTCGGGGCACTGGATAGCTCCGGCCAGAACCAGGAAAAGTTGCGCGAAGTAAGCTGGGGTGCGGACCAGCCGGAAGGCATCGTGCTCGCGTCGCTTGATGCGGCGATCAATTGGGTGCGGAAGAATTCCGTATGGCCCATGACCTTCGGGCTGGCATGTTGCGCAATCGAGATGATGTCCATGGGAGGATCCCGCTATGACATCGCACGCTTTGGCGCGGAGGTGTTCCGGCCCTCGCCGCGGCAAAGCGATCTGATGGTCATTGCGGGACGGGTTTCGCAGAAGATGGCTCCGGTGATTCGCCGTTTGTACGAACAGATGCCTGAACCGAAGTGGGTAATTTCGATGGGTGCCTGCGCCACCTCGGGTGGTGTCTTCAACAATTACGCGCTGCTACAGGGTGTCAACCAGATTATTCCAGTGGATATTTACGTTCCCGGTTGTCCGCCGCGCCCGGAACAGCTGCTGTATGCAATCACTTTGTTGCAAGAGAAGATCCAGCGGGAACGCGGAACCATGCGCCGGACACTGAATTTGAGTTGATGGAAGCACCTGGCGCGGGTGGTGCTTACCCTAGCTGGTTACACTTGCACGATTTGTTAACCTGCTGGTTAACTCTTTGCTGGACGAATGAGACAGCGCAGACGAGAAGATTACTGGACAGGTACCGAAAGCATGTTTTACTCGGATTCCGTCTTGCGCGCTGATAGATTCTTTTCGAGGTTGCGCTTTTATTTTCTTGTGGATGGTTCCGCCATCTGCGGTAAGCTAGAGCGGACATCTACATTGGCGAGGCAATCAGAGGCTCGTTGTTTTTGAAGTTACTTTTGCGGAGGAAGTCGAATGGTTTATCGCCCTTTTCGTAGTATTGGCCGGTTCGGACTGGCTGCATGCGCAGTCAGCCTTGGAGTTGCGAGCCTGAGTGCGCAAACTGCACCCAGCACCCCCGCCCCGATGGGGCCTAACCCTTCTCGCGTGGATATTTTCACCGGGTACTCCTATTTTGGCGCGCATGGGCAGGTAAAGCCCGCCGACATCAATTATTCGTCGATCAATGAAGGCGCAATTGGAAGCGCAGCGCTGTATTTCAACCGCTTCGTTGGTGCTGAGATCAATTTTGTAGCTCACCCGGATGGACTTAACGACGGTCTCTACAGCTCGAGCGCGGGTTTGATTGTGCGCGCTCCGATGGAGCATTACACCTTGTTCGCGCATGGTCTGGTCGGCGGCGCGAAGCTGGGTGGGCCGAACAGTGAAGGTCCGCTTGAATATCACGAGCCCTACCGCTGGGGACCCACGCTGACTGCTGGCGGCGGCATGGACTACGACCTGCCGTTTTTCAACAACCTCTTCTCCCTTCGTCTTTTTGAGGCCGACTACCGCTACATTCACACCGACTACGGTCCGTCGACTTCGGTTCCGACCGGCGGCATTCTGGGTGGGCGCACCAACATGAGCGGCATCGACCTGAGCACCGGCATTGTGACGCACTTCGGCCACATCATCCCGCCGCCGCCTGTCACCTATACGTGCCTTGCGGCACCTGCGACCGTCTATCCTGGCGATCCGCTCACCATCACCGGAACCGCTTTGAACGTAAATCCCAAGCGCACCCCGGCTTACACCTGGACCTCGACCAGTGGACCGGTTGAAGGCACCAGCAATGTGGCCAACCTTGACACCAAGACGCTTGCTCCGGGCAGCTACACTGTGACCGGTCACATTACGGAAGGCAAGAAGCCTGGCCAGTTTGCGGATTGCACAT
>JAABUJ010005615.1_pt1 | contig 12478 bp, 13 predicted proteins | sample 5559131 | NCBI WGS metagenome assembly JAABUJ01 (sample SAMN10711875, study PRJNA513366) | rock metagenome | isolation source: Antarctica rocks | place: Antarctica: Victoria Land, Mt New Zealand nord | collected 2016-01-07
CTGATAGCTGACAGCTCTTACTGGAGGTGATTATGCTGGCGCGCGCGCTCTCCTGCGCTATGGTTGGTCTCGACTCAGCATTAGTCGAGGTCGAGGTGGACCTTGCGCAAGGACTCCCCGCTTTCACAAACGAGTGTCGGCAATTGGCTTAGTTCGCGGGTCGCCCTCGGCCATATCGTCCAAGGACGATATCGACACTGGACGCATAGGCAATATCCCCTCGATTGTAACCTCGTCCTTCTTTGCCAGGATACGCACGATGATCACTTGTGCGATTCGCCGTCGCCCCTCAAAGTCAAGGTTCTCGATTCCCGCTGCGACGGTCGCACACGCGTCTCTAACGCTTTCAAGAGGTAGCACTGCTGCCCTAGCATCGTCCCGCTGCGCGGCTAACTCGCCGACCCGCGTTAGCATGATGCGCCGTTTTTCGGTCAACTCGGCGAACTTTTTTTCTATGAGTGCCTGGGGTAACGTTGTTCCTTTCGCAAGCGTATCGATCAAGTTGTCCTGCTGGACAAGCGCTTGCTCAGCCTCTTTCTCTATGCGCGCGATCTCTCTTTCCGCTTGCTCGACCTGTGCCTGTCTATTCTTAGACAGCGCCTCCAGGTTATCGGTGACCAGTGAGGGGTTCATCAATCGCTCGGTCACGGCCTCCCACACGGCCTTTTCGAGAGCCTCGGCATTAACGTTATGGTGTTTCTGCGCACCGGTGGAGATGGTATGAGTACAACGGTACTGCCGGTAACTCCCGTCCCTCTCGGGCGACATAGAGCGGTTGCATACCTCGCCATCTTCCGTCAGCGAGGCGCAGGTCACCAATCCACGCAACAAATCGTCATGCTTATTGTTCCTCTTGGCGGTTAACCTGTTTGTCGAGAACCGTTCATTGGCCGCTTCCCACAACTCCTTGGTGACAATAGGCGGCACTTGGGTCCGGATGACTTTCTCGGGAGCATTGAGGCTGACGATTCTTTTCCCATCGACCGTCCTGTTTACGGTAACGCCGTATTCATGCTGTCCGTAGTAGCAGGGGCTCTTGATAATCTTACCCACTGCCGTATGATGCCATGTAGGTCCGCCCTTAGGCGCTGGAACACCTTCAGCGGTCAGTTGTACGGCGAGCTTATTTGCCGCGATACCGGCCGTAACATCCCCAAAAATACGTTTTACGACTGGCGCCTCCTCCGGGTCTAGCGCCAACCATGGCTCCTTCTCCAATCTTTGGTAACCGTAACGCCCCGTCCAGACCTCCCCAAGGTCTGCCTTCTTGCGGCGTCCTTCAGTTGTTGACTCAACAATCTTATCGCGCTCGAGTTCGGCTACAGCGGCCAGGATAGTGCGCAGAAAGCGTCCGATGATAGTAGTAGTATCTATTCCTTCCTTGATATAAACGCGCTGCACTCCGTGGGACTCCAACTCGTCGTCCAAATCGAGGATTAGCTTGGCTTTGCGACCAAGGCGATCCAGCTTCGTAAAGATCACACGCTCGATCTTTCCTGATCGCGCGTCAGCCAGCAAGCGCTGTAGTCCGTCCCGTTCACGGGTCGTTCTGCTCACGCCATCGTCCCTATAGCGGTCGATGTTAGCTAGGTCTGGCCAATCTTTAGCCTTAGCGTATGATCTAGCCCGATCAATTTGATCGTGCAATGAGTAACCCTCTAAGGCTTGCTCGTCAGTCGATACGCGAGGATAACATACGGTTAGGCGTTCCAATTGCACCGCGGAATCCATATTACTCATATCCTCCTCTAATTTTCCGTAGCGAACGGAGCGTTGCTTCCACTCTACTCACTGTTCAGGGGCTACCAATGTCAATAGTATATTAAAGTGCTTCGGTGACACTCTATAGACGAAACACACACTACGCCCCGTTTTCTATGGCCGAGGTGCGCACTCCATGTCATCGTCATTGGCGCAGGTCGGGTACCGCGAGCAGCTTGCTGGCCGTCCACGATTCGGCGCTGCCCCAGCGTTATCCCTCCATGCCGGTTGAGACATCCATGGTGGTGACGATGGGGACCAGGCGGCGATTTGAGGTGGAGCCGCTCTTGTATACGCACGGCAGATCTGCCCGGCGTGTCGGCAGCAATGGCAGGGCCGCGTAGAGCGCGTCGAACGCGCCATGCCGGGCCAGCAGGGCGCCAGTGGTCTTAAGGCCAACCCCTGGGTACGCAGGGGATGCTATCGGAGGCGTCGCCGATCAAGGCCTTCAGGTCGGTGAACTGGGCAGGCCACCCCCCACACTCGTGTACCACCGCCGGCGTGTAGAGGTCGTCCTCCTGTCCCTTGGGTGTGAGCACGTCGACGCTCGGACTGACCGCCTGCAAAAGGTCGTGATCGCGGGAGACAATGGTTACCAGCAAGCTCGCCGCTGTCGCCGCCGTCGCGAGCGCGCCCATGACATCGTCGGCCTCGAAACCGGACACCACGGGATAGCAACCCCCGTGATGGTCCAGGACCTGCCCCACCGGCGCGACCTGCCCGTCGACGTTGGCGACCTCCTCGGGTGACCCACGCGACCGCCCCGTCCGGTAGTCCGGGTAAAGCGCCCGACGGAACGGCGGCTCCGGCGGGTCGAAGGGCACGCACACATGCGTGGGACTGAAGCGGAGCGGCAGCCGGAGGAAGGCTCCGGCGAAGCCACAGACGCCCTGGATCGGCGCGCTATCTGCCCCAACGATACTCCGCGGCAGGGCGTTGTAGGTGCGGTAAAAGAGATGGTGGCCGTCTACCAACAAGAGGCGCTCTATCGTATCCACATCTTGCGATAACATGGCGGCTGGTTCCGATGCGGGGCGTCGGCACGCTGACGTGAGGACGGCCGACGAGGGCGTCGCGGCGGCGCTACCTGGGCCACGGCATCCGCAGAGGATAGCACGTACAAGGGCGTGGCCGACACGCGTCTACACGGGCAGCAGTATAGGTGGCGGCATGAAGTTAGGTCGCTTTTTCCGTGCACACCTATTGGACACATCAAGCGTCGTTCGCCGCGATCGGAACGCAGAACGGGCCATCGGGCGGATAACACCAGTGTGGATACGGATCGCACAGGGGGCGCGCGAAGGTCACGTCGGCCGCGATGCCGACGTCGCGGACGGCGGGACCCGTGAACCGGGGCGGTGTGAGGCGCGCCCTGCACCTGGGGCACCGAAATCCGACCGCCGCTTCGATCAAGGCCAGGGGGATGGCGTCGTGCCGCGGATTGACCATGTACAGACGGCGGGCGACATGGATGACATCGGGGTGGTAGGGAACGCCGGACCAGAGCAGCACCCGATCGCCGCAGGGCGCGCGAGGAACGGCGTCCGCCCGTGCGGCGACGCGATACACCCGGCACGGCGCGCCGCAGGACGGACACATCTTGTTATGGAATGCGATGTCCACGACGTGATGACCGAGGGCTGTCCGGTGCGAGCGGAACGCGATACGTCGGCCCAGGAGCGCGCCCACGACCTGCCCGAGGGGGTGAGTGTGTCCGCCCATCCGCACACCATAGCCGTCGTGAGCGCGGTCCGTCGTGAGCCCGAAGAGAGGCACATCCTGGCGCGCCTCGAAATTGCTATCGCCGCTGGGACGGCGCAGTTCGTGAGGCGGGTAGCGGAAGAACCAGCAACCGCGCACGCCCGCCGCCTGGTAGCGGGCCTGCCGCGCCACCGTCTCCGCCAGTGTCTGCTTGCTCCACTGCACCTCGAAGGCGACACGCTGACCGCCGCGCTCGGCCAGGACATCGGCGCGCCAGTCGGCCTCCGCGTGCTCGATGTCCACCGACCAGCCGGCCTCGGCGCAGGCGCGCGCGATCGCGACCTTCGCCCGCAGGTGCGCCATCGTCTCAGTGCGGAACTGGCAGGTCGGCGCGGGCGCATGGGAGAAGTGCTGGATCCGCGTGGTGCCTGCCCCACCGCGCATCTGGACGGCACGGTCGGGGCAACAGGGCAGCACGAGGCGGTAGCGCTGGAAATACAACTCGGCCCAGGCCGTGTCGCCCAACAGCGGGGCGAGGATTGGCTGGCCGTCGAGCAGGGCTTTGAGCGGCATCGTGTGTCGATCTTTTAGCGGGTTGTGTTTTCCCCATCGTACCGTACCGATGACCTCCGCTCTACCGATGATGCCCGTTGTCGCGCGTCATGCCCTGTGAACGAGGATCATGGCCGGCTGTCGGCGCGCCACCCAGGGTCGGTCCGTGTCCCTGAGTGGCGTCACGCCGGGGATGCTATTCTAGGGCTATGATCTCATCCACCCCCGTCCCTCTGGCCACCCTGGAGGCCGTCCTCGAGCGTATCACCTACGCCAACGAAGAGAACGGCTACACCGTCGCCCGCGTCGCCGTGCGCGGGAGCGCCGACCTGACCACGGTCGTGGGCAACCTGCTCGGGGCGCAGCCCGGCGAGAGCCTGCGCATGCGCGGCGTGTGGAAGAGCCACCCCCAGTTCGGGCGCCAGTTCGAGGTCCGCGACTACACGACGGTCTTACCGGCCACGATCCAGGGCATCCGGCGCTACCTCGGCTCGGGGCTCATCAAGGGCATCGGCCCCAAAATGGCCGAACGCATCGTCGGCCACTTCGATCTGGATACCCTGCGCGTGATCGAGGAGGAGCCCGCGCGCCTGATCGAGGTGCCGGGTCTCGGTCCGAAACGGACCGCCATGATCGGGCGGGCCTGGGAGGAGCAGAAGGCGATCAAGGAGGTCATGCTCTTCCTACAGGGCGTGGGCGTCTCGACGAGCATCGCCGTGCGCATCTACAAGACCTACAAGGACGCCAGCATCAGCGTCGTCAAGAACGAGCCGTACAAACTGGCGGGCGATGTGTGGGGCATCGGCTTCAAGACGGCGGACAAGATCGCGCAGGCGCTCGGCATCCCCCACGACAGCCCCCAGCGGGTCAAGGCCGGGTTGCAATTCACGTTGTCCGAGGCGAGCGATGAGGGGCACTGCTACCTGCCGGAAGCGGAGTTAGTCGCCAAGGCCACCGAGATCCTGGGCGTGGAGGCGGCGCTGGCCGCGACGTGCCTGGAGGAGCTGTCGCGCGAGGAGGGCGTGGTCAGGGAGGATTTGCCCAGCCCCGACGGCCAGCAGGTAACGGCGGTCTACCTCGTGCCCTTCCACCGCGCCGAAGTCTCCCTGGCCAACAGCCTGCTGCGTCTGCTGCACGCGCCGAATGAGCGGCTACCCGCCTTCACGACGGTTGACTGGGTGGCGGCCCTGGGTTGGCTGCAGACGACGACCGGAAGCGCCCTGGCTCCTGAGCAGGAACAGGCGGTGCGCCTCGCCCTGACGGAACGTGTCGCTGTCCTCACGGGCGGTCCCGGCTGCGGCAAGTCGTTCACCGTGCGCTCCATCGTCGCCCTGGCGACGGCCAAGCGGGCGAAGATCGTGCTGGCGGCGCCGACAGGACGGGCGGCCAAGCGGCTCTCCGAGCTGGCCGGCGTCGAGGCGAGCACCCTGCACCGCCTGCTCCAACTGCGCCCCGGCGGTGACGCCGCCTTCGACCGCGACACGCCGCTCGACGCCGACCTCGTCGTCGTGGACGAGGCCTCCATGCTCGACGTCTTGCTCGCCAACACGCTGGTCAAGGCCGTGGCGCCGGGGGCACATCTGCTCTTTGTTGGCGACGTGGACCAACTGCCCTCCGTCGGAGCCGGCGAGGTGCTGCGCGACCTACTCTCCTCGGATGTCATTCCCCGCGTCCGCCTCACGCACATCTTCCGGCAGGCCCAGCAGAGTGGCGTCGTCACCAATGCCCACCGCATCAATGCCGGCCAGATGCCCGTCACGCGCGGCCTCGATGACTTCTTCCTGTTCCCCCAGGATGACACGGAGCAGGTCGCCGACCTCGTCGTCGATATCGTCGCCAACCGCCTACCGCGGAAGTTCGGTCTGGACCCGCGCCGCGACGTGCAGGTGCTCTGCCCGATGCATCGGGGACCGGCAGGGGCGGGCGTGCTCAACGAGAAGCTGCAGGAGGCGCTGACGCCGGCACGACCGGGGCAGCCCGAGCGGCGCGTCGGCGGGCGCGTGTACCGCGTGGGCGACAAGGTGACGCAGCTCCGCAACAACTACGACAAGGAGGTCTTCAACGGCAGCGTCGGCGTCGTCACCGGCCTCTCGCTGGATGACCAGGAACTGCGCGTCCTCATGGATGATACGGACGAGATCGCCTACGATTTCCTGGAATTGGACGAACTGACCCACGCCTACGCCGTCTCGATCCACCGCTCGCAGGGCAGTGAGTACGCGTGTGTCGTTGTACCGCTGACCACCTCGGCGTGGTTGATGCTGCGGCGTAACCTGCTCTACACGGCGGTGACGCGCGCGAAGCGGATCGTGGTGCTCGTGGGCAGTCAGCGGGCGTTGGCGCGGGCGGTGCGGACGGAAGGCGCGGGGCAGCGCTACGCGGCCCTGGCCGCCCGCCTCCGTCGCGGCGCGGGCAGCGGGGGACGATCGAACAGCGCGGCAACCACGGTGATCGCGGGCTAATCAGGCCGCTGCGGCGTGGGCAATCGCTGGCTTTATTAGGACATACGTACTATAATAAGGTATGACTTGCCACAACCTGTGACAGACAAAGGAGTGTTTATGGCCCTCGTCCCGTGCGCCCAGTGCCGTCAGCCGTTCTACGCCTCCTGCCACGATGCCTCCTGTATTGGGGCCGTGTGCCCCTATTGTGAATACGCCGAGATCCTCCCCGAAGAGGCCTACGGTGATGACGCGTCATCGCCGACCCGCTCTCACGGAGATGGACAGCCCGCACGGAGCGCGGCGCCCACTACGAGGCCGCATCGTCCAGAGATGCAGCCATCGTACACGGTCTGACACAAGCGACGCGTCCCTTGTCCACAGGGGCAGAAAGCACGAAGGAAGGAGCACTGTGATGTGCGGACGTTTTACACTGACGACCCCCGACCAGATCGCCCTGCGGTTCGACGTCGCCGAGGATGAGCGAGACGACGCCAAGCGCCGGAATCCAGCGTACAACATCGCACCGAGCCAGGACATAACGGTCATCGTCGAGCGTGTGGAGGGACGCCTCTTGCGGTCGATGTCCTGGGGCTTCCGGCCGACCTGGGCGTCCGCTGCCGCGTCGCGACCGGCGCCGATCAATGCGCGTGCCGAAACGCTGCTGGACCGTCCCCTCTTTCGGGGAGCCGTTGCGCGCGCCCGCTGCCTCATCCCCGCTGACGGCTTTTACGAATGGCAGCGCCTGCCGGGGCGAAAGGCCAAGCAACCCGTGTACATTCGTCGTGACGACCGTGCCCTCGTTGGTTTCGCCGGCCTCTACAGCGTCGGCACGGATGGGCTGGCGAGCTGCGCCATCGTCACCACGACGCCGAATACGCTCGTCGCGCCCATCCATGATCGCATGCCGGTCATCCTCGATCCCGCCGCCGAAGCCCTCTGGCTCGATCCGACGTTGACGGACCCCGCGTCGGTGCTGGAGTGTCTCCGGCCCTGCCCGGCGAACCTGCTGGTGGCCTATCCCGTGTCGTCGCGTGTCTCGTCGCCGCGTGAAGACGGGGCGTCCTTGATCGAACCCGTCACGGCGTGAGACCGACTCAAGGGGATGCCCCGTGTCATTGGACGGCTTACACGGCACCATACCACTGCACTTTCGGCTGTCTCTTGACCGTTTTCGCTGTCCGACGGTCTAAATGCTAACGTTTCCACAGTGCATGTGACGCATCCATGGGCGCGACGATAGATGATGGTCAATCTGCACCTCGACACGACACCTAACATGAAAGCAGGGCGTCTGCTGCTGATGCAGTTCTTGTCGATTCGCTGCGCGAGTCATATTCCCACTATCTTTTGCACTTTTCGGTTATGTCAAGCACAAAGGCTTTTGGACCGCCAGATATTGCGGTCGTCGTGCTTGACAAACAACAACATGTGGTAGTTGTCAAACAAAAAGTGCAAAGGCAGAGAGATACTAGACTCGTTGCAGAATAGGGTGAGGTCGTCGTAGAGTAAGGACCTGTTGACCTATAACCCACTGGCACGCAAACCGAGCGCCTTCACAGCGATGACGGGGCTCGCCGTCCAAGAGTTCGAGGAGTTGCTGGTGGACCTGCGCCCGCGGGACGAGGCCGTGCGCCAGGAGGAGAGGGCGGCGACGCCACGTCGGCGCGCTGGGGGGCGGGTCCAAGCCACGCTACGCCCTGCGGGAGCAGATGCTCATGACGCTGGTGTGGCTACGCCTGTCCCTGACCGGCGACGTGGTAGGCGTCCTCTTCGCTGTGGATAAGAGCACGGTCTCACGCTACACGAGGCTGCTGCTGCGGCTCTTACGGGACCACGGTCAGGACACACTGGACTGGCCGGAGGAGGCCCAGGCGTTGCTGGACGAGGCGGACGAAACGGACGGCGTGGCCATCATCGACGCCACCGCGCAGCGGGTGGATCGCGCGCGACAACGCGACGCAGCGGGCGCACTATGCGGGCAAGAAGGCGCACACGCGCAAGACGCTCATCGTCGTCAACGAGCGCGGGCGGCTGCGCTATGTCAGCCCCTTGGCGCCGGGCGCGCCCCATGACCTGACCCTGCTGCGTCAGTGTGGGGCCAGCGAGAAGATCCCCGCTGGCCTCTCGCTCATGGCCGACAGCGGCTTCCAGGGGCTGCAGCACGACGCGCCGGGACGCAGCATCGCCCTGCCCTGCAAGGAGGGTCGGCTTTAACATAATATTTTGCCCTGTGCAGGGCATCCGGCGTGCTGAACAGGGCTGCCACCGCCTATCATACGGTCGAGAAAGCCGTTGGATAGCAGCGTATCGCCGGCTGAACTGCTTTGCACGTCGGTAATCGCGCCTCCAAGGGAATCGTAGCCCCGTTTATCGTCAAGTAAAGGGTGCGAACGAGGTAATGTGTAGCGGTGAACATGACGTAGATTATGTTAAAGCCGACCCTCCTGTAAGGGGAGCAAAGCCCATCCGCTCACGCCTGTCATTGATCGCTTTCGCGATCAGCGACACGCCGGAGCAGAAATTGCACAACGCCCTGCTCTCCCGCATCCGCATCGTCGTTGAGAACACCCTGGCCGAGATGAAGCACGTCCGTATCCTCGCCGATGTCTTCCGCCACCCACTCGACCCCTATGACCGCATCTTCGTGCCCATCGCCGGCGTCGTCACGCACCGCGCCGATCAGCACCACGCCGCCCTCCCGCTAGCGGCGTAAAGAAAAGAGAGGTCTTTTATTCTGCAACGAGTCTAATGATAGGCCGTCGTTGAACGGATGACGTTCCGATGTGCCGGCCCTATGTCGGAAGCGTTTCCCTGCGAAGCCGCGTATCGACGAGAATGTCTCGCGGTGAGCCGGCATCACGCGTTCATGTGGCAGCGTAGGAGGTGCCGTAGCCCCCGTCCACGAAGCGATGACGAAGATTCGCTCGAGGCTGTCCTTCTCGAGGAAGCGCGGGTGTATACCCGCGCTTCCTCGAGAAGGACAGGGCTTGTCGGAAGGTTATTGGCGGCGGTTACGCCGGGCCGTGGATGCCGCAGTGTTATGTGTTATGTCGCGTCCGGTGATGCCGTCGCGGGGTCGAGATAGCGCGAATCAACGCGCGTCAGGCTTTGCTGTCTGACCGCTCCGCTTGGGCTGTCTTGTACAACTTGACAAAATCACCCAGCGAGATGCCGATAGCGCCGCACACCTCGTCGAGTTGTGGTAAGTCCAGCCTGTGCTCTCCCAACTCATACTTGCTGACATAGCTCTGCCGCTGCCCAAGGCGAGACGCGACCTCGGCCTGGGTCAAGCGCGCCTCGACCCTGACGTCACGCAGGAGAGACTGCACCAGTTTCCGGTCAGTGATGATTGTACGTGCGACCACTCAGGCATGTTAATAACCACTTGGAGTAAAACCCTATAAGGGTTTAGACTCATCGTACAAGTGAGTGCTGTGGGTGAGGATCAGCGGCCGACCTCGACCGACGGCAACGGACCCCAAAGCAGAGGAGGACATAAGACGTGAGCACACCTCAGAAGCCGCAGTATCAGATGCAGGTCGTGACCAATGACCATAGCGAGAACGGGCGATATCGAGCATGTCGTGGCCCCAGCGCCGGCCTCGTACTGGCTAATCAGCGTCCCGGCGAGGTCCATCGTCGAGCGTCTCTATGGCGACGTGTGCGGGATGGTTGACGAGGCATGCGACCACGACACAGGTTTCGAGATCCACCCGTTCGAACTCACCTTCAAGCCGCTCTTTGCCCCGCGTGACGTCGTAGGAGACAACCTCGTTGGTCTCATCTATTATCATGAGCAGTCGCTGTGGCAGGTTACCGGTATCGATCTGCGTGACCGGGCGGCTATTGTACGCGTGCAGCGCGTGTGTCGCCGTGACGTGGGCGACGGGTGGCGCATGGATGTGCAGAGGGTGAGGAGGAGCTCATCTCACGCGACGTGGTCATCTCTCTCGTGGAGGCTGCTGAGACTACGGCGGCGCCGGCTGATTACACCATTGACTACATGGGTTGTGTGGACACATGGGATTGGGGCGTGCTCAACACATGGCGTCTTCGTAACAAGCGAACCGGCGCGTTATATGAGCGCTGTTTTTACTGTCGAGGAGAGGCGCTGGCCTTTCTGGCCGGCGTGGTAAAGGAGCGGGGCGTGGGGGATCGGCAAGGCTCCTCAACGATTGGATTAGCATCGTAAGTCTTTGTGGAATGGACGGGGCACCCGCAGGACACGTTTTGGGCGAACAACATCACACGCCTGATGGGGTGCGAAAAGATTGGAGACTATTGTGAAGACACGACAACACCTTCATCGACTGATATATAGGTGCGCCATCGCGGCGAGTATTTCTCTTGTCGCACTAACGCCCCTGGGATTGGTCTCTCGGACACCGGGATATGCTACTGCGGCAGGCATTCCTTCTACTCCGCACCTAGTCGTCACGCAGCCTAGTCTAGCGACACCATCGCGTGCGACACCGTCGAGACCAGTCGTCATCGCGGGGACGGCCGATGGCACGGCGCCGGGCGAAACGCTCTCCATTTGGTACAACCTGAAGCACGAGGCCCTCGCCAGCACGCAAATCGCCTCAAGCGTCCCGATTCGACATGTCCACTGGAGCTATGTGTGGAGGACCGGCAGCCTCCCGAGCGGGCAGTACTACATCTGGGTCGCCGTCAATCGCGGGTCGAGTCTGGCGGGGCTCGTCTTCGCGGATAGCCCCGTCGCCGTCACCGGCTATTGGTCGCCCGTCACGCCGCTCCCACAAGCGCGTGGCGATGCGGCATCCGTGGTCGGACCCGATGGGCAGGTCTACGCAATCGGCGGGGTGATCAACCTGGGTGCGAACGGTACAAGTCAGGAAACCGTCGCCTCGGTGCTGGCTTATCGCCCCGGAACGCGGGCATGGACGTCTGTCGCGGCGCTCCCACAGCCGTTGCAGTATGAGGCCGCGGTGACGACGCATGGCGCCATCTACGTCATCGGCGGCCAGAATCGGGGACTATCCGTCAAGACAGTCTATGCCTACACGCCACCCAGCACGCGCTGGGCGCCGCGCAATCCCCTCCCCCATGCGTGTGATAGTTGTGCGGCTGCGGTGGGCCCGGACGGACGCATCTATGTGGTCGGCGCCGACTACACCTCGCAGGACTATCACCTGCGCACTCAGGTGTACGATCCTATCACCGATAGGTGGAGCACAGCGTCCGCCATGCCGAGCGAAACAGCCTATCCCGTCGCCGTGCGCGGAGTGGATGGGCGCATCTACGTCCTGGGTGGCACGACGCCCAGTGACTTTGCCGGTCGAGTGGATGCGTATGCCTACGATACGCGTCTGGATCGCTGGACGCGCCTCGCCCCGATGCACGACAAGCGCGCCCACTTTGGCGCCACGGTCGGCTCATCCAAACGACTCATAGCCTTTGGTGGTACGGACAAGGACGTCGAGGCGTACGACGCGCGCGTGGATCGCTGGGTTATCCTTTCCACGCAAGCCATGCCGCTGGATGCCTCAACTGATTTCGGCGTCGCACAAGCGCCAGGCGGTCACACCTACGTGGTCGGCGGTCTCGCCACGACGAATATATACGCGTCGACCGTGTATGACTATATGCCGCAGTAGTCCGCCGATACGCCCTGCTGATGGTCGCGTGAGTAGACGAGAGCGACAGCGTGTTGAACGCAAGCCCACGGGTCCTTCTGACCGCTGCAGACACCGCGCTGTGCGATTGCGGTTGGCGCCGCGTGATAGGGCAAGAGGCAGAGCATATCTCCTGCGACCCAAGCAGCGCACGGCCGATCGGACTGGAGAGAGTGACGCCGGTCGCCAGGCCATAAACGTGGCACAAGGAATACTCGGCGTGACGCACGTCGAGGATAATCACTAACGATCCGGTTAATCTCTAGTTTCCGCTAACAAGAGGGCATCAGGAGGGCTCTGGTAGGATAGGGGTGCTGACACCCTATCGTCCGGAAGGAGCCTCCCGATGCCACCCGCAGTCTATCGCATGATGACCCTCCTGTG
>JAABUJ010005616.1_pt1 | contig 12477 bp, 12 predicted proteins | sample 5559131 | NCBI WGS metagenome assembly JAABUJ01 (sample SAMN10711875, study PRJNA513366) | rock metagenome | isolation source: Antarctica rocks | place: Antarctica: Victoria Land, Mt New Zealand nord | collected 2016-01-07
TGTATCCCCCGTGGCATGCCCTATCCCTCATCCTGGTATGTCCTCACGGCGGCCGGCCGCCCCCGTCTCTCCCCTCTATTCAGTCTATCTCTCCTTGCGGAACGATTTCCGGCGGAGGGTACTAGTGGGTCACGCCCCATTTAACTGGAGTTGGGCAAGTGCCACCCCTGGCTAGTCAACGGGCGTCACAGGGCGGGTAGCAGCCACGATGGGCCGCTGCGTTTCAATTCTATTTATTTGCGGCGTGACCCACTAGTGGGTCACGCCGCAAATAAATAGAATTGAAGGAGGCAATCTGGGAAAATAGCGAGGAGGAGGAAAGCGGAGAGACGTATGGCACGAGCACAGAAAGAACCGCTGCGCCCGCTCACGGTGACGGAGCACCAGGCGTTGGAGCGCGTGAGCAAGGCCAGCAGCGAACGGGTGGATATGGTGCGCCGCGCGCGGGCGCTGCAGACGGTGGCGCGGGGGGCTACCTTTGCCCACGCGGCGCGAGAGGCGGGCTTCGGGAGTGTGACGGCGGTGGCGAACCTGGTCAGCCGCTTCAACCAGCGGGGGCTGGGGGCGTTGCGCATCGCGGCGGGGCGAGGGCGGCGCGTGACCTATGGCGCCGACGCGCGGGCGCGGATCGTGGCCGTGGCGCAGCAGGAGCCACACCGGCGTGAGGATCAGACGGCGACGTGGTCGCTCTCAACGCTGCAACGGCGGCTACGGCGGGACGGGTTGCCGCAGGTCGGCGCGCGCACGGTGCGCCGCGTGCTGCACGACGCGGGCAGTTCGTACCAGCGCACGCGCACCTGGTGCCCGACCGGCACCGCCGTGCGTAAGCGCAAAGCGGGCGTGGTGCGGGTGGTTGATCCCCGCAGCGAGGAAAAAAAAGCCTAATAGACCTGGCCTATCGGCTAGGAGAGGAGGGACGCGTGCCGGTGTGGTGTCAGGATGAGGCGGGTCCCTATCAGGCGATCCCCCAGGCGGGAGCCAGTTGGCAACCGGAGGAACGCCCCGCGTGCCAGCCCCACGAGTACATCCGGGGCGGGACGGCCAAGCTGCTCACGCTGTTCCACCCGGCGACGGGGACGGTGCGCGTCAAAGGCGTGACGAACGCTCCCAACGCGGTGCTGCACCCTTGGCTTCAGACGGAACTGGCTGCCATCCTGTCCGCGCTCCCGCCGTCTCCGCCGCCGCTGCCCGCGGACCATCCCCTGCGGCGGCACTGGACGCGGTGGGCGAGTTGGTGCGATAGCGCCCCCCTTCCGCCCTTGCGGCTGATCCTGGTCTGGGACAACCTGGTCGGCCACACGAGCGCCGCCCTCCTGCGCTGGCTCGCGGGCCACGGCGTCCTTCCCTTATATACACCGCTCTCCGGGTCGTGGCTCAACATGGCCGAGTCCGTGCAGCGCATCATCGTGCGGCGTGCGCTCGCCGGGCAGGAACCCGCGACGCCGGATGACCTCATCCGGTGGTTAGAGGAGACGGCGGACGGGTGGAACGCGGCGCCGACCCCGTTCGTCTGGGACGGGAAACGGCGGGAGCGCCGCCGTCGCGCGCGGGCACGCCGCCTGGGCGGGTCCGCCGCTATCGCTGACCAATTCCACCTAAATGCGGCGTGACCCACTAGGGGGATACGGCTCCAGAACAGCATGCGTTATGCCTCCACTCCGCGTATAGCTGTTAGCAGCTATACTTTTATCCGGTTCGAGACCGCACGAGCGATCCCCCGATAGCTATAGCTCTTAACAGCTATACTAATAACGGGGTACTGTGAAGGAGGACGCGATGCCACGGCTCCCGAACGCCAGCGATCTGATCAGCTTACAGGAGGCGGCGGAGTACGCCGGCTACCGCAGCGCGTCGACCCTGCGCAAAGCAGCCCGTGAGGGCGCGCTGCGGACCGTCACGCTCGGCCCACGCGCGATCATGACCACCCACGACTGGCTGGATGCCTACGACGTGGCCGTGTACAGCAAGGGCGGGCGACCACGCGGCGAAATGCGTCCCTAGCCGTCAGGGTCAGGGGTTAAGCCCGCCACTGGCGTCGCCCTGCGCGCCCTGCCTCTCTCCCCACCTAAAAGCAGGGGCTTGGCTCTCATGTCGTAGATCTTTACGCTGTGCAATATGTTCTTGCCCAATACATTTTTTTGCATAACCCCTCAAAAGGGTGCAGTGAGCTCTTTCCGGCCTAGTGTTTTCCCGTCGCTGGAACGGCCAGATGTTGGGGTCTCAACAATTTCTGAAGGAAAATCCCCGCTAAGCACCCGACACGCCCGATCGTGGCCGGGCAGGCGGTCCTTGTCGCGGAACACTCGACGCAGAACGATCATTCTACGTCGAGATGTGCTAGACTTGGCCTACGCAAGCCGCTGCATTACTCTGGCCGCACGGCTACGACCGTTGAATGCGCGAGCGGAGTTGCGGGCGAAAACTCGTCGCAGTACGCCTGACGGCCCCAAATTGGGAGGAGAAGGACGTGCCACTGACGCTCGTACAGCACGAGGATCCGGCACCGCTGCAGGCCTTTGCCGCGGCGATCGGCACTCGTGATCCGGCCACCATCGCAGCCTATCAGTCCATTCTGCGCAACCTCGTGGCCTGGCTGGCTACCCGTCCAGGCGGCCGCCTATTTCGCATGGAACTCCTGACCGAGACCGCCGTGCGGGACTACCTGGAGCATCTGCGGCAGGTTGAACGCGCCCCGCGCACGCGCGCCAAAGCACTTACCGTGATCCGCCGCTTCTGCCGCTGGGCCGTGGATGAGGGACTGCTGCACCGGAACCCGGCCACTGGGGTCGAGCGCCCGACCGTCGCGGCGCTTGCACCCACCGAGCTGACCCCCGACCAACGCTATGTCCTGCACCAGCTGGTCGAGCGTGCGGCCTCGCCGCGGCTCGCCGCCATTGTGGCCCTGGGCTACTGGGCCGGCCTGCGCATCAGCGAGATCGCCCCGCTGCGCATGCAGGACTGCGATCTCAACGAGCGGATCGGCACGCTGCGTCTCGTCGACGCCAAGGGCGGCAAGACCCGCACGATTGACCTGCACAATCGGGCGCGCCGGCCGCTCCATACTTACTTATATATGGAGGCCGGGCAGCGTTTGCGCAGCCCGGCCTCTGACGTGCGGGACGCGGAGAGTCCGTATGTGTTTACCAGCCAGCGCGCAGCGTGGCTGCGGCAGCAAGGCCGACCCGATCATCTCTCGACACGCGGCATCATGCACCTCTGGGATGGGCTGAAAGCGACGAGCACGAAGGACGAGTGGACCCTGATCAAGGATGTCACGTTCCACGATCTGCGCCATGACTGGGCACATCGTGCCCGTGCCGCCGGCTGGCAGCTGGAGGAAATCGCGGTGTACGCCGGTCATCAGACGAAGGACGGTGCTCCGGCCATTGCCACGACGGCGCGCTACACGCTGCCCAGCCGCCAGCAACTCCGCGCGCGGCTGCAGGTCCTGGGCGGCTAGGCGATGGCGACCAAGACACCGCGCCTGCTGCGGCCAGAGCAACGCCAACTCTTCACGCGCGTACCGGATTTGTCGGTGCGCGAGATTGCACGGCACTATACCTTCTCGCCCGCCGATTTGGCGATCATCGCGCGCCATCGCCGCGACGCGAATCGGCTCGGCTTTGCCGTCCAACTGGCGTTGCTCCGGTTTCCGGGCCGCTCGCTCACCGATGTGCCCGAGGTTCCGGCTGCCATCCTGACCCACATCGCCGAGCAAGTCGGCGTGAAGGTCAACGCGTTCGACCGGTATGGTCTGCGCGAGAATACGCTCTATGAGCATCTTGACCAGATCCGGCGGGAGTTCGGCTTCCACACCTGCACCTGGACAATACTGCGGCGACTTGGGCGATCGCTGCTGCCCTTGGCGCTGGAGAGCGATCGGGCGGCGCCGCTGATTGAGGTGGCTCTGGAGCGGTTGCGCACCGACAAGGTGATCGCGCCGGGCATCACCACGGTCGAGGAATTGGTGTGGGTGGTCCTGCGTCTGGCGGAGCGCCGCGTCGTGCGCCAGGTTCTTGAGCCCCTGGCGCCAGAACAGCACGCCGTCCTTGATGCGCTGCTGCACGGTGAGGCCGCGCTCAATGGACTCACCCGCCTGACGTGGCTGCGTGCTGCTCCGGAGATCGCCTCGGCGACCAGCCTGTGCAAAGTGCTCGAACGTCTGGCCTTCGTGCAGGGGCTGCACCTGCCAGCACCCTCGGCCCAGGTATCGCCCCATCGCCTGCGCCAGCTCGCACGGCGCTGCGCACAGTACGAAGTTCAGCCACTCGCCAAGCTCGCTCCTGGCCGGCGCCATACGCTGCTGGTGGCCTACTTGGGCGAATTAGCACACGAGCTGACCGACCAGGCTCTGGATATGTTTGACAAGCTGATCGGCGAGGTCCTGCACAAAGGGGAACGGAAGCAGACACTCCATTTGCAGCGCCATGCCCGCTCCTTCAACACGAACCTGTGCGTCCTCACGACGGCGGTAGACGCGTTCCTCACCGCCAAGCAGGAGGGCCTCGACCCGTATCGCACCGTCTTTGATGCTGTGCCGGAAGCGACCCTCGCCGCCACAGTCACGCGCGCCAAGGCGCTGGTGCGACCGATCGACCTGGATTCGCTGGATTTGATCGAGCCCAAATATGCCCGCATGCGCAGCGCGCTGCTAGCTCTGTATGCTGCGCTGGATGTCCAGGCGGTACGGGGTTCGGATGACGCCCTGGACGCCCTGGACTATGTCCAGGATCTGGCGCGGCACAAACGACGCGTGACACACAAGCGCCAGACGGTAGCAGGAGAACTCCGGCAGGCGCCGCTCGATCACCTCGGCGAGCGGTGGCGGCGCCATGTCCTGCACGGTCGCAAGATCAACGCCAACAACTACGAAGCGGCCGCATTCGAAGCACTCAAAGAGGGCCTGCGCTCTGGAGACCTGTTCGTGCCCGGCAGCCACCGCTACCGCAGCTTCCAGAGCTACCTGCTCGCCAGAGATCGCTGGCACGCGGTGCAGGCAACCGGCACGACAAGGCTGGCCATGACCATGACGGCGCAAGAGTACCTTGCCGATCGCCACCACCTGATCACGGACCTGCTAACGACCGTACACCGCGACCTCGAGCGCCTGCCATGGATCTCGGTCGATGCACACGGCAAGCTGCATCTGGCCGCCCTGAAGGCCGACACCCCGCCCGAGGTGAAGGCTGCCCGCCAACACGTCTACCGCAAACTGCCGCGCATTCCCCTGGCCGAGCTGCTGCTGGATGTCGATGCGACCACGGGCTGTTTCGATCACTGCACGCACCTCTCCACCGGGGAAGTACCAACGGGTGAGCGTCGACTGATGGTCCTCGCTGCCGTCATGGGCTTGGGGATGAACTTCGGGCTGGGGACGATGGCGGCGTCGACGCCCTTCAGCTATCGTCAGTTGGCCTGGGCGGCTGATTGGCACGTGCGCGAAGAGACCCTGACCAAGGTACAAGCGGTACTGGACAACTACGTGTTGCACCACCCGCAGTCCCGTGTCTGGGGCGACGGCACGCGTTCCTCCTCCGATGGCCTGCGCGTCAAGATCGGGGTCCGTGCGGCCAATGCCGAGCGCAACGCCGCCCATTTCGGACCCGATCGCGGCGCGACCATTTACACGCACACCGCCGATGTCGGACCACCCTATGCCCAAAAGGTCATCAGCACGAATGATTGGGAGGCGTTGCACGTCATCGACGCCCTCTGCAGCCATGAAACCGATCTGGATATTCAGGAGCACTACACCGATACGCATGGCTACACCACGCATGTCTTCGCGCTGTGTGCGTTCCTTGGTTTTCGCTTCGCGCCACGGATCAGTGACCTGCTGGAGCAAAGTTTGTACACGATTGGCCGGCCGGGCGACTACGGGCCCTTCAATGCGCTACTCAAAGGGCGTGTGCGTACCCGGGTCATCATCCGGAACTGGGAGCAGGCGGCACGGGTCGCGGCCTCCATCCGCCACGGGACGATCTCGGCGGCCCTGATCATGCGCAAATTGGCAGCCTACCCGCGCCAGAACCACGTCGCACAGGCCCTGCACGAGATTGGGCAGATCGAGAAGACCATCCACACCCTTGAGCTGTTACGTGATGAGCAGATGCGCCACCGCATTGAGCGCGGCCTGAACAAGGGCGAACTGGTGAACAGCGCGGGGCGCGCCCTCTTTATTGGCCAGCGCGGGGAGTTCCGCGATCGGGCGGTCCAGGATCAGGTGCATCGGGCCAGTTGTCTGAATCTGCTCATCGCTGCCATCGCCGCGTGGACGACCGCCTATCTGGGCGATGCGATCGCCGCAGTGCGAGCCGAGGGTGTGGACATTCCCGAGACCTACCTCGCCCACATTTCACCCATCGCCTGGGAGCATGTGCATCTCTTGGGATGGCATCCCTTTGACCCCAGCGTGGCACGCTCATTGGACGAACGACGGCCACTCCGTTCGGGCGCTGAGTATGACGATGTCGGCGACGACGAGGTGTCTCGGGCGACGTGAGACGTATCGCCAGCGTCCGAGTGCCTGGTTAGCGGGAGGGAACATCATGCAGCAGCACCCACGGGAGGAAGACCGCGAAGAGCGGATTCACATGGACATCGTGGTAGATTGTTACGGTGAGGAGGAGCGCGCGCTGGGCTGGTACAACTATCTCGCCGACACCCTTACCTTCCCGTTTATCGCGCATTGCCGCGTCAAACGCGCGATCTCGCCCCTGCACATTGGCGACGAAGTGGATGTCATCGGCATGGCGCCAGAGGAAGAATGTCACCACGAGATCTTTGTGCTCATGCGCTGGGAACGCGATGGTCTGGCTGTGCCACTCTCGCAACTGACCATCGCGTATGCGGACGACGAGACGCGACAAGCGGCGGGAGACTGGCTGTATTGGGTCGATCGTGGCTATCGGTTCTGATCCGTTGTCGATGACTGGAGGACAATCATGCCGCGCAAAGGCTCAGATGCAAGCCCGGTCTATCAACTCAAGGTGACCCTGCAGGGCATCAAGCCACCGATCTGGCGCCGGATCCAGGTGCGCGCCAGTGCAACCCTGCCCAAGCTGCATGACACGATCCAGGTGGCGATGGGCTGGACCGACTCGCATCTGCACCAATTCATCATCAACGGTGTGGAGTACGGGCTGCCCGACCCCAACTTTGTTGACGATATGCGCTCCGAGCAGCGCATCAAGTTGGAGCGTGTCGTCACCACGGAGAAGGACCGGTTCGTCTACGAGTACGACTTTGGTGATAGCTGGACGCACATCATTCTGCTGGAAAGGATCCTGCCCCCCGCTCCCGCTGTCCACTACCCGCGGTGCTTGGCCGGCAAACGCGCCTGCCCGCCTGAGGATGTGGGTGGCGTCTGGGGCTATGCCGCGTTCCTTGAGGCCATCGGCAATAGCGACCATCCCGAGCACGATGACATGCTCGAATGGTGCGGTGGTGAGTTCGATCCCGAAGCCTTCTCACTCGACGAGGTCAACCAGGCGCTCAAGGGCCTTTGAGTACATCACCACAACGGCGCCTGCGCTTAGCGGGGATTCTCCTTCAAAAGTGATACCGATGGCGAAGTGACAGTAGTCATGCAGCCAGGACATCGACCATCAACCGCGCGTACGGCGAGCGCCGTGTCTTCGCGCGCGGGACCTCTGTGAACCACTCGCCCAAACACAGGAAGTTGATGGCGACGGCCGTCAAGACATGGCCCAGGTGGACGCGGGATAGCCCGATGTAGCGCGTGCGACGGAGGCGACACCGGCGGATGCCCCGCGAGAGCGTGCCCTCAATGCCCGCCCGTTTGGCATAGGTCGCGACGAACTCCGCCGTGTTCTCCCGCGCCCGTCCCGCTTGCAGGGCCTCGTACGCCTCTTTGGGGCGTATCGTGATGGTGCGCCGCTGGTCCTTTTTGATCGACCGGATGCAGCGCGTCCGGCAGGGACACGCCCCGCAGTCCTTCGTCGAGAACTTGACCTTGATGACCTTGTTCGTGCGGTTGTCGATCGCCGGCGTCCAACTGATGCTGGTCTTCCCCTCTGGGCAGGTGGCCTGCGCGCGCTCCCCGTCGATCGCGACGGGGGCGGCGTCGAAGCCCTCGCCCGCTTGTGCTTGCCATGTGTCGTCGGGCCGGGTCGGACCGTACAACTCGACCCCGTCATCGCGCTGGCTGTCGGCCAGCAAGGGGCCGTCGAGATAGCCCGTATCGATGAGGTGGATGCCAGGCAGGAGGTCCTTGTCCTGGAGCCGCGCGTGGATGGTCGGGGTCGCCGCGCCGTCGGCGATGGGGCCAGGGGCGCTCTCAACCTCCGTGATCAGATTAGGTAGATCCTCGTCACACGTCTCGGTAACGTGAATCTTGTAGCCGACCCACTGTGTGCTGCGCTTCTTGGCATAGTGGGCATCGGGGTCATAGGGCGAACTGACGAAGTCGGCCGCCGACGGGATACCCTGCGCGTCCGTCCGCCACTGCAGGCGCCCCTCCTCTTTATAGAAGTTCTGCACCCACACCCTCCGCAGCGTCTCGATGGCCGGCACCTGACGCAGCCACGTCGGCGCGTCCGGCGCATAGGCGGCGCTGAGAAGAGTATAGCCGTCAGTGCCGATGTCGAGGGCGAGGGCCTCGCGCGCGTCCTGGCCCTTGGGCAAGCGGGTGTCCTCGGCGCGACGCGCGTAGCGCTCGATCCACTCCGGCTGGCTCACCGCGTGCATCCAGGCCGGGGCGACGACGGCCAGGGTATTGAGCGCGTGACGCATCGTCTCCCCGACCAGTTCGACGCGGTTGAGCGCCCGCACGGCCGCGAGTACATGCGTGGAGTCAGTACGTTGGCGGCCGCGGACGTGCAAGAGCTGACGCTCACGACACCACAGTAAGAGGCGATCGAGCAGCAGTGTCTCGGCCGCTCCCTCGCGCAGGCGCGTGCGGAACTCGCTCAAGACGGACCCATCGAAGCCGCGATCGGTCAACTCTAGCCGCGCCACGTCCGTCCAATCAATGCGCGTGCGCAAGGCATGGGCGGCCTGGAGGTCCGAGAGGCCTTCGGCGAACTGCAGGATTGTGACGAGCGCCAGCCGCCAGGGGGGCGAGGGCTGGTTGCCCGTGCGTGGGGAAGAGCGAAGCGAAGAGCTCATCACTGAACAGATCGCCCACGTCGTCAGCCAGGCGGAGATACGGGTGCCCGTTGGGGAACAGGGCCTGGGCAACGCGGGCGGTCTCCGTGGGGACGGGGCCCATCGGCTGCGGACGCAGCATGGCACACCTCCTTACAGCAATACCACGGTTTGGCATGATGGTCGAGAGTCGCGCAGGGTAGAGCACGAGCGGGGAGTGCTGTGACGATAGGCTTCACCCCGACGTGCGTCGGCGGTTGCGCATGGCCGCCATACGCAGGCGGGCTTGCGCGCGCTTGCGGTCCTCGCGGCAGGTGTCACAATAGGCCGTGAGTGGACCACGTTCGCCACGGATGACGGTCTCGCGCACGCCGCACGCCGCGCATTTAATGCGCCGTTCTTTGATGGCCATAATCTCTCCAAAATATGTTACGCTAGTTTTAGCTAAAACTAGCGTAACATATTTTGGAGGCCTCTTTCAAGACTATCGCTCACACGCCTCCACTAGTATTACAACGAGATATCGCGAATATGAGACTACCGCAAGCGTAATCTGCGGTCCTATCGACAGCTTGATTCGCATGGTCGCAACGGTACAATCAGTGCTGCACGCGTAGCTTTGCAGGTTCACGGTGCTTCCTTGCTTTGATATCTCGTTGTAATACTAGTGGGTCACGCCGCAATTGATGCGGGATATGAAACGGTCGCTCCTGACCCAGCGAGGCGGCGGGCGCGAGCGCGGACGCGGCGTTCGTGCCGTTTGCCGCCCCAGGTGAAGGGGGTGGGCGTGCGGTTCCAGCCGCGCACGGTGGCCTCGATCCAGGCGATAATCTCCTGGCTGTTCACGGGATGCTGCCCGCTCAACGCACGCGTGACCAGAATGCGTTGGACCGACTCGGCCATGTTGAGCCAGGACCCCGAGAGCGGCGTATAGAGCGGCGCGACGCCGTGCGCGAGCAACCAGTCGACCAGCGCCGCACTCTTGTGCCCGGCCACGTTGTCCCAGACGAGCAGCATCCGCAGGGGCGGGAGGCCCTCCGGCACCGCGTCCAGCCACGCCTCCCAGCGCTGCAACGGCGGAAGGTCGGTCGGATCGCCGGTCGGCGGGTCGGGCAGGGCGGCGAGGATCTGCGACACCTCTTGCTGGAGCCAGGGATGGAGCACCGCATTGGGCGCGCTCGTCACCCCTGTGCCGCGCACCGTGCCCGTCGCGGGGTGGAACAGCGTGAGCAACTTGGCCGTCCCGCCCCGGATGTAATCATGCGGGTGGGAGGCGGGGCGCTCCTCTGGCTGCCAACTCGCCCCCGGCTGCGGGATCGCTTGATACGGACCTGCTTCGTCCTGACACCACACCGGCACGCCGGCCGCCTCGGCTAGCCGATACGCCTGTTCGATGCGCCCCTTTTTTTCTCCGTGTCGGGATCGATGACCCGGACGGGACCACTTTTGCGGTTGCGGACCGCCGTGCCGGTCGGGCACCACGTCCGCGTGCGTTGGTACGAACTCCCCGCCGCCCGCAGCACCCGTCGGATCGTCGTCGCCCCGATCTGGGGTAACCCCTCGCTCCGCGCGGTCCGCTCCAGGGTCGCGAGCGACCAGGTGGCCGTGCCGTCCTGCTCCCGATCGGGCGTCCGCTGCGCCGTCGCCACCACGCGCGCCCGCTCCCCCGTGCCGTACGTGACTTTGCGCCCCCGCCCCGGCCCGATACTCAGTGCCCCCAGCCCGCGCGTGTTGAACCGGCACACCAATCGACTCACGCTGCCCTCGTCCCGATAGCCTGCCTGCCCGGTGGCCTCTATATAGGAGGACCCCCGCGCCACCGCGCACAACGCCCGTGCCCGTCGCGCCTGATCGCGACGGGTGCTGCTGGCCTTGACCAGCCGCTCCAACGCGTCCTATTCCTCGCCGCTCAACGCACGGAGCGGCTGCTGTGGTCGTCGTCCCATCGCCCCTCATTCCTCCTGCCCCCACAGCATCTCATACCCCTCTTTTCCCCGCGCTATTTGTGGCGTGACCCACTAGTATTACAACGAGATATCAAAGCAAGGAAGCACCGTGAACCTGCAAAGCTACGCGTGCAGCACTGATTGTACCGTTGCGACCATGCGAATCAAGCTGTCGATAGGACCGCAGATTACGCTTGCGGTAGTCTCATATTCGCGATATCTCGTTGTAATACTAGCATCTCGCCGACTTCGGTAACGATAGGTCAGGTTTTACAGCCTTTCCCCCGTTCCAAACGCAGCGTGCGGTAGAGTAGCTGGCTAGCGAGGTGGCACATACGTGCCCCTTTTCTAACCAGCCCTCTCCGAACCGGGCATGCAGCTTGTAACTGCACCCGGCTCTCCAGTGCCTGACGACCACCGCTGTGGTTGGTTTTCAGAAGGATATGGCGATCTGCATTGCGCATACCTCCCCTCCCGTCCACCGCAGACACCTATGCCCCTTCGCCCTGTGCTAGGCTTTCCCCAGCGCCCTGGTGGGTCGTTGCTCCCACGACTACTATGAGCATTCCGTCGCCGTGGCCCTCGCGGGCGGTAGGCGATCCCGCATTCCCTCGACGCTAGACGTCGCGAGCCTGACGTAGCTGCCGTTTTCGTCCCCTTGAGTGGACTCGTTGCCCACCGCCCACCGGCTGGAAGGTTCGGATGACGAAAGTCAATCATCCCATGCTGGTGGCTCCGCTCTCAGGCGTTGTGTCGGAGGATGTGCGGTTGCATCGTTGGAGACTGCGGTTTGGGCAATACAGCTCTCACCCTATCAGGCGGGTCTCGCACGGCCACGCTCTAAACGCCTTCGCGGCGTTCCGTGCTTTCCCACCATGCTACTTTCCCCTCGCGCTTTCGCGTCCAGGTAGGGTGGGTGACCCAGAAGTCGATTCTTCCAAACTCCTCCTCTCTGCGAGAGGGATCTAGCATCGGGTGATGCGGCGCACACTTTCACCGCACTGCGCTTTCCAGGTCGGTCCCGGTACTCACGCAGGGCAGACTCGTGGTTGCCCACGGGGAGGCGCACCAGCAGGACAAGCCTGCCGTCATCTGCTTTCCTCCCTTCATCCGTTCGCTCCGCTTTTCAAGGACATCCCCTGGCGGGCCTTCACCATGTCCTGCCCATTACGGCAGGCATTAGGCTACTACGCCGCCTCCGCCCTCTCTCCCGCACGCTGGCATGCTCGCGTCTCCTCACAGAGTAAAGCGGTATGAGAGTTCCCCCGTTCCAAACGAAGAAGTGCTAGCAACCCGTAGCTGCGTGCTCTCTGCCGGGCGGACGAAGGAGCAATCCCTGGGAGACGATGGCACCCCCAGGACAGCCGCCGTACCTTTTGGTTCAGGTGTCTCAGCCGTTTCACCTGTCTTGATTTACGACATG
>JAABUJ010005617.1_pt1 | contig 12474 bp, 12 predicted proteins | sample 5559131 | NCBI WGS metagenome assembly JAABUJ01 (sample SAMN10711875, study PRJNA513366) | rock metagenome | isolation source: Antarctica rocks | place: Antarctica: Victoria Land, Mt New Zealand nord | collected 2016-01-07
ATGTCGTCGTCCCGCTGCCCCACGGTCGACACCTGGTCGGCACCGTCGGCGACCTCACTGGGGACACGCTGCTCGTGCTGTCTGCCTCCCGGCTCGGCGCCAAGCAACGACTGGGCGCATGGGTGCGCCTGCTAGCGCTGGCTGCCGGGCGACCGGACCGGACCTGGAGCGCCGTCCTCATCGGCAAGGGCAGCCGCGACGCCTCCCGCACCCGGTTGCGCGCACCGGGCCCCGCGGAGGCGCTCGATCACCTCGCCGACCTGGTGGCCCTGCGCGACGAGGGCCTGCGCGCCCCGTTGCCGTTGCCGCTCAAGACCGGGTACGCCTACGCGCAGTGCTCCGGGGCCCAGGCAGGAGCCCGTCAGGCCCGCCATGAGTGGTCCGGCGACCGCTTCCCGGGCGAGGGGGCGGCGGGTGAGCACGCCCTCCTCTGGCCGGGTGGTCTGCCCGCACTGCTCACCGGGCCGCCGACGGAGCGGTCGGAGGCTGTGCCGACGCGGTTCGCGGAGCTCGCCCACCGCGTCTGGGGCCCGCTGCGGGCGCACGAGGGAGCCGGCAGGTGAGCGACGGCTTCGACCTCACCGGGCCGCTGCCACGCGGAACGACGCTGCTCGAGGCGAGCGCCGGCACGGGAAAGACGCACACCATCGCCGCGCTCGTCGCGCGCTGGGTCGCCGAGGAGGGGTTGCCGCTCGAGCGCCTGCTGGTCGTCACCTTCGGCCGGGCGGCGACGCGCGAGCTGCGGGAGCGGGTGCGCGAGCGACTCGTCCGGCTGCACGTCGAGCTCGCCGACCCGGCCGCGGCCCGTTCGGGTGGCGACGAGGTGGTGCGCCACCTGGCCGAGGCGCCCGACGACGAGGTCACGCGCCGGCGGCGGCGGGTTGGCCGGGCGGTGGACGGCTTCGACGAGGCGACGATCGCCACCGTGCACGAGCTGTGCTCGCAGGTCCTCCTCAGCCTGGGCACCGCTGGCGACCTCGACCCAGGGGTCACGCTGGTGGAGGACGTCGACGACCTGGTCACCGAGGTGGTGGACGACCTCTACCTGCGCAAGTGGGGCCTGGCCGGCTCCGCGCCGCCGATGCTCTCGCGCGCCGACGCGCTGGCGCTGGGCCAGCTGGTGGTCCGCGACGGGCAGGCGGTGCTCGAGCCGGCGGGGGCCGCCCCCGACACCGTCGCCGGGGTCCGCGTGCGGTTGGCCGGCGCGGTGCGCGCGGAGGTCGCCCGCAGGATGACGCTGCGCGGCCTGCTGTCCTACGACGACCTGCTGACCCGGCTGCGCGACGCCCTCATCGACCCCCGCACCGGTCCGGTGGCCCGGCAGCGGTTGCGGGAGCGCTACTCCGTCGTGCTCGTCGACGAGTTCCAGGACACCGACCCGGTGCAGTGGCAGGTGCTCGAGGAGGCCTTCGCCGGCCACGCCACGCTGGTGCTCATCGCAGACCCCAAGCAGGCGGTCTACGCCTTCCGAGGCGCCGACGTCCCGGCGTACCTCGCCGCTGCCGCGAGCGCCGCCACCCGGGCGAGCCTGTCGACCAGCCGCCGCAGCGATCCGGGGCTCCTGCGGGCGCTCGACGCGGTCTTCCGACAGGCGTCCCTCGGCGAGGGCATCGTCGTCCGCCCGCTCGACGCGGCCCGCTCCACCGCGGAGCTCGTCGCCGAGCCGCGCCCCTCGCCGCTGCGCCTGCGGGTGCTGCCCCGCGACCGGCTCGCCCCCGAGCCCGGGCCGATGGGGGTCGAGACTGCGCGCCCGGCGGTGGTGGCCGACGTGACCCGCGAGGTGGTGGCGCTGCTCGGCCGGGGCGCGCAGCGCGACGGGGACCCCCTCGTCCCGGGGGACATCGGCGTGCTCGTGCGCACCAACAAGCAGGCCGAGCAGGTCCTCGCCGCGCTGCGCGGCGCCGCGGTGCCCGCGGTCGTCGCCGGCAGCGCCAGCGTCTTCGCCACCGAGGCCGCGCAGGACTGGGTCGTGCTGCTGCAGGCAGTCGAGCAACCGCACCGTGCCGGCCGGGTCCGGCGGCTCGCGTTGACCTCCTTCATCGGCTGGCGCGCCGCGGAGCTCGACGCCCGGCCGGCCGACGCGGACCGGCTGGCGTTGCAGGTCCGCGCCTGGGGCCGGGTGCTCGCCGAGCGGGGTGTCGCTGCGCTGCTCGAGACGGTCGCCGCCCAGCACGACCTCGCCGCGCAGGTCCTGGGCCGAGAGGGCGGCGAGCGGCTGCTCACGGACCTGCGCCACATCGGCCAGGTGCTGCACACCGCCTCGGTGCACGGCTCGCTCGACGGGATCGGCCTGCTGGGCTGGCTGCGGGCCCGTGTGCGGGGGGCCGGCCGCGACGCCGATGACGAGCGGAGCCGGCGCCTGGAGTCCGATGCCGCTGCGGTGCAGGTGCAGGTGCTCACGCTGCACCGCAGCAAAGGGCTGGAGTTCCCCGTCGTGCTCCTTCCCTTCGCGTGGGACCGCTGGACCCCCGACGAGCGGCACCCGCCGGCCGGCGCGCTGCTGCACCGCGACGGCCGGCGGGTGCTGGATGTCGGGGGCCGGGGCTCGGCCGGCTGGAGCGCCAGCCTCGCCACCGCCGCCGTGGAGGACGGCGCCGAGGACCTGCGCCTCGCCTACGTCGGGCTCACCCGGGCCCGCTCGTGGGTGGTCGCCTGGTGGGTCCCCGCCACCACCACCGAAGGCTCCGCCCTGCACCGCCTGCTCTTCGCGCCCGACCCTCAGCACGAGGTCCCGCTGAGCGTGCCGGTGCCACCGGACGACGCTGCGCTGCGCATGTTGCGCGAGCGCGGAGGCGAGGCCTTCGCGGTGGAGGTGATCGCCCCTGGTGAGCCGGTCAGCTGGGTGGTCCCGCCGCAGACGCCGCAGCCGCTCACCGCCGCCCGTTTCGACCGGCCGATCGACGAGCGGTGGCGCCGGACGTCGTACTCAGCGCTGACCGCGGCCGCCCACGAGCTCGGACCGCAGGTCGGCAGCGAGCCGGACGAGACGAGCACCGATGACGAGCCCGATCCCGCTGACCGCGGCAGCCCCACCGCCCACGCCGATGACGCCGGCCTGCGGGCCGTGGTCTCACCGATGGCCGACCTCGCTGGCGGCACCGCCTTCGGGACCCTGGTGCACGGCGTGCTCGAGCACCTCGACCCGAGCCACCCCGAGCTGCTCGCCGCCCTGACCGAACGGGTACGGGTAGAGCAGAGCCGCCTCGGTGGCAGCACCGCCCCAGCGGAGGAGGTGGCTGCCGCGCTGCTCCCCTCGCTGGTCACCCCCCTCGGGTGGCTGACGGCCGGGCGGGCGCTGCGCGACATCGCCGCGGCGGACCGGCTGACCGAGGTCGACTTCGAGCTCCCGCTCGCCGGTGGAGACACCCCCCACGCCGACGTCGGCCTGCACGACCTCGTCCCCCTGCTGCGGCCGCCGACGACCCTCTCGGCGACTACGCGGGCCGGCTCGCCCAGCTCCCCGAGGCGCCGCTGCGCGGGTACCTCACCGGCAGCCTCGATGCCGTGCTCCGGGTGCAGGTCGACGGCGACCAGCGGTTCGTCGTCGCCGACTACAAGACCAACCGCCTGGCCGGGCCGGGCGAGGAGCTCACGGCCTGGCACTACCGCGCGTCGGCTCTCGCCCAGGCGATGATGACCTCGCACTACCCTCTGCAGGCCCTGCTCTACAGCGCCGCGCTGCACCGGTGGCTGCGCGGGCGACTCGGGGCGTACGACCCCGGCAGGCACCTGGGCGGTGTCCTCTACCTGTTCCTGCGCGGCATGTGCGGCCCCGACGTGCTCGACGAGACGGGGAGCGCGCCGGGTGTCTTCGGCTGGCGGCCGCCGACGGGGCTCGTCCTCGACTTGTCCGCCCTGTTGGACGGCCGGCCCGTCGGGAGAGCCTGGTGAGCGAGGTCGACAGCTACGACATCTCCCTCGCCCGCCGGGCGCAGGGGCTGCTCCGTGACTTCAACACCGCCCAGCTGCTCAGCCCCGCTGACGTGCACGTGGCCCAGCGGCTCGGTCGGCTCGGTGACGAGCGCGATGAGCGGGTCCTGCTCGCCGCGGCGCTCGCAGTGCGCGGCGCTCGGCTCGGCTCGGTCGTGGTGGACCTCGCCCGGGCGGCCGAGACGACGACCGCTGCCAGTGACGCGGACGACGGCAGCGCCGTCGCGGTCGAGGGGCTGCCGTGGCCCGAGCCGGTGGCCTGGCTCGACGCGGTGGCCGCCAGCTCCCTGGTCGCCGTCGGCGACGGTCCCGCCCGCGGTCGCCCGTTGCGCCTGGTCGAGGCGATGGTCTCGCTGGAGCGCTACTGGGGCCAGGAGACCCAGGTCGCCCGCGACGTCAGGGCGCTGAGCGAGGCCGAGCCGCCCGCGGTGGACGAGGGGCGTCTCGCGGCTGGGTTGGCGCGCCTGTTCCCGGACGGCGGGGCGGCCGCGCCGGACCCCCAACGCCTCGCGGCCGCGGTCTGCGCGCTCGGGCACTTGACCGTGCTCGCCGGCGGCCCCGGCACCGGCAAGACGACGACCGTCGCGCGTGTGCTCGCGCTGCTGCACGACGCGCCGGGTGGACCGCCGCGGGTCGCCCTCGCCGCACCGACCGGCAAGGCGGCCGCCCGGCTGACCGAGGCGGTGCACGAAGCCGCGCGGAGCATCGAGGGGCCGGCCGGCGCGTGGCTCGCCGCGCAGTCGGCGAGCACGCTGCACCGCCTGCTGGGGTGGCGCCGCGGCTCGAGCAGCCGGTTCCGGCACGACCGCGGCCACCGGCTGCCCTTCGACGTCATCGTGGTGGACGAGACGTCGATGGTGTCACTGACGATGATGGCCCGGCTGCTCGAGGCCGTCCGGCCCGACGCGCGTCTGCTGCTCGTCGGCGATCCGGACCAGCTCGCCTCGGTGGAGGCGGGCGCCGTGCTGGGCGACCTCGTCGGGGCAGCCCGCGCCCCCGGGCGCAGCTCCGCGCTGGTCGAGCGACTGCGCTCGGTCAGCCCCGCCGACGCGGGCCAGTCGAGCCCGCTGGCCACGCCGCTGGACGACGCCGTCGTGCGCCTGACCCACGTGCACCGCTTCGACGAGCGCAGCGCCATCGCCGAGCTCGCCGGTGCCGTGCGACGCGGCGACCCGACCACCGCCCTCGCGCTGCTGCGCGCCGGCAGCGGCGGGCTCGAGCTCGTCGAGGTCGCGGACGAGGCCCCCGTACCCGTCGAGGCGCTGGTCGGTCTGCGCGCCGACGTGATCAGTGCCGGGCGGGCAGCCGTGGACGCCGCCCGGCGCGGGGACGCGGCTGGCGCGGTGCGGGCGCTGGAGGAGCACCGGGTGCTGTGCGCACACCGTCGCGGGCCGCGGGGGGAGCAGCACTGGTCGGCCCGCATCGCGGAGTGGCTCGCCGAGGAGGTCGGCACCCCGTCCCGGGTGGACGGGCGGTACGTGGGGCAGCCGCTCCTCGTGACGGCCAACGACTACGACGCGCAGGTCTTCAACGGTGATACCGGGATCGTCGTCGACGGGCCGCAGGGGATGGTCGCCGCCTTCGGCCGCGGAGCGCAGCCGGTGCTCGTGCCGCTCGCGCGCCTCGGCGACGTGGTGGCGCTGCACGCGATGACGGTGCACCGCAGCCAAGGCAGCCAGCTGCAGCGCGTGACCGTGGTGCTCCCGCCGGCCGCATCGCCGCTGGCCACCCGGGAGACGCTCTACACGGCTGTCACCCGAGCGCGCCGGCACGTGCGGGTGGTCGGCTCGGCGGAGGCGCTCACCGCCGCGATCGACCGCCCCGTCGCACGCGCCTCCGGGCTCGGTCGGCGGTTGGCGCCACGGTGACCCAGCGGGTCCGTGGCGGACCAGGTCGACGAGGAGCCCGGAGGTCTGAGTGAGCAGCAAGCACCCGCCGGACGGCGGCGCGACCGCCGACGGTGCCACGGCGGAGATCGACTGGGCGGCTCGGGGGCGTGACCTGCGCGCCGGCGCGGACCTGGAGGCGCCGCTCACCGACGCCGTCGCGGGCCACCTGCTGAGCCTGGTGGGCTCCGCACCGAGCGCGGCTGACGTCGGCACCGGGGGCGGCGGGATGGCCCGCAGCCTCGCCCGGCTCGGCGCGCGGGTCGATGCCGTCGACCGGGTGGCCGAGCTCCTCGAGCAGCTCGACGAGCCGGGTGTGCGCGCCGTGCCAGGCGAGCTGATGGCGCTGGCCCGACCGGCCAGCGGGTACGACGTCGTCTGGGCGGCAGCGGTGCTGCACCACCTGCCCGACCAGCAGGCCGGTGTCGACCACCTCGCCTCGCTGCTCGCGCCCGGTGGCGTGCTCGCGGTCAGCGAGGGCGGGCTCCCCGTGCGGACCCTGCCGCGTGACCTCGGCGTCGGGCGACCGGCCCTCGAGACCCGGCTCGACGCCGCGCAGGCGGTGTGGTTCGAGGAGCAGGTGCGCGCCGGCCAGCCGCGGATGACCTACGACTGGAGCACGTCGCTGCGTCGCGCGGGATTGGCGGAGGTGACCAGCCGTACCTGGCTGACCGACCTGCCGGCCCCGCTCGTCGGGCTGGCGCGCCGGTGGGTGGCGGACCGGCTGACCGCGGCGCGACGGCGGCTCGCCTGCCACGTGGCTGCCGAGGACGTGGCCACGCTGGACCGGCTGCTCGACGAGGACGACGAGATGTGGGTCGGCCGGCGCGAGGACCTATTCATCCTCAGCCCGCGGTGCGTGCACCTCGGCCGGCGGGAATCCGCGCCGCCGCCACCGCGCTGAGCCAGGCATGCGCATCGACGTCTGGTCCGACGTGGTCTGCCCGTGGTGCTACATCGGCAAGCGACGGCTCGAGGCCGCGATCCGCGAGCTCCCACCGCGGGCCGAGGTGGAGGTCGTCTGGCACAGCTTCGAGCTGGACCCGGCGGCGCCCCGGCGGACCGAGGGGCGGCTGGCCGAGCGCCTCGCCGCCAAGTACGGCATGTCGGTCGCCGACGCCGAGGCCAACCAGGCACGGCTGACCGGGCTGGCCGCCGCCGAGGGGCTGAGGTTCGACTTCGACCGCGCCCAGAGCGGCAGCACCTTCGACGCGCACCGCCTCGTCCACCTCGGTCTCGAGCGCGGTGTGCAGGACGCCGTCAAGGAGCGCTTGATGCGCGCGTACTTCACCGAGGGCGCAGCGGTGGGCGAGCCGGAGACCTTGGTCGCGCTGGCGGTCGAGGCGGGTCTGGACGAGGCGGAGGCGCGCGAGCTGCTCAGCGGTGACAGCTACGCCGGCGCGGTGCGGCAGGACGAGGAGCAGGCCCGCCGCCTGGGCATCAGCGGGGTGCCCTTCTTCGTCATCGACGGCCGGTACGGCGTGAGCGGCGCCCAGCCGAGCGAGGCCCTGCTGGAGGTCATGACCACCGCGTGGGACGAGGCGCACCCCGTACCCGTGCTGGTCGGCGGACCGGGCGAGGTGTGCGAGGGCGACGCCTGCGTCGTCTGACGGCCAGCGCCGATCGGGCTAGCGTGCCCGACGTGCAGGTCACCGTGCGGCACCAGCCGGAGCACGACCGGTACGACGCCCTGGTGGAGCAGCAGCCGGCCGGCCGCACCGTCTACCGGCCGCAGGACGGCGCCACGTGGGTCTTCGTGCACACCGAGGTCGACGATGCCTACGCCCACCACGGCGTCGCCACGCAGCTCATCGGGGGAGCCCTCGACGACGTGCGCAGCAAGGGGATCATGGTGCTGCCCGACTGCCCTTTCGTGCAGGCCTTCATCGCCGAGCACGAGGATTACGTCGACCTGGTGCCGCTGGCCGAGCGCTCCCGCTACGGGGTGTGACGGCATGGCCCTGCGGCTCCAGGTCGTCGTCGACTGCGCTGACCCAGCCGCGCTCGGTCGCTTCTGGGCGCTCGCGCTCGGCTACGTGGAGGAGCCGCCACCACCCGGCTTCCCGACGTGGGACGCCGCGCTGGACGCCGTCGGCATCACCGGCGACGACCGGACGAAGGCCTATGCGGTCGTCGACCCGGACGGCGACGGGCCGCGCCTGTTCTTCCAGCGGGTCCCTGAGGGCAAGCAGGTCAAGAACCGGCTACACCTCGACGTCCGCGCCGGCGGGCCGCGCGGCGCGCAGCGCTGGGAGCAGGTGCTGGAGGCGCGCGACCGCCTCGTGGCCGCCGGGGCGAGCGTGCTGCGCGAGGTCGAGGAGCCGCCTGAGCACTTCCTCGTGCTGGCCGACCCCGAGGGCAACGAGCTCTGCCTCGTCTAGACCGGGGCGGCACCGGGGAGGGCTCTTGCCATGAGCACCCAGCCGCCAGCCGGCCGCACGACCACCCCCGAGCCGCACGAGGGCATCGATCCGTACGACAACGCGGAGTCGGCCGACCGCGACGCGCACGAGAGCCAGCCGGTCTCCCGGGCGAGCGCGAGCGGGCCGGTGACCGTCGGGAGCGAGCCGGGGGCGGAGCAGGTCGACTCGCCGCTGCACGGCGGGACCAGCGACGGGTCCGTGCTCGCCGGCGTGACGATCAGCGAGGCCGACGCGGCCGAGGCCGTCCCGGGGGACACCGGGCCCGAGAGCCCTGGCGAGCGGCGCTGATGCAGTACTCCGCGCTCGGCGGCACCGGCCTGCAGGTCTCCCGGATCTGCCTGGGCTGCATGAGCTACGGCGAGTCCGCCCGCGGCACCCACGCATGGTCGCTGCCGGAGGAGCAGTCGCTGCCCTTCTTCCGCCGCGCCGTCGAGCTGGGCATCACCTTCTTCGACACGGCCAACGTCTACTCGGACGGCAGCAGCGAGGAGATCACCGGCCGGGCGCTGAAGCGCTACGCGCGCCGCGAGGAGGTGGTGCTGGCCACCAAGCTCAACGGCAGGATGGGGCCGGGGCCGGGGGAGTCGGGGTTGTCGCGCAAGGCGGTCATGGCCCAGGTCGACGCGAGCCTGCAGCGCCTCGACGTCGATTACATCGACCTTTACCAGATCCACCGCTGGGACTCTCGTACGCCGATCGAGGAGACGGTCGAGGCGCTGTCGGACGTCGTGCGGGCGGGCAAGGTGCGCTACCTCGGGGCCTCGTCGATGTGGGCGTGGCAGCTGGCCAAGGCGCTGCACGTCGCTGAGCTGCGCCGGCTCGTGTCGTTTGTGAGCATGCAGGACCATTACAACCTGCTCAACCGCGAGGAGGAGCGGGAGATGCTCCCGCTCTGCGCCGACGCGGGGCTCGGCGTGATCCCGTGGAGCCCGCTGGCACGCGGGCGGCTGACCAGGGACTGGGACGCGGAGACAGCCCGCTCGGAGACCGATGACTTCGGGAAGGCGCTCTACGACAGCGCTGCCGATGCGCCGATCGTCGACGCGGTGACGTCGGTGGCGGCTGCCCGGGGCATCCCGCGGGCGCAGGTGGCGCTGGCCTGGCTGCTCGGCAAGCCGGTCGTGACGGCGCCGATCATCGGCGCGACGAAGATGGCGCACCTCGAGGACGCGGTGGCCGCGGTCGACGTGCACCTCACCGACGGGGAGGTCATGGCGCTCGAGGCGCCCTACACCCCGCACCCGGTCGTCGGTTTCCAGTAGCCCGCTGGCGCAGACTGGGGTCATGCGCCGCACCGTCTACACCGAGGACCACGAGGCCTTCCGCGACAGTGTCCGGGGCTTCGTCCAACGCGATGTCGTACCCCACCTCGAGCGCTTCCGCGAGGAGCGGGCCATCGACCGCAAGACCTGGCTGCAGGCGGGCGAGGCGGGGCTCCTCGGGACGGGAATCGGTGAGCGTTGGGGGGGCGGCGGCGAGCCGGACTTCCGCTACAACGCGGTCGTCAACGAAGAGCTCTCGGCCGTGAGCGCTGCTCTCGCCTCGAGCTTCACCATCCACACCGACATCGTCGCGCCCTACCTCACCGAGCTGACGACGCCCGAGCAGCGCGACCGGTGGCTGCCCGGCTTCGTCAGCGGCGAGACGGTCACCGCGATCGGGATGACGGAGCCCTCCGGCGGGACCGACCTCGCGGCGTTGAAGACCACCGCGGTCCGCGACGGCGACGCCTTCGTGCTCAACGGCTCCAAGACCTTCATCACCAACGGGTACGGCTGTGACCTCGTCATCGTCGCGGCCCGCACGGGTGCTCCCGACAGCCGCGCCCGCGGCATCTCGTTGATCGCGGTCGAGGCTGGGGCGCAGGGTTTCTCGCGCGGCCGCAAGCTTCACAAGATCGGTCAGCCGGAGGCCGACACGGCGGAGCTCTTCTTCGACGACGTGCGGGTGCCGGTCACCAACCTGCTCGGTGAGCTCGACCGCGGCTTCCCCGCGATGATGCAGCGGCTCGCGCAGGAGCGGCTCTCGTGCGCGATCAGCAACGTCGCGCACGCCGCTGCGGTCTTCGACGAGACGCTCACCTACATCAAGGAGCGCAAGGCCTTCGGGCAGCCGATCGGCAGCTTCCAGGCCAACAAGCACCGGGTCGCTGACCTTCGTACGCAGCTCGATGTGGCCCGTGCCTTCGTCGACGCGTGCCTCGACGCGCACACCCGCGGTGAGCTCACCGCGGTCGACGCGGCCAAGGCCAAGCTGTGGAGCAGCGAGGCGCAGAACGACGTGATCGACGCCTGCGTGCAGCTCTACGGCGGGTACGGCTACATGGAGGAGTACCGCGTCGGGCGCGCCTGGGCCGACGCCAGGGTGTCGCGGATCTGGGCCGGCAGCAACGAGATCATGCGGGAGATCGTCGGGCGCGACCTCGGGCTGTAGCCGGCGGCTACCTCTGGCTTGCCAGTGTCTTCGGGAAGATGTCGCTGCCCTGCAGTGCCTTCCGCAGCGGGGACACCAGCTCGTCCAGGCGGGTGCACCCCTGCGCGCCGAGGTGCTCCCACCCGGCCATCGCCGCGGAGAGCGTCTGCTCCTCGATCTCCGCCTTGAGCGCGGTGCCAGCCTCGGTGAGCGTCGGCTCCTCGCCCGAGGTCACCAGACCGCGCTCGTGCAGCACGCCCGCCGCGTCGCTCCATGCCTCCGCCGGCCAACCGCGGGTGGCCTTGAGGAAGGGCAGCATGCCGCTGGCCAGCCCGTGCAGCAGCAGTGCCGGCACCGGGTCCAGATCGGCCAGGACGAGGGTGGCGAGGTGGCCGTCGCCGCGGTGCTCCCGCAGCAACGTGGCGGCGTGCCACAGGGCCGTGAGCGGCTCCGCGGGCTCGGTCAGCGAGGCGTGCGCGGCGTAGAGCGGACGCGCCGGCAGGGTCAGCCCGGCGCAGGCCGTGCGGGCCAGGTCGAGCGCCTCGGTGACGTCCGGGTCACCGAGCACGCGGTGCAGCGCGGCGCCGACGCCGGCCCGCCGCGCGGCCACGACCCGCTCCGGGGACGCGGTCTCCCACGCGGCCGGCAGGACGTGGGCCACCAGCGTCGGGTTGAAGACGTAGAACGTCGCGGCGGTGAGCTCCGCCGACGCCCGCCCCATCGCCGCCGCCCGAGCGGGGAAGTACGCGAGCTGCTCGTGCAGACCGAGCGCGACGTACTCCGCCTTGGGTTCGGGCGCGAAGTACCCGACGGTGTGGATTGTCTCCAGGGAGCGGTGGCAGCGGTTCGCGAGTGCGCGCAGGTCTGAGGTCACCGCTGGCACCGTACGGAGGCTCACCCCGCCGTGCGGTCCCGGGCAACGCACACCGACCGGGACGGTGGACAGGGCGGGACGCGCCGCTCAGCGCTTCCGGCGGGTGATGGCCACGCCGGTGAGGCACAGCACCCCGCCCAGGAGTGCGACCCCCGGCGGGGTCTCACGCAGCACCAACCACCCGAGCAGGACGACCAGCGGCGGGACGAGGTAGGTCGTCGCACCCATCTTGCCGGCGGTCGTGCGGGCCAGCGCGTACGCCCACGTCGTGAAGGCCACCGCGGTCGGGAAGGCACCGAGGTAGACCGCCCACGCCAAGGCCCCGCCGCTCGCGTGCCGGGTGTCGTGGGCCAGCGACCCGGCCCACGGCAGGGTGGCCACCGCTCCGATCGTGCAGGCCGCCCAGGTCACCTGCAGCGGGCTGAGGCTGCGCAGCAACGGCTTCTGCGCCACGACGCCACCGGCGTAGGCCATCGCCGTGATGATGCAGAGCGCCACCCCGGTCGCGGACGCACCGCCGCGGGCGGTCGCGAGCCCGATGACCACCGTGCCGGCGAAGGCGACCCCGGCGCCGGTCAGCAGCGAGCGGGGGAAGCCCTCGCGGAGCACGACGCCGGCGAGCAGGGCGATCAGCACCGGACCGAGGTTGACGAGCATCGCGGCGGTGCCGGCGTCTACCCGACGCTCGGCCGCGTTGAGGGAGACGTTGTAGGCACCGAACCACAGCAGCCCGCACACGAGCAGCCCAGGCAGGTGGCGCGCGGGGGGGGAGCGGCTCCCGGCGGACCAGCATCACGATGCCGAGCACGATGCTGCCCACCGCCAGCCGGGCGAGTGCCAGGGAGCCGGCGGACAGGTCGTGCCCGGCGGAGCGCACGCCGACGAAGGCCGAGGACCACAGCAGCACGGTCACCGCGGCGGCCACGAGCGGCAGCCGGGAGATACGGGT
>JAABUJ010005619.1_pt1 | contig 12471 bp, 9 predicted proteins | sample 5559131 | NCBI WGS metagenome assembly JAABUJ01 (sample SAMN10711875, study PRJNA513366) | rock metagenome | isolation source: Antarctica rocks | place: Antarctica: Victoria Land, Mt New Zealand nord | collected 2016-01-07
CCATCGAAGAACCTTCCAAACTGGAAAGGACAGACCGGACTGGATCACTACCAGGTCCGGCAATACACCGGCTGGTACCGACACATCACCCTCTCGATGCTCGCCCACGCATTCCTGACCGTCACCCGGTCAAAAAGAGGGGCCCAAAATCTGCCACCGAACTGCAACGTTCTGTAGGGCTTGACACACTGGCCTTGCATCATGTCGCTCGCTTATGAGCGTCGAATTATCTCGTCGTAGTAGCGTCGGGCCGCATCCAGCCGTGGGTAAGGATCACCGTCACCGGGGTACTCAATGCATACCGGAGTGCCCGGTGGCAACGCATGCAGCCAACCTCGCAGGTCGAGCTGGCCTTGGTCGGCGTCCACATCGAAGGTGGTCCGGTTGTCGACCTGACGGTAATTCTTGAAGTGGAAGTACAGCGGCTGGCCGCGGACCACCAGGTTTTTCGGCTCGGCGTCGCGCGGGTCCAGGGCCGCAGAATTTCCAGGGTCGAGTGTTATCCCAATTGCGTTGCTGTTCACTGCGGCGATCAGGTCACCGGCCGCGGTGGTCGTGTCGTGCAGCGTGTTCGGATGTACTTCGACAAACACCGTGACCTGCCGCGCCTCGGCTTCCTTGCCGACCGCGGTGAACGCCTCGTTGAACCAGCCACGTTGCTCGTCGCTGGCCAGCCGGCTGCCGTGCCGCAGCGACTCCCCCCATGCCACATCCGGCGCTAACATCCAGCCGGCGAAGCCGTTGAGCCGAGGTACACCAAGTTCGGCGCACAGCCGGACCTGTTCGATTAGGTCGCTGGTCGCGCGCTGCCGATTGGGTACGGAGGTGGTGGCGACGTCGGCGTAGAAGCCCATGGTTTGCACCTTTAGGCCACGCTTCTGCACGGCTTGCACAGCCTTTACCGCGGACTTCCCGAAATGGCACGAGGCCAATTCGACACCGGCCCAGCGGCCGTGTTCGGCGTAGTCGAGAAAGTCACCGAGCGGGTAGTTATGGAAGCTGTAGGAGTGCAGTATCGGACCGGTCATCGAGCACCGGCCATCACTGTGGTGTTGGCGGCGATGTCGTGCAACAGCTGCAGGTCGTGCACTCCTCGGTCGATGCTGAGCGGCTCGGGAACTGATCCGGCCGCGGCGATCTGGACGAAACGCAGGTATTGCCGCTCGTAGAGGTCAGGAACCTCCCAAACTGACTCGTCCCAGCCGGACCTGTCGTGAACAACGAGGGTTGTCTGCCACCCCATGTTCCACACGCCGCGTAGCTGGATGAACCCGTCCGCGCCCACAATGGTCAGTTGGGACGTCCCCGCCGGGTAGGGCGTGTGATCGTTGAACACCCCGGTCACCTCGAACTGCAGCCTGGCGCCTCCGGCATACCAGACGGTGCCGGCCGCGTAGCTCTCAGCCTCCGGCTGGTCGGAACGTGGCCAGCCGATGCTCTCGATCCGGGTCCGCGCGCGACCGAGCAGGTCGGTCGCGGTCGCAATCGGATAGCTGCCCAAATCCGTCAGGCAACCCAACCCGCTGGCGGCCCGTTCGGCGTGCCAGTCGGTCTTTCGCCAACCCGGATAAGTACCGATGATCGCCTGCAACTGCCCGATCCGGCCGCTGCCCACCAAGGCTAACGCGTGCTGGTAGGACGGCGCATGCTTGAACATGTAACCCATCACGCACACGGCCGATGATCGTTGCTCACTAGCCGCGATGTCAGCGGCAGCTGATGGATTGTGGGCGGCAGGTTTTTCCAGCAGCAAGTGGATATTGCGGTTCAGTGTGGCTTGGGCGTAGCAGGCGTGACTGTCGTTCGGCGAGGCTACATGCACCCCGTCCAGGCCGGCGGCGAAGAACTCGTCGAGATTTGAGGTCAGCACGGCGCTCGGATGCACCGCGCCGACCTTCGCCAAGTTGACCGGGTTGGTGTCATACACGGCTACCAGATCCACGGTGCCCGCCAGGTTGAGGGTGGCTGCGCTGAGCGCGACGTCGGTGAGGTAGCCGGCGCCGATGATGCCGAGTCGAAAGGTCATGATGTTGCTTCCTCTTCTGCGTCGTGATTGTCACCGGATTGTCGGACGCCTGCCATGAACGTGTGGTGGTCGAAGCTTCCGGCGACGTTGCCGGCGATTTGGCCGATGAGAGAATCCAGGCCGGTGCTCAGCGATTCGAAGTCGCGGTCGGTGAGCGGGGGAAGGTCAAGCCGAACGCCGGCCGAGCCGATCACGGGCGCCGCGGTGACCACTTCGACCAGCTGCTCGACGCCGGCTGCGACGCTGTCTGCGAGGTCGCCGAACAACGCCTGCCGACGGACCGGGTCCGAGCAACCGTCGGCTACCAGTTTCAGCGCGTAACGCACCTCGTCGGTGTTGACGATCACCCCGTCGGTCGATCCGTGGCTGGAACAGGAGTAGAGCCAGTCACCGCCTGCCCGATCCCAGTCCAAACGGTGCAATCCCGCGGGCACCAACCCGCACCCGCGCAGCTGTTGGAACAGCCAGGCATGGTCATAGCCCCAGAGCAGTCGCTGCCGCCGCACGTCCCCAGGTGCTGACCTCGGCCGATCCAGGAGCACGGCCGTCGGTACCGACCAGATCTCGCTGCTGCGTAGTAGCAGCGCGGAGAACAGGATGTCCTCGCAGCTGCCCATTGGGGTGCCCTCGAAGAACGACGGCACCGCCTCAGCGCGCACCAGGAGGCCAAGCGCGCGGGCAGTGATGCTACTGCCGTAGGCGATCACCGAAGTGAACGCGAAACTTCCATCGGGCCACCACGGCCCGGGCACCGGGCGGGCCGGACGCCCGCCGGCCGCTGCGCACTGAACCTCGCCCGCGCTGCGGGCAACCGTCGCGAAGGCCGCCACGCACCGCGGCCGCTGGTTCAGGCAGTCCATCAACAACCGCAACGCATCCGGGTGCAACTCGCAGTCGTCATCGAGGAACAGCAGAAATTCCCGGCGCAGCTCGATGAACTCCTCGGTCAACGCGGCCAGCCCGACGTTGCGGGCCGGGGCAGCCTGGTAACGCGGGCCGGGGACCCGGTGATGCTGCACGATCGCGTAGGGCAACTGCGGGTCGGCGTCCAGCCGGGCGGTCAACCGGGCCGCGGCTGCGTTCGTTAGACCGTTGTCGACAATCAGAACGGACACCGGGACGCCGGCCCGGATCGTCGCCAGCCGGACGCTGTCCAGCGCCGCATCCAGCAGCTGACCGTTGGCGTCAGCTGGGCGCGAGTAAGTCGGGATCAGGACGGTGACGCCTGGTTTGGCCGGCCGTCGCAGCTGTCGGTGGGGCGGCGCGGCCAGGTAGGCGGACAGATCGGTCAGCTGGCTCATATCAGGCGGTCCGTCCTGCCAGAGACCAGCCGCGGGCCAGGTTCTGCACCGTGTCGACCTCGATCATCGAGGCCAGTTCGGCGGGCACCGAGTCACCGACGCCGATCACGGCGCAGCCGGCCAGCATGGCCGCCGTGATGCCAGCTTCGCTGTCGTCCACCGCGATGCACTGCTGCGGACTCACCCCGAGCCGTTGGGCGCCCAGCCGGTAGCAGTCCGGAGCAGGCTTTCCAGTTTCCACGTCTTCGCCGTAGACGCAGACCGCCGGCAGCGGTAGGCCCAGTCCGGCGAAGCTCCGCTCGACGAACCACTGCGACCCGGAGGTGACTAACGCGTGCGGGCGCCCCTGCACCGACTCGAGCAGCATCCGCGCGCCGGCGATCGGCTGGATCTGATCCAGGTGCTGTGCCACCAGCGCGTCGAGGCGACGCCGTTCGAAGGCTACATCCAGCCACGGCGTCATCGCCGACAGCACGTCCTCCGTGCGGCGGCCGCGGGCACTGGCGCTGACCCATTCTTCGTCCAGGCCTACCAGCCGAGCCCAGCGCCGCCAGATGCCGTCGAAGAACTCGACCGAATCCAGCAGCACTCCGTCGACGTCCAGCAGCACGGGCCGGGGAAGTGCGGTTCGACAAGTCATTTCCATCCATTCAGTTGTCGGTCAACGCGAACAGTGCACTGCGGGGGGAAAGGGACTGCTGGGTGGCCACCGCGATCCTGCGGCGCCCCTCTGCAAGGGGGTCGGTGGCAGGGCCTGCGACGACGGCCACTTTCCGGTCCGAATCGGTGAAGCCGGACTGGAAGCTGTGGTGGTTCCACCGCGGTCCGGTCCACACCGGACCGGGCGGCGGCGAGTCCGCGAACGCTGCCGCGGGCAGCGGCCGGTAGACCACGATGTCTACTGCCGTGCCGTCCGCCCAATCGGCGATAGCAGGTCCCAGCAGCGCAGTCTCGGTGTGTACCGTGCCGGCAGGCCAGTCCACTGGGACCGAGCCGAGCAGCGCCTTGTAGTGGTGCACGTTCGTCTCGGAGCAGATGGGCACGCCCTGCAGCAGACCGAGCGCGGCGACGAACACCCCGAAGTGGTAGAGCATCCGGACCAGTGCCGGCAGGTCACGCCCGAATTCGCTGTAGTCGAGGCTCACCGTGCTACCGGCAGCGAATTCGACAGCGAATTCGACCGAGTTGAGCGTGGCGCCGGGCTTGCCGCCCAGCGCCTGCCGGGCGAGCTGGCGCATCCACAGCCGGGTGCCTGCGCCGGCCCAGGTCGGCACCGCGACCGTCGCGCCCCCGTCCAGAGCTTCGGCCACCCCGACCGCGTCCCGTGCCAGGTCTAGGTAGCCGTCCGACAGTTCCCGGTAGGCCCGTTCAGTCGCGATTGGGTCGGCTACCAACGCCGGTACTGCGAATGCGGTGCTCAGTGGCGCGCCGAACATCGCGGTGTGCTCAGCCAGCCCACGAGCCGATAGCTCCCGCTCACGCAGCTGGCGGACGGGCACCGAGCGAGCGACCATGGCGTCGGTGATCAGGCCGGTTTCGAAAGTGCTCCCCGACGCCGAGACGGACAGGCAGCTAAACGGTGGCGTGACCGCATCGAGTTCGGCGGTCGCCGGCAGATCCAGTGCGACCACCCGATCGGTTCCACTGGCCTCGGCGACGGCGGATGCGGCGAAAGCCCAGCCACCGGTGCCGACCACGCACAGCCGTCGCGGGTACTCGGCGTAGCCGGCCAGGATCGCTTCGGCCGCCCCGATCAGCTCTTGCGGCTGGGGTGGTACCAGCCACCCCAGCCGGGGCGCGCCGGAGTGCTCGGTCAACGCGGCGATCCGAGCGGCGGCATCGGCCTGGCTGCCCGCCGCGGCAGCCAGCATCGCGCTCAGCAGGTCATCGGTTGGCATGGCGGCCTCAAGACCGGTGGATGAGGCCGTCGGTGCGGGCCAGGTCGATGACCACCTTGATCGGAACCGTACTGGCCACGGTCCCAGCCGTGGCCAGTTCGCGCAGCACGCCCGGTGCCGCGTCGAGGGCGACGTGGTGAGTGACCAGAGCGCTGAACCGCTTCGCCACATCGCCCGGATCGGCAAGCAGTCCGGCCGCCGCTAGCACGTGGTCGCGGCGCGCGCCGCTGGTTCCGACGATGGTGACCTCAGGGCCCCCGATTGGATGGCGGAAACCGCGGCGGCGGACCAGATCGACGTCGATTGCCCACGGCTGGATGGTCTCACCGGGCAGGAAACCACCGAATAGACAGCCGGTGGCCTGGGGCGCGAGGCTGAGCCACAGGCGCTTCAGTAGGTCGGCGCCGCCACCTGAGACGCATAGGAAGAGGATGTCCACGCCGTGCCGCCCGGTCCGCTGCAGCACCCGCTCGGCGGCATCATCCGCGAACGGGACTTCTTCGACATCCTGGAGCAGGCCGCGCTCGCGGGCCAGCCGCAACCGCTCGGGCGAGCGGTTGGTGATCAGTACCTGCTCGGCTCCACGCAGCTGGCAGGCCAGCACATGCAGCAGCGCGGCCACCCCGGCACCGACTACCAGCACTCTGCGACCGGTCAGGTCCGGCTGCCCGCCGCAGACCTGCTCGATCGAGTTCACGACGCAGGACAACGGCTCGATCAGTACCCATTCGGGTGCCAGTGCGCTGGCCGGAAGAACCACCACCCGACCCTGCCGCACCAACGAGTCGCTCAGCAGGGCGTACTGCCGCAGCAGGCCGGGCTGGTTGTGTCCCAGCTTGTCCCAGCCGTCCAGCGGATGGTTCGGATTGACGGTCACGACGTCACCGGGAGCCAGTCCGCTGACCAGCGAGCCGACGGAGGTGACGGTGCCGATCGCTTCGTGGCCGATGATGCCCGGGTTGCAGCTGCGTTCACCGGCGATGATCTGCCGGTCGGTACCGCAGATTCCGACGTACCTCACGGCGATCTCGAACTGCTCGGGGCCGCATGGCTGCCGGGTATGCGTGCTCAGCACCGGTACCGACGAACCCACCACCTTGCGCACGCCCAGTGATACTGACCGCTGGGCTTCTAGCAACGCTGCCATGCCCAGCAGCACGTCGTCATCGTCGGATGAGCGGACGATGGCCTGCGCGACATCAGCGGCGGTCCAGCCGGTGAACCAGGCCGAGCGGGGCAGCCGGGCGCTCATGTTCGAAATCAGCGCGCGGTACCAGGGGTCACCGAAGCCGCGCGGAATGCCGCCGGTGACCACGATCCGGCGCAGTCCCAGCAGCGCCAGCACGCGCAATAGCTCCACCGCCAAGTGTTGCGTGGACTCGGCGAGCACCGCAGCTACGAAGTCATCCTGCTGGCCGGCGAGCAACCTGGTGTTGAGCCGCGTGGGATCTCCCTCGCAGACGGCGTGCAGCACCGAGGCCTGCCAGCAGCGAGGGTCAGCGAAGGCGACCGCCGCTGCGGCACGCAGCATGCCGGGTCCTGAGGTGTGCGAGCACAAATCGTCGAGTTCACCGCACTCGCACCGCGCGGCTGCGCGGCCCTGCTCTGGTGGAGCCACCGCTACATGCCCGGATTCGCCCCCCAGACCGTCGGCGTCGGTGAGCAGCTTGTACCGGTCCGGCAGCCGATCGTCGAACACCTTGATTGCCACTCCGGTGCTGATCGTCACGATCGCGAACCGTTCGAGGTGGCGGTAACGCCACGCTGCGGCATTGATGTCGTTGCTGACCCGCACCCTGGAGCCAGGTATCCGCCGTTCGAGCTCTGCGACCAGGTCGAGTCCCGTGGCCGGCGTTCCCCAAAGCATCGCCGCATTGGTGACCGTGCCGGCGTTGGTGACGGTCGCTCCGATAGCTACGCCGAGATCGATCAGTTCCCCCGGATGCCGACCACGCAGTTCAGTGACCCGATCGGCCACTGCGTCCAGATGCGCCCCGACCAGCTCGGGTGGGCGGCCCAGCGACCTGGTCAGCAACGGCTCGGCCCGATCAAGGACAGTCCCGTTGCTGATGACGGCGACCCTGGTGGAGGTGCCTCCCATGTCCACCGCAAAGGCGCTGTGCTGCATGACCGGCCTCCTAGGCGCAGTATGTTTTTACTTGATGCATGGCGGTGTTTACGTGTGCATAGGTGAGCTCGTCGGCGCTGTCGATGTAGCCGCCGGATCCGATCGAGGTAGGAATGACAAGGTGCAACCGTCCGCCCTTGTTGGCCACTACCTCAGTGGTGAGGTGGTGGTACACGCTGTGCGGGTCACACGTCTCGTTCCACAGGCTCAGACCCAAGCTCGCGATCAGCGAGAGGATCCGGTCACGGGTAAGCCTGCTGGTGCGCCGAGCCGCATAGCCGATGCAGGTCGACATCGCTAGTCCGATCGCGACCGCCTCGCCGTGACGCAACTGGTAGCCGGTCATGGACTCGAAGAGGTGTCCAAGCTCGTGGCCGAAGTCCGGCAGCCGGCGCAGGTTCTCCTCCAACGGATTAATCCGCAGCTCGCCTGTCATCGCCCGGATCGACCGGCTGACCACCTCGATGAGTGGCTGCGCGTCCAACGTGCCGTCGGCCAGCTGCCTGCTGTGGCGGTTCAAAAGCTCGAACAGCTCCGCATCGCAGACGATCGCGATCTTGGCCGCCTCGGCCAGGCCGCACCGGGTCTCCACCACCGGCAAAGTCTCCAGCGGCCGCAGATCGCAGATTGTCAGATTGGCCGGATGGTAGGCACCGCACAGGTTTTTGTGGCGACCCAAGTTGACGCCTACTTTCAGGCCGACCGCCGCGTCGATCATGCCGACCAAGGAGGTCGGGATGCGGATGTATGGCACGGTCGGTGAGAGCAGCGACACTGCGTAGCCGGTGATGTCAAGGACGGTGCCGCCGCCGATCGCCGCGACTTGGTCGTCGGGGGTCAGCCGCATGTCACGCGCGATGTCGACAAGCCGTCGGGTCTGCTCGTGGTTTTTGCGGCGGTCGGTCGGCTCCAGGAACACGACCTTGTAGTCGCTGACCGCTCCAGCGCTACGGGCACCGTCCAGAGCGGCCAGCACCCGCCTGGTGTAACGCGGATCGAAGTCATCCATCGCCACCAGCAGCCGACTCCCCGGCGAGCCGCCGACCATCATCGACCGAACCGTGTCGGCATCCGACCACAAATCGGCGGTGATCTTCACCCCCATCCGCTTGTGGATCGTAGAGCGGTAGCTCAGGACTTCGGTGCGCGCAGGCAACGAATCGGCCTCGGCCTCGGCGCTCAACCGACGCGGCCTGCCCCCGGCGAGCACCGCGCACCCCACATCGGTCGGCACCAGCAGCTCAACGTATTCGAGGGTTTCGGCAGCCAGAATCGGTGCAGCGCCTAGTTCAATGGCGATGGACCGCAACGTCATCGCCCGGGCCGACCCGCACAACCCGCTCCGTTCGGCAATCTCGATGCCATGCAACAACTGGTCGAACGGCTCGGCACCGGCGGACTGCTGGCGTCCAAGCGTCCAGACCTCGTGACCCGGACCGAACCGCCGACCGACCCGAGTAATCGAGTCGGCGCACAGCGGGCCCCACTCCACAACGGGAGAGCTAGCCAGCCGGCTAGCCAACAGCGGATCCAGAACGGCCAGCAGCAGCGGTGCCGGATCACCGACCGGTACCTGCAGCGCACCGGCCTCGACCAGATAAGACGCCCGGCGCGGCGAAGCACCGACCGCCCCGTCCGATCGCCGGGCGTGGACGCCGGTGTGCAGTGCGGACACCACCTGCGACACGGAGCTGAGTACTCGCACGCACGGGGTGTAGCGGCGAAAGGTGGAGGCGGCGACCGCAGTCAGGTGCAGCGTCGTAGCGGATCCGAGGGCGACAAAGACGTCCCGACGAGCAAGGTCGGCCGACAGCGCCCATTCGGCCAGGCGCTCGATCGCCTCCAGTTCTGCCCGATCGGCCAGATCGGAAGCGTCACGGACCACAAACTCGTCGAGCCGCCCCCGAGACTGCTCGTGTGCCAGGTAGTCGCGGATCAACGACTCGGCCCGGCCAGCCGTGTCGTCGCTGATCACCAGCACCCGGCGGGCGCTGGTCATCGCATCGCTGAGCGCGGTGCTATCGATGGCCAGGATGTCGGAGCCGACAACTAGCTCGAAGGAGTAGTCGACCGGCGCGATCAGGGCAAGATCAGTCATCTCTTCGCTCCTCGCTGCACTGGTTACCGGCTGCAGGCTTCGCTGAGCAGATCGATCAAAGCCGTCCGGGGTTGGCATTCGGCAAGCGCGAAAGAACCGGCGAGATCGTTCAGGTCGTCCTTGTCGGCACCCCTGAAGGCAGCCGCAAACTCCGGAACTAGCGCCTCGGACAGCAGGATCTGCGCGACAACCCGTTTGATCATGTATTCCGGGCCCCAGGGAAACGGATTCCAGTGCGGCGCGTGCTCGGCGATCGCGTTCCGGATCGGGTCGAGAACGCCGGCGATCCGGCCGGGATCACCACCCCAATGGTCGGTAGCGAACAGCTTCTTCTTCTCCAGGACGGCGGCCAGCCGCGTCATCCAAGGGGTGTCGGCGCCTAAGGTCAGGGGCGCGGCCACCCCGACGTCCTTGTAACCCCAGTAGATCCAATGAGCGTCGTACTTGTCGAAGACCTCCAACTGGTCGCGAAGCAGCTCCAGCCGCATTGCGTCCAACTCCGGATCTCCCGGAAATATTGCGTTGAACTCGCCCACCACCAGCGGCATACCGTGCTCGAGCGCAGCCGCGGCGCTCTCCATAAAGTTCGCCTCGACGCTGACCTTGTCCCAATACTTGATCTTGTCGCGCAGGTGCTCGGTAGGGTCGGTACCCATCTCCGGCGCCATCACGTGCATCGGGACGTGCGAGCCCGGATACCTTGCGTGCGGCGTGTGCCCCGGCGGCGGGTAATCGTGGGGAGAAAAGATCACGTTGGGGGGCAGCTCGTCGAACATTTGAAAATCGAGGCCATGCCGATTGCCGTCCAACAGGATGATCCGATCCGGATCGACGTCACGCACCGCCGCGACGATCCGCTGGTAGAACGGTGCCACCCGCACCCCGCTTGGATCCGCGGGCTCGTTGAGCAGGTTGAAGCCGACAATCCACGGGTTGTCCCGGTAATGCTCGGCGATTAGCTCCCACAACCAAACCACTCGGTCCTGAAAGTGCGAGTGCGTCCAGAACTGCGTCAGGTGACTCGGGTTATCGCAGTGCCAATCCTGGTTCTGCCAGCCCGGCGCGGTGTGCAGGTCCAGGATCGTGTAGATGCCGTGCCGGGCGCAGATGTCCAGCAGGCGGTCAAGAATCTCAAACCCGCGCGAGTTCAGCACGAACGGCTCGTCGTCGGATTCGAACAGCCCATAGTGGAAAGGCACCCGTACCGCGTTCATCCCCAGATCCCGCAGGTAAGCAGCATCTGCATCGCTGAAGAAGGCCCGGCGCAGCTCATCGAGCAGGTATTCGGTGAGCTCGACGCCGATCTCGTTGCCGAGCGCCTCCTTGATCGCCCGTTCGGTGGCGGGGAAGCCGTTGATCCAGTTCTCCAGGTTCAGGTACCCGCCGAGGCCGAGACCACGCAGCCGGATTTTGCTGCCGTCAGCTCGTACGAGCGTGCTTTTGTCAATTCGAAGCCGAGGATCTACCTGACTGTTCACGAACACTCCGATGCGTGGTTAGCAGAACGTGCGTCCATACCCGCGACACAAGACAGGCAAAGCACCGTCCGTACGTATCGGCTGGTAGGGCTATTCCGGGAATTGGAATCAGCTGGCATATATTATTTTCGCGAAGGAGGAACGCCGTGTCGCCGGCCGAATGGATGGAATCAGCACCATCCGGAAGTCTGGTACCAGGTGTTATCTCGCCGGACTTTGGTCCAGGGTATCCGCACCGAGCATGGCGACTATGAGCTGCGCCCGCGACCGAAATTTAGATTTGGAAAGAATATTAGATACGTGAAACTTCACGGTCTTTTCGCTGATGTACAGGCAACTGGCGATGTCGGCGTTGGCAAGCCCGAGCGCCAGCTGTGTGAGAATCTCCCGTTCCCGCGGGGTGAGCGCCTCCTGCGACGGCAACAACGGCCGAGCGTGGCCGTCCGGCGGCCGCCCGGCCAAGGCGCCGATGACCGTCTCGACGAACGCTGGCGATATGTAGAGGCCGCCATCTACCACGCACCGCACCGCCCGAATGAGCTCGTTCGGCATGCCATCAGCGTTCACCAGCCCGCGCACCTCCGACCGCAGCAGGGCGAGCGGATGGGACTGTTCGTGCGGGCCCAGCAGCGCGACGAGTTTGATCGGCCGCCGCGTCGGCATTGCACGCAGCGCATCAGCGGCGCCCTGTCCCGGCAACGGGTTGTTTAGGACGATGACGTCGACTTCCTGCAGCGTCGCCAGCCTGGCGACGGCGTGGTGGTCGGCGGTCTCGCACAGGACGCCGATAGCCGCTCTTTCGAGGGTGCTGCAAATGCCGGCTCGCTGGTACGGGTTGGGTCCCAGCACCACAGCCTGCATATCTTGCGGAATTATTTCCGGAACATTATCCACGGCGGCACATCCTTAATAAGGTCAGGCGCCACGCCGCGCACGTCGTCTGCCATTGCCAACGTCGAAAAGATCGATCCGTCCACATTATACGGAGGTTCGATTAACGAGTCCTTACTTTGATACGAAGGTCCGGTTAACGACTTCCTACCCTGCTGTCGCGGATTGGTAACGACCTGACCGATGCAGGTATCCAAGCGCTAGTGCGCTCACCGGAAGCATGATGGCCACAGCGGCGAGGATCGCGGTGGCTGAGCCGATCGTGTTCGCAGCGCCGGCGGTCACCGCCGCGCCGATGCCTGGCACGCCGCTCTGGCTGATCGCGTTCAGGCCGCCTAGAACGCCCAGGAACTGCTTAGGCATGTGTCGTTGCAGATGGGTGCTGGTGACGATCTGGGTGACAGTGATAGCCAGCGCGGTGATGGCTAGTAACAGCCACGCCAGCTGGATCGTTGCCGCCTGGGTGAACACGCACACACCGCCGGCGGTCGCCAGCAGACCACCGCCGATCAGCGGAAGCGGTCGCTTGGGCACCTTGCTGATCAGCGACATGGATAGGCCTGTCGCCAGCGCGGCCACGCCTGGAGCGGCTCGCAGCAACCCGTAGCCGACGCTGGAGGAATGCCAGTGCGAGACGACCAGGGCCGGCAA
>JAABUJ010005620.1_pt1 | contig 12470 bp, 9 predicted proteins | sample 5559131 | NCBI WGS metagenome assembly JAABUJ01 (sample SAMN10711875, study PRJNA513366) | rock metagenome | isolation source: Antarctica rocks | place: Antarctica: Victoria Land, Mt New Zealand nord | collected 2016-01-07
CTTTATTTAATACTATTGTAATTATAGCATTATGATTTTATGTCTTTCTTTACATTCAATACATTTGCTACAGTCACTGAATATTGAAGTCTTTAAGTCATTAAGTAAAACTTATAAGAAATATATTCATCTTTATTTATATTATGAAGTTGTCAATGTTAATAAGCTAAATTTTCTTCATTATTATTAAGAAATTAAATCAACAGCAATCATAACTCACAACATTCTAAATATATAATAAGATATAAATCTTATTTTATTTAATTTTTCTATCATTATCTTTGTTAAAAGTGAGCACCACACTAATAGCACAGCTATTGTAAGTTATATATTTAACACTTTTTTTAACTTACAATTGACCTGTAACTGATTCACAGATATAAAGAATGTATATAGATAGCAATTTAAATTTATAATCTTTAAGCTTACTTTCTCATCATGAACTTAAATCATCAACAAGATAATCTAAATGCATATCTTTTTAAGATTTTAGACAAGTCATAATTACTGCACTAATTTAAGCTTATAATCTGTTAAAAGTGAGCATCACACTAATAGCATAGCTATTATAAGTTATATATCTAACAATCTTAAGACTATCTTAGTTAAAGACTTCATTCTTTATGAATTTTAATGAAGTTTAAATTAATATTGCTGTTACATTTAGTACAGCAATCTGAATTAATTAGTTTGTGAATAAGATTTTAATAAATATAACATCATCATTATATATACATATCTTAAATTTAAAAGACACAGCTTTAACAGCTATGATAAATAAAATAGTTTTACTATTAAAAGAAAGTAAATACTTATGCTATACTATATCATCTAGTGAAATTTCTAAACTATGTTGTCTATGAGTACATCTTAATTAAGAGAGTCACAGAAGAAGTAAAAAGAATGTTGATTGCAATTAATGTAAATAGAGTCTTTATTTAATTTTTAACATTAATTTTACTTTGCTTCACAAAAGCAGTTAAAATATTATTTCTTAACACTTTTACTCAATAAGACTGCATCTATTAACTCTTACTGACAACAAACATTAAATAATTAAATACATTATTAAGAGTTTAACAAATCATTTAAGAGTTTAACTAATTATTAACAGTGAATTTTATAAATTTAATGAATTACTTAAAGATTTATCTAAACAGAGACTTAATAAGCTTATTAATAATTATCTTTTAACTGAATATAAAGTTTATTTAAATCTGATTGTGCTTATGCAGATTGTAGATGTTGTAATAAAAGACATTAATGTGCTTTAACTGCTCATATATATATGTATTTTTAATTAAAATTAAAACAACTTAATTATCTTTTTTAAGCTAAATAAGTAAAAATACTTAATGAGCTTTATTCTTTTAAATGCTTATACAGTGTAAGTTGACTTCAAGATATTTACTTATATTTATATTTCTTAATATCTGTTTAAGTCAGATCTCAGTCTTTATACATATTGATATAATTATATATTCAATCTCAGTAATTAAGATAACAACAAACTTCTACTTTTGACTTGTTCATGACACTAATTTATCTTTAAGCATATAGATATACTTTAAAATTGATTTTTAATTTTGCTTATTTAAAGCATAGTTAAAGTCAGAATATTTAAGCATTACTTGACTTTCATTAAAGCTATACATAATGTTGAGATTAATAATTAATCTTATGTATTGCAGTAATTTCTTAAGTATGTATTCATAATGTTTTGCAGAATTGCTGAAATATTAACTTAATTAATTTAATGTAAAGATGATATTTAATTAAGTATGAATTGCTGTATACATTAAACTTTTAATTATCTATTAATACTGTCTTTAATCTATTCTTTAATCAGTTAAATTAATAAAATAAAAAGCATCATATTTATTAAGTGAAATGCTGATAACTCTGTGCTTATTAAATTGTATGTAAAGATTCTTTAATATTTTGTTTATATAATGAGTCTGATTCAGATACAGAATTCTCATTTTATAATTGTATATAACTTAAATGCTAAGAATTTTCTGTGTCTTTCTTAAATTCTTGACTTTAAACATACTTATAAGAGCTTATTTAAATTAAAGAATATATAATAGATTTGTTGAAGTCATAACAATATTATTTATATAAAGAAGCAGCATAATTCTTTTAATGCTGTAAAGAAGAAAACAAAGATCAATTTTACTTTAATGAAAATTTAATTTAAATAATTCAGTAATATATTATTCATATTAATTCTGTATAACTTACTTAAGATCATAAAGACTGTGCAGTATGTGCAGAATACAATTAAATGTAATATTAACTTTAAAAAAAATGTTATATAGATTGTTTTTTTCAGAAAGAATTCTGTAAAGATGTTATTAACATTTACTTGATGATACTTTAAATTCTTGAGTGCAATGATAGTCAGAAAGACTTACAGAGTATTAAACTTAATAATAAGAATAAAAATGTTCTTATAATTAATACTATATGTTTATGAAAAGTTTTTTATTATAAGTTTTATCTTAAGCTTATTTAAGAATCTGTTAATGTTCAGCTTAAATTTAAAAACTTATTTGCTAATTACAATGTTAATTTTTCTTAATGACACAATCTCTTCTCATATTTCATTTACTATCAAGGCTGTCAGCTCTGCATAAATAATGTTTTTTTACATTTCTTTTTAAATTGAGTCTTTCACTGCTTCAGTATAGATAGCAAATGTTGAAATGTTAAATCTAATTATAAAGTTTTCTTTATCTATAAAGAATGCTATTAAGAATTCATTTACATCTTAATCATTATTGTTGTCATTTTTCTTTCATTTCAGAATCTTAATGTACAGAAAGATTCTGACTTCTTTAAGTATCATTATTTTAACTTAATTAATGTTGATCTTTTCACTTAATAATTTATCTAGATTGACTGCAGTCAACTTGATCTCATGTTGTTTATTTTAAGACTTATTAATCTTAATTATAATTAAGTCAGACTGCATCTTACTATTTTAAGTCATAAGTGTCTGATTTAAAGCTGTAATCTTTATAATGATTAACTTCTTTTATAAACATTTAATAGATCTTCTATTCAAAAGAACATTTAATGTTTACTGTTACAGTTTAAGATTAACAGTGTTTTTCTTTTTACTTTTAATAAACTTTACAATATAATTTTTAATGATGTACTTAAGATCTAAAGCTTAAAGTTAATACTGCTTTATAATTTTCTCAATGTAGCTCATAAAGACTCTTACTTATTCTTAATTTATAAATTTGTTATATTTATCTTCAGATAATAACTTAAGATCAATGTAGCTGTAGCACTTACATTCTTATATATAAATGTAGTTGATGAATAACTTTACATTGATGAAAGCTTTCTTGAAAGTTGTCTATTTACTATTAATTAAAAAATTAATTACTATTTAATTATAAAGATAAACATCTGTTTATACTGTCTGTACTCAGAACTTTATTGATAGTTATATCTCTTTAATTATAATGTACACTGAGTTCTCAGTGATTCAGATAATTCTTTTAGCAATGTTATTCTGAATTGATATGTAAAGTATTATGTATTGCAGTATAATGTTAAGAGATTTGCATCAGTCATTTAAAATAAACTTTAATTTCATTTCATTATTGCTTTATACAGTAAGAATCTTTACATCAATTTAAAGTTCAGTCTTTAATCATCATTTTTACAATGTCTATAAAGCTTCATCATATTGCTTTGGCAGTATTGTTCACATCTTTTAAAAATAATTATCTATTATCTTCAGAAAGTACTAATATCTGTTAAATAACAAGAATAATAAATTATATATATCAATAAAGATAAAAACAAGAATGTTAGTCTTTCTTTTGCTTATAGTGTGATTTTACTTATTAATAAACTTAATTAAAGCATAAATCTCATATATATTCTTATTGTTCTCAATGATGAGAATTGACTTTTCAAGAATTGTTATCTTATAAAGATTATGTAACTTTATAAAATTAAGATGAACAAATTGTTAATATTAAAGTCTGTAAATCTTAATCTTTTCATTTAATGATGCAGTGTCAACATTTAAGAAATTAATTATAAAATTATGCTCATAAATTTAAATATATAAGTTTATATCTAAAGCAATAATAAAGAAGATGATCTCTGAATGTAATATGTACATTATAGATATTAAAGTAAATTCATTAAAACTCTTTACAATATATTTAATTATATAAACTTCATTTTATTCTAATACTTCTATTATAGTTTTGCTGTACTTATCATATATTTAAAGACAATATTAATTAAAGCTTTTATGCAATTTCATTTTACACATTCACTTTTCTGATAGAAGATTAACTTTAAGTTTAAATACATAAAATGTTGAATTTAATCTTACAGAATTTTCTAATTTAATTTGCATAATGATTACTTTACAATAATGAGAGTATAAATGTTTTTTTTTAACTTTAATTTATTAATATCTCATTTATATAAGAAGATCACTGAAGAGTTAAAGTTAATTAATTATATATAAAAAGAATTTAAAATTTATAACTTATTTAAATTTAAGTATTTTACTGACAGTCTTCTTAAATAGAGCAGCAATTTCATTATTAATTTTCTTTTTCTTTTTAAATTTAAAAAAGAAGTCATCATCATCATTGTTACTGACTTTTACATTAAAGATTTTGTGTCTTTTTTCTTTTTCTTTATAAATTAACTTTTAATACAACTTAACTGCAGTCAATCTGTACAGCTTAACTGTAATTAATCTGCTTATCTTCTTTTAAATATTTTACTTAATATCAGAAAGAAATTTGCAATCTTTAATGAAGTGAAAGTTATTGTAAAAAAAGTACTTAATAAAGTAATAAGAAAAATGATCACTGTTTAAGCTAAATAATTTGTAATAATATTGCTTAATATTAGCTATACAGTAATTTAATAAACTGCAGTTTTAATTCATTAAATGTTAATCTTCTTTCTATTTATCTACTCACAAAACAATGACAGTCTCATCAGTTTTAAGTTGTATTTCTTTTTTCTAAAATTTTTATAAATCTTTCTCAATATTTAAATTGTTCTAAATGTTAATGACATTACAGATCACAATATATTCAATTAATAGCACTTAAAGCAGTGTCTAAAACTGTCATTCTGATTTAAATAACTCAGTCATATTAAATTGAGTTGCAGCAATCTTTTTGTTAAGTTTGCTTAAATAAATTCATACTTTTTTAATAAATATATTTTTTAACATTTTATATTTAATAAACTTTATTAAATATTGTTTTTCAGTCATCTACAACTTCTTTTTATACTTAAACTTTAACATATCTTAAACATTCTTTATACTAATTTCATTCATCAGATATTCTTAATTATCTATATTTATGTAAATAATAAATTAATATAAAATTTTTACATCAGTTTTCTGACTTCTAAAGCTGAGACTGTTAAGAAAAAATGAATCTAAGAATTCACTAATTAATATATTGACTGCTAAGATTTCAACAATATTTTATAGATCTTTTTTTATTAATTATTTTCTTATAAGAGTAAATTATTGATTGTAGTTCTTATAAATAAGAATTAAGATGAATTGTTGTTTTATAAAGAAGTTGTTGAAGTTTATGATAATGATAGTTGATATGTAGTATAAGAAGTGCATAAAATAAAATAATGATGTATATATTGAAGATAATATAAATAAAATAAATAAAAAGCTTTTATATCTTTTATTCTGTAAGATAATAATGCTTATTCATTTTAATAATTCATATTAAGCTATTAAAGAACAGTGCTTTCTGAGTAACTGTAAATGCTGATTTTTGTTAAGATTAATTTTTTATAAATCTTTTAAGTTAAACATACTCAGCTATTACAGAATGCTGATTCTGCTAAAGTTAAATTTATTATAAATCTCAATAATTAATGATACTGTTAAAGTTATATTGACTATAAATCTTAATAATTAATGTATACAGCTACTGTCAGTGTGCTGATTCTGTTAAAGTTAAATTTATTATAAATCTTTTATAAATCTTAAAAGTCAACATACTTAATTATTATTACATTAAAAGTATACACTTTCTTTAAGAAGCTTTTTGTTAATCTGAGTTCATAATTTATTGAAAGAAAGTAAATATTTATATTATATTATATTATTTAGTGAAATCTTTAAACTGTGTTGTCTATGAGTACATCTTAATTAAGAAAGTTATAGAAGAAGTAAAAAGAATATTAACTGCAATTAATGTAAGCAGAATCTTTATTTAATCTTTGATATTAATTTTATCTCACTTTATAGAAGCAGCTAGAACACTGCTTCTCAACATTTACAGTAAATTAATTAAAAGCTATTTAATAAGCAGAAGTAACAGCAGAAAAAGTAGTCATAAAAGAATATTAAAAATGTCTGAGTTCTTACTGTTGACAAGAATAAAGCTTTGATACAGAAGACAGAGAATAGAATGAAGAAATTGATTAATAAAATATTTAAATATTATGCATTAAGAAACAAAGTTGAGTTTGTGAAGTTTATTTAAAAGAAAATGTCAATGAATGATTCAGTTTTTATATAATTAGTTTAGAATGAAGGTAATATCAATAATTCAAGGTGTTTCAACATGGATTAATTAAGTGACAGCAAGGTGGCTTGACTGGGTGGCTGGCTTGACTGGGTGGCTGGCTTGACTAGGTGGTGATTATGTTACCTTCCTTATCTCACCTTATCTGTACCTCGAGGTAGTTCCGTTGTATGTACCCAAGGTAAGTGAGGCAGATGATGGTGAGTGCTTTCAACGACGGTCAACAGTATCGGCTTTCGGAAAGGTCTACTATCACTACAGTATGAACCTGTGTGTTCGCAGTCGGGCATATGAGTGTTAACAGTCATGGTCCTCATCAGACGAATCTATGACGGAGATTCAACTTTCTCCTGCGCCTTTCCGATTTCGATTCATTATGAGACGTCTTGCTAACATCCCCATATGATGCTCTAGACCCTACCAGGTAGGTAGGTAGCTATCGAGTACACCCAGGTTGAGTCGCCTTCTGATCCGATATTTCGCTTGTATGCCGGAGACCAGTGTGAACTTGCTAAGAAGCCCGCGGCGATCCCAAACTGGGTTACAAAAGTCAGATACGTGGCACCTATTGATCGAAATAACGCGGCCTTGTATTGCATACCTACGAGAGCAACATCTTACTTGTTCAACTCCTCCGAGCGAGCTTTCAACTCTTCTTTCGACGCCTTAGGGGGCATGTCTGCGGATTTGTTAGCATATGTAAGACATTACCTTGAACCGCACAAACGCTGCTCGTTGCCACTTACCGTTCATGTTTTGGGGCATAGCTGGACCCTTGGATTGGAAATCCTGCGCAGTAGCCTTGCCGTTCTCTGTGTTGTCGCCTTGATGGAGTGGATGATCGCTCGCAGTAGACTCGGTAGCTGAGGAAGGGTCTTTAGCTATCTGGTCGAAGATGCCAGATGGAGCTTCTTCTTCGGAAGGGTGTACGGGCATGGTGACGGTATGGGCGATGACGCTTGGGATGATAGAAGTAGTAGTAAACTCAGTTGATATGAAGATGTTGAGGAATGTGGTCGTTGGTGTTGTCGTGGTGTAAGCTGGCAAGCCTTGGTCGAGTGGATAGAACTCGGTGAGACTTGCAGTTACTTCAGTGCGACCAATGACGTCGTTTCTCTTTTCTACCGTATAGGTACCTTACCTGAGGTAGGTAATTTGTACCTCAGAGGATCATTGACTTGGCAAACCCCCTCTAGATACAATTCACATAGGGTGAGGTAGAGCAGCATGGTGGCCTAAGGTATGTTTGAGAGGTAGTCAACCGTTGACACCCTGAACTCTGTCTGACTAGATTACACCTGGTATGAAATGTTCTATGGTGAGGTTACCTTAAGCTACCTATATGCAAAACAATTTGCTCTTGCAGAGGTTATGACATAACCCATAACCACCGTTCAATCAGTTGTCATCTCACACGATGGTTCCTTTTTACTATCCTCCTCTTCCATCGCCTCACTCCTCCTCCGTCGAGCAGTCTCAGCAGCAAGGCCATCATCAGAGAGTACCCACCCAAAACACCACGACAAATTATCTGTCATTGACACTTCAACTGCTCTAATCCCACCGATAACATCTTTTCGGACCAAAACATTGACTTCCCCATCAATGTACAGATGTATGTTCCGCACATTCAGGTCCTCATAGTCCAACTTCACTGACACCCACACCTGTCCAGCGGCTAGCTATTGCCTCACAATCCGTTTCGTCGGCTCCTTCATCTTCAGCATTGGCGACTTCCCAAATTTGAACGGACAGGCCGAGTTGGAGCCTTTATACAGATTGTATTGTGCGACGTGATGTGTTCCAAGAGATTTCCATGCCGAGACCTGTAGGCAATCACGAGCTTGACGACCACGATGCACAGCCACACATGCACCGTGCCATATTACTCGAGTTGGCTACCTTGCAGTTGTGAGTTCGCCGCCTGCCTACCTTATGAAGGTTTCGCCGCAGACAGTAGTTGAGGGTATATATGAACCCAGTGCGGAGGCGATAGTGCAGGATGGGAAGAGGCCTTTCATCAAACATCGATTATTTGATTTGATGAGAAAACCGATTATCAATATTACCTGGTAGTGAACCACCTAAAGGCACCTAAGGTACTTCATACTGGGTGGGGAGGTTTGATTGATTGATTGATTGATTGATTCATAGGTGACCGAGGCTGCCTAGGCTGCCATACACCGCGTAACTACAAGCGGCTAGCGCATACTGATCTCACCCCCATTATCACCTCACTGTCATCATCACTGTCATCCCATGATCTAGCTAATTAATACAAATTCTGACTTTGTTTTCTGTAGCTTCTCATGTTTTTCTTGATTTTAATACTTGCTAATCTTCTTTTCTTGTGATCTAATGCTAATGTCTCTCTTCAACTGTCATCAATAAAAAATAAATATTGCTGTAAACAATTAATTGTCTTTTCTGCAGTCTAAAGTATGTAATTGTTGAATTTTCTATTTCAGACTGCATTTAAGAATGTTAAATCTTCTGATGTCTTTTTTACAGTCTGAAATTGTCTCAGAAGATTGCTTTATAACATAAATATAGTGACTGCTTTAATTAATACTGAGTCTCATAAAATCTTCTTTATGTTGTTAACTCATTTCAGTAGTTTCTTTCTTAGATTTTAAGTTCATAGACATTTCATCAGCACATAATGAACAGTCTGAATGCTCAGATTGTATAAACATTGTGAAGAGTCTGCTCAGTTTATAATATAAAGATAATAAGTCATGTCAATCTTCTTTATGCATAACTAAGTAATGAGAAAGCTTATAAATTAACAAAATTCTGTATACTTATTTAACACTCTTCTATCTAATTGTTGCTTTAAGCTGAATGTAATTTATTTTACTGTTTTATTCTTTTAGTCATTGACTCATTCTTTTACTATCTGCTGACAGAATCTTGTCTTACAGATAATAATTAAATGTTAAATCTCTATAATCTGTTCTTTCTCAGTGTGTAAGTCTCTGATCTAAATCACTGTCTTAATCACTCTATTCATTTCTTCATTTTCTGATATCTCTATATGCATCAGTATTCATCAGATCCATATCTGAATCTTTTGACTCTGCAGATCATCTATTTTCTTCATTATGTACTGCAGTAAATATTGATCTAACTGTATATTTAGTTTGATGACTGATCAAATTGCTACTTAATTATCTATATATATGTTCATTACTCAGAGCTTTAGTTTCATCATTTTTACTGTGCTTACTATGCTTATTGTCATGATTAGACTCTGTAGCTTCATTATATACACTGTGAATGTCTTATTTATGCTTATATATATTATGCATCTCAGATCTCTTTTCAGTGTCACTACTGTCATACTTATCTGATTCTTAATGTCACTGCTGTTCATGTAAATATTCAACATCTCTCAGTCTTAACAGAGTTTGTTGATATTGTGTCTGCAGACAGCTTCATTTGCATTGTTATTTATGTGAATAGTTAAGCTATTTCATCATAATAATACAATATAGAGTGTTCTGAATTTCAAGTTAACTTTTAATGAGAGTCATGTCTGCATCTTATAGCAGAGCTGTAGATGTTTCAGTGAGCTCTTTCAGTAAAGCTTTTTTATAAAGTTAGATCTGATTTTCTTCATTAAAGTGTAGATTGATGCAGTGACAATGTAAAGTATAAACTTTCTCAGTGTCTTCTTTAGTTGCTGTTTCATTAAGAGAAGAAAGAGTTTTATATTCAGTGCTGAGCTCACTGTTATGTGAAAGATCTTCATTATAATGACTTCTACTCATCACTATATGACTGTCAATTTCTGAAGAGTTCATTTCTGTTATATAATTATTCTGTGTTCACTGTTTAAGCTGTATCAGACTGAGCAGCAATACAGAATCTATGACAGCATCACTGTCACATAGAGTCTTTATAGATTCTTAAGCTTAAAGTTTTATGTAAAGTCTATCAGCACTGCTAGATCTCTGAGACTTGTTGTGACTTAGATCTAAATGTATTATATATGTACATCTCATTTTAGATGTAAGTTCAAGATGACTCTCAGCATTTTGCATATCAATAATGTCTGTACTGTATGTGTGTCTAGAATCAGCTTCACTGTTGTGTTATGTCTTGTAAGATGATTTGTAAAGTGAATGAACTCATACTTAACTAAGATAAAGATAAAGATATATCTTTAAGCTTACTGCTCTGCATAACTGTGCACTGTGTGCAAAGCAGTGTAGTTCTTCTCTGCTGACTTTTCTGTCATCATAATGCTCACATCATCAATTCAACTTGCTGCTGTGACTCAAAGCTGTGAGTCATTGACTAGATTCAGCACATCAGCATTGTAGAATAGATATAGAATGAATGATAGTGATGAGTTTTAAAATATATCTATATGAATGACAAAGCTCTCTGACTCATATTCTGACAGCTTTATTATTAATGTTCTTTTTCTTAGAAAGTCTTCTATTCAGTTTACTATCTTCAGTGATAGACAACATTTTTAGAGATTGTAAAGTAATCTTTTGTGAAAGATATTGTTAAAGACTTCTGATACATTCAGCATTAATAGTGATGTGACTGACATGCTTAATTCTCATACTTCATGAATTTACTTCAACAATGTATAAATTGTCTACTCTGTGAACACAATCTTCTGATCTCTCAGCAGTGTTTTAAATAGCAGTTAATAAATCTCTGTTATATAGCTTATTCTGTGTGTCATCATGAACTTCAGAGCTTTACTTATAATGTTTAAAAGTATCACTAATCAATATATCTTAAATTGCTGATAATCTTTTTTGTTGAGCTTCTGCAGCATCACTGTAATGAAGTGTTTAAAGATTCTTAAATGTCTTCTGTTGTTTAGACATAAATTGTACAGTGAAAGTAGCAGTAAAAATAGTTGCAATAATATTCAGTGTAGAACTCAGTTCAGTATGTTATTCAATTCTAATATTTTATTGTCTGATGCTCACATTATGATCTCTGTTAGTTTAATCTTTGTAATTAAAGACATAAATATCAGTTTAAAGTACTTATATTCTGCAATATTGTTGAGATTCATCTCTGAAGAAGTTAAAAAGAAAATTGTTTAAAGTAACTCTGTCTTGTTCTGCAGTTCTGTAAGTTTCAGCTCTTTCATCTGTTTCAGAATGAGAGTAAAAGTCTAATTTGCAGCTTCATAATTTCTAACTTACTTTATTAATTTTTATAGTTTCTAAAAGTTCTTTAAGATCATCTCTATTCATTCTCTGTAACTCACTCTCATTAATTTTGTCAGCTTCTTCTCTTTTTCATTGCAGACTCAACAGTACATCTTTTAAATGTGCATGCTCTGCTCTCTTTATCAACAACAATAAGCTCTGTTTACTTTTCTTATTATCTCTTTTGCTTTCAGGCCAAATCCTGACTTTAATCATTTACTAAGAGTTAACATTAATACTGTTGTCTTCACTGTGATCTAAATTGTCTCTGTAATAACAGTTATGTATTGCTTTATATTGAGTTCATTGTAGTTATGAAGTGACATTGACAGCTATTTTATCAGAATTTATTGTAGAAGCTTTATGTCTACTCTATCTTACTATCAATAAAATCATGATGTGATCTCTGCTGCAGACAGCAGAAGATGAGTGACAATAAAGTAGTGATTAAAGTTGTAATGTTATTGTTGTATTTCATAGCTAATTAATCATTAAGTAATGTCTGAGCTGTTTAGCATCAGATTTATGATGCTATATGCTTGCTGAGATCTTCATATAACTGAGCTCTGCAGTAAGAACAAAGAGAGCTGTTATTCATTCATTATTTATATTAGCTGCTCTGTCTGTGAATTCTTCTTCATTCTTAGACTCTTTCATGTTAAATAATGCAGATTAAAGTCTCTCACTATAATGTATTGTCAGTGATCATTCTTCAATAAAT
>JAABUJ010005623.1_pt1 | contig 12467 bp, 12 predicted proteins | sample 5559131 | NCBI WGS metagenome assembly JAABUJ01 (sample SAMN10711875, study PRJNA513366) | rock metagenome | isolation source: Antarctica rocks | place: Antarctica: Victoria Land, Mt New Zealand nord | collected 2016-01-07
GGCAGGCACGGGGGCAAGGAGGGCAGGCACGGGGGCCTGCCCCTACAGGGCCGCAGACGCGGGCGTAGGGGCGGCCCCCCGTGGCCGCCCTTCTTGTTCTGTGGCCGCCCTTCTTGTTCTGTGGCCGCCCTTCTTGTTCTGTCTTGTTCTGTGGCCGCCTCTTATGCAAAGTTCCCCCGAATCCCGGTAAAAATCGAGGCCGCCGCGCCCTAAAGAGACGCCGGGGGCACGCCGATACTAGAACTGTCACCGGAGGAGGCCCCCGCCACAACACGCAATCGCGGGCGCCGAGGCCGAACACACATCTTGTCTGTCCCGAAAAAGGAGTTTCGTATGAAGTTTTTCCGCCCGAAGAATCGCAAGGCCGGCTTCACGCTGGTCGAGATCATGATCGTCGTCCTGATCATCGGCATCCTGCTGGCGATCGCCATCCCGAACTTTGTCCAGGCCCGTGAGTCGGCCCGCGCCAAAGCCTGCATCGGCAACCTCAAGCAGCTTGACAGCGCCTCCCAGCAGTGGGCCATGGACAATAAAAAAGGCAGCACCTATGCCATGGTGGCTGCTGACTTCACCGGCCTCGCCCCGACGTACCTGCACACGATGCCGACCTGCCCGTCGGGCGGTAATTACACGCAGGGCGCGACCGTCAGCGCTTTCCCCATCTGCACCTACAGCGGCATTGCGGGGGCGGCTACCGCCACCGGCGTCGGCGATTACGCTCCTCCCGGCACTGGCGCTGGCGCAGCTGCCGCCGGCAAGTGGTTCCACGGCTTGCAGTAGTCTTGACCTGTCAAGGCTTGACCTGTCCCTTCCAGCGGGGGCGCATCTGCGCCCCCGCTTTTTGCTGTGCCGCCCCCAGTTGCCCCCACCCCCAGCCCCTCCCCCGTGGAACGGGAGAGGGGAGCCGGAAAAAGGCGAGAGCCGGACGGACCATCTCCGGCCTCAACTCCTACCCCTCTCCCGCGTAGCGGGGGCAGTCGGGTGCAGTTGCTCCGGGGTCGGCGCGAAGCGACGGGGGTGGGGGCGTCCTGAGACCTTTTCATACAGCCCCCTCAAGAAAACCCGGCAAAGCGCCGAAATAAGCCTGTGATGATTACCAATACCCCCACCCTCCCGCGCCCCGCGCGGACAACCGGCTTTACGCTGGTCGAGATCATGATCGTCGTCCTAATCATCGGCATCCTGCTGGCGATCGCCGTGCCGAACATCATCAGCGCGCGCGAGTCGTCCCGGTCCAAAGCCTGCGTCGCTAACCTGTACCAGATCAACAGCGCTAAACTCCAGTGCGTCATGGACAACAAGCTGGCCGTCGGCTCGAAGGCCACATTCAGCGTGGACGGGGTCGCACCGACCGTCGCCGGACCGGATGGGTCGTATCAGTTGACTCGCGCGGGCGGCAGCCCGAACTACATTCGGACCATTCCAGTTTGTCCCAACAGCGGCAACTACGATCCCGGCGGCGTCAACGCCGCTCCGACGTGCAGCGTTGCCACCGACCCGTCCGCCGGCCCGGATTTTCAGGCCGGGGGCAAGTGGTATCATGGGTATTAGACCTCTTGCGTCAGTACCCCGCCCTGAACGGCGGGGCTTTAGGCAAGAGGGTAGGGGCAAGCCCTACTACGGAATGATATAATGGAACGCCGGGTAGGGGTAGGGCTTGCCCCTACCCTCCTTGCCCCTACCCTCCTTGCCCCTACCCTCCTTGCCCCTACCCTCCTTGCCCCTACCCTCCTGCTCCGGTCTTCGCCCTGGGGAAGCGCCTATGGCAACACTTAGGCAAAAGGTTTGAAGGCCACCGGCCCTAAAAAAATGGTACGCTTCCGCCGACAATGACATTACCATGAATGTTAGGCGAAATCCAGTCACCCACCGTCCGTCGCAGCGCCGCCCCTCTCGGTGCGCGGGCTTTACGCTCGTCGAGATGATGATCGCCGTGTTCGTTTTCTGGATGATGATCGCGCTGTTCGGCGCGATCCTCCCCATCGCCGGGCAGGGGAGCCGGTCCGGCAGCAGCTACGCCCAGGCGGCGCTGCTGGCGCAGCACAAGATCGACCAGGTCCGCCAGGGCGGGTTCAACAAGATGAACGCCGGCCAGATGGTGAACATGAACATCATTGATGCCAACGCGGATAGGACGCCAAAGACGGCGGCCGTGCCGGCGGGCCTGCCGGCTGGGACGGTCTCCTACTCCTTCACGGGCGCGGACAACCTGGTGGACAACGGCGCGAACAAGGGCTACTTCGCCGCCGGCGCCCAGGGCATCCTGAGCCTCAGCCCCGCCCTCGGCGGTCAGGGCGGCAACGCCCCCGCGACCACCCAAGTGCTGCAAGTGACCGTCACGCTCACCTGGCCGAGCAGCGTCCGGGCGGCCGGGGCGTCCAACATCAGCGCCTATTCGACGCACACGATCATCGCCAACTATTAATCTGTACCGGGGCTGTGGAAAGCCCCGGCAGGGAGCCGCCCTCACGGGCGAAGATCGGCGGCGAAGACACAGCCTTTTCCTCGTCCGAAGGACGCTTCTTTGCCGGGGCTTTCCACAGCCCGACCAAAGCGTAACACCAACTATTAACATCACCAGCTCTACGGAAGGCTCACCATGACAGGCAGGACAACAGGGATTCGCCCGCGCCCCGCGCGGCGCGGAAAACGGGGCGGGTACACGCTCGTCGAGCTCGCGGTGTCCGGGACGATCCTCAGCCTGCTGATGATCGGCGTGATCAGCATGTTCCTCGCCATGCTCCGCATCGGCGGAAGCGTCACCGGCTCCGTCAACGCCTCGCTGGACGCCCGGAACGCCATCCAGCGGATCACCGGCGACTTCCGCGAAGCGCGCCGGTTCAGCCTGCTGGACAACGCCACCTATGACGCCACGGACGCGGGCGGCAACGTCGTCGCCGTCACGGCCGTCCAGATGACCTTCCCCGCCGCGCGCGCCACGGTCAACGTGGCCAAAGACGCGGGCGGGAACCAGCAGGTGGCTCTGCCCGGTCCGAACGCGGGCGCGCTGTGGGACCGGAGCGACGGCAGCGCGCTGCTCTTCTACCGGGCCAACTGGAAACAGGCGGAGGGGGCGGACGGCACGCCCAACCCCAACACAGGGAAGTGCCTCTGGGCGAACGGGGTGGAGAACGGCGCGGCCGTGAACGGCCCCATCGTCAAAAGCATCGCGCCGGCCCTGGACGCGGTCCAGTTCATCCAGCCTTATGTGCCGGGCAGCAACCCGCCGACGCCGATCCCCAACGAGGTCAAGATCAAGCTGACCACGGCGAGCTACGACCCTGTCCACGGCGCCGCGTCTTCGGACAGTGCGGCGGGCGGCGTCACCCAGCTCACGGGTGACTGCGTCTTCCTGCGCGACCACGATCCAAGCGGCACGACGTCGGTCACGACCAACGGGCGGGCGCAGGATTAAGGACGTCATTCCCCATGAAAACAGACGTGAAAACAGACCACATCACCCAGACACGACGCCGCCGGGCGCGGCGCGGCGCAGCCCTGCCGACCGCCCTGGCCCTGCTCCTCTTCATGAGCATCTTCGCGGCGGGGCTGTTGAACCTGGTCAGCGGCTCCCTGAAGATGGCCCAGCACAGCGACGACACGACGGAAGCGCTGAACATGGCGGACGGCGGGCTGGACCTGGCGATGTCCTGGTTCAGCCAGCAGGCGGCGCCGCCGGACGGCGCCGCCGTGCAGTTCCCCGCCGGGAACCGATTCTTCGGCACGAGCGGGACCATCCTCCACCCGTTCAGCGCCACAGACGACGGCTCCAGCCTGACCGTCCGAATCACCTGGGACGTCACCAACGTGGGGTCGGTGCAGAAGCGCTACGTCGTGGACTCAACGGCGACGACCGCCAATGGGGCGACGGCGACCGTGCGCGCCTTTGTCCAGCAGAGCAGTTTCGGCAAGTACGCGGTCTTCCTGGACAGCACGCCGCCGAACGCCTACTGGGGGTCCGGGCTGAACGTCTTCGACGGCCCGGTCCACAGCAACAACTCGGACAACGGCAACCCCCCGACGGCGAACGGCGCGCTCAACAACATCGTGTGGGGCGACGGCAGCGGCGGCGTCGTCCCCAGGCCGATCTTCACCTACGGGGGCAATGATGCGTTCACGGTCTCCGGCCCCTCCGTCAACTGGATGCGGAACGGCTACGGCAACGCCTCCGCCCCCACGAGCGAGGCCGAATGGCGCATGATCGCCACGGGCGGCTCCGGCTCGATCCAGACGGGCGTCCCGATGATCGCGATGCCGTCGGCCAGCGCATCGCGGCAGTACGCGGCGCTGGGGCAGCCCGTGCCTCCCCCACCCGGCGACGCCAACCCGCCGGGGGGGCTGCCTAACACGTTCGGCGTGACCGTCCCGCACAACGGCGGAAATGGGCCGACGACGGGCGGGCTTTACATCCAAGGCCCCGTACAGCAGATGAACCTGAGCGTGGACCCCGGCAACAGCACGACGCAGATCATCCAGGTCAAGCAGACCGACGCCAACGGCAACCCGTACACGACCACGGTCACGCTGAACGCCTCCAACAACTCCACCTCTGTGCATGTGGACTACCTGAAGCCGAACGGCAAAAGCGGCACCTTCAGAGCGGCCTCGACGGACGACTCCTACACGGGCGTCACCAACGGCGTCGTCTACTGCGCCGGCAACATCGGGAAGACCGACACCACGCAAGTGAGCGGCGACCTCAACGCGCAGCCGCTGGTTGACCCCAGAAGCGGCGGGGTGACGGGGGTGGTCGCCGACGGGCGCGCGCTGACGATCTCCACCGACGCGGGCCACGACGTCAACATCAACGGCAGCCTCACCTACAAGACGCCGCGCCAGACGGACGGCAACGGGAACCTTCTGCCCGAGAGCGACCCGGCCAACGCCGCCTTCCGCAGCAGCGCCGGCACGCTGGGCATCGTCTCGCGGAACGTGCAGGTGGTGGAGAAAGACGCGGCCGGCAACCCGATCACGAACGAAGAGGTGGACGCGGCGGTCATGGCCTTCGGCACCTACAACGCCGCCGACTATGGCTCCCGCCCGGTCGGCAAGATGCTGAACATGGGCACCTACATCGTCAAGACGCGCGGGCTGTTCAGCACGGGCAGCGGCCTCAACGCGACAAACGGCCTTCCCTGCTCCCGCCTTTATGACAACCGCATGGCGGACCACCCGCCGCCGTACTTTCCGACGACCGGCTCCCACTACGACATCCTCTCGTGGCAGCGCGTCACCAGCCCGCTGTAAGGGCGCCGAAGAAGAGAAAGCCCCTGCCTCTTGTCCAGAGGCAGGGGCCATTTGTTTTCTCACGCGTTTTGGTAGGCGAGCGCCGCGATCTCGACGGGCGTGATCGTCGCGCCCAACGTGTTCAGGTCGGCAATGGCGCGCTGGATCTCGTCGCCGTTAGTTCCCTCAGATGCCCGACGCTTGCCGCAGCTGCTCATAGGCATCTCGATCCAGTACCGCGCGCAGCGGCGTCTCATCTTCATACTTCCCCAGCCGGCCTTTTTTCAGGCCGAACAGCACCAGGCTGCGGACGGACACGAAGACTTCGGAGGCGTGGAACTGGTCCGCCTCGTACCAGGCCCAGGACAGGATATCTTCCTGATCGAGAATGCGTCGGATTCTGACCTTCGAGTACCCCAAGATCGCAGCGGCGACCGGCGGCGTCACCAACATGTCGCCCTCAGCGGCCTCGGCACAGTCGCTCCGGAACCGTGGGTAGAAGGGCCAGTCACGGTATTTCTTCATTCTCGTCGGGGCGGGCGCCACGGCGTCTGCCGGGAGCACGGGAACGCCACCCGTCTGACGCCGCGCCTGCGCGTCCTTCATCGGAAAACTTTCCTTTCCACGGGATTTCAGGTAAGGCGGCATCAGCCAGGAACCTCTCACGGGCCTGCGGCTTTGACGCGGGCGCCGAGCCAGGAGAAGAGCCGGCCGTGCCCCAGGGCGCCGTACACGGCGAGGTTGGTGTCGTACTGAACGATCTGGGCGCCGCCGGGGGCGGCCTTGATAAGCGCGGCTTGACAGACGGCCGGCGTGACCGGGTCGTCCTTGACTTGGATCAGGCGGACCTTGCGGCCCGCCAGGCGCGGCAGCCAGGCGACCGGGTCCAGCGGCGCGACCGACTTGGTGAAGGCCGCCTGGGTGAAGCGCGGGCGGTCGGCGGTCGGGATCACCGCGCTCTTCTGGAGCCAGGCGGGCCAGCTCCCCCAGGGGTTGAGCAGGTCCAGCGCCTTGATGCGCGGGTCGGCCCCGGCCGCGAGGATGGCGATGCTGGCCCCCGACCCCTGCCCGAACATGCCGACGCGGCCCATGTCCAGGTCGCCGCGCGTGCCCAGGTAGTTCAGCACCATCTGCACGTCATGGGCGGACTCGGCCAGCGCTTCGGGCAGCTCGCTGACGAACCACTGGCGCATCGGGCGCATCTGGAAGCGGTCGGCGGACAGGGCGGACTCGAAGCCGACGGCGGCGCAGCCCGACCGCGTGATCCGCTCGCAGTAGTCATCTTTGAGGAACCGCTTGGTGTCGTTCTTGTAGTCGTACAGGTACAGCACGACCGGCGGCTTGGCGACGCCTTTGGGCTTGATGACGTACAGATTGAACGTGTCGAAAGGCCGCCACCCGACCGAGACCATTTCGCGCGTAAAGGTGGGCCGGTCGTCTTTCTCGGCCACCAGCGGCGGCTGCGCCTTCAGCCGGGTCCCCGCCATCGTCGGCGTCGTCCAGTCCTCGTCCGTGTGCCGGCCGTGCAGGGTGACGTTGCCGGCGGACACCGGCTTTGGCGTCGGTGCCGCCGCCGCACTTCCCGAGAACCCGCCGGTCAGCGCGACCGAGAGCAACCCACCGAGCAGAGCGGCACGAATAGTGCCTCTTAACGCCCTCAGTTTGTCATTCGCTAGGTTCAGTATTTGCATCTCTCTTGCTACTGGCGGAAGTTCGTCAATTCACTGCCGAAGTCGTTAAATGTGTCCAGATCGTTGTTCACTGTGAAGACCGCGCCGCCAACGTCGCCGCCATTGGCCAGGGTGTCGTTGTTGCCATTGCTGACAGCACCGACCGTAAACGGCGTCTGGTGGTAGGAGCGGAAGACGCGCAACGCCATAGCAGAAAAATTCTCCTGACCAGAACCCTCATCCCGCACCTGTGCTACAATGTTTGCCAGGGTAATACTCCGATCTTGTGGAACTATAATACGCTGAACAGACCATAGCGGGTAGCCTCCGTTGCGGACGTTGCGGAACGTGATGAAGGGGGGTCCGGTCGACCCGACACCTATCAGCGAGCCGCCGGTGTAGTTGTCGAAGAGCGGGTCTACACCATCTACAGTCAGGTAGCGTATATTGGCCTGTGCTGTGAAATTGCCTATGCTCCAGAAGGCATAGCCCAGAGCATCCACGGGATCATTGGCAACGGCTTTGATGCGCTCGACATCGCCGACGACCCGGATGCGACCCGCGCCGCCGACGCCGTTGGGAGCGCCGGTGGCCGGCTCGTTGAGCGGGTTGTTGGCCGTAGCGGACACGTTCAACTCCTGGCCGCCGCTCGCCCCAGTGGAGCCGCTCTGCCGACCGTTGGTGAAGCGCAGCTTGGCCAGGCTCTCCGGGTTGGTGTACTCCATCGTGTTGTAGGTGCCCGACAGAGGCTCACCGATGTAGGTGTGGACCGGGTTCTGGGCCGCACCCGAAGCCAGGATCAGGTCCGATGTGCGGTTGAGCTGCCCGCTCAGGAAGCCAGCCAGCGTAAAGCTGTCAATGTTCAGATTGGCACCTGACGCCGAGGCGAAGGCCGACCCGGCGTTGTTGTTAGTGAAGACCAGAATGGGCGCGGCACCAATGGCAAGAAGATCGAATGGCCGGGCACCAAGGCTGAAGCGCACCGGCAACGCGGTTGAGGCGGCGTTCACCGCGCTCTTGACGGGGTTGACGGCACTATAGCCGAGGTTAATGGTGCGCTCGGTGGCGACGCGGGCGTCCTCGGGCGTGATGTCGGTGACGCCGACGTTCACCGTCATGCCGTTCACCGCCTGTAACACCTCGTCGGGCGGAACAACATCGCGTGCGGTGGTGTTAGGATACACGGCAACAGGAAACCCTAAGTTGGCACCACCAGGCAGGCCCGCCGCCGAAGTAGGAGCAGTCACCCTGTCCGAGTTAAAGTAGGCGCGGACGCCGACTGCCGAGTCCACCTGGTAGAAGACGGCGATCTGGTAGTTGCCGGGGCTGCCCTGCCAGTAGATGGCGACCTGCGCGTTCTCGTTAGGGGCACCGGGATCCACGATCTGGAAGCTGCTGCTGCTGCCCGTGGAGTAGTGGTTGGCGTAGCCCTGATCAAGGAACGCCGTTGTGAAATTGATAAACTGGGCGGACGAGCCGGCGGCGGCGAAGGTCACCACATCGGCGGCTTTGGCCGATCCGCAAAGCAGTGTGAGCCCGGCGGCACACAGAACTGCTGGCGTGAAGTTGACGCTTCTCATCATAATCCTCGGGCTGTGTATGACCGTTACCTGCACTGTTTAAAGGCGGATGAAGAGGCCACTTGCGCCCCCTCATTGCCCTATCCACCCCTACCGGTTGCAGTAAGAAGAAGGCTTCCAAGCCGTGACGACGCCAGCCGTCGTTGTGCCGCACCCTGGATCATCGCCTCGGGGCAGCGTATACTGGCAGGGCGGGAACTTGCCGTTCAACTCCCCGGTCGGATTCGTAGTGTTGATGGTGGCAAACTTCACATGGCCGTCCAAAAAGGCGAAGATCTCACCGGCTTTGTGATACGGCAGGCCAGGCACGTTAAGGCTAGGGTCATTGCACTGGTTGAACATGCGATCCGTGTTGTTGGGTATGGTTTCCACATAAGAGGCCAGCCAGCTCGTGCTGACGTTGCCGGCGTGGTCGGGGACATTATATTCCTTCGAGGCGCCGCCGTGAGGGCCTCGCGCTCCTTCGCGCAGCAGGATGAACTGCGTCGGCGTGGTGAAGTCGCTCAGGGAATGTGGTGTGCGATGAACGGTGTCTGATGCCGTATCTGTTTCATAGTAGCCCATGATAAAGCTGGTCGCACTGATCGGCGTGACACCGTTCGCGCCCGTGATGGCGTCTGGGTTCTGGTTGGGAGCGCCGCCGGTGGGTACACTGTCGTTCGGGTCCTTGAAAGCGCCGTCACTCTTCACGAACGGGTAAATGGCGTTCTGCCATTCGGCCTGCTCACAGTGGGGGTCCAGGTCGTTCTCCGTGTGGCCGGCCATAGGCAGCCTCTCATCGGTATCCTGGATGTACTGGGTGATAGCCAGGGTGAGCTGCTTCGCGTTGGACAGGCCCTGGGTGCGGCGCGCGTTTTCACGGATGCCCTGGAAGACCGGGAAAAGGATGGCGGCGAGAATCGCGATGATGGCGATGACGACGAGGAGTTCGATCAGGGTGAAGCCGCCCTTGATCCGGTTGTGTTTAATGGGCATGATTACTGTCCTTTAGAAAGGCGACTTTTGACTGCAACGTGAGTACACTTTCAGTTACCTGTCGTGAATGTGGGGGCAGGCGGCTACGGTGTGCTGTAGCCGCCTGCCCCGTCAGAAGCAGGGTTGTTGCTGTGCGCCCCTTACTTGGCAACCGACCGGCGGCGCAAGGCGACGAACGCCGCGCCCAGGCCCAGCAGCAGGCCCATCGAGACGAATGACGAGGCTTCGGGCACCGGCGCGGAGGTCCCCGCCAGCAGCCGGAACGCGACGATGTTGTTGCCGCCGGGGTTTGAGAAGGGCTGCCCCATCGGGCTGCCCTGATCGTTGGCATCGGTCACGAACTTGGTTCGGTCAATGGTCTGGTCGGCCGAGTTGGTGATGCCGGCGACGGTGAACGAACTGCTAGCGACAGTCGCGAAGTCCTGCGTGTTCCCAGTGAGGGTCGTGACGCCTAGCACATACTGCTGGCCAGCGGTGAGGGGACCCGCCAGGGTGAAGTCGCCGCTGAAGAAGCCGCCACCTGTCTGGCCCAGTGTGACCTGCTGCGGCGCACCGAACAGGTCAGGTCCGGTCACCGGCACGGTGCCGGCAGCCGCATTCGGGTTGAAGGCGAACAGGGTGACAAAGGCGTTGAACGTGGCCGCCGCCGTGCCGGAGGCCACATTGTTGTTGGTCCCGAAAAGCTCGATCTGAGCCGTGCTGCCGGCGGCGACCGTGGGAGCCGTGCCCGCCGCGCTGCTGTCGTACACAAACTGATTGAACACGGACTGGGCCGTCGCCGCCGTCGGGGAGTTGGTCAGGAAGCCATTCCCGCCATTGGTGTCGAAACCGATGCCGATGGCAGTGGAGGTGAAGTTCGGGACGCGGCCGTTGGCGACGGTGCTGAACACGGTGGTCAGGTTGGGGTCGGGCGTGGTGGTCTGCGCGCCGGCTGCGCTGGCCAGCGACAGCAGGGACAGACCGGCGGCGCCGAGCGCCAGGGTTGCTTTCAGGGTGGTGTTCATGGGTTGCTTGTGATCCTTTTCATGTCGAGAAGAGTAGATGCGTCCTGCCTGGGGCCGTAGTACATCCCGGCCCTTTTCGGGAAGCGCGGGCGGCCCGTCCGCCCGCGCCCCACGATTGTCTTACTGGCGCTGATTGGTCAGCTCGCCGCCGAAGTCGTTGAAGTTGTCCACGTCGTTGTTGATGGAGAACACCGCGCCGCCGACGTCGCCGCCCTTAGCCGGGGTGCCATTGTTGCCGTTAGAGGGCGTACCGAGGCCGGTTTGACCAGGGGCAGGCAGGGTGAACGGCGTCTGGTGGTAGGAGCGGAAGACGCGTAGCGATTGGAAGGTGACGAAGTCCGTCCCGTTGTTCTCGTTCTGCGCCTGGGTGACGATGTTCGTGATGGTGTTAGGGGCGTTCTGCGGTTCCACGACGCGCAGGATGGACCACAGCGGGTAGCCGCCGTTGCGGATGTTGCGGAAGGTGACGGTCGCGCCGGTCAGCGAGCCGCCGGTGTAGTTGTCCTGGATCGGGTCCGCCCCATCCACGGTCAGGTAGCGCAGGACGGTGGGGATGACGACCGGAGGGTTGCTGGTGTCCTTGAGGTTTGTGAAGGTGCCCGCGCTATAAAAGGCGTAGCCCAGAGCATCCACGGTGTCGCGGTTGGCGGCGCCGACGAGTTGACCAGTGCCGATAGCCCGGATGCGGCCCGCGCCGGGGACGCCATTGGGAGCGCCGCCGACCGGCTCGTTGAGCGGGTTGTTGGCCGTGGCGGACACGTTCAGCTCCTGGCCGCCGCTCGCTAGGATGGACCCGCTTTGTCGGCCGTTGGTGAAGCGCAGCTTGGCCAGGCTCTCCGGGTTGGTGTACTCCATCGTGTTGTAGGTGCCCGACAGAGGCTCACGGACGTAGACATGGACGGGGTTGGGATTCGTGTTGGCACTTTGGGCCAGGATCAGGTCGGAGGTGCGGTTGAACTGCCCGCTCAGGAAGCCGGCCAGGGTGAAGCTGTCAATGTTCAGGTTGTAGGCCGGCGGGTTTGTCCCACCCATCCCGATAGCGCCGAAGGACGGCCCGTTGTTGATGAAGACCACGATTGGCACCGCGCCCAGCGGCACCAAGCTGAACGGCTTGGAGGCAAGGTTGAAGCGGACCGGGGTCGCAACCCCTGAGTTGGTGGCGCCTTTAACCGGGTTGCCCGTGTTGTTATAGCCGAGGTTAATGGTGCGCTCGGTGGCGACGCGGGCGTCTTCGGGCGTGATGTCGGTGGCGCCGACGTTGACGGCGAAGCCATTGACGGCAGCGAGCACTTCAGCGGGCGGGGCCACATCGCCGCTGCCTGGCTGGCCGACGTTGTTCATCCTGGTGCTTGTCGCGGGTTCCAGGGTAATGGAGGCGGGGGCGGTCAGGGTGTCATTGTTAAAGAAGGCGCGGACACCGACCGTCGAGTCCACTTGGTAGAAGACAGCGATCTGGTAGTTACCAGGGCTGCCCTGCCAGTAGATGGCGACCTGGGCGCTCTCATTGGGAGCGCTGGGGTCGACGATCTGGAAGCTGCTGCTGCTGCTCAGGGAGTAGTGGTTGGTATAGCCCTGATCAAGGAAAGCCTGGGTGAAGGTGCTGAACTGCGCGGATGAGCCGGCGGCGGCGAAGTTCACCACGTTGGCGGCGCGGGCGCTGGCGCCGAGCATCAGGGCGAGGGCGGCGGCGCCTAAGCCGGCTGCGGTATTCTTCAAAATGTTCATGTATTTTCTCCTAACGAGTGCCCCGGACAGTGCTGTTCGGGGCCGAGAAAGGTCTCCGGGCGGAGACGGGTCGTGACCAATGAGGCAAGGCGTACATTCCTGTACTTTGACCGCGTGGGGCAGGTGAAGGGCGCTGAACAAGCCGCCGTCAGCAGCACACGCTAAGTTGTAGGGCAGGTGCAGGGTTCGTGATGGTTCGGCAGCCTCTCGCCCGATGTGACCCGGTGGAGAGTAGGTGCCCGTTTCTGAACCCTGCCTGCGGCGGAACAGGAGAATTATGACAGCCT
>JAABUJ010005624.1_pt1 | contig 12466 bp, 13 predicted proteins | sample 5559131 | NCBI WGS metagenome assembly JAABUJ01 (sample SAMN10711875, study PRJNA513366) | rock metagenome | isolation source: Antarctica rocks | place: Antarctica: Victoria Land, Mt New Zealand nord | collected 2016-01-07
GACACTCCCACCCCCAACGGTCTCCGCATCACCCTCCACAAACCCATACTCGACCGCCATCCTCTCAATCTCCTCGTCGCTCAAAAACGGCAACTCCCTCGCGGCCCGCACATAACTCGTCTTCTCCAAATACCCCTTCGCGAAGATGAGATCAATCTCCTCGAGGGAGCGACGGGCCGTCTCGGGGTAGAGGAAGTAGATGACGGGGAGGAAGCAGGCGTTGACGACGGCGAAGAAGAGGTACGTGCCCCAGCCGATGCTGCCGATCATGATGGGCGTGATCATGACGATCAGGAAGTTGAAGAGCCAGTTGCTGCAGGTCGAGAGCGCGTTGGCTTTGGCGCGCGTTTTGATGGGGTTGATCTCGGCGGGGTAGAGCTGTCGGGCGAGGGGGCGCTTGTTAGGGCTGGGATGTGGGGTGGTGGGTGGGTGCAGAGTGCAAGGGTGGGGAACGTACCCAAGGTAGTGGGAGCCAGGTTGCGCCGAAGGAGGCGATGTATGTGAAGAGGCCGACGGCTGCACCCTTGGCGGCGCCGGGGGTACCAGGGATCAGACAGGCGAAGACGAGAACCATGGAGAGGCCTTGGCCGACGGTGCCCCAGAGGAAGAGCTTCCTGCGGCCGGCGCGCTCGATGATGAACCAGGAGACGGTGGCGAAGATGGCGTAGACGATCATGTTGACGCCGCCGAGGAGGAGGGAGATGCTGTGGGTTTGCTTGATGGAGGATTCGAAGAGGATGGGGAAGTAGTAGATGACGGCGTTGCATCCGCCGACTTGCTGCATGAATTGGGAGGACACGCCGAGCATCATGCGCCGGAAGTGTTGGGTTTTGCCGTTGGTGAACACCGCGCGGAGAGGGGTGCCTTTGCGGCCTGCGTAGCCGGATGCCCGGATGCTGTCCAGGATGATGGCTTTCTGCAGCTGGGTCTCTTTGCCGTCGCGTTCGAGGCCGCGGAGTGCGGCGATGACCGTCTCGCCTTCCGCGTCCCGGCCGCGCGTGAGGAGCCATCGCGGGGATTCAGGGAGCCAGATCATGCCGATACTGACAACGAGGGCGAAGACGATCTGGAAGGCGATTGGGAAGCGCCATGTCAGGTCAGGCGGGCCGAAGGATGCACCGTAGTCGATCCAGTAGGCCGTGAGGGAGCCGAAAGCGATGACACCTCCTTCGATACAAATCAGGAGACCACGGTTAGTGGTCCGCGAACACTCGGCCTGATATGTTGGGATTGTAGAAGTGTTGATGCCGTTGCCAACGCCGGTGATGACTCGACCGATGATGAATTGAGCCAGCGGAGAGTGGCCGCTTTCCGAGGTGACTTGGATGATGACGCCGAGAATCATAATGGCACCTCCCATCATCATCGCTCTTCGCCGTCCCAGCCAGTCGCCGAAAGCAAGGATAAACATTGCACCCATCAGACATCCTAGCAACCAGTTAGAGACATGAAGATTGGCTAGTTCCTATACTTTGTATACCAATCTCGTAGATAGCGGTCACGGTTCCTTGCATCGTTCTGTTATCCCTTGTTGCGGGGAATGTATCGTTGAAAGCTGGAGCAGTGATTATGCCAGACATAACGCCCTCTGTAATGCTCGTAAGTATATCTAAAGAGTCGGGGAGGCCGCCTCATACGGTCATAGCCAAATAACACGAAGCCAGTCGTCGCAACGGTAGATACAGCCAGTGACAATGGCCTGCCAGTGAGGCCCATGAACCTCGGAGGCGCCATTGCTGAGAGATCTTTATTCTTCTGGCTCTATCAAGCTTGAATTGAGACTCTAGATTAAACAAGGAGATCATTGAAGGAAGGAGAACCGAAAAGACCACTTCCTACGAAGCAGACAGACACAAGCCGCGGGGTTTCACAAAGAACAAAATCCCTCCTCGAGGGAAAGCACATGATCATGTACTCTGACAAGCATGATTCAACGGGTTGCATCTGCGGTGCTGCAACACCAACCAGATATCAATCTTCCCCCGCCCCTTCTGTGGAGCTACATGACAAGCTTCTACCGTTTCGACGGCGACATTGGTCACTGATAGGACGGCATTGATGATGCCGGATTTCCAAGTCAACGACTGCATGCAAAGCATACCTACTGCTGATGATCTGCACCTGATCGAAGTAGGGTACCTTAAGCACCTCAGGGTTGGACTCCCCGAAGAGCAAGCCTCTTCCGTCGTTGCATTAGCGGCTTCGACCGACCCCGCTTACATCATCTGCCAAGAGCTCGCTGCCCCGGCAAGAGATCATGACCATCAAGACAGAGATATCCTCTTCTCAAGCAAGTTGCTTTTTCAATGGTCAAGACGATATGAACATCTTCACTAATGCATTCCTGTCCACTAAGATCCAATGCAGGTATAGCAGTACAATCAAGAAAGGGATTCAGTCGTGTCCTTACAAGTTGAATGGCGCTGCTGTCCACCATAAATTCTCCGATAGCAGACAAATCTCCACTATGTGTTTGGTCAATCGTAAATTCATAATATTCCTTTTCTCCAGTACATCCTGTTCTCTTCCTACAGACAATAAATCATGGTCATTCTTGCGCCCTTTTAGAACTCTTTCACGGTCTCTGTTGATCTAGTATGACGCCATGAAGCGACCACTTTGACGCTCTAGCTGAACCTACGGCTCCCTTCTCTAATTGTTTGCTTTTTCCACCTGATAGTCATTCTTTGTCGGAACAGCTCGCAACGATGACAGTGGCTTCGAATTATGCTTGGGTCACCCTCCTGACAAGACCTTCCTATCTTGCTGGAGTGATCATCCTCGCGCATACGCTGCAGAAACACCAGACGAAGTACCCACTCATCGTCCTAATCACTGCCACCCTACCTGACGATTGCGTAAAATCTCTCGAAGCTGAAGGGCAGCGGACGCGCCAGCTCATCGTACGCAAGATCAAACCTCTCCTCCCGCCGGCAAATGTCAGCCTCATCGCGGCCCGCTTCGAAGACACCTGGACCAAGCTACGTGTATTCGAACTCACGTCTTACGACAAGATCACCTTCCTCGACGCCGACATGATGATATGCCGTAACATCGACTCCCTTTTCGACCTCGCCCTCCCCGGCGACGACTGGCTAGCCGCCAACCACGCCTGCGTCTGCAACCTCGACAAAGACCCCTGGGCGCCAGCGGACTGGTGCGCGGAAAACTGCGCCTACACGCCCATGAGACACCCGGACGCCCTGATGCACCCTACCCCCGTCACCAAAGACGCCCGACCAACACACCACCTCCTGAACTCCGGCCTCTTCACCTTCCATTCGTCGCCCACCCTCTGGGACAACATCCTCCACTTCTTCCACACCTCCCCAAAACTAAATACCTTCCTCTTTCCCGACCAGAACTTCCTCGACGAGTTCTTCCGCGACAAGTGGACGAGTCTGGGCTGGCAATTCAACGCCCTCAAAACAATGCGCTACTGGCACCCGGACATGTGGCGTGACGCCGAGGTCAGGTGCCTGCACTACATTGTGGATAAACCGTGGCAGAAACGGATCGCGAGCGACGGGATAGCGGGGCATTTGGGACGAGACGGTGTCACGCATCGTTGGTGGTGGGATGAGTATGCGCGATGGGCGAAGGAGAGGGAGGATGGTGGGGATGGGGAGACGTTGAAGGTTGTGAGGGAGTTTGTGGCCGAGCCGTTGACGGAGGAGGCGGATGAAAGGCAAGTGCTGAAGAATAAAGAGGCGGGCTTCCCAGTGCCGGTGCCAGGGAAGCCTGGGGTCTTGGAGGAGGATGATGGCCACAAACCTGGCGGGTCAGTGATAAGGGCGAAAAGACCTGGGGAAAGGGGGCATGGACCTGTTGTTAGGAACTGAGGGTTGGATCGGATGGGCGCTGATTAGATATAGATCTGGCTCGTAGATTGGCGACCACGATAAAGGTCAGGTATGCAGAGAGCGGTATACAATGTGTGCTATAGAGGCTTCTAGAGTAGAACATGGAACGTATCTTTCTATTTGTGACATATCAAACCACAAAATCTTCCTATAGTAGTTCTCAATATATCAACCTATCCTATCGCTCCTGTACGACCTAGTTAGTAACAGCCTGCACAATCGCCCCCGCATCGCCCATATCCAACGCATCCAGCTTCTCCATATCCCCGGAGCTCAACTCAAACCCATAGACGTCCGCATTCTCCTTGATTCGACTCTCGGTATCGCTCTTCGGCAGCGGCACCCAGTTCTTCTGCAAACAATACCGGATCAAGACCTGCGCCGTCGTCTTGCCGTGCGCCTTCGCGAGCGAGAGGAGTGTGGAGTCGTTAGCTTTGTGGTTGCGGACCAGCGGGGAATAGGCTTCGACGACGATCGAATGGGAATGGCAGTAGGAGACTATAGTGCGTTGCTGGCACCACGGGTGAAGCTGTATCCGCCACCGGTAAGCGTCAGTCTTTGTCGTTCCCCCCATCCACAGCCTGGGACGGAGGGAGCAGAAACGCACCTCAATCTGATTAACATGCGGCGGCCAGATCTTCGCCCACTCGCGCATCTCCTCTATATGCCCGACGCCATAATTGCTAACCCCAATACTCTTCGCCTTCCCCTCATCCACCAACTTCTCCAGCGCCTGCCACATCTCCTTCCGCGCCGCCGGCCCCCCACTCGGACTGTGAATCAGAAACAAATCCACATACCCCTCCTCGCCGTCGATCTTGGTCACGCTCTCCCGACACTTCCGGTACGTGGCGTCGGGGCTGCCGCCCGCGGAGAGGATCTTGGTCGTGATGAAGACGTCTTTGCGCGGGATGCCGGATTGGCGGACGGCGTGCCCGACTTCGGCTTCGTTTTGGTAGTATTGCGCCGTGTCGATGTGGCGGTAGCCGGTCTGCAGGGCGGTCAGGCACGATTTGGTGCATTGCGTGCTGTGCGATTGGTAGACGCCGAAACCGAGGCGGGGGATCTTGACGGGGCTGTTGGGGAGGGGGAGGAGGTCTGTTAGGGCTAGTTTGGCGGTGGTGGACATGGTGGAGGAGTGGGTGGCTGGTGGGGGCTGGGGTTGTTCGGAGTCGGGGAGGAGTTCGTGGTGGGGGTGGATGTGTCTGTTTAGTAGTAGGGCGTTAGCTTCGGGTTAATTCATGAGAGGGTTTAGATTTACTTTTGCATAGGTTGGGTTGTGCTGTTTGTCGCTGAAGTGACTTGGGTTTGGACTTGGAGGGGTTGATGATGGTGGGGTAAATCTTTCCAGGTGGGGCAAAACACTCAAGTCTCTTCAAGTGATGACTTCATTATGCAGTGTACCTTACATCGCGACAGCGATACTTTTGTACGCTCACGTTGTGATGTTTGAAGTTTCGTGTAGATTAGGTTCGGACTAACTAGAGATCGGGTTGAGGTGGAGTTGTTACTCAGTTCGCTGCTATCTCAATTGCTTTTCTTCATTGTCACCGACCCTACTTTACTGCTGCATAGCAGTTACAATGACCATTAACGAGACTCGTGTGCTGGAGACGAACTATTTCGTCTGTACGCTTGGCCAGGCCGCTTCGATCAATGCCCAGCGTCCGCATCAGTTCTCCAATATCAACGAGTTCCTGGATGAACAAGCACAGGCAATTCCAGATGCCCCAGCTGTCGGCTTTCCCCTTCCCTCGCGGGAGGGTAGCAATCCTCAATGGAGTCAGAAAATCATCAGTTCGTGTGGAATGGCCTTCTCTTTGGGGCAATATTAACTAAGGGTTACTTATAGGTTTCGGTGACCTCCATCGAGGATCTATAATTATCTCCGAGTATCTCTCACGATATGTCTACCCGCAATCACCTTCAATTGTCGATTCTCCACGACCAGAACCTCTGTCCAGGACTGTGGCTCTGTTATGTCCAAGTTCAGCAGATTTCCTCTTTGCCTGGCTAGGGCTTATGAGGAAGGGTTACTCGGTCTTGCTCCTTGCGTGTGTATGCCCTGGTGCAGACACTCCAAGCTAGGCACAGCTGACCTGGATATCAAGGTTGCAGCCCGCAATGTCAGCCGTCAGCCATAGCTCATCTTTGCAAGACCTCTGGCGCATTTACCCTGTTCTATGACCCTGTCTACGAGTCACTAGCCACAAGTGCAGCAAGCTTTCCAACGCTGGAAAATGGACTCTGCCCCTTGCCATTACCATGGATGGAGGCGCACTCTGACGTATATAGCTTCATCGAGCAAGAAGAAAATCAGACCGCAGTATCCAAGCCTCTTTGGGACGTCTTGGAAACCGATGTAGCTTATCTTCATCACACATCTGGCACATCCACGGGTCTTCCCAAACCAATAGCACAAACTCACCGTGCGGCGGTAGGGGTGCTACCGTGCATCCATGGCTCTCGGGAGGCGATGTTCACAACTACGCCGTTGTATCATGGAGGCATCGCTGACTGCTTCCGCGCGTGGACCAGCTGTGCATTGATCTGGCTATTCCCTGGGAAAGAAATTCCTGTTACCGCCGACAATATGAAGAAGTCTCTGGCATGTGCAGACCGATTCGCAGAAAGCCATCTGGTGGCTAAAGTCAAATACTTTTCGTCCGTGCCGTATGTTCTGCAAATGCTGGCGGCAGAGAAGAAGGGTCTAAAGAAGCTAGAGGAGATGGATATAGTTGGCGTGGGCGGTGCAGCACTTCCGCAAGCGGTGGGAGACGATCTAGTGCGAAAAGGGGTGAACCTCATTTCCCGCTTCGGAAGCGCGGAGTGTGGATTTCTGATGTCGTCTCATCGAGAGTATAGGACAGACAAAGAGTGGCAATACCTACGCTCAAGTCAGGGCTCGAAAGATCTTCAATTCGAACCACAAGCTGAAGGGCTGGCGGAGCTTGTGATACTACCAGGCTGGCCACATATGGCGAAAAGAAACCGACCAGATGGCTCATTTGCCACCGCCGACCTTTTCCAACCGCATCCTAACATACCGGATGCCTGGAAATATCACTCCCGAGCTGACTCCCAGCTGACTATGATCACCGGCAAGAAGTTTGACCCCGCACCACTTGAGGCCGCTATTGCAACTTCATCACTGTTAGAGGATGTACTTATTTTCGGAAACGGCCAGCAATATCCTGGGGCGCTCCTTTTCCGCTCTTCCAAAGCATTAGATCTCCCGGAAAACAACCTTCTTGACGAAGTCTGGCCACTCATTCAGAGCTTGAACATAGAAGGCCAAGCACACACTCGTTTGTCGAGGGCCTTGCTCGTGGTCATGCCAGCCAAAGCCTCAAGACTGGAGAAGAGTAGCAAAGGTACGATTCTCCGAGGACAGGCTGAGAAGACGTTTGCTCGACAGATTAGCGACGCCTATGAAAACACTGACAGAGCTATGGACGGCGACGCACCCCATGAGGATCTACGCTCTTTCATAGAAGATGACGAGGTTCCATCAGCGGTGCTAAGTATTGTCAAGTCAGTACTGAACACTGACGCTGAAGTTCCCTTCGATGTCGATCTTTTCTCATATGGGGTGGATTCCGTCGCATGCATACAGATAAGGGGTCATTTGCAGAAGGTAAGAAAACTACCTGGTACTACGTGAGTGATTCTGGCAACAGCTGAGGTTGTATATATAGAAGCTACTTTCCAGTAACTCTTCAAGTCTGCCTTTGAACGTTGTGTATGATTGCGGGACTATTCAAAGGTCGGTCTACTCATGCATTATTGATTCTTCCGCCTTTGTAGAAAAGCTGACATGTAACAGGCTCTCAAAATACATCATTGACTGTCGACATGGAAAAGTGGCCGAAACAGAGGATGAGACGAAACTCATGCTCAGCCTTGTCGAGGAGCACAGTACCTTTGAAGACATTGTTGAGAATACAGATTTGCAGAATGGACTCGATAGTTTGGAGAGTAGTCCACGCGATGGACAGGTTGTGGTAAGTGCAACGTAATGACATCCACTCCTTGCGACTATCATCTAATTCGTAGTAGGTTCTCACTGGAGCCACCGGAGCTCTCGGCGCTCATCTTCTTGATCAACTCCGCAAGAAGAATGACGTCTCGCAGATCTTATGCCTAGTTCGAGCCAAGGATTCTATTGCTGCCCAAGAGCGTGTCAGTAAAAGTTTGGTGCAACGAAGGAAGGACCCTCTTGAAGCTTCGGACGGAAAGATTGCCTGTCTCGTAGCCAAGCTTGGTGATAGGAGACTGGGGCTGTCTGATGAAGTATATAATGATATCGCCGCACGAGCGTCCATCATCATTCACGCCGCGTGGGCTGTAAACTTCAGCATGAGATTGAGAAGCTTTGCCAATGACCACCTCGCTGGTGGGTGTCCGACTCGAGACAAACATCACGGTATCTGCCTTATTGACGTTCATAGGCATTCGTAACCTGATCAACCTGGCTCTACACTCTCATCGCCCGACTCCGCCGTCAATTCTATTCTGCTCCTCTACCGCCAGCGTTCTAGGCCCTAGCTCAACGTCTCCAATCCCAGAAAGGATCTCTACCGACCCATCAACAGCCTCACCGTTAGGCTACTCGCGCTCCAAATGGGTTGCCGAAGCAATCTGCTCCCGCGCCCACGAAACCACCCGACTCCGTAACCACATCGCCGTTCTCCGCATCGGCCAGCTCTGCGGTGACACTCGAAGCGGCGTCTGGAACGTGACTGAAGCATGGCCGCTTATGCTGTCCAGCGTCCAAGTTACAAATACCTTACCGGACCTCGATGAGCCCTTATCCTGGCTCCCAGTCGACCTTGCGGCTGAAGCCGTGCTGCAGATCGCCTGTCGAAATCTACATGCACTGGATGACGGACGAGATATTCCGGTCTATCATATCCTCAACAACGATCGCACCGCCAGGTGGTCGGATCTCTTATGCTGGCTGCGTAACGTTGCAGCACCATTCGAGACCGTATCAGCGAAGCAGTGGATCCAGCAGCTGGAGAGACTAGATGGGGATGAGGCGAAGCATCCGGCTAGGAAACTACTCGGGCTGTGGAAGAGTGCTGTATGTCTTATCACCGCTTCTGGAAGCGTAGCGTGGCTGATGCTGATGTGTTCGTATCCTAGTATGGCGGCGACGAGCAAAGTAGCGGTACAGACAAGGATGCGGTCTTGTTCGAGACGAGACGCACGGAACACGCGGCGCCGGTCATGGGCGAAGTACGACCCATCAGTGAAGAGCATTTTCGCTTGATATGGCGGTGGATGGAGAAGGAGATGGTCGAGAAGGATAGGGTTTGAAGAGAAGTTGTACTGTACCGACATAGCACAACACTCTCAAGACATTAGAGTCTCAGCGTCTCGGTTGTGTTGGTATCGTCGTTCCAGAGTGACATTAGTGTCCAACTGCTCGAAACCGAGCTGAGGCCAAGCCAGCATCTCGAAAAGCAAAGAATGGTAAACGAAACGTTACCATGACGAGGTCGTGGAGAGTGTGCAGTGCAGCTTAGATCTCTCCAACCTACGACATTCACACGGTATCAGCTTGTATCTCGCTTGAAATGACCGATGATGCTTGAATCGGGTCAAGAAATGAAGCCCGCCTTCACAAGCTGCAGGCTAGCACCATAAAGTGTCCGTGACCCAACAGTGAATCGGTCACTCATACCAACAACGGCCGATGAAGAACTCTCCGTACAGTCACTTCAAGATTGAGGAGATATGAATACAAGAATACTCACTCTTACGGACACGCTAAGCCAGCATTCCTGAAAATAGAACGTGACCCCTTGCATTCACCTCCCCCCTCTTCTGACTCCTTCGCCATTCCCCTTCTCGCTCAACCTCCCACCAACACACATATCACCAAAAGCCAAAGCCAAACACAAGACCGCAAAGATGCCACAACCCACCCAGCCAGCACCCATCCAAAAGCTAACCGCTCCCACCCCGCCAGCGTCGACCGCCACGCGCAGCGGAAGAAACGTACCCACGGAGATCTCGACACAGCAGCCGGTACGTGCAACCCATCCCACATTCGGAAGCCCATCGCTTCCCTCTTCTCTTTCCCACCGCCGCATTGAACGCACCACCACCCTCGCCACGCGCAAGCCTACCCTAGCCATCAATACCTATCCCAATCAGCGCCTGTCCCTCCTCGTCGACTGACAGTCCTTAGAAAAGCCAGCCCCCGATGATCGCCTCGCGCCCCCTCCTCCGCGGCGGCGGCGAAGGCGAAGCGATTTGTTGTGGATGGTGAGTTTACCTCACACCGAACCCCAACCGCACTCCACTCCTCCCACCTCCTTCCCGTCCTTGTTCTCTTTTCTTGCCCTCCTCGTTCCGTACGCAATGCGAACGGCTCGCGGTGGACGAGCAGACGGTTGTGCGAGTTGCGATAGCAGCTGACGAGACGGGCGAGAAACAGTTGCGCGGCGTGTCTTGCCTGCGAGGCGTTCGAGTGTTTCGAGTGCTGCAAGGGGCTGGCCGATTAGAGATGAGTTGATTTGAGACGGATCGGGAGGGGGGGAGTGGATGGCGAAGGGCGACTGGCGGGTATCTTTGGAAAGGAAGATGGGCGGAGGAGCGGTGTTCCAGATCGAGCTGGACGTGGCGAGGGTGTCCTGTTTTCCGGGGAGATGAGACAAGATAGGATAGGATAGGATAGGACAGGACAAAACTGACCGACGAAACTATCCCACTTGCACCCGGGGCTCAGTGTGATTTCAACTACCCTTTTGTTTGACAAGCCCCCCGTTCCATATGTCTTTTGTTCTGATAGTGAATCAAGGAGGTCTCTGCATCAGAAACGCGTTCACAGACTGCAGCGTCGCCCGGCTCGGATTGACATCCTGTCTCGCAGCGACGATCCAGCTGAGGCGTCGGCGGATAAATCGCTTGTCGATCGCCTGGTTATGCTGGAGGCCGATATAGCGACCTGATTTCTCTCATCAGCCCCGTCCTGGACGAATGCGCAGCGTATAGTAAAGCCGAGCAGAGTTCGCCTCAGCGGTAGGGACATGCAGTAAACGTACCGTCACTGTCAAAGAACAGACACAGCACCGCGAGCGCAACGCCAACAGCCAAGTCCCGACCGCTCCGACACGCAACGAGAATCGCCGGTCCCGTCTTCGCAGCAGAGACTCGCGACGTGATGAGAGCCGTCACTTTGGATAGCTCTCTCCGCAAATCCCGACTCCCCAACTTCCCGATCCCGCATTTCAAGTGCAGGACCTTCTTCCTCCACCGTTCGTCCAGGCCCTCCGGCACCATAACCGAGCACGCCACCACGCAGTCGTACTTATCCTCGCTAGCCGGCTGGATGTCGTCGAGCGCGCCGACGTGGACGCCCTTCGTCGGTTTGATCAACGTCGCGCCACCACCACCAGCATCGCTCCTCGAGCGCGTCGTCTTCACCAGCCGCTCCATCAGCAGCGCCAACGCCTCGTCGCCCTCCGTCGTCAGCAGTGCCTCGTAGTTGGCCCAGAAAAGCGCGGGCGTGAGGCCACGGGCCCAGCTCTCGCTGTCGTCGCCGGCGCCCTGGACGTAGGCGGCATCAGCGGCGTCGGCGGCGTCGACGCGGCGCGAGGCGGTGCAGCAGACGACGGGGTGGAAGTGGTCGAAGGAGGGCGGGTGCTCGGAGATGGTGGAGTCGGGCGTCATCCAGAGGGGGCGGAGGGGCTTGGAGAGGTTGGCGCGGAGGTCGGAGAGGGGGAGGTGGAGGGCCTGTTATTGCCATTGTTCATTGTGAACCCTGCTCTGTGTATGCGAATCGGAGGAAGGGGGGAGGTGAACGCAAGACGTACCTCGAAGTCGCGCACGAACCCGGCGAGTCTCTCCTCGATCTGCGCGTGCTCCGACGCGCCCACGACGCGCGGCGGGGTGTGGAGGGTATGGGCGTCGAGCAGGTCCGGGAACAGGGCGCGGTTGATGACGGCGCACCAGATCGGGACCGTCTTCGATAGCGCGTCCGGCATGCCTGTCGATTGGTCCCCGTCAGGACCCGGTTCCTGATGTCCCATCCAGCTGCGACGGTATACGTACTCTTTCCCCGTCTCGTTGAATCGACCACGATGCACCTAGACCATAACTCCGTCAGCATTTCGCTCCCATCCATAACCAATACACCCCTTTCCCCACTGAATCCACCGCTGAACCCTTCCCAAACCAGAATAGAAAGCCCACTTACCCCCCATACCTCCCCACAACCTCCAACACCCCCAGATTCAGCCGCCTCGTACTGAACGCCCATTGCCCATGATGACCATCCGTACTCTTGAAATACGCGCTGCCGACTTTCCCTGCAGGAACCGACGCGGAAGAGACCGAGGCCGAATAAACCGAGGCCGAGGGGTGCAAGGCCAAGTGGACGGAGGACGAGGTGAGCAAGGCCGAAGAGAGTGGAGGTGAAGGGTTGATGTACCAAGAGCCACAGCGTTCATTGGCGACGAGGGGCAAGGCAAAGGCCCTGGAGACCGTGTCGGTGAAGACAGAGTCGGAGAGGATGGAGAGGAGCCGGTTGCGAGGGGCGGGATGGGAGTGGGTGTGGCGGGGGAGGTGGGAGAGGGTGGGAGAGACGAGAG
>JAABUJ010005625.1_pt1 | contig 12462 bp, 8 predicted proteins | sample 5559131 | NCBI WGS metagenome assembly JAABUJ01 (sample SAMN10711875, study PRJNA513366) | rock metagenome | isolation source: Antarctica rocks | place: Antarctica: Victoria Land, Mt New Zealand nord | collected 2016-01-07
ACCCCCGACCTCCTCCAACCGCACCCGGACCTTCCTTCCCGTCCGCTCATACACCTCCTTAACGTGCCTCCTCGCGCTCTCGACCTCAGCCGCGCGCTCCGCCTCGGCGTCGTCCGCCACGGCGCGGATGCGATCCATGGCCCGGCTCAGCGACTCGACGAGCTTGGCGACCTCGCCGGCCCGGTCGGCGTCGCCGCTCTGGAAGGCGGCCCAGAAGTGGTGTAGGAATTCGGTCGTCGTGGCGTGCGTTAGAGAGAGGCGGTCGAAGAGGGGGGGTGAGAGGGTTGAGGTTGAGGTCGAGGTGGAGGTGGGGGGTTGATCGGTGGGGATGGTGGCGGAGAGGTTGGATGCGCTGGCGTCGTCGTCGGTTTGTCGGGAGCGGCGTTGGTGGATCGCGGACAGAATCTGGGCGGTTGCGCTCGCGAGGCGGGATTTGCTTCCGACGTGGGTGGGTTTGGGCGTGGGGTTGTCGTCGTCGGTGTCGCTGTCGAGGTCGACGCCGATGGCGAGGTCGAGGTTGAGGCGGGCTCCGTCGTCGTTGTCGTCGGGTTTGAGGTCTTCCCGGAGGAGGGAGAGGACTTTCTTCGGGTCTTGTTTGGCGTAGAGACGGGCGTCCGCCAAGAGGTCGTTGTTGTCCTTGTTGTCGGAGTCGGAGAAGAAGCGGTTTTGGTCTCTGATGCGGAGGATGATGCGGTTCTCTTCCGCGTCGCCTTGGAGGTCGCGTAGGGCGAGCTCGTTGAAGGTCTCTTCGTCCATGCCGATGGGTTGGGATGGGTCGACGTCGGCGGGGGCGACGTTGGCCATGATATTTTCGCTGAGCGTGTTGAGGGTGCGGATGATGGGCACTTTGTCGGCCGAAGCGGGTCGCATGGTCCAGTCCGGTTGGTTGCCTTTCCGCTGGCTGTGGTTTTCCTCGTTGCCTTCGATGTCGATAATGTGCGGGACGTGAGCGCTGAGGAGGCGCTTGTTGAGCGCGGCATCCTCGTCGTATCGCAGGTATTTGTCCAGTACGGGGTCGGTGGGGTCGCTCTCGCCGATCTTCTCTCCCTTGAGCTTCTTGAACAGGCGGCTCTGGAAGAATCGTGACCAGAAGGATTCCTCGCTCAGCTTGGGCACGTTTTCATCGTACACACGCTTTACCAGCGGGTGTTGGTTGAAGATTAATTGGATTTGTTCCTTGCTGATACTCAACCGGACGGCATTGTCCACGGTCTTGGGTTTGATTGTCGAGAGGACATTGTATGCCCCTCTGGTTTGGTTCTTCTCAATCGCATGTGCACGTAACAGATGTACTCTTGTAGACCAAAACTGCGACGTGAATTGAGAATGGGTGATGGACTCTGGCTTGGTGCGCAAAGATTCCATGAAAGTCTTGGACAAAGGAGGGTCCGCCTTCAGCAGCGACTGTTGTAGCTCCACATCCGACTTCAGCCTCACGTCGTCGTACCAAGTATTCAGATCCCGGCCACTTCCCGGCGTAGATGCCAGCGCGCTCGCAATGGCCATAGCGGCCGAAGCTCCCCCCGCCCCTCCGCCCGCCGCCGGCGTGGCCGTGCCCGACTTGGCAGCTTGGATGGCGGCGCTGAGCGCATCTTTGATCGCGTCGGCCTCTGCTCGAGCGGTTGAGTATGAAGTGAAAGAGAAGACATGCGTCTCTGGAGCCGTTGTGCCGGGTGCTTGGGCGAAGATCTTCAGCATCACCTTCGGGCTGCTGGCAGGGGTTTGCTGGAGATCTCGTGGTTGATGTCAGCATCCTGAGACCAAGGCTCTTGTCGCCGAGTAGGAGTCTCACTAGTAATGGTGGAAATTGGGATATCCAGAACAGGTGAAGATCCAGGAGCTGTAGGTTTCCACGAGACTGATCGTAGGTTTTTTGACAGCGCCAGGCTGCCATCTTTCTTTCTGTATGACGCCGAGCCTATTGGTGGTGCCATACTTGAAAGACTGAGAACAAGTTTTGCTATGCATCTGTGTGATACAACTTTCAAGTTACATTAGGAGAATTCTATTCCCTCTGTGTCGTGCTATAGGGAAGTTCTACTACTAGTGTGAGGTGAAGTTAGTCTATGCATGTATACCCCCAATCTTTTTGATACCAATATATACCCCAGCCGTCAACCTTGACTGTTGATTCTCCGCTATGTTGCTTGGCAGGATGCTTTGAATTGCACTTCTGAATGAAGAACAGATATGAATATTTCCTGCGCCTAAAATACAGTGACATGACAGCCAAGTGCTAGAAAACAACATCGTACATGCGCCGTTGAACATCTTACAGTTTTCAGACCTGATTTTGCGCGCCTCGCTGATTTTCAAACTCCCTTGTAAAGATCGAACAACATAGCCAAGATGATCTTCGTAAATTAATGACCTGCAATCCCCCCAAGGGTTCCAATTCCCCCATATATGTCCAGATAGTCCAGTCTCCAACCACTGCGAGGTCGGCAGCCCACCACTCTACCCTTACTGTCACCGGTCGTGTGGCGGGGCCGAGTTTCTGAAGAAACATGACTAGAGTCTTGAGAATCTCCTGCCCGTGGCGATTGTTGGCGATAGATCAAATATTCGCAATTCTCCCACATGGTCTTCACTTCTTAAACATATAATGCCCGTACAATCCACCAATCTCGCCCCAAGCGACCGGCACTTTTCTCATCCCCCACCACATGGCACCCATCTTCCACCATCTCTTCCCGTGGTCCCGAAGGCTCGGATCTTGCGGCGGTTCCCGGACGTACCACCCTCGCCTTCCGAGGTCTTTCACAACCCAGCCGAGGCGTTTGTTAGTATTCTTCAGTCCCCGAAGAGATGAAATGATCTTGTCGTTGAGCTCAAGCACTTCGAGCGGTGCAGTCGCCGTTGCTAGCAGCACGCAAGAGCTACTGAACAGACTTGCTTGCGTCACCGAAGGTATGCCGGTGAGATCGAGATAGCGGAGCGTGTGCGGTATCCAATTCAGTTCCTCTAGAGATATGCTGTCGTTGGTTGAACATGCTGGTACGAAGATTGAGTTGAGGTCTTTCATTGTGAGATCAGTGTATCCCAAACTTAATTCCTCCAGATGCTTCGTTAGGGGCAGTACTAAAGGAAGATGATCGGCTGTTATTTTGGCTCCGCTAAGACTCAGCGAGCGCAGAGTGCGCGGTAATCTCGGAAGCAATGCCTCGACATTGGCCTGCTGCAGGAGTCGGAACCGAGAGGTGTCGCAGAAGAGGTTTAGATACACGAGGGTATCCTTAACCGCAGCGTGTGTGGTTAAGAAATTCACCGCGCCTTCACCGGAAACTTGGGTACATTTGCTGAGATTGAGGTGGGTCAATCGCGCCTCCTCTGGTATTGACGCCAGTGCAGCGTCCGTGACCCGGGTACGGCCAAGGTCCAAGTGCGTCAGCAACGGTAGCCTCGAAAGAAGTGTCTCGAGGCTGGCAGCTGGTAATGTATTACACTCGTGGAAGCACAATCTTCTCAGACCCAAGGCTGCCGGTAGCGCACTGTTGGCTGGAGAGACGACCGCAGCAAAAGCCTCGGTAAATCGAGATGAGGAAGATGCACAAAAGTCCAGAGCACGCAAGTTTGGAAGGGCACACAGCAACTTTTGCAACACTGCCTCATCAATATCGTCGTCAATGTTCTCCTGAACAAGGAATTCTTGCACCTGAGGTGTTAGGTCTAGGCATTTGAGGAGGGTTTTGGCGGTCAGGTTTTGGATTTCCGAGTTCATTTGTCGTGTACGTCCTAGACCAACAGATGTGAAATGCGAGAGGTCAAGTCTTCGCACGACCGCTCCAAGTGATGGATTTCTTTCCAAATGTCCAAGAAATTTCGAGAAAATGGTCGAATGAGGAATAGTCACATTACGGTTCAGAACGATCCTTGTGTGCGTATTGAGAGTGCGTGATGTCTGGAGACACGACAGCAGGTCAACGTTTCGCGGAGTATACCCATCCGAGGGTAAGTCGAGTACTAGCTGAGATATGACTTGGTCTGAGATTCATAAGCATTCCGTTTGCCCTTTAGGGTGCCCACCACTCTCACCAAGTATTTCTGCCGGAAGCTTCTCCAGCAGCGAAACACCCGGTGGACTGATCGGGGGCTCTGCAATACGTGCCGGTACCACCTGTTGAAGCTTCGGTTTCTTCGCCCATTCCCAATCCTGCTGTCCATCTCGACCTCGGCTACCAGCTAGCAGTCTCAGATCCACATAGCTTTTACTCTTCCTCTTCACGAACGATTGAGTATACTGCCAGCCCTGCACACCTCCACATGAGCAGCAAATGGTTGAAGACTGCATGTCTAACGGAGCTGCCGTATTCTGTAACTGGAACTCGGTCTGCGGCGGAGGCGTTTCAACAGCGTTTGCAAGGTGTAGGACTGAAAGTTTGGATACGACGAAAGATTGTGCTGTCCCTATCCCACCAAGTACGTTAGCAAAGGATTAGGTGAATTGCTCGGTTCGGTGTTAAGCTTCCAACCACAGTGGCGAGAGGGCGGAAACTAAGACGTACCACAGTCGTCTTCCTTCACGCATGAGTAGGACCCTCTGCGATCCTCAGCTTGAAGAAACGGAGGTATTGACGAGGGGGATGAGCTGCGACTGCTCGCTGGACTTGTACCAGAAAAGTCGACTTCTCGAGGGCGTTCGTTGCACGGGTTATGTGGGCGGGCGTTCTCGGAGGTGCGAGCATCGAACACGGACGTTTGGACAGGATCGACATAAGTAACAATAACACCGGAGGCCCTCGACAGGCTGACTGAAGCAGCCATGTTTCGAGCAGGGAGGTGGTATGGAGTCAAGACTTGCGTCCGTGAGGATGTTACTCGTACGGCTGTCTGTGATGCTTCTGAATCCAAGAAGAGTATGGGGATGCTTGCGCTCGAAGGTAACGAGCTGCAACGTACGGAGTACTCTGGGGTAAACGCTCCGGCCGATGCGACGCGCTTATACGAAGGGTATGCACGGACGATATGAGGAGGCAACGCCACCCGCAGGGAGACTGAAATGAAAGTCTGATAAGGACACTGCGGTATGGGATGTTCTGAGGTGAGGGATTGAAGAAGCGACAACGACTGCGAAAGAGTCAAATAGTGCAGGTGATTACAGTACTATTCTGCAATACACTATCGGACTGACAAAAAAGTGGAAGCTTCGTACGGCGGGAAGCTTCCGTTGCAGTGATAACTGAAAATTTGGAGATGCGAAAAGCCTAAATGATCCTCCGAGGCCACCAAAAGTCGCATAGCAGCGGGATATTAAGAGTCATTCGGTCATCTGGTCAGCTAGGTAGAGCGGAATGGAGCATATAGAGCGGAGAGAGTCCTGTTGGACTGAGCCCAGTCCAGTCCAGTCCAGGTGATGGTGATGGTGCTGGAAGGCGGGGAGGATTTACATAATCAAAATATCCTTCACCACTGGATAGACACCACGTGAACGGAATTTCAATACACTTTACGAGAGAAGTTCTGCTGAGAAACGGCAGCTAAGTCACCGCGTACGACGTACATAAGGGTCATCAATAATGTAGCCTTGGCATATTTCTTTCCGATGGATGGGATGAAGTTGTTGGGCTCTAACTTGAAGAGGTGCACATATACTCAAGCACAGACAACTACCAGACAAGTACGGCACAACTACCAAAAGCAACGGTGGGACCAAATTCAGTTACAATCTCCACGAGTTGTGCGCGACACCGATGCGGAGACTGTACCTTATTAATCTGCCAGCTGGCATCAAAGATAGCCTGCCAGATGCGAGAGCGTTAGTATGCAGCCGTCGTGCATCCTGGCAAGGAAGACGAGAGTATCACGATAACTCATGCAAATGCTGCTGTGAAAGACATCCGAGCTCTCGGTGTTGCTGAGTCTGCCCTCCTGTAATAATGTTGTGCGCTTAACCATCATCACTGCATGTCAGTTGCAAGCGCAGGTCAAGCCATGGTCGACGGTGCAGCTCGGCATCGAAGCCTGGCCCGGGCAAAGTCGGTGTAATTTGCACCATCCATTCGAGAACCTTCAGTAACTATGTAATGTCCCCGTAAAGCGGAGATTGAGTCCTTCATATTGCGAAAAGCGCTGTTAACAGGGTAGTTCTGCGGCATTCTGTATCCAATCACGCCTGCGTCCTCTCCTTCCTCTTATGACCCAAACTGCCAGGAGGATGCGGAAGTATAGAAGCATCCTCCTTCCTCGCCGCCGGCGTCCCGTTTGCCGTCCCAAGCCCTTTGAGCCTCCGCATCTTCGGCCTCCCCATCTCCTCCTCCTGTTTGGCCACCCCCTCCAAGTGATAAACAAGCGTCTCGTCCCAAGCCACCCTTTTGGCACCTTCTCTCACCTCCTTCTCCGGAGCGTTCAACGGCGCCGCTTCCTTTGCCAGAGCCAAGAGGGTCAGATCCGCAGGCTTGGATCGGCCCTTGTTGCGCCGGGTATTGGCCCGTGTGATGAACGCCAGCTCTTGCGCAATCGACTTGGGCAGCACCACAGGCTCCGGACCGTTCCGACGACGGACGGGGATGAGACTCGGTGTCCCGCGTGCCAGTTTCGGAGGTGCAGGCGGGCGGACCCTGGCGCTCCGCCTGAACGACGTGGACTCGACCGCACCGTCGTCGAGTTCGTCGAGGTCGGAAGCTTCCATCATGTGCTTTCCGGGCGGGGTGCCAGGCCTGTTGGCGATTTCCTGTGACCTTCTCGGCGAGGGTAGGTTGGTGTCGACAGCTGCAAGGACTCGGCGAGGCGACTTTGGTGGTGATGGTGAGACTGGGCGGACTGTCTCCGACATATCGGCACCCATGGCCGCTTTTTTGGCCTTGACTCGATCGAGGAAGTCTTTCAGCATCTTTGTATCGTCACTGAGCCGGCTTCCTAGTCGGGCTCCCGCGCATGGTTCCGTGACGGAGGCAGAGGCCTGTACTTCGGACATGGAGGCATCTAAGGTAACAGAGGGGATATTTCCCAATGGTGGTGAGATGTCACAGCCATGACTCTCGGTCACAGATCCGGAACTGCTGGTGCAATCTTGCTCAGGAATCAAGGTGACTGGCGTGTTATAGATTTGTGTTTCTGAGGATGCTGCCTCCTCAGCCGAGCCCTTCTGCATCTCCTTCCTTCCGCTCATGCCTGTAGCAGGATCGTCTCCTGCAGTCTCTGTGGTGCAAGCTACTCGCACTCGGTCTTGTGCGAACACAAGGGACGAGATTCTTCTCTTTGCTTTGTCTGCCGCTGACTTCGGATGGGTTCGATAGCCCGGGCTGATTGATCCCTTGCAAGGCGTCCGCAATAGCTCCATTCTTCCAGCAACGGTGGCACGACGACCATTCTTGACAATCTTTGTGGCATGTTGTACCGTCAGCTTGGTTTTAGGTCCGCTGAGCCTTCTTGCACGGGGGTTGAACAGCGTAGTAGAGTCCACGGTCTCGTCGTCAAGTGTAATGACGGATGCCTGCACCGAAACTGGTCCTGCGCTGTGCTCTCCTTCACCACCGAGTTGCGGTAAGTGACTTGACAATCCGTCCTCAGTGACATTTCCTTGCGCGCCATGGGATCCTCCCTCGTGTTTGCTAACAGCCTCGTCTATGGGTGAGACCCTCGATAGCTCATCGTGCCTTGCACTTCGCCGCGACGCGATCTTGCCTTTTATGTCCCTCAATGTCAGTGGATACTTTATACTAGCTCGCAGTGTTTGCGGTTCCTACGTTTCTTATCCTCCGCGCTCCTTCCCCATAGTGTGCCAACATAAGACCACCCATCCGTCCCAGGTCGCTCAAGTGCAGGCACCAGCCTCTCGCCCACACGAAGTCTTTTCACTGCTCGCCCGGTCCCCTCCGGCACATCTTCTGGACCGGAGATCTCTGACGCTGGAGCCGCGCCAGTACTTGTAGGACGGTCAGAACGTAGATTGTATCGCTTCCATACTCTATGGCCTTTCAACCGCGCCGTGAAGGCGTTGGTGGGAGCGCGCTCCCATCCGCGCGGTGTCCTGGATAGAAGATGCGGTTGGAAGAGAATGAGACTCTCATCCTGTGCCCTATGGGGGCAGTCGGCGCCAGTGCAAGAGGGACCGATGCGCGTTTCGTACGAAGTAGTTGCGATGCCCGTCGATTCGGGAGCAGTGACGGCCATTGAGATGGTGATTTCCAAACGTGAATATAGTGAGACGAATCCTTCCCGTGGTCGTGTAATCATGGGAGATTGTTACTTCCTGAGAACAGTATACACACAGATCTTGGCGCGAGCGTGGGTAACTGCGAGTGATGCACTAACGGGAAGTAAACAGTGGCAGAATCGGGCAGGGTTGCGTCCCGCGAGGATTACGTAACCCTTTTTGGTGGTGCCCGAGGCTAGAGGACAGATGTCGCGGCAGAGCCATAAGCGACAACCACACCACACTGAAGGAGATTTGGAGTTCTTGGGGTCGCTTAATTCATTTGGTTCGCCATCGTTTCTGTCCACTGGCCTCGGGCCTGCTATAATGGACCTGTATACTCTGTAAAGAGGTCTATCGCGCTGTGTCACTCCCTTTTCATATTTGACGCCATGCAGCAGGCCATCGGAACGCCATGCACAAAATCAGATTGCGATACTTATCCAAAAGTATTCCTGACTTTTTGCTTCCGCTGCTTCTTCATTCTTCTCTGCTCTCCCTTGACTCCATCTTCCATTTTTCCCCAATACTACGGAGGTATTTCTGGCGCACTAAATAGGTGCGAAGTTGATCGTATACGATAGGTTCAGCACTTAAAATGATACGGTACCCTCAGGCACCTCTTCGTTCTGCCCATGATCAATGCAGACCAAATTAGATCCTCAGTCTGAAGCTTGCCCAATGACCGTATCCCGCCACTGATAGGAACACGTCAGTATCATCTCTCCATATTTAAGCCCACTCAGAGCACGACAGCCTCCTTCGCGCGAAGCCGCTCGCCGTACTTGTAGAGTAGAACAGGAGGCAGGGCGAACAACAGCGCGAGGAAGCCGAGCAAAGTGTTGCCCCAGCCGTAATCCAGCGCCCGGTACAGACTCGGCCCAGCCAGCGGCAGGAACGTACCGCCCATGTATCGCAGGACATTGTTGGCGCTCAGGGCGGAAGCGGCACCTTTGGAGCCGAATAGCTCGATGAGGTAGAGCTGCGTGGGCATCTGGTGGAGGTTAGGTCGAGTTTTAATACGCATCGTAGCACCATGAAAATGAACTTACAAGAACGAAATAGGCTCCAAGACCAATGAAGAAGCTCCCGATGATAGGCACGATCCAATGCACCTTGTAGTATGCCGTCCAGCCATACATAAAGAGGCCCAGGGCCACGCAGGGGCTGAGCCAGATCATGAGCAGGAGGCGGTACTCAGGCTTGGGCTTGTCTACGCCATCGGCCTTCATGCGCGCTGCTTGGATCCGAGGATTCAATGCGCCGAAAATGACCACGCCCAGGACCAACGCGATGCCCAGCCCTAGGTAGACAAGCCCTGATATAGATGCAGAGAATCCGTATTGGCCCCTGAATACGCCGTTGAAGGTGGTAAACAGGAGGTATATCACCCCAAAGACCAAAGCAGCGTATAGGGACAGAGCCAATACGACAGGCGAGCGGATCAGAAGCATGGTAGGACGAACCAAGGCCTGAGCGAGGACCTGTTGTGGGGTTAACTTGTGGGCAAGTTTGGATCTCAAACGCGCATCGCCCGTGGAAATACGAAGACCAGCCGTTTTGCGCTCGAGGAGGATCTTAGGAGATGTCTCGCGGATCACCAAAAGGGTCGCGGTTTCGACGGCGCCGCCGAGGATGGCCAGCAGCCAGAAGGTCCAGCGCCAGCCCTTACCAGCTGCAATAAAACCGCCGATAACAGGGCCGAGCACCTGGATACAGATCAGTATTCGGCATCAATAATAGGAGGATGGGGGGAATGTCAACTTACTGGTCCTGCCAACGGCCCTAAACTGAACAATGCGGTGGCGAAGCCCCTTTTTGCCGGCAGGGTAACATCTGCAATAGTCCCGCCACCCATCGCCAGCGGCATGCCGCCTGCACAGCCTGAGATGAAGCGAAAGACCATGAATTGCGTGATGTTTTTGCTCAACGCGTTGCCGATCATGAAGGCGATGAACACTATATTGGCAACATGGTATACCGGTAAGCGACCGTATACCTCTCCCATGGAGGAAAGTAACAAGGGTCCCAAAGCCAAGCCAAGTAAGAAGATGGTAACAGCAAGAGAGCTGACGGCTGAGGAACTGACGTTGAAGTCGGCCAGCACACCATCAATACCGGGCGCAACCATAGTTGTAGCCATATTTCTACAGGGAATATGCTCATGTCAGTAGAGAATACGAGACATCAAACGACGTATACTTACGGAATAAGTCCGAGTATGGCAACTAGAATAATATGCGCCCATCTCTTGCGGCTGGGCCAATTAATGGGGTTGGCTGCATCATTTGGCCCGTCCCAGTCAACGATGTTATCAGCGTTGCTGGGTAGTGCGGCCTCAAGAGCGATGCTGCTGGGTGTCAGCGACATGGCCTGAAACGTGTTGGATATACCGTCGCTGCAAGTGATTTAGATGCGAAATGCGAAAATGAGGCAAAGCTGAGAGCAAAGTTAGGGCTGAAAAGCTGAAAAGCTTTGCGGCTAGAGGATGACTCTTTAAGCATAGAGAAAGGTAAGTGGGCATCGAAGCAAAAGTGCTGGTGGTAGTCTCAGTGAATATTATTAACAATACAAGTCCTCAAAACCTGTGCGAAGACTCCAGAGTGGGAGGAAAGGAGGAAATGCGCCGGCTCCGTAGCATGGAGAAGACATGTCGGAGCATCGTACGATTCGTATTCGAGGGGTCATTTAGATCCGCTGGTAATATGAGCCAAGGCGGACATCTGTGCCCCAAACGGACAGGAGACCTCAGCTCGGAGGAGAGTGAAGTGATGTTGTGGGGTTGTGGGGGCAGGCGGCGGCAGGCGGCAGGCGGCGGATGGTCGGATGGTGTCAGACCATCCGTCGCCCTGTAGGGCAAGGGAGGATCCCCGGACGGTCGGACGATCACCAAATAAGCTCTGTGCCTTAGTATATGATTATCATATATATGATTGGTTAGATGGCTCTCGCTGTCCCCTTTGTTAGTCGTAGAGCTTAGATCCTTTATCAGGATGAATAGCACTAATAGCTGTCAAACATAGAAGGAGTGGCTAGTGAAATGAATGTGTAATCATAAGTGTCTAGCTACTCTATGGAAATGTGGCCCTATAAGAAGGCCTCCTATCAGCAAAAGAAAAAACTTTTATTCATAACAAACTGTTTGTCCTAGCAAACTCTGCATGTTTCTGAAACCTTTATAGAGCTTCAAAATCACTAAGATAACAAAATGAGACTAAAAGTTTGACATACTCTCTCAGTTCATTTTGATGACAGTGAAATAGAAAATGAAGACACACTTTCTTTATTTATAAAATGAAAAAAGATATGTAATTTCTCTAATTCAATTTGAACAGATATCTCTTAAGTTTTGAACTTAAGAGTCATATCATTAAATTATAAGATCTTTTACTGATTAATGAGATTTATAAGATTTGTAAAATAAGTGAATTTCAATGTTAAAAATGATTTTGTAAGCTCATTGATGATCATATTATTTATTAAAATATAATTAAGATGAATAAGTCTGCAGAATTTGACTTCTTTTATAAAGTGATGATATATATCAATATACTTCATACAAATATGAAATTCAAAGTTCTTAATCAAGACTATAACTTTTTAATTGTTTATTTAAATTATAACTGTCTTAAATCTCTTTAATTTTAGCTCTTTAAGTAATCTCTGCATTCACATTATTTTCTTTGTAATCTTCATTAAGATCATATACTTCACTTTATAAAAGAATAAAATAACTGTTCTTTATTTTTTTAAACTTCAAAATACTGATTTATTAATCATTTTAAATATATATTTTAATGTAAATCTTCTTCATTCAAGATCTTTTTCTTAGTCTGAATCTGAATACTTTAATAATTTAAGTTGATTACTCAATTTATATTTAAGAACAACATCTAAAGTTTTTTATACATATTAAAACACTTACTTTAGAGTCTTTCAATGTGTATTGTTAAAGTTATGTGCAAACTGACTAAGAGTTAACACTGTATATGTAATGTTGAGTTGAGTTTATGTCATAATATATATAAATAGACTGAGTGTAAAGTTAGATCAGATTGAAAAAAAGTGCACTTAACTTAAATCTGCACTAGAATTCAGGTCAGATCAGGTCAGATTTATGTACAGATTAACTTTATTTACAATCTATGCAGATACTTACATGCAGGTGAGACTAGTCATTATGAGTAAGGTCAGAGCTAAGGCTCAAAAATGTGAAAGCTTATTGATATATTAGTTATAATAAATTACATCTTAACTAGCCATATAGGGATAAATTACATGGTCACAAGATATATTACTGAATAAGTTATGAAAATCATGACTTTTTG
>JAABUJ010005628.1_pt1 | contig 12457 bp, 11 predicted proteins | sample 5559131 | NCBI WGS metagenome assembly JAABUJ01 (sample SAMN10711875, study PRJNA513366) | rock metagenome | isolation source: Antarctica rocks | place: Antarctica: Victoria Land, Mt New Zealand nord | collected 2016-01-07
CAGCTGACCGCCACATGCACAGCGCCGAACGCCGCCAGCGCGGCGTCGATGCCCGCCTGAACGCTCGCCGCGTCCGCCACATCGGCCACCTGCGTGACCGCGCTGCCCTTCAGCTCGTGGGCCAGCCGTTCCAGCCCGTCTCCGTCCCGGTCCAGCCCGGCCACGCGCGCGCCGGCCGCGGCCAGGGCGCGGCAGGTGTCCATCCCCAGCCCGGAGGCTGCCCCGGTGACGACGGCGACCTTGCCCGCGAGGTTCACTGGTGCACCTTCGGGTTGGCGGATGCGAAGCTGCGTAGCGGCGTAGCATGCGCCAACCCGAGCCCCTGCCGTGACGGCCTGCGTCGGTCGCCGCTTGACGGCCCGCATGAGACCCGCCGCGCGGCAGGTGCCGGGAGACTGCAACGGACCACAGGGTGAAGCGCCAGTGCCTGCCAGCCAGAGCGCCTGTCAGTGAGCGATCCGCGCCGTCTCCCAGCCCGGGCGAGCCTAGCGCAACCCGAGGAGATCAGCACATGCCGTTTCATGGAGGCCTGGATTGGGGCGCCGCCGCCCACGCCGTCTGCGTCGTCAATGAGCGCGGCACGGTCGTCGCACGCATCGACGTGGGCCACGATGCCGCAGGGCTGGGCGCCATGTTCGCCCGCCTGCGCAAGATCGCACCCGCCGCTGAGCTGCCCGTCGCCATCGAACGCCCGTCCGGCCTGATCGTCGATGCGCTCGTCCAGGCCGGGCACCCGGTCGTGCCAATCCACCCCAACGCGGTGAAAGCCTGCCGCCCGCGCTACCGTGCCGCGTCCGGCAAGTCCGACCCGGGCGACGCCTACATGCTGGCCGACATCCTGCGCACCGACGGGCACCGCTTCCGCCCGCTCGTGCCCATGAGCGACGACATACGCGCCCTGCGTGCGCTCGTCCGCGGCCGCGACGACCTGGTCGCCCATCGCACCGCACTCGCCAACCAGCTTCGCTCCCTGCTGGAAAGCTTCTGGCCGGGCGCGGCGGCCATCTTCGCCGACATCGCAAGCCCGATCGCGCTCGCCTTTGTCAGCCGCTATCCAACCCCGGACAGCGCCAGCCGCCTTGGCGAGAAGCGCCTGGCCTGCTTCCTGGCTCAGCACAGCTATTGCGGGCGGCGTTCCCCGGCCGAACTGCTCGGACGCCTTCGGGCAGCCGCAGCCGGGCTGGCCGGCGACGCCAAAGCCGATGCCAAGGGAGAGGTCGCCCGCGCCTTGGCTGGACTGCTGAAACGCCTGGTGGCCGACATCGCGAAACTGTCCTCGCGCATCGAGCATGCCGTGGCCGAACTGCCCGATGGCAGGATCATCATGTCGTTCCCGCGAGCAGGACGCATCTGCGCGGCCCAGATCCTGTCCGAACTCGGCGACGTGCGACAGCGTTTCCTCACCGAGGATCAGCTCGCCGCCGAGGCCGGAGCCGCTCCCGTCACGCACGCATCGGGCAAAAGCCGATCCGTCGTCTGCCGATGGGCATGCAACAAAAACCTGCGCGCCGCGATCACCTGCTTTGCCGACAACTCCAGGCACGCCTGCGCCTGGGCTGCCGACATATACCAACGCGCAAAGCAGCGCGGCCGAAGGCACCCCCATGCCGTGCGCGTCCTTGCACGCGCCTGGGTCCGCGTCCTGTGGCGAGCCTGGCAAAACCAAACGACCTACGATCCCGCCAAGCACCGCCGCGCAGCCAATTTCGCAACCTGAAAACTCTGAGGTGGACACAGGGTGTCTCATGCGGCCGCCCGCGCCAGCACGGTCACTACGGCGGCAGCTTCCTCCACGCCGTGGAAGCCGCCGCCGTTCTCAGCCACCGCGAACCGTGCCCCTTGCACCTGGCGCGGCCCCGCCCGACCGCGCAACTGCTGCACGAGCTCGAAGATCTGTCCCAGACCGGTCGCACCGATCGGGTGGCCCTTGGACTCCAGCCCGCCCGACGGGTTAACCGGGATGCGCCCGCCCAGACTGGTTTCGCCCCGCTCGCTCATCCAGCCGCCTTGGCCGATCTCGCACAGCCCGAGATTTTCGAGCTGTACGATCTCGGCGAAGGCCGATGCGTCATGCACCTCCGCCACCGACATGTCGCCGGGTCCGACCCCCGCCTCATGGAACGCCTTCAGCGCCGCAACCCGGCACAGGTGCCGGTCGAACTCGCTCCACGCCCGGTCGCTGCCGCTGGTCAGCACGCTCGACAGCAGCCGCACCGGTACCGCATCCGGGAAGCGCGACAGCGCCGACCGGGTGCACAGCATGGCCGCCGCCGCTCCGTCGCTGATCGGCGAGCACATGGGCAGCGTCAGCGGCCAGGCGATCACCGGGCCGGCCAGCACCTCGTCGACGGAGAAATCCTTTCGGAACTGCGACAGCGGATTCATGGTGGAGTGGTGGTGGTTCTTCGCCGACACTGCCGCCAGTTGGCGCTGGGTGGTGCCGAACTCGCGCATGTGGCCGCGGGCCATGGACGCGTACAGCTGCATGAACGGCGCGCGCACGCCGGGTGGCGTGCCTTCGGGCGGGGACACGCCAGCGCCGACACCAGCCAGCCCGCTTAAAACCTTGTCCGCCTCGTGCACGTCCCACGCGCCGTCGAAGATGGCCGAGGACTTGTGCTTGTCCACGTCGTGCATCTTCTCGACGCCGACCGCGAGCGCCACCTCCGACATGCCTGCGCGCAGCATCCCGACCGCCTGGTAAACGGCGGTGCTGGCGCTGGCGCAGGCGTTCTCCACGTTGATGATCGGCAGCCCGGCGAACCCCATCGCCCGCAGCGCGACCTGCCCGGCCACCGCGTGCTGCCCTTCCATGATCGCCTGCGTGGTGTTGGAGTACAGCGCCAGATCGATATCGGCCGTGGTCGCGCCGGCGTCCGCCATCGCGGCATTCACGGCCTCCGCCACGAGCGACTTGACCGAACGGTCCAGCATCTTGCCGAACGCAGTCATGCCGGCGCCGACGATGAAGATGTCTTCTGCCATGGCGGGATCCCGATGGTTAGCGGCCCTGGAAAACGGGGGGCCGGCGCTCGTTGAACGCGGCGAGGCCCTCGTTGCGATCGAAGGTGCGGGCGTAGTCGTCGTTGACGGCCAGTTCCCGGCGCAGCGCCTCCTCCTGGATTGCCTCGATGGCGGCGTTGGCCAGCTCCTTCATGCGCCGCAGCCCGATCGGGCTCTTGGACGCGACTTTTTCGGCCAGGCGCTGGACCGCCGCGCCCAGCTCCGCGTCGGGCACGACGCTGTTCACCAGCCCGGCCGCCATCAACTCGGCGGCGGGCAGCAGGTCGCCGGTGAAGAACAGGTGCTTGGCGCGCGCGAGCCCGACCCGGCGCGGCAGCCGGGCGGAGGCGCCGGCACCGGGCAGCAGGCCGTAGTTGGCGTGGCCGTCGCCCAGCCGGGCGCTCTCGGCAGCGATCACCAGGTCGCAGCACAGCACCAGTTCCAGCCCGCCCGCGGTCGCGACCCCGTTCACCGCGGCAATTACCGGCTTGGGAAACGCCTCTACCCGGGACATCAGCGCCGAAGCCTGCCGTAGGAACGCCATCGTGGCAGCGTTGCGCTTCTCGGCCGGCATGTCGTGGATGAATTTCAAGTCCGCGCCCGCGCAGAACGCCCGGCCCACGCCGGTGAGGATGAGGCAGCGCACCGCCGGGTCGGCTTCGGTTTCGTCGAGGATGCTCGCCAGCCGATCCATCATCGGCAGGCTGAGCGCATTCAGCTCCCGCGGGCGGTTCAGCGTGACCCACGCCGCCGGGCCGCGCATCTCCAGCAGCACGTCCATGCGTCAGGCCGCCACGCGGGATCGCAGCGCCGCCATGCGTCCGAGCCGGTCGGCCGCCGCGCGGAACTCGCATTCCAGCCGGGCCACCAGCTCCGCCGCCGGGAGCGTGTCGCGGGTCGAGCCTACGCCCTGCCCGGCACTGAGGATGTCGCGCCAGCGCTTTTGCTCGCCCAGCACGCTCGTCACGTCCATGGTGCCGACCGCGTTGCCGTCCCGCATGTCGGTCTTGGGCATGGTTTGGCGCAGCCAGTTCGCGCCGACCCCGTCCACCTCGGCCGAATACTCGACATCGTCGATGTCCGACTCGATGACCATCTGCTTCATGCCGTCGGACGCCATGCTTTCGGCCGTGTTGACGAACCGCGTGCCGACATAGGCGAGGTCCGCCCCGGCCGCGATGGCGCCGGCGATTGCGGCGCCGTCCACCATGCAGCCGGATAGGATCAGCGTCTTGTCACCTACCAGCGGCTTCAGCTCGCCGATGAAGGCGAACGGGTTGTACTGGCCGGCATGCCCGCCCGCGCCGTTGCACACGGCGATGATGCCGTCGACGTTCGCCTCCAGTGCGCGCTTGGCATGGCGCATGTTGACCGCGTCGTGAAACACCAGCCCGCCATAGCCGTGTATCGCGTCCACCACCTCCCGCGTGATGCCGATGGCGGTGATCAGGATCGGCACCTGGTGCTCGATCGTCAGCGCCATGTCGGCGTCCTGGCGACGGTTCGTGCGGTGGATGGCGAACTGTGCGGCCCATGGCGCGTCGGTGCCACCCAGCCGCGTGCGTATCTCTTTCAGCCATTCGCCATAGCCCTCGGACGTGCGTTGGTTGAAGCTGGGGAAGCTGCCGACCATGCCGGCCCGGCAGGTTTCTACCACCAGGTCAGGACCGGAGATCAGGAACAACGGCGACGCGATCGCCGGGATGCGGAGCCGGCCTTGCAGCGAAGCAGGGATCATGTGCTCACCCCTTATGGTGACTATCAATTTACCAGACTGACTACCAAGTCAACCTCAGACGACGGTGGACCGCCCTTCCCAGTAGCGCGCCCGCACCACCCGGCGCAGCGTTTTGCCCACGGCGCTGCGCGGCAGCTCATGCACCACCTCGACGAACTTTGGCGCCTTCACGCTGCCGAGCTCGGCCTTGCACCGCACGATCAGCTCGTCCGCATCCAATTGGCAGCCCGGCTTCAGCTCCACCGCAGCCAGGACCGCCTCGCCCCATTTCTCGTGCGGGATGCCGACCACCACGCAGTCCCGCACGGCCGGGTGGGCCAGCACGGCCTGCTCCACCTCGCCGGGGTAGACGTTGAAGCCGCCGCTGATGATCATGTCGTTCTTGCGGTCGACGATGTACACGTACCCGTCCTCGTCCTTCGTGCCGATGTCGCCCATGCGGTGCCAGCCGTTGATGCGCGATGCGGCGGTTTTCTCCGGGTCGTTGTAGTAGCGGGCCATCAGGAACTCGCCGCGCACGGCGATCTCGCCACGCTGGTTGGGCGGCAGGACGGTGCCCTCGTCGTCGATGATCTCCACCCGGGCGAACGGGCCTTCCCGGCCGCACGAGGCAATGCGCCGGGCGTGGGCTGGGGTGACAAGCACGTCCGCCAGCTCGCCGGGCCGCAGAATGGTGTTCATCACCAGCGTTTCGGTCGACCCGTACAGGTGGCACAGGATCGGGCCGAACCGGTCGATGGCCTCCCGCAGCTTCTCCACCGACATGGGCGCCGCGCCGAACAGGAAATAGCGCAGCGACGAGCAGTCGAACTCGCGCAGGCGCGGGTGCGCCAGCAGCATGTAGATGATGGTCGGCGGCAGGAACAGGATCGTTACACGGTGCCGCTGCACGAGTTCCAGCATCACCTCCGGGTCGGCGGACGGGCTGAGCACGTGGGTGGCGCCCGCGCCGACCATGGCCCAGTGCACCACTCCGGCCGCATGGGTCAGCGGGGCGGTGACCAGGTGCACCGGCGGCGTCGTGAAGTCGAACGCGGCCCAGTAGCCGGCCATGTTGGCCTCGTAGCTCCGGTTGGTGTGCACGGCGCCCTTGGACACGCCGGTGGTGCCGCTGGAGGAGATGATGGCGATGGCATCGTCCATCCCGCGCTCCGGCAACGGGGCGCCCGGCGCGAAGCCGGCGGCCCAGTCCAGCATGGCGGGACCGGAGCCGGTTGCGGCATCGATCGGCGTGAGGCCTTCCAGCGCCGGAATGTCGGCGCGGACCGCCATGGCGTACTCCTCCAGGCTGCTGTGGTAGAACAGCCAGCGCACCTCCAGCGCCGCGATCTGCCGCACCGTGTCCGCGACCGGGTTGCGGTGGTTGCAGGGCACCCACACGCAGCCCGCCTTGAGGATGGCATACTGGCATACCATGCCAAGCGGGTGATTGGGCGTCAGCAGGGCCACCTTGGCATCCGCTCCCAGCCCTTGCCGCGCCATAGCGTTGGCGACCGCCATGACCCGATCCGCCATCTCCCGGTGACTCAGGTTCCCTTCCCGGCTGATCACTATCGGCCGGTCCGGGAAGCGCCGGGCGGCCCGTTCGAATTGTTCGATTGCGAGCATGGAGCATCCCCTTTGGGCTGCGACGGGTGCCCGGGCGGGGCCGTCGCCCGTGGCGTTGACCCAGAGCACTATGAACTGACTTACAAGTCAATAGGGCGTACGCTATGGTCTGCCCCATGGCGAACCTTGTTGTGGAAGCGGATGCATGAGCGAAACTGGCACGGCGCGCGCGGTCGACGCCATCATTGCGGGGCGGCGCTCGGTCCGTTCCTTCCTGCCCGACCCAGTGCCCCGCGACGTGGTCGCCGGCATCCTCGACGTGGCCGCCCGGGCGCCGTCGGGCGTCAACACCCAGCCCTGGAAGGTCCACGTGCTGACCGGCCCGGCGCTGAAAGCGTTGTCGGAGGCCATCATCGCCGTCTTCGACGACCCGGTCGCGTCGGAGCAGCACGTCGCGGACTTCAACTCCTACCCGGACGAATGGGTGTCGCCTTACATCGACCGGCGGCGCCAGGTGGGATGGGACCTGTATGGGCTCCTGGGCATCAAGAAAGGCGACGCGGCGCGCATGCACGCGCAGGTGCGGCGCAACTACCTGTTCTTCGGCGCGCCGGTTGGGCTGATCTTCGTCATCGACCGGGTGATGGCCAGGGGCAGCATTCTCGACTACGGCATGTTCATGCAGAATGTGATGCTGGCGGCCAAGGCGCGAGGCCTCGACACCTGCCCCCAGGCGGCATTCAGCACCTACCACCGGGTCATCACTGCCCAGTTGGGCATTCCGCCTGGCCAGATGGTGCTGTGCGGCATGTCGCTGGGCCACGCCGACCCGGACGCGATCGAGAACACCCTCCAAACGAGGCGCGAGCCGGCATCGGCATTCGCCGTGTTCCACGACGCGGCACACGTTCAGTCAGGGATGTGACCGGTCGGTCAGGCCATGCTACGGCTGGGGCACGAGCACGGTAGGAGCGCGTCGTTGGCCCGTTGGAAGAACAGCCTGCAAACCAGTGATGAAATCCAGCGGCTGAAACGGGAAGCGGTGCTGCGGGAAGCCGGTCGGGCGTTCAGCAAGCACGGCTACCACAACACGTCGCTGGACGACGTGGCCAAGGCGCTCGGCATCTCCAAAGGCACGCTGTACAACTACGTCCGCGACAAGCAGGAGATCCTGTTCGCCTTCCACCAGATCGCCTACGACCTGTCGGATCGCGCGTTCGACTATGGCCGTGCCCGGGGCGGCAGCGGCGCGGACCTGTTGCGCAACATCCTGGCCCACTACATCGAGCTGCTGACGAACGAGTTGGGGGCGTGCGGAGCACTGATCGAGGTGGACGCGCTGCGGCCGGAGGACCGTGCGAAGGCGGCCGAGCGGCGGGACGCGTTCGAGAAGGCGCTCACCGCGATCGTCGAGGACGGCATCCGCGACGGCTCAATCCGCGCGGTCGATCCCAAGCTGGCGGTGTTCACCTTCATGGGGGCGATTAATTGGCTGCCGCGCTGGTATGTCCCGGGCGGCCGCCTGCCCGGCAGCGCGGTGTCCGAGCAGATGGCCGACCTGCTCCTGTCCGGCTTGACGGCGCAATCCCCGCGCCCGCCCAAGGTCGCCCGTGCCGCCTCCGCTCACGCCGCTACTGCTTGAGGAAGGCGGCGACGGCGCGCCGGAACCCTTCCGTTTGCGTGCAGGCAATCAGGCCCTGCCCTTCGCCCTCCAGCTGCTCGGCGAGCGGGGTCGTGGGCGCCTGGCGAACCAGCCGCTTGGTGTTCGACACGGCGAGCTGGGGCAAGCGGCAGATGCGCGCGGCGATCCGGTCCAGCTCCTCGTCCAGCCCTGCGGCGGGCACGACCACGTTCACCAAGCCGAAGCGCTGCGCTTCTGCCGCCGTGATGCGGTCCTTCAGTAGGTAAAGCTCCAGCGCGCCGCGCACCCCGGCAGCCCGGACCGTCCCCACCGTGCCGCCACAGTCGGGGGACACGCCCAGGGACAAGTAGGACGGCACGAAGACGGCATCCTCCGTCGCCACGCACAAGTCGCCCATGGACGCGAGCGATAGCCCGGCGCCGGCGGCAACCCCGTGCACGGCCGTGACCACCACCTGCCTCATGCGGGCCAGCGTCGCAAGGAAGGCGTGCATGTCGTCCAGCATGGCAACGATGAAGCGCGGGATGTCGTCGCCCTGCATCGCGATTGCCCCGATGTCGCCGCCGCCGCAGAAGCCGCGGCCCGCGCCGCGGATCACCATCACGCGCAGATCGTCGCGATCTTCCACGAGCAGTGCGTGGGCGTGCAGCTCGCGCGCCACATCGGGGGTGATGGCGTTGTAGCTTCCGGGCCGGTTGATGGTCAGCGTCGCGACCTGGCCGGAGATCTCGATGTCAACCGTAGGCTGCGTGTAGGACATGCTCACTCCTTTGAGTTCGAACCGGCGCGCGGATCGGTCGCGACGTGTTGCGGCCCGCCGCCATCGAGATCACCGCAAGCCGCAGCGTCTTCTCCAAGCACCTGCCGCGTGTGCTCTCCCAGCGCCGGCGCTCCCTTGCGCAGGCTGGTGCTGTATCGGCTGAACTTGACGGGCTGGCGGACGAACCAAGTCCCACCTTCCTCGGGCTGGCGCGAGAACAACCCGCGCTCCAGGAAGTGCGGGTCCGCCACCGTGCCGGCGATGTCGTGCACGGGCGACCAAGGAATGCCGGCCGCATCGAGCCGGGCGGCCCAGGCCGCGAGGGTGTCGGCGGCCAGAACAGCAGCGATCCGCCCTCGCAACTCCGCCGAACGGGCGATCCGGTGCCGTGCCTGCAGCCCGACCGCATCCGGCAGGTCCAGCAAGCGGCACAGCGCCTGCCAGAAATGGTCCTCGTGTGCGATGCTGAGGGACAGCATGCCGCCACCCTGGCAGGCGAACAGGCCGTAGGCGGGCTCGGCGCGCAAATCGAGGGGCGCGGAGCCGTTCAGGGCCGGGCCGAGGAACGGGGTCATCCAGGACGCCAGGCTGTCGGCCATGGAGACGTCGATGCTGGTCCCGTTCCCGGTGCGCTCACGCGCGAACAGGGCGGAAGCGATCGCGAAGGCAGCGAACATGGCGCCGGCCAAGTCGCCATAGGGGACCGCGGGGACGCTGCCAGCCCTGCGGTCGAACAGGTGGCCGGCCACACCCTGGCACGACAAGTCATGCGCCGTGCGGTCCCGGTAGGGGCCGGACTGCCCGAAGCCGGAAATGGACGCATAGACGAGCTTGGGGTTCAGGAACGCCAGCGCCGCGTAGCCGAGACCGAGCCGGTCCATCACGCCGGGGCGGAAACCCTCCATCACCACGTCGGCGGTACGCGCCAGCGCCTCGAACTGCCCCTTGCCGTTACCGGACTTGAGGTCGATGCAGACGCTGCGCTTGTTGCGCGCCATGGCTTGAAACACCGGGGGAAAAGCGCGGGCAGGGTCGCCGCCGCTGGGCCGTTCAACCAGGATCACGTCCGCGCCGAGGTCGGCGAGCAACATGCCCGCGAATGGGCCGGGCAACTGCTCAGCCAGAGACAGGACACGCACGCCGTCGAACACCCCGGTGGTAGGCGAGGAAGATGTGACTGCCGTGCCGTGGTCGTTGTCCGCCATACCGCAATCAGACAGGGGGTGATCGTGAGGTCAAATGAATTACACGTTTGTTCTCGTAGTATGACTTAACAGTCAAAATGCGTGTGACTCAGATTGTCAAACGACGGGGGCGAGGCCGGCGGTCAGCACCGATGTGTGAGGATCCCGCGCGAATCCTTGCCATAGTTCGAGTGGCTTTTGGCAGGAACCGGCGGCTGCTGCAGGGCACGTATGGCATTGGCCAGGGCGTCCACCTCTTGCGCCGACTGGTCCCATGAAGTCACGAACCGCGCCTCTCCCTGGCCCCAGTCGTAAAAAGCAAATCCTTGGGCCCGCAATGACGCGGCCTCCTCAGGACTCATTCGCATGAACACTTCGTTTGCCTGCACAGGCACGCTGAGTCGGCCGTGGGCAGCGCCGGCGATGCGGCTCGCTGCTGCATTCGCATTGCGCGCATTGACGAGCCAGCGGTCGTCCTCAACCAATGCGAGAAGTTGGGCGGCGAGGTAGCGACCTTTGGATAGAAGATGGCCCGATCGCTTGATCCGGATGCGAGCCACATCGGCCAAGTCCCTGCGGAAGTATATGATGGCCTCGGCCGACAGGCCGCCATTCTTGACGAAACCGAAACTCAGCACTTCGATGCCTGCTCGCCAGGTCACCTCACCCGGATGGCAGCCCAGCGTCGCCACGGCATTGGCGAACCGAGCCCCGTCCATGTGGAACCCGAGGCCGAGTTCGCGTGCAACCCCGCCGAGCGCCCCGACCTCTTCGGGGGTGTAGACGAGGCCATATTCGGTCGCGTTGGTGATCGTGAGGGCGCGCGGCTGGACGCGATGCACATCGGTGCGGTCAGCACGGTGAACGGCCCTAATCGCCGCAGGATCCAGCTTGGCCCCGATACCCTGAACCGGCATCAGCTTCGCGCCGTGGGTGAAGAACTCCGGGGCGCCGCACTCGTCGGTATTGACGTGGGCCTCGACGTGGCAGAACACGCCCGCATGGGGCGGGACCATGGTTGCGAGGGCGACAGCGTTGGCGGCGGTGCCCGTCGTGATCCAGAGTGCCGCCACCTCGGTGCCGAACAGGTCGGAGAAGACCCCGCTCAACCTCTTGCTCAAAGCGTCCGCATCGTAGCCGTCATCGATCTTGTTTGCGGCAGCCATCGCATCCAGCACGGCGGGATCCACCGTAGCCGCGTTGTCAGAGACAAAACGCATCCTTCCTCCTGAACACCGGTAGCCGATTGGATTCCGGCTGATGAATCGTGACCGGGAGAGACCGTAGCGGTGGGACCTTGGTCAGTCTTGGACGAATGTGCAGGTTTTCGAGAAGGCGCCGGGCGTGATGCCGTAGTGCCTCTTGAAGCAGCGTGTGAGATGGCTTTGGTCGGCGAAGCCGCACCTTGACGATACCTCGACCGCCGGCATCCCACCCGAAAGCCAGCGCTTCGCATGACGCAAGCGGAGGCCCATCAGCCATTCATGCGGCCCGACGCCGTAGCTTTGCCGGAATGTGCGATAGAGAAGGAATCGGTCGGCCCCCGTCGCCTCGGACACACGGGCCAGGATCAGCGGCTCGGAAAACCCGGCCTGCATGAAGTCCTTCGCACATCGGAGGATGTGTGGCAGCGCTCGATGCGGGTGCTCCCCCTCCTCGGCGTGAGTGACGATCTGCGACGCCAATTGAGCCAGGGCCGAGTCCAACGACTCTACGCCGCCCGCGCGGGCAGCCGAGAAAACGCGGCGTAGCAGCCGGGCGACCGCAGGATTGTGGAGAACCGGCGTAAGCGGCCACTGGTGCCGCCGGCACACTTCGGGCGCGAGCTGGTCCCATAAGAAAGGCGGAATCAGCACCTGCCGGTAGGAATACCCGGCGGCATCGACGGCATGGCCGTCATGGGGATCATCCGGACCGATGACGACCAAGTCGCCCGCTTGAGCGACATACGGCAGTTCGCCGCGCCGAAACGCGTATTGCCCCTGTTCAACCAAGGCAATGTGCGTCTCGGGATGTGCATGCATCGGAAATCGATGCATGCGGTAAGTCGCGGTGGTCAGCTCGACGCCGCGCCAAGCACCCGCGAGCACCCGTGTCGCCATGCCCTCGACTGGGCACCCGGGTGAAGCTTGACCTCGACCAGCGAGGCTGCCGACATCTTGCAGCCGCGTTCCCGCAGTTGGCCGCTCAGCCCGTCGTCCGATGGTCACCAAGGCAGGCTTCCGACTCGACTTTGCCCATTCCCGCTGGGCAGGCGGAACCTGTCAACGCCTCCGATACGGCCGGGTTTGGAATTTAGGCTTGGATAGTTGGGTCGGTTGTGCGGCATTGAATGGAGCGAGGTGGCCGGCTGTTTGGTATGATACCAATTGCTTTAAGTTCTGATTTTGGTTGTAATGTCTGGTGTGGGCTGAAGTGTGGCTGCCTTCCGGTCTGTTCGGCGCAGAAGGGGGCAATGGGAGCACGCGGGTTGGTGATCCGGGACGACATGGGCGCGCCGCGCGGGCCGGGCTGCCAAGCCCAGATGCCGGGGGACGCTTGACCCCGCTATTCGAGGATGCGGGCCTTCCTGTGCCGCAGGT
>JAABUJ010005631.1_pt1 | contig 12454 bp, 7 predicted proteins | sample 5559131 | NCBI WGS metagenome assembly JAABUJ01 (sample SAMN10711875, study PRJNA513366) | rock metagenome | isolation source: Antarctica rocks | place: Antarctica: Victoria Land, Mt New Zealand nord | collected 2016-01-07
CCTAGCGATGACATCTGGAGCTAGCTCTTTTGCGATCCCGATCATCTCCTCCATCGTAAGCTCCGTCGTACCGGCAGACTGTCCAAAATCCTTAATTAGGTGTGGATGACAGCACGCTTGACGAAGTCTGAGAAGCAATACAAGGATGTTAGAGTAATTCCTACCTACCGTACCAGCTTTGAGATACTTATTGAACTGTAATTGCGTCTGAGTTTCCACCGCCCGGTAAAAGTCGCGTTCGTCATCACTGAAGTTTGCGTGCTGGGCTTGAGTAATTCTCTCTGGCAGATTAAGGATAGGTTTTCCGTCGATGGTCGACTTCTTCGTTCGACGCAGGAGGATGGCCTTTAGCAGCGCTTGTAGCATTCGCATTGCCTTTTCAGAGTCTCCTTTTTTTAGCGGAATTGAGAAGTCGCGACTGAATCTTTCGGCGACATCATACGGCTTAATGCGTAAGAAGCGGATCAGGGAATATAACTCGCCTACGCTGTTCATCATAGGTGTCCCCGTCATACAGAATCGTGTCAATGCTTGTAGATGCGAGGCCGCGATTGCAGCGTGCGTATTCTTGTTCTTGATGCACTGGGCCTCGTCGATGATGACCCTGTACCATTTGCAGTTGTCGTCCAGAAGTGGCAGTCGATCAGCCTTGCCGGTTGGCCTCCAGTTTGGGTTTACCCGCTTAGCCATGTCGATGCCTTGCTTGCGTTTAAGCTCAGTCGCCAAGGTACCGAAGGTAGTCAGAACGACATCGAAAGTCTTGAGTTGCTCCCAGGTAGCGCTTCGTTTCGCTCCATGCATGATGAAGGTGGTAAGGCGATGCTCTCGCCCAGTCTTCAATTTTGAACGGATCTCCTTCTCCCACTGCCTCATCAACGCAACTGGTGCAACGATCAGGGTGGTCTTGCGATTTGGATCCTGGGATCTTCGAGAAACCATCAGTGCCAGTGCTTGGATCGTCTTTCCCAAGCCCATATCGTCAGCAAGTATTCCCCCTTTATTGGAACCCTCCTCCATCTTTTTCATCCAAGCTAGCCCTAATTTCTGATGTTCATACAGTGCATTCACCATAGCATCAGGAGTGCCTTCCCTATATTTGGGGTCCAGCTCCTCATCTGGTCGAATGTTCTCTAGCAAAGACTTGAGTTCCTGCGTTGTCCGGGTGGGATCGTGGGTGAGCTGCTCTACACGATCTCTGTACTGTCTGACCAAGTCTTGGTGCCGTGGATCATTCACGTCGATGCGATCGGATAGCGCATTATATGCCGAATAAGCCCCAGAGAATCCAGTGTAGTCCTCTTCGCTACTAAAGGTAATTGGATTATATGGCGAGCCAGCTAGGCCGTATCCAGGAGAGGCATAAGACTGATTTTGACCATATGTGCTATCTTCGGGATTCAGCATGTGGTGCGCTGCACTGTAGACATTCTGAGCGACAGTCATGCCCGCCTGCAAAGCATTTCCTGCAAGGTTATTCCAGCCTAGCGGTGCCTGCGTGTTGTGAGACAAATCTTGATCAGAAAGTCCTTCAATGCCATTGATGGTCGGAATCTGCGGTTCTGTCTTGAGCCAGGGTAACTGACGCCCAGCCGAGGCGTTAGCATTGCCATGATAACTACTAGGACCAACCTCGACCAAGTCGCTACTGGGTAGGCCGGTAAGGTCAACGAAATCGTCGTCCTCTTCGTCAAGGTTTATGAAACCCGCGTTGCTGGAAAACCGGGCCGGCTGCATGTATGGCCGCTCGGACTTGATCCGACTTGGCGAAGTGAAGGCTGAACTATCCAGATCTTGCTTGAAGAACGACGGTGGAGACATCTTGAGCGATGGGGTAGTTGGCACTGAAGCTGAAGGCTGTTGAATCTTTCCATTTCCGTTGAGTTTGATCTGGGCGGGTCTACGAGGTAATTGACTTGGGCCAGCTTGAGAACTCGGCGGCTCTGAAGACTCGATACGTTCCATCGATTCTGCCAGTTCCCTAGCAAATGCTGCATCTGTTTTTACCTGCTCCTTCTTAGCACGTATGGCCGCTTCCTGTGCTTTCTGTTCTCTCCGCATTTCTTTCATGTCATGCTTCGGGTCACCGAGCAAACGGAACAGTTCTGAATCTTCGGGGATATCGAACGAATCAAAGGATGAGGGTGTCGTCGTACCGGTCGCGGCAGGGCTTTGAGTTGCACGAAGGGATTTTGCGGTGGGCTCATTGGAACTGCTGTTGCTATCTCGTCGTCGTTTCCTTGAGATATCCGGACCTGGGGAAGAAGGCTGCACTGACGTTTGGTCTGGCGTAGTGCCCAAGGAGGGCGTTGACATAGTTGTTGGTGTCACAGCTGTTGCGTTGCCCGCATTCGGACGCAGAGAGGTTCTTTCCTCTGACCAGGGCGATGTGTGCGCAGGGGGCGCACGATATGGAGGAGCCATTTTGCCGCCCAGTGCCAGCGCATTAGAGCTTGCACGTATTTGATCGTTTCCGAGATACTGTTCGAAACCACTAGGCCTTGTTGCCTCTGTACTACCGAAAAGGAGCCTTGGAGGAGGGCAGGGACTCGGGGACGATGAATCTTCGTCGAATGCTCCCATATTGTCTTCAAGAAACCTCATGTTCTCAGCATGTTCCGCCTCTCTATCATAATCCTCGTCCTGCCTCGTGCGGCCTTGCATGATGTTGCTTGCGTACGGAGACTGAAGATCCTGCCTGGCCTTTATGTATTCCGGTTCTTAAGTGAATAACTTGTTCACGTCCATGATTTTGACGGCGTAGTGACCAAGCCGCGAGTGAGGAGTCGCTGACCCATCACACCTAGCAGATGAGGTAAGATTAAAGTGAAGTGTGATGGGATCAGGCAAGGTACGGTGATGTTGAGCCTCGCGTGCTCGGCGTCGCCTTGCGGGCATTGTTTCGTACGACGCGCCATCCGCTATCTGGCGCTAGCGCGAGTGACGTAATCGGCTCGGTTATCGAATTACGACGAGAAGGAAAGTATCTTAGGCCGAGGACATGAGTGCGACTACCCCGTACCAAACACAGCAGTGCGAGTAAAACATCGACCCCCTTACCACTTCAAGCCAAAATATGAATAGATTAACCAGCTTGCCGCTTCTGATTGGAGAAGTCCTTTCAACGATTGAAAGACATTCATCAATTTAAAAGCCCGTCGGAAACATGAGGAATCAAAGCAGTCGTAGCAAGCTTCGGAGCAAGACTTGAGGCAGGCTTCGGTCTTGCACGAAACCATACGGCTGAGATTGGCGCCCTCATATACCAGTTTCGGCGCCAAAGAGCAGCTTTCATAGGGTGAGGTTTCGAGGAAGAGTGGTAGCGATGGGTAGATACGATGGGCGCTACTTACACTTCGCAGGGCCTGTGACTTGAGTGCTCTGGCAAGGCAAGGTTTGATAGCTAAAGCGAATCGATGCCTCAGTTTTAGTACCAGGTATTGCACCCCATTTGCGCAAGGCACAGAACCAAGCCAAGAATGAAGAAGTTGGTTGCCTGATTAACATTTCTTGACGATGGGATACGATTGAAAGCCTATGCTAGAAGAGAGCAATGCCAGCATCTGACTCCACACCTGCCGCGCACAGCCAGCCCATGGGCCACTGAAGGAAACAAGAGGATTCGTAAATACTGTCGCTAAAGCTAATTGCCAGACACGTTCCGAGCATGTAAACTTAATGGAAGCTCGCTGTTACCTGCTCGATGATCCCACCTTATACGCCCCAAGTATGAAAGTACAAGCATCTGCCCACCATATAGCCTTAACCTACCATATTGATTCACGCACTATGCCCTTCACTGTACCCCGAGAAACCGGTACGCCGAGCTGTTGCAAAGAACACTCATATGAGAACTCGGGAATAAAAAAGAAGTAAGGGTGTAGACCTCTAACTACTGCTATGGGAGCGTAAGAGTACCTACAGAGCGTAAGTAAGAGCTGAAAAAACAATGGACTGTTGACCTACCCGTTCCAGGGGATCATGTTGGTCCGCACTGATTAATGGAGGGGTTTCCACCATCCCGTCCATGGCGCCAGCTGTGGTGATCGAACGTGCCTCGAGATGCGGCCTCTTATCCTTCAAGCTTGTTAATTTTGGACGCTCTGCCACGGCAGTCGATGGCTGGCCAGTCGCCGGAGGTTCGTCGCTCGCTGATAGTCTGGCCTCTGTTCCGCGCTGCAATAACTTGCCCCCAAGCGTGGCGCACTTGAGGATGGTCTGCATCATCACGTTTTGCTTCAAGGGTTTTGTCAAGTACTCATCCATGTCCGCTGCAATGCACTTTTCTCGGTCACCCATCATGGCATGGGCTGTAAGTGCGATGATTGGTGTACGGACCCGACCCTGCGACCTCTCGTACTCTCGAATCTTGGCGGTGGCCTCGAAGCCGCCCATGATAGGCATTTGCACGTCCATGAGGATGGCTTCATATGGTTTCTTCATGACAGCTTCGAGGGCTTCCAGTCCGTTGTTAGCCACCGTAACCCCATGATTATACTTCTGCAGAATCTTGACAGCGAGACGCTGATTGACATCGTTGTCTTCCGCCAAGAGTATATCGAAAGATCTCGAGTGGTCGGTGGACGTCGTAGCTTGACGCCCTTCTAGAGCCGGGATCATGCCATTGCCTAGATCGACGGGGAGACAAGGCGTGGTCATGTAAGATGCTATTCCAAGGTCCAGAGCAGACTTCATGCTGACAGATACAACAGGCGCCAGAAGTACGATTGGAACGTATCGGAGTTCGTCGATATTACGAAGTCGAGCTGCAGACATCATATCGTCGACTAGAATCACATCATAAGCAAGCCCGTCCGGCGGCTGCACTATAGTTTTCGACGCAGATCTTAGAGCCTTGAGAAGACCAAGGAGCCGTTCAGGGCTGGCCACCACAGGCTGAAGCTTGAGCTGGCTGAGCATATTGGCGATCTCGTTTGCGAATCCTGTAAGACCTTTGTCAATGAATAGGACCCGTTGGCCCTTGTATTGCTCCAGTTGTTTCGCGATTCTGGCGGAATCTTGACCTGCCTTCTTGATAACACACGTGAAAAAGAAGGTACTTCCTTGCTCGAAGACCGATTCAACCCATAATTCCCCTCCCATGAGGGTTGTAAGCTTCCTGGAGATTGACAGTCCGAGACCGGTGCCACCGAATTTCCGAGTCGTAGAGCCGTCGGCCTGCTGGAAAGTATCGAAGATGAGACCAAGCTTGTCTGCCTTGATGCCAATGCCTGTGTCCGATACTGCAAATTCGAAAGCATATTCATCCTCGTCGACCTTCATGCTGGGGGCACCACGTATGCTTAGCTTCACCTCACCATTCTCGGTAAATTTGAGCGCATTCCCAATCAGATTAAGTATGATTTGGCGGAGACGATATGGATCACCGTTCATGTAGTCGGGTACTGAGTGATCAACTTGATATGCCAAGTTGAGGCCCTTGTCATTGGCTTTCACTGCCAAAGTCTTCAGAGCACTGAACACGGTTCCGCGCATCGAGAAATCAGTCTTCTCTAAGACCATGCGATTTGCTTCAATTTTTGAGATGTCCAGAATATCATCGATGATGGTCAACAGGCTGTTGGCGAGGTTGTGAACGATGTTCAACATCTCTCGCTGATATTGTGTCATTTCCGTGTCTAAAGTCAACTGCGACATGCCGATAATGCCATTCATAGGAGTCCGAATCTCGTGGCTCATATTAGCGAGGAACTCTGACTTGGTGGCGCTTGCCTGCTCAGCTGCTTCTTTAGCAATCGTGTTTTTCTGGATAGTATCCCTAAGGTTCAGGATCATCTTGTTGATCTTCCGCTTTAGGTCGTCCATCTCCCCCGAGGCGTTGACGATGATCAGCCGCGAGAAGTCACCGTCTATGGCGGCGTCGGTGATGTCAGAGAATGCGCGCACTTGCGAGGTCAAGTTCTCTGCCATGGTATTGACATCCGCGGTGATCTCTTTCCAGCGACCGCTGACGTTGTCAACATTAGCTTGACCGCCCATCTTCCCATCGACACCCACGTCACGTGCTACCCTCTTGAGCTCTCTCGCGAAGCTGTCCAATTGATCGACCATGTTGTTGACGGTCACCTTCAGCGTAAGCACCTCGCCTTGTGCCTCAACATTGATCTTTTGAGTGAGGTCGCCTCGAGCGATAGCTTGAGTAACGTCGGAGATCCCACGAACCTGTTTGGTTAGATTGGTGGCCATCTTATTGACGTTCTTTGTCAGGTCAGCCCATTTGCCTTTAACATTATCCACATTCGCCTGACCGCCCAGCTTGCCATCTGTGCCGACTTCGCCGGCTAATCTGATAACCTCAGAGGCGAAAGTGTTGAGCTGATCCACCATGGAGTTGATTGTGGTTTTCAGAGCCAAAATTTCGCCCTTGACAGGAGCTTCGACCTTTTTGCTAAGGTCACCCTTGGCTACTGCAGTAGTCACCTCTGCGATTGCTCGCACTTGCGTAGTCAGATTGGAGGCCATCCGATTGACGCTCTCTCGCAACTCCTTCCAAGTTCCTTCGACGTCATCTAGCACAGCTTGTCCGCCAAGTTTGCCCTCAGAGCCAACTTCATCGGCGATCTTTGTTACCTCGCGCGCAAAACGGTTGAGCTGATCTACCATGGAATTGATCGTTGTTTTGAGTTCCAAGATCTCCCCTTTGCATTCTGCTTTGACCTTGCAATTCAAGTTCCCGTTGGCGACAGCCGTAGTCACCTGTGCAATGTCTCTGACTTGGTTAGTGAGATTCTCGGCCATGGCATTGACGCTCTCGGTGAGATTCCGCCATTCCCCTTTGACACCCTCGATATGAGCTTGCCCTCCAAGGACACCTTCAGTTCCCACATCTTTTGCTACGCGGGTCACCTCGCTCGCAAAGGTTTGCAATTGATCGACCATGACGTTGATTGTTGACTGCAGCTCCAAGATTTCTCCTCTGCCTTCGAACCTTCTGATCTTCTTATGCAGATTTCCTTCGGCTACAGCAGTCGTAACGTCGGCAATCTCTCGCACCTGGTCAGTAAGATTCGTTGCCATCCGGTTGACTATGAGATATCAGTACAGTGTAGGCATCTGATAATGCCCCAAAGGACCGCTTACCGTTGGTGGTCAGTGTCTTCCATATACCGGAAACGTCGGCAATGTAGGCTTGGCCACCGAGTTTACCCTCTGTACCGACCTCCTCGGCAACCCGGGATACTTCGCTTGCAAAGACCGATAGTTGGTCCATCATATTGTTGATGGTTACCTTGAAGGTGGTGATCTCTGGATCCATTTCCAATGGATTGATAGTCAATTTCTTTGCAAGATCGCCGTTCGCTACATTGGTGATGACACGCCCAATTTCTCTCAGAGCATCTTGAAATGCCTCGTTGGCTTGCTGGTGTTTGTGCAGTTCCCTCCTCAACTTATCAACGTCCTCGGCCTCAACCTTGACCAAAGTCTTCTGTGTACGTTCTTGTTGATGACGTACTTGCTCTCCAAGACTCGATATGGTATCCCTCAAACTCTTGATCTCCTGCGATTGCTTCTGTACATGCTCACGAAGCTGTGCGAACTCTTCTTCAGTCAAGATCCTAGGCTCTGTCTGGAAAGCAAGTATGCTTGTCACACGAGCAAGGCGCGCAGAGCCCGAGTCCTGGCGCTTGGGAGTTCGGTAATGGCCGTTTGTGCCGGAGGTAGCGAATGGTGACGCTGGATCCCCCAACCCGCTTGGTGTGTCAGGTAGGGTCTCGTGATTCATGGTAATAGCTTTCGCTTCGAGGTATTGTATTCTACTGGCCAAAGAAGTGAGCTCAGCTTCCAGGGCTTGCTTTGCTTCATTGTCCGTGCCGGGCAAGATGACTTTGCCACAGTGGGGCCTGCTGGAACTTCGAACGGGGAGAGGGAATTCGGGGGTATCGTAGGCAGGAACATAGCCTCTGGCAAGATCGTGTAAAACAGCCGTAATCGCAGGGAAGTGTAGATTGTCGGCCATGGTGGCTAGATCTCAGTGAGCGGTAGATACGGTGATGTAGCAATGTGAGACGGCAAGATGCGTTTCTTTTGAGCTGTTCCCTACTACAGGGCCAAAGTGGATGTTATCGGAAGTAGATGCTATCCAATGGCTCCCTGTTCAGGATAATTGAAATATGGGAGATGTTCAGGGAACAACATGACCGGGGTGACAGAAGGCGACCAGGCGGTTGATCCGGTTTGCTGGCGTTTGGCTGGCGTTTGGCAACCACGTCGGTGAGGAAAGTGAACCTATGCGACGGGTACCATACGTATCGACTTGCGACGAGGCGCACCGGATGATGGCAAGCAGTCGTTATACTTCAATGATGGTGGTCCACAATCAGAACAAAGTTGATCATGGGAGGGGGTCCTCGAAGGTCCCTGATTGACGTCTCGCTTAATTCCCAGCTGCGATTTCTGCTAGCGGAGCCAGAAGTCCAATTACTTTGAAGAGCTAAGGCATGGCTGCATTGACACTATCGTTCTGGAAGTGACAGAAAGCTGGCTCTATGCTAATCAGAGAATCCAAAATGACCATTTGCATGAGCCCATGGCCGCATTCTTTCCCTTTGTTGCGATCGACTGGTGGACAATGAATCGCAGTTCCTCAGTCTCGAATACCCGTTCTCAGTACTACGACTGTTCAAGATGGTCTTCGCTTGACGAAAGGCCGTTCACTAATGTATAAACTTCGTACCGAAACCGAACAAAATCAGAAAGCCAAACCCCTGAAAGTTCGATTCCAAGAGGACGGAACGGGATGATGTCACCTGGGATCCCGGTGGAGATTGCCTTTACTTTGACGTTGGACTTGGATGGCACCAAAGTTTGCGAAACAAGACCCTGGAAGCCGTTTGTGCCTGGACTCAATCCTGGAAGAGTCGGCCCGAACTCCCGCAAGGTAAGATAGGGGCTCGCCGTACCCTTCTTGGATCAACTTCTACTTCTACAACGCTTATGTTCGCATTGGTACGATTAAAGTTTCTCGCCGTCAACAGAGATGTTCGTCTCGACGTTCGGACCCTCTTTACTCTATAGGCCCACGGGTCTTCACCACATGACCTAGCTCAACTCAGTCAGAATAAGTCAGACACTTCCTTCCAGCTGAGTATTGGAAGGCCCCGTAGCCAGTCACTAACTTCGCATAGCGCGAAGCAGAACCATAGTTCTTAACAAATCTTTAGAGCGTCTGAAGCAGATGTCGAACCCATGGCATCAATCACCTATGCAGCGTCCATACCAATGACCCTACCAATATGAGCTCGCGTTCCTTCCGCCACAACACAGCTAAGGGAATCCACTCATGACGCGTCTAGCAGCTGATTGCTAGCTTTCGAAATGTGCATACTCGTTATGTCAGGGTCACAGATAGCGCGACCGGCAGGGCCATAAGGCATCGGACGTCCGTTGGGGACTGCTTCAGCCTGCCTTTGCAACGGCCGACGCCGACCGCGACATAGCGGAGCATTTGAATGGGACGGCGCTTCCTGATGGCACGTACGTGCGCCTGATGAAGGCCTTTCATGCCACGATAGGTGGGAGCAGACCGCATTATATGACGACCTTGTAGTCAGCAACTTGGAAGGTGCGACGGTCTTGATCGCATGGGCTAGATGCTCCGCTTGTCCTGAGAGCCATAGCGACTCACGCAGCATATTAACGCCGAGACCGTGCGTCCATGTTGATTTAATGGTCCTTGGTCTGGCTGACCATGACAACGCAGAATCTTCTTGTAGGCCACTCCCCAGCTGGGCAAGGCCTCTATCATAGGTTTGGCTGGGAGTACATTGTAGAATATGTCTCTAACCTAGAAGATTCTGGAGGAATAGACGTGAAAGTCAGTGCTGGGATGATGATCCATCGAGTACATTTCTCATTTCCGGTAAAAGGTCGAAGCGTGGAATATGTGAGGTTTCACGAAGCCCTCCTCTCGCCTGAGAATAATACTGTCCTTATTAGTTGCTAAGACTCCGAGGTAGTTGGCGGCCGTTATATCTCTTCAATCTATCAATTACACGTGTCCAGAATGCGCGAGAGTATACTTCAGCCCTCAGCCTTGTCTGTTATCGCTAGATACTCCCGCATGTGAACCTATATATTGACCATTTGAGGAAACAAACCCCCAAGTTGCGTCTTCCATTAGTGTTGTCTAATTAGTCAAATAACTCAGCACAAATTCACCCTTTCACACTGCAAATCCAGCCATTTCCTCCGTTCCGCTCCTCAAGGTTACATAGACGTTTTTTATTTATCACCTCACTACGCTCCTTTTCATACCATATTTCTTATTCCTGACCATCACTGCAAAGCATAACAATTTCCACAGTTGAAAACTGTACGAGCAACCATCTCCACAGCAGCTTGTCGGCTGGTGCTCCAATAGCGATCACACCAATTGACAGACAGAAAACAATGGCGCCTGTTCAAGACCGGACCTCTCCTCTCTCTGATCAGACTGAAGATCACGACACCGTGGACCTTGGCGAGAGCGGAAGCGAGCAGGCTAAGCTTCGCTGGAGCTGGTTTGCCACTGCGGAGCAAATTGACAAGATACGGGCTACGGACCTGGGCACCCTCGGCTACCTACCATGGGAACTGCGGCGGCAGATATTTACGGTGCTGATCCCTCAGCCGCCCATCGACTGCCCAGAAGTGTATTTCAGTCGTTCGATTTTCAAAAATTGGTGGGCTTTCGATGGTTGGGCCTTCAGGCCACTAGGCTCTGCAGTGATGCAACTGTGGCATTCTGAGCGTAGCCTCTTGGCTTCACACCACGACACTCGCGTTACGTCGAGGTTCGACAATCGTGAGCAATTCGGACAATGCGGGCGGCTTGAACTTCGACCTTACTTCTCTACCTGTGAGCCTCGCTTTGACTGCCACCGCTCTTCCGACATTTTTTGGCCGTTCCAGAAGACGACGTCGTCCAAACTTTTTCTGATGGAGATATCATTGATGTTCGTCCCGAAGAACATTGGTCCGAAACACCATTCCTCCATTATGGCGGTGCTGGCGATGCCACCATCGACAATCTCAGACAGGCTTCAAAAAATCTAAGAGATGAGTTCGATAGCGGCTTTTTCGCGACCCACAATTGTTTCGTAGATTCTCCTAGAACACTCGAGCTGTTTTGCACGTCACCTATGGTGCTACATGCACAATGCCAAGGCCGAATATCTATAATGGTTCCGATCCTTTCAATGTACGAACATGATGAAGCATCTGAGAAAGCACGCGTGGAGCACTGGTACGCAGCTTTGGAGTCACTACCTTCGAATCTGAAATCTCTGGCGATCTACCTTCGCTACAGAAGGAAGACGGCAAGCGGATGGAACAAGCATTTCCAGAGGCTCGATAAGATTCTTAACAAAGCGAAAAGATACGCACCGGGTGCAAAAGTAACGATAGGCTTGACCTATGTTGCACGAAACAAAAGATCGCCTGTTGAATCCAGACATGAGCGAAGATGCGATGATCTGCGGCATGAAAAATCTGATTCAGGACTACGAGCCGGTGGGCATCGAGCGATGGCTAGATGAGTCGTCTATGGTCGGTGCGAGTACATCTGCAGGCCATTAAACATAAGTGGTCAATATGCACGAAAGAGGTGGTATTTCCATCATGTGCCTCGGCCATGTTGCAGCTGCATGCCGTCAATACATAGGACCTTACAGCAAGTAGCGTCGGTTCGTTGGGAACCCTATCAGTTGCTCATGCACCTAAAGTATCTGGCGTCCTAATCTAAAAAATAGCTTTCTTCGATGATTTGGCTTCCCATGATTCACCATTTTACCGCCATCACCCATATCTTTTACCAGTCGGCGTAGAAGGAAGCAAACCACTTCTATTACCACCTGATTTGGCCTTGCCCGCCCTTCGATTACCTTTGTGATTTACTTACATGACTATTAAATGAACGAATCTCTCAGCATGCACAATCAGACATTCAAGGACTGACCGCTTGAGTTCCTGTGTATCGTATGCCGAAGGACTGCGCGTCGATCTAGGAGAAACATCTATATAATAATCTCCAGGCAAATGCTACAAGAGACCCGCCAAATGCATCTATTTCCTTTGGCTGGCCTTCCAAAACAGAGTATAACAAGAGAGAGCGTCACGACCTTGCCCCCGGCGGGGCGCCCACCCTCCTCTTTCCTAACGCCCTCCCCACCGCATCTCTTACCATTGGATCCGCCCTGATCGTATTCTGAACCAGCCACTCCCTGATCCTCCCTCTCAACTCCTTCACCACACCTTCATCCCCCACGAACGGTGTCATCTCGAGCGCCAGCAGCCTCCCCGCCTCGACATCCGTACCCTTTGCTGTTTGCTCAAGTCGGACTAATTGCTGTGGATCTATACCTCCGGCCGAGGATGCAGAGGGAGCGGTGGGCGGAGCGAAGAAAGACTGCAATTGGGACAGGGCGATGAAGAGCGTGAAGACGGCTTTGCGGGCTAG
>JAABUJ010005632.1_pt1 | contig 12454 bp, 12 predicted proteins | sample 5559131 | NCBI WGS metagenome assembly JAABUJ01 (sample SAMN10711875, study PRJNA513366) | rock metagenome | isolation source: Antarctica rocks | place: Antarctica: Victoria Land, Mt New Zealand nord | collected 2016-01-07
CACATGTCGGGATCATGGCCGCGCTGCGGGCGCAGGACGCTGCCGCGGCCGAGCGCCGCATGGGGCGGCACATGCGCGCCTATGTCCAGGCCGCCCAGGGCGTGGCCCCGTCGCCGGTGCTGGAGAAGCGGTTGCTGGACCGCGAAGTCTCCGAGGCCGCCGCGGAAACATCGGCCCAGGGCGATCGCATATGACTCCAACGCGAATCACTCGCGCGGCGGTCAGGCCGCGTCGTGGAAGATGACGCCCAGGGTGTGGCGATGGCCTGAGTGCAGCTTGCTGACGCCGTGGCGCAACACCGTGCGATACACCCCGCGCGTGCCCTGCACCGGCCGGTGGTGGACGGCGAACGCCACGCCGTCGCCCCGGCGAAGCGGCACCACCGCGGGGCGCGACTGCATGCGCGGCCGCTGCTCGGTCAATACGAACTCGCCGCCGGTGAAGTCCTCGCCCGGTTCGGACAGCAGGATCGCGACCTGGAGCGGGAAGACGTGCTCGCCGTACAGGTCCTGGTGCAGGCAGTTGTAGTCGCCTGGCCCGTACTGCAGCAGCAGCGGCGTCGGCCGGGTCTGGCCGGCCTGATGGCAGCGCTCGACGAAGGCGGCGTGCGTGGCGGGATAGTGCACGCCGATCCCCATCGCCGCGTTCCACCGGTCGGCCACGGGGGCGAGACGGGCGTAAAGCGTGTTCCGCAAATCAGCTACCAGCTCCGGCAGGGGATAGGCGAAATACTGGTATTCGCCCTGGCCGAAGCCGTGCCGGGCCATGACGACCTTGCTGCGAAAACGACCGCCGCTCCGGTAAAGGCCGGCGGCCGCCTCGCACTCCCGCGCGGTGAGCAGCCCCGGGAACACCGCCCAGCCCTGGGCGTCGAGGCCGGCGGCGATGGCGGGCCAGTCGATCGACTCCACCCGGCCTCGGATGCCCCCGGCATCCGGCCGAATCTGGAGGGTGGCGCTCACGCGTGCGACTCCCGGTCCAGCAGGCTCCGCTTGCGCGCCACGCCCCAGCGGTAGCCCGACAACGCGCCGTCGCTCCTGACCACCCGGTGGCACGGAATGGCGACCGCGAGGGCGTTGGCGGCGCACGCGGCGGCGACGGCGCGCACCGCCTTCGGCAGGCCGATCCGCCGGGCTACGTCGGCGTAGCTCGCGGTCCCGCCGGCCGGGATGCTTCGGAGCGCTTGCCAGACACGCTGCTGGAACGCCGTGCCGCGCACGTCCAGCGGCAGGTCGAGGCCGATCCCCGGCGTCTCGACGAAGCCGACCACGGTGGCCACCATCGCCTCGAACCCGGCGTCGCCGCCGGTCAGCCCGGCCTGCGGGAACCGGTCCTGCAGGTCGCGCACGAGCGCGTCCGGATCGTCCCCGAGCAGGATGGCGCAGACGCCTTTGCTGCTTCTGGCCACCAGGATGGCGCCCAGCGAGCACTGGCCCACGGCGAACTGGATGTCGATATTCATGCCGCCGGCGCGGAAATCGCGCGGGGTCATGCCCAGCATGGCGTCGGAGTTCGCGTAGAAACGGCCGCCCGAGTTGAAGCCTGCGTCGTAGATGGCCTGGGTCACGGTATCGCTCCTGCTGAGTTCGGCCTGGACGCGCCGGGTCCGGCGCGCGGCGGCGTAGCCTTTGGGCGTCAGGCCGGTGACCGCCTTGAACACGCGGTGGAAATGGTAAGGGCTGAGACCAGCGGCGCTGGCGAGGGCGGCGAGGGTCAGCACTTCGTCGGCGCCCTCGATCGCCCGGCAGGCATCGGCCACCTTGGCGGCATGCTGCTGCTCCAGCGAGGGCTGGCCGGGTGTGCAGCGCTTGCACGGACGAAAGCCGGCCCGCTCGGCGTCGGCCTGGGTCGGATGGAAGCGGACGTTCTTCGGGTTGGCGAGGCGGGCGGCGCAGGACGGGTGGCAGTAAACGCCGGTCGTCTGCACCGAGTAGTAGAAGTCGCCGTCCGCCGCCCGGTCGCGCGCGACGACTGCGGCCCAGCGGGGGTCCAGCGCCGTGGCGAGGTCCGCAGCCGGCTGTTCCATCATGTGCGTGTCCATAACCCACTCCTCTCAATGCCTGTCTTAAACAACCTGAGCTCCGAAGGTATCCGGCGCACCCCGGGTCTTGCGGTCGAATCGAAAAACTGTTGGCATCAACTTATCCCACATGATGGGTTTTAATCTCATATGTTGACAAGGTCGGCCAATTCCTTGCAGAGTTTGGATCGGAGCTAGAATGTCCGAGCACGTCGTCGCAGGCACCCAGACGTTATACCGCGGATTGGCCGTGCTGCAGGCGGTCGCCGACGGCGCGGACTGCCTGCCGCGGATTGGCGAGGCGATCGGCTGCACGCGCAGCACGACGCAGCGGCTGGTCAGCGCGCTCGTCGAGCAGCGCTTCCTGCGCACCGGGCCGGGCCACGACTACACGCTCGGCTCCAAACTGATCGAGCTTGGTTTCCGCGCGCGGGAGATGGTGCCGGTGGCGACGGTCGCCCGCCGCTTCCTCGTGGCGTTGGCGATGCGCACGCAGGACACGGTGCACCTTGGCGTCACCGAGGGGTCGGAGGTGCTGTACATCGACAAGATTCCCGGCCAGCGCGGGCTCGAGATGCGGTCCCGCGTCGGCCACCGCATGCCGCTGGCCGTCACCGGCATCGGCAAGGCGCTGATGCTGGACATGACATCGGAGCAGTGGCGCCGCCTGCACGCGGCCGCTTCGGCGCAGGCCAAGCATCCGCGTTGCTGGGACGTCTACGAGGCCGACTTGCGCGCCTACGCCGGGTCGGGCGTCGCGTTCGACTTCGCGGAGAACGAGATCGGCATCCACTGCGTCGCCGCCCCGGTGCGCGACGCAAGCGGCGGCATCGTCGCCGCCATCAGCGTCGCGAGCGCCGCCCAGCACATGCCGGAGGACCGCATGCGTGCCCTGGCGCCAGAAGTAGCCGAGGCCGCACGCGCGATCTCGAAGGAGCTCGGCTGGACTGCATAAGGCTTCACAAGGGAGAGCAATGATGTTCCGTCGCGACCTCGCCAAGATCATCGCCGGCGCCGGGCTGGCCAGCCTGGCCCAAACCGCGCACGCGCAGACGCCGCCGGCCAAGAAATCCAGCTACAAAGTCGGTTTCGCCCAGAGCGAGAGCAACAACCCCTGGCGCATCGCCGAGACCAACAGCATGGAGGCGGAGGCCAAGCAGCGCGGCTGGCAGCTGGTGTACACCGACGCCGCCAGCTCGGCCGCCAAGCAGGTCGCCGACGTCAACAGCATGATCGCGCAGGGCGTCGACCTGATCTTCCTGGTCCCGCGTGAGGAACGCCCGCTGATCCCCGCCGTCCGCGCCGCCAAGGGCGCCGGCATCCCCGTCATCCTGATCGACCGCACCGTCGACCCGGCGCTCGCCAAGCCCGGCGTGGACTACCTGACCTTCATCGGCTCGAACTTCGTCGAGGAAGGCCAGCGCGTCGCCGAGTGGCTGATCAAGGCCACGGACGGAAAAGCGAAGATCATCGAGCTGGAGGGCAGCGTCGGCGCGTCGCCGGCGAACGACCGCAAGAAAGGCTTCGACGACGCGCTCAAATCCCATCCAGGCATGGTGATCGTGGCCAGCCAGTCCGGCGATTTCGTCCGCGACACCGGGCGGCAGGTGGCGCAGACCCTGCTGCAGGCGCATCCGGACGCGACCGTCATCTACGCCCACAACGACGAGATGGCGCTGGGCGCGATCACCGCGGCGGAAGCGGCGGGCCGGGTGCCGGGCAAGGACCTGATCATCTGCTCGATCGATGGCGAGAAGGACGGGGTGCAAGCCATCGCCGACGGCAAGATCGGCGCGATCTGCCAGTGCAGCCCGAAATTCGGCCCGATCGCCTTCGCCACCGCCGCCAAGTACTTCGCCGGCGAGAAGGTCCCGCCGCAGATCATCAACCAGGACCAGTTCTACGATAAGTCCAACGCCGCCGCGATGGTCGCCGAGGCGTTCTAGGGCGTCGCGGCCCCGCCATGCCGGACCCCCTGCTCACGATGCGCGGGATCGACAAGCGGTTCGGCGGCGTCGCCGCGCTCGCCGGCGCCAGCCTCTCAGTCGAGGCTGGCGAGGTGCACGCCCTGATCGGCCAGAACGGCGCTGGCAAATCGACGCTGATCAAAATCCTGACCGGCTACTACCGCCGCGACGCCGGCGAGGTCAGCTTCGCCGGACGCCCGTTCGAGGTCGGCAGCCCGCAGGCAGCGCAGGCGGCCGGCATCAGCACGATCTACCAGGAGATCAACCTGGTCGGGCTGCGCTCCGTCACCGAGAACATCTGCCTCGGCCGTGAGACCCGCCGCTTCGGGCTGCTCGACTGGCCCCGGATGCACGCGCAAGCCGCCGAGTTGCTGGCCCGCTTCGGCGTCGCCATCGACGTGCGCCAACCGCTTGCCCGGTTCCCGACCGCCACCCAGCAGATGGTCGCCATCGCCCGCGCCATCGGCTTCCAGGCCAAGCTCGTCATCATGGACGAACCCACCTCCTCGCTGACGGAGCGGGAGACGGACGTGCTGTTCGGCGTCATCCGGCAGCTTCGCGACGCCGGCGTCTCGGTCGTCTTCGTCAGCCACAAGCTGGACGAGCTGTATGCAGTGTGCGACCGCGTGACGATCATGCGCGACGGCCGGACCGTGACGGCGGCGGCGATGGCGGAGCTGCCGAAGATCGCGCTGGTCGCCCACATGCTGGGCCGCAACGTGCAATCCGTCGCGCGCCAGGGCGCCACCGGCTTCGGCGGCAAGGCGGACGCCGCCGGCCAAACCTTGCTTGCGGTGGAGGGCCTGGCCGCGCCGCCGCGGGTGCAGCGCGTCGACCTCCGCGTGGCGCAAGGCGAGATCGTCGGCCTCGCCGGGCTGCTCGGCGCCGGGCGGACGGAGACGGCGCGGGTCGTCTGCGGGGTCGAACCGGCGTTCGGCGGGGCCATGCGGCTGGGCGGCGAGCCGTTCCGCCCGGCGTCCCCGCAGGCCGCCATCGCCGCCGGCATCGGCTTCGTCACCGAGGACCGCAAGCTGGAGGGCATCGTCCCGGACCTGTCGGTGCGCGAGAACCTGACCCTGGCGCTGCTGCCCGCGCTCAGCCGCGCCGGCATCGTGAACGAGGCGGCGCAGGCGGCGGTCGTCACCCGCTACATCGCCCGGCTCGGCATCCGCTGCACCGGGCCGGAGCAGCCGATCCGGCAACTGTCGGGCGGCAACCAGCAGAAGGTGTTGCTGGCGCGATGGCTGTGCATGGACCCCAAGCTGCTCATCCTGGACGAGCCGACCCGCGGCATCGACGTGGGCGCCAAGGCGGAAATCCAGGCGGTGATCCGCGCGCTGGCCGATGGCGGGCTGGGCGTGCTGATGATCTCGTCGGAGGTTGAGGAGATCACCGAGGGCTCGGACCGCGCCTACGTCATGCGCGACGGCCGCATCGTCGCCGAGCTGGCCGGGGCGGCGCTGCAGGAGGGCGCCGTGCTGGACGCGATGGCGCACGGTTCGCTGGAGGCCGCCAGTGTCTGACCTCGCGCTCCGCCTGCGCCCCCATCGCGGGCTTCACCTGATCGCGCGGCACGCCTCGTTTGCGGCCCTGCTGGCGCTGATCGCGTTCAACGCCGCCGTCACGCCGCACTTCCTGTCCTGGCAGACGCTCAGCGTGAACCTGACGCAGGTCACGACCACGATCATCGTGGCGGTCGGCATGACCTTGGTGATCGCGACGGGCGGCATCGACCTGTCGGTGGGGTCGCTGATGGCGATCGCCGGGGCGCTGGCCCCCGAGATCTTCCTCGGCAAGATCGTCGCCCTGCCGGAGATCGTCGCGGTGCCGCTCGCCCTGACGATCCCGGTCGCCCTCGCCGGCGCGCTCGGCTGGTGCAACGGGCTGCTGGTGACGCGATACCGGGTGCAGCCGATCGTGGCGACGCTGATCCTGTTCATCGCCGGACGCGGCCTGGCGCAGGTCGCGACCGACGGCAAGTTGCAGACGTTCCACGTGCCGTCGTTCCAGGCGATCGGCGTGGGCCAGGTCGGCGGCGTGCCGGTGCAGGTGCTGCTGATGCTGGCCATCGCCGCCGCCGCAACTTGGGTGGTACGGCGAACGGTGTTCGGCCGGCACCTCCTTGCGGTGGGGGGCAACGAGCGAGCGGCGCACCTGGCGGGAATCCCGGTCGAGCGGGTGAAGCGGACGGCCTACGTCATCAGCGGGCTGTGCGCCGGGCTGGCTGGGTTGATCGTCATCGCGATCAACTCCTCCTCCGACGCGAACGCCGTAGGCATGGGCGTGGAACTGGACGCCATCGCCGCCGTCGCGGTCGGCGGTACGCTGCTCAGCGGCGGCCGCGCGTCCATCGTGGGCACGCTGATCGGGGCGCTGATCATCCAGACGGTCCGCTACATGCTGCTGGCGAACGGCGTCCCGGACGCGGCGGCGATGGTGGTGAAGGCGGGGCTGATTATCGTCGCGGTCGGCCTGCAGCGGCAGGGCAGCCGCGGATGACCCGGGGCCTCGTCGTCGGGCGCTACGGCGTGGTGGCGGCGCTCGCGCTGCTGACGCTGTTCGGCGGGCTGCGCTACGACCACTTCCTCGGCCTGTTCAACGTCGCGAGCTTCCTGCGCTACAATTCGATGTTCGCGCTGGTCGCCCTCGGCATGGCGTTCGTCATCATGACCGGCGGCATCGACCTGTCGGTCGGTGCGGTCGCGGCTCTCGGCAGCGTGGCCGCGGCGCTCGCCTCGCCGTATGGCTGGTTCGCTGGATTGACGGCGGGGGTCGCGGCGGGGCTGGCGGTGGGGGTTCTGAACGGGGCGCTGATCGTGCGGCTCGGCATCGTGCCGTTCATCGCCACGCTCGCGACCATGCTGGCGGCGCGGGGGACGGCGCTGCTGCTCGCGGGCAACCAGTCGGTGTCGGTTTCGTACGACACGTCGTTCACCGAGATCGGGCAAAGCGACTGGGGCGGCGTGCCGATCCCGGCGCTGATCGCGCTCGCCGCGTATGTCGCCGGGTCGGTGCTGCTCAACCTGACCGCGTTCGGCCGCACCGTGCTCGCGGTCGGCGGCAACGAGGACGCGACGCGGCTGATGGGCCTGCCCGCGGACCGGGTGAAGCTGCTCGTCTACGCCGGCAGCGGATTGCTGGCAGGGCTGGCGGGCGTCATCCTGGCCGCGCAATTCGGTGCCGGGCAGCCGGTCGAGGGCGCCGGGTGGGAGCTGTTCGCGATCTCCGCCGTGGTGGTCGGCGGCACGCTGCTGACTGGCGGCGAGGGCTCCATCGTGACCACCTTGGCGGGCGTCCTGCTGCTCGGGATGATCCTCAACATCCTCAATTTCGAGAACGGCCGCGGCTGGATCAGCCTGTCCGCATACTGGCAATCGGTCATCCGCGGGCTGTTCCTGCTGGTGGTCGTGGTCCTGCAGGCGCGGCTGACGGGACGCAAGACGCCAACCCCCGCCTTGGCCGCCCCGGCTCAACTCATCCAGTTGCCGCCGTCGATGTTGTAGGTCTGCGCCACGATGTAGTCGGCGTCCGCGCTGGCGAGGAACGTCGCCAGGCCGCCGATCTCGTCCGGCCGCGCCATCCGCCCGATCGGCACCGCCGCCCCGACCAGCCGCTTCTTCTCGCCGGGCGCCAGTCCTTCGTGCTGCCCGAACAGCGAGTCCACGTGGTCCCAGTGCTCGTTGTCGACCACGCCGGGGGCGATGGCATTGACGTTGATGCCGTGCTTGATCAGGTCGAGCCCGGCGCTCTGGGTCAGGCTGATCACCGCCGCCTTGGTCGAGCAGTACACCGCCACCAGCGCCTCGCCCCGCCGCCCGGCCTGGGACGCGAGGTTGATGATCTTGCCGCCGCCCCCCTGCGCGATCATCTGCCGCGCCGCCGCCTGCAGGGTGAACAGCAAACCCTCCACGTTCACCGCGTACAGCCGGCGGTAGCTCTCCCGCGTGATCTCGACGATGGGCGCCAGGTCGAACAGCCCGGCGTTGTTGACCAGGATGTCGAACCGCCCGAACTGCTGCACCACGGCCGCGACGGTGCCGTCGATCGAGTCCTGGCTGGTCACGTCCAGCCGCAGCGCCCCCGCCTTTGCCCCAATCGCCCCGGCGACCGCGCGCGCGCCTGCTTCGTCCCTGTCGGTGACGACGACCGTGGCGCCTTCCTGGGCGTAACGCTCGCAGATGGCCCGCCCGATGCCGCGCGCGGCGCCGGTGACGACGGCGACCTTGCCTTGCAGTTTCATAAGACCGTTCTCCTTCTCAACTTGCGCCGAAGCCGCCGCCGACCTGCAGGCATATCCCGGTGATCATCGCGGCGGAGTCGCTTAGCAGGAACGCGATGGCGCCGGCCACGTCGCCCACCTCCAGGAAGCGGCCGAGCGGGATGCGCGCCAGCATCGGTCCGGATTTCGCCGGGTCGCTCCAGGCACGGGCCGCCATCGGCGTCAGCGTGACCGTGGGGTTGACGCTGTTGAGGCGGATGCGGTGCGAGCCGAGTTCCACCGCGAGCACGCGGGTGAGCGCGTCCAGGGCCGCCTTGGACGCGCAGTAGGCCGCGTGGTCCGGCAAACCCTGCTTGGCGGCGACGCTGGACACGTTCACGATCTTCACCCCGGCCCTTCCCCGCCGGCGGGAAAGGGAGCCTCCCTTCGCATCGCGTCGGGGATGTTGGCGCTCAGCGCCCGATACTGCGCGATTCGCTGGGCATAGGCGTCCGCCAGGGCGGGATCGGGGACGATCGTTTCCGCACGGGCTGGCGGCGTGCAGACCGTCTCCGGCGCCTCACCGGTGACGGCCATCCGCGCCAGCCGCGCCGCGCCGAACGCGCCGCCGTGCTCGCCGTCGGCCAGGCGGTGCAGCGGAATGCCGAGCGCCGCCGCGATGATCGCGATCCAGGCGCGCGAGCGGGAGCCGCCGCCGATCACGTCCGCCGCTTCGATACGGGTGCCCGAGGCGGCGAGCGCGTCAAGGCAATCCCGCAACGAGAACGCGACCCCCTCCAGCACCGCCTGAGTCAGGCGGGGCCGGTCGGTGTCGTGCGACAGCCCGGCGAACGCGCCGCGGAGCGCCCCGTCGTTGTGCGGCGTGCGTTCGCCGCCGAGATAGGGCAGGAACAGCGCCGGGCTGGGGATGGTGGGCGTCCCCATCTCGTCCAACAACTCGGCTTCGGAGCGTCCCGCGACGTTCGCCCACCAGGCCAGCGACCCCGCCGCCGACAAGGTGACGCCCATCTGATGCCAGGTATCCGGGACCGCGTGGCAGAAGGCGTGCACCGCCGCCGCCGGGTAGGGCCGGAAGCGGTCGGTGGTCGCGAACAGCACGCCGGAGGTGCCGAGCGAGACGAACGCATCGCCGGGCCGGATCGCCGACAGCCCGACCGCGCCGGCCGCGTTGTCGCCCGCGCCGCCCGCCAGCAGCGGCGCCCGCGCCATGCCCCAGCGCGCCGCAAGCTCCGGGCGCAAGGTCCCGACGGGCGCGTTGCCCTCGACCAAGCGTGGCATGGCGTCGCGCGACAGCCCGGTGGCGGCCAAGGCGCCATCCGACCAGTCCCGCGCCCCGACATCGAGCCAGAGCGTGCCGGATGCGTCCGACATCTCCTCGATCAACTCGCCCGTCAGGCGGTAGCGGACCCAGGCTTTCGGCAGCAGCACCGTCCGCAGCCGGGCGAACACCGCCGGTTCGTGCCTGCGCACCCAGAGCAGCTTCGGCGCGGTGAAGCCCGGCATGGCGACGTTGCCGGCCACCTGGCGCAGCGCGGGGAACGCCTGTTCCAGTTCGGCGCATTCGGCCCCGGCGCGGACGTCGTTCCACAGGATCGCCGGGCGCAGCACCGACCCGGCGGCGTCCAGCAGCACCGCGCCGTGCATCTGGCCGGACAGCCCGATCCCTTGCACCGCCGACAGCGCCGCGGCGTGCTCGCGGCCGAGCGCATCGACCGCGTCGAGCATCGCCTGCCACCACGCCGCTGGGTCCTGCTCGCTGTGGCCCGGCGCGGGCCGGCTGACCGACAGCGGCATCGTGGCACTGCCGACGACGCGCTGCGCACCATCCACCAGCAGCGCCTTGACGGCTGAGGTGCCGAAATCGAGACCGAGGAACATGAACACCACCTTCGACGGCAACTATGCCTGAGGATGGTCGTTTGCACAGCCAGCTTGGACGTTGCGATAACGTCCTCAACACGTAGGAAAGGTTAAGGTCATGGGTCTTCTTGATTCGGTTCTCGGCGGCTTGATGGGCGGGCAGGGCGGCGCTGCCTCCCCCATGGGCGGCATCCTGGGCAGCCTGCTCGGCGGCGGCGGCCAGCCTGGCGGCATGAGCCAAGGCATGGGGCAGCCCATGGGCGGCGGCATGGCCCAAGGCGTGGGCGGCGGGCTTGGTGGCCTGGTGTCGCAGTTCGAGCAGGCTGGGCTAGGCCACATCGCGCAGTCGTGGGTCGGCAACGGCCAGAACCAGCCGGTATCGCCGCAGCAGCTGCAGAGCGTGTTCGGCGACAATCAGGTTCAGAGCATGGCGAGCCAGGCCGGCATGCAGCCGCAGGACTTCCTGTCCCAGCTCAGCCAGCATCTACCGAACGCGGTGCACGGCATGACGCCGAACGGCCAGCTTCCCGACGAAGGCACGATGTCGGTCTGAGCCGCTCTCGCTACGCATCTTTCGGAGACGAACACGATGGTCAACCGCACCGCCGCGGCATTGCTCGCGGTGTCTTTCCTTGGTTTGCAATCCGTGCCGAGCCCGGCGCGTGCGGACAACCAGATGGGCTACCGGCTGCTGTCCACCCAGCAGGCTTCGGGATTGCCGCGGGCAGGCGGCGCGCTCGGCATGGATATCGGCCGGGCGCAGCAGATCAACGACGCCGGCCTGACCTTCGATCTGCTGCGGGTGAAAGGGGTGCGCATGAACTCCCCCGGTTCCCAGGCCGGCTTCCACGCTGGCGACCAGATCATCGCGGTGGACGGGCAGGTGTTCCAGAGCGTCGCCGCCTTCGCCGGCTATGTCGGGTCGTTGCGGCCGGGCACGCAGATTTCCGTCGACTACATCCCGACGGGTGGTGGGCCTCAGCAGGCGCAGCGGGTCGCGGCGACGGTGGGCGATGGCGGGCGCGCCGTGCCTCCGGCGCAGCAGGACGCCCAATCCCGATCCACCGGCATGTCCACGGGCACCAAGCTGGCCATCGGGGCAGGCGCTGCGGCCTTGTTCGGCTGTTACGAGCTCGGCTGCTTCAATCGATCCAAGGCTCAACCTGGCGCTTATCGCCAACAGCCGGCCAACCCGCCGCAGCAGCAGCCGTATGGCATGCAACCGCAGTAACTTCACAGGGATGTGACGCGATCCACGACGCCGGGCCGCCAGCGTAGCGGTTTATAGCGGCCAGATGCGGTTCTGCGATGTGCGGGCAATTAGCTCTCTGATGACAGGTCATCATATGAAAGTCATTCGCTCGGTGTCGCGGAACTAATTTTTACCGTAGTGTTGTCTCATTATGCACCGATATGCCCCATGATGGATGGTACGGGCTTCACCTCGGTCCTGCCGACCTACGATTTCTTGCTACAACGTTTCGTTGTCGAGCGCGCCGTCGATCGACGGCCACTCTACTGGCGTGTGGAATCGGCAAGCACCCTCGCCGCTTCCCGCGTCGACGTGCTGGACGGTGGCGAACTGCTCGTAGCGGACGGTTCCAGGCTGAGTTTCGATACCTACTTCAACTCCTTTTTCGAAGCGCCCTGGCGGCGGCATACCGCCCTCGGCGCCCTGAAGCTGCGGGTGGAAGCCGAGGGCACCTATGACATGCGGGTGTTCCGCCGCGCATTGGGCCGGCGAGAGTTGGTGGCAGAGCAGCTCGTCGGCTCTGGCATCACCGAAATGCGCTTCGGCGACGACGCGCTGAACTTTCGCCAGCAAGGGGTGCTCTCGCTGGAGATCACTCCGCGAGATGGCCCTGTGACCTGGCGCAGCGCTGCCTGGCTGGCCGAACAGGCGCACCCCAACCCGGTCGGCCTGGCCCTGGTATTCTGCACCTTCAATCGCGAGGCGGACATTGCCCGCGTGCTCGGCAGCGTCGCAAGCGACCCAGTTGTGGCGGAGCGGTTGACCCGGCTCTACGTCGTCAACCAGGGCTGCCCGGGTCTTGCCCATCATCGCGACATCGCTGGCTTGTCACAGCGTCTCGGCGCCAAGCTGCAGATCATCGAGCAGGATAACTTCGGCGGCGCCGGAGGCTTCGGTCGGGGGCTGTTGGCCAGCCTGGAGGACCCGGACGTCACCCATGCCGTGCTGCTCGACGACGATATCCAGATCGAGCCCGATAGCCTGCTGCGCATGACCGGGTTTTTTGCGTTGGCGACCTCCGATGTCGTCCTCGGCGGCCACATGCTCGACAGCGTGCAGCCGACCCGGCTGTACGAAGCCGGAGCGATCATCACCGAACGCCACTGGGCGTCCAATCCGCAGCACCACGGGCTCGA
>JAABUJ010005637.1_pt1 | contig 12445 bp, 18 predicted proteins | sample 5559131 | NCBI WGS metagenome assembly JAABUJ01 (sample SAMN10711875, study PRJNA513366) | rock metagenome | isolation source: Antarctica rocks | place: Antarctica: Victoria Land, Mt New Zealand nord | collected 2016-01-07
CGCGAGCCCAGCGCGCGCCATTGGAGGCTGGCGCGGCGCATCGCGACGATCATGGGCGAGTTCGGCCAATCGACGCCCTTACTGGAGAAGATGCGCCGCGAGGAGGACAGCGCGAAAGGACGGAGCGGCTCACACCGCCGCGCCACCCACGCTCTCCCGTGGGCACGGTGAGCCGCGTCGAGCCGCGTGACGGCCGCTCACCACACAAAGGGTACGAGGCGCCAGGTGTGGCGCGCGTAGGTCTTGTACGAGCCTGTAAAGGCGTCTTGGAGCGCCGCTTCCTCGACGACAATGCGTCGGCCAAACCCGACGAGGGTGAAGGCGAGGCACACTGCCACACTCAACCAGTTGCCCAAGGCCAGTCCTATGCCGGTGACGCTCAGGACACTCCCGGCGTAGGAGGGATGACGTATCAACCGATATGGCCCCGTGTCGATGAGGTGGTGATCGGCCTGGATCGTGACAATGGTGCGGAAGAAGCGCCCGAGCGTGCGGACAGACCACACGCGCAGGCCAATGCCGGCCCACACCAAGAGAACCCCGACGAGTAAGGGGACCCATCCGCCGCCAGTGATGCGCGCGGCCGGCACCGTCCATGCAAGGATGAACGATAGGAGCAAACCGGCCCACAAGCTGACGACAAGAAACGTCCGACTGCCGCGATCCGTGGCGGCCGCCGTCGCGTGCGCGTGGCGCGCGATCCACACCCACATAACGAACCATGCCGCGCACGTCGTCCAGAAAATGGCCACGGGCAGCGGATTGGTTGCAGGGTCGAAGGCTGTCATAGCTGTGAGTATACGGCACGATTAGAGGGTTAGGGGGATGACTATGCATAGCGAGGATCACATCATCATCGACGCGCCACCCGCGCGCATCTACGACTTGGCCGCGCACATCGAGCGGTGGCCGGACATCCTGCCCCACTACCGCTACGTCACCCTTTTCCAGGACGATGGCCGCACGCGCCTGGCCGAGATGGCCGCGACGCGCGATGGTGGGTTTCCGGTCAAGTGGACCTCAATCGAGGAGATAGACCCCGCGCAACACAGCATCCGGTTCCGGCATGTGCGGGGCGTCACGCGTGGGATGGATGTGCAGTGGATCATCAAGCCCGGCCCAAGTGGCACGGACGTTCGCATCGTCCACGACTTCAACCCGCCCTGGCCCCGGATCGTCGGCCCGCTCTTCGCCCGCTACGTCGTCGGCAATTTTATACACAACATCGCGAGTAAGACGCTGCGTACGATCAAGGGCTTGGCCGAGGCAGACCAGCGACAACGCAATGTTGTGTGCCACAGCGTAGATAACTCCACGTCGCAATAGTTATTTCACGATAGTTGTGTCGCATCCACCCTTCCCTACCCTAGGCAGCCACCCTGCGCCAGAGGTTAATTAGGGGCATATTCCGATCGTATTAGTGACGGATAGAAATATGTTGGAAGCATAAAATCACGCGGCGATCATTGGTCTATCCCAGGGCAATCGCATTTAAATTCGCTTTAGCGCCACAAATTTTCGCACTAAATAGGAATGGTGCGGCTCATCCGGCCGAACATCTTGCAATTGGCCCATACGAACCCGCAACCGTAATTCTACGTGCAACGGGAACGCAATGTCTAAATCGTTTCTGCCGCATGAATCCATCGGCTTGGCCCTCTGTGTGCCATAATTATGCTATAATTTAAATGCGATTGCCCTGGGTCTATCCCGTGCATGTTGATTGCTAGTACCGCTAGCTGGAAGTTTCTCCGCATATTTGGCACGTTGCCGCGTGCGTGGTGACTTCTCGGAACGCCTACTGAACGTGCGGAACCATTTCCAGCGAAGGGTACTAGCAGCATCTCTGATAGGCCGTCACGAGATCGACGAGCTTGTCGGTTTGGTCGGGGCGCAAAGTAGAACGTCGTCGTCTCACAAGCACCCTCTCCTGTCGCGCACGACAGAACGGATAGCCCACATGCGTGCATAACCCGTTGAGATAATAGGACGCCCGTACTATAATACGCCCCGACACCGTCCCATGTCTAGCGAGAAAGGAAGGGGTCCCATGGCCCTCGTCCCGTGTCAGCCGTGTAACCAGCCCTTCTATGCATCGTGCCATGACGCATCCTGCCTCGATGTGCTCTGCCCCGACTGCGCGTATGCTGACCCCGCGGCAAGCGCGCCTCCCGATTCAGTGGGGCCACCAGTCCGAGACGTGATTGGAGCCAATGCCGTGCTCTCGGGCCGGTTGCAGGGGAGACGGCGATGACCGTTGCGCTAATGGATGAGCGCGCGCTGCGCCTGCGCGTGGACTATGCGGATGTGGCGCGCGTTCTCACCATGTACTGGCCAACGGAGGCGACCGACGACGCGACGGCGTTACACGCGATCCTGTCCACGGCGTGTGCCGCCGACGTGTCGTGGTGGCGGCAAAGGCTTCTCATGTTCCTGCTCTCGTCCGTGGACGACGCAGACAAGGCGGCGTTCGTCCGCCTGTCGGCGCGTCGCCGGTTTCAGACAGAGCGAGCACAGGACGCCCTGACGTGGCTCGGGTCGATGGCCCTAGCGTTAGTGGATATCGAGGATTACCTCGCCCGGTAGCCCCTTCTGTAAGAAATGGCGCGCCGCGACAGCGCGTCGAAGGAGAAAAGTATATGATTCGTCAGCCCTCGCTGCCGGCGCACCGCCGGCCCATGGCCATCAAAGTCTCGGCGATGCGTGCCGTTCCGGCGCGCCCGGCCCTCCGGCTGCGCTGGTCGTGGCTGCTCCTCGTCGCCCTTCTCCTCGCGCTCGCCACCCTGCTTGCGCTTGCCCTCGTGCACTAACAGCGCCGGTACGCACCCTTACCCCGTAGCTGAACCGCTGGCGGCAGACCGCATAGCCGCGCTCATGAAAAGGCCAGACGTGCGGTATAACCCATACCCCACGTCCGGCGTGGCGAGGTTACCGCCGGCGCACAGCCTAGACACCGACGGTCGTCTTACTGTCTCTAGCGACCGTGAGCACCGCGTCCTGTCGCGCCGCCACGCGCTCATCCGACATTGCGCGCAACAGGGGGTGCACACTTTGTGGCGATGACGCTACAACTGTAGTATGAGTGTTGCACTAAACGCCGTCTATCTCATCGCGCTGTGCGTGTGTGGGTGGCGTGCCATCTATCGGGCTGTGACGCGCACGAGGGGAGAGCGCGTACCGTTCGATGCGCTCCTCTGGCTGTCAGCAGTCGTGCTCGTGCTCATCCCTGTCGCCGCCGCCGTCACCAACGTCTCTGGCTGGGGTGATCCCGATACACTCTATCCAACGATCCTCAGTGTCGGGGGTATCATGGGTCTCCTCGCCTGGGATGTGCAGTCCGTGTGGTCTAGGGCGCGTCGCCGCGCCGTCTCGGATGAAGGCTGACGGCAGAGCGGGACGGGGCAACACCGTTGATAGACGACGCAGGCGTGGCTGCATAAGTATCTGCATAGCTGTCACTTTGGCCTGCCAAAGTGGCAGCTATGCAATACGCCACGTATTGCAGGCCGCAATGCGTTATACTGTTCGCGGAGGGTTCACCCTATGCCTAAAAGGCGCCGCTCCCTAACGCCTCAGTTGGACAGGAATTTCACAATCCGCCTCTCCCCCGATATGCGCGAACGGCTCGAGCACGAAGCCGACGAGCGCAGTCTAAGCGTGAGCCTAATCGTGCGCGAAGCCCTGGAAGAGCACTGGACTCGACGGGCGGGCGACGCGGGACACATAGGGCAGGCGGGCGCCGAGCGGGTTACCCTGGGGCGGGAGGCACTATGAGAGTACTTGCTGTCGGCTCAGCCAAGGGTGGGGTGTCCAAGACCACCTCGGCGCTGTACCTAGCCGTGCGCGCGGCTACGGCACTCGGCGCGCGCGAAGGCGACCGCGCCGTGGCTATCGTCGACCGCGACGAGTCCAAGAATCTCACGCGTCTGCTCGCGATGCGGCCCGAACTGCACTGGCCGGGCGTTGATCTCGTCAACGGAGAGAACCTACCGCACGCGTACCAACTCGTGGTCATCGACACGCCTCCAGGGCTCTCGGCCATCCCATCGCTCAAAGAGGCCGACGGCGTGCTGGTGCCCGTCCTACCCGAGGACCAGGGCGTCACCAACCTACTCCTCTACCTGCGCGACATCGACAATCAGCGCATCACCGTTTCCCCGAGGCTGCAATTGCTCGCGCTGCTGCCAGCCATGGTCCAGCGCACGGTGCTGCACCGCGAGCGCATCGAAGACATCAAGGATATCGCGGCCGCACACCGTCCGCCCCTACTCGTCCTGCCGCCCGTCCCGTGGCGGGCGCGCATCTCCAATTTCGACCTGGCGGCCCCCGAGTATGACGCGCCGGCGCAGGAGTTGTTCGACCATGCCAAGCTCATCCCGCATCCGGCCTAAGCGCCTTGCCGCAGACCTGCTCGCCGAAACGCCGCCCACACGGGAGGCGTCATTGGACGATCTCGCCCGAGTGGCCGAGAATGCCTTCGCGCCAGTCCCGCGCGCGCGCATGATCCCGATCGAGCGCATTGCCCCGTCTGGCGACAACCCACGCAAGGGCTTCGAGCACATCGACGAACTGGCCGAATCAATCGCGGCCAGCGGGGTCTTGCAGCCGCTGCTGGTGCGACGTGATGCAGGCCGAACCGGTTATTATCGACTGATCGCTGGCGAGCGTCGGCTACAGGCTGCCCATCGTGTGCAAGGTTTCGACAGCGTGGAGGCGCGTATGCGCGTGGAGACGCTGCCGTGTGTCATCCGCGACGAGAGCGATCAGGACGCTTTCGCCGACAGCCTTGCGGAGAATGTTGCCCGTAACGACCTCACCCGCGCCGAGATTATGGATGCCTATCGCCGCCTGCGCGATGAGTACGGCTGGGGCGTGCGCGCGATCGCGCGGCGGACCGGGCGATCGGTGGGCGACGTCAGCGAACTGCTCAACCTCAGCGACGACTCTCATCTCGCGCCCATCGTCCGCGACGAGATCATCGCCCCGACGACGGCCAGCGAAATCCGGCGACTGCCGGCGGAACTGCGCGAGAAGGCAATCGAGGGCGTGCGCACGGGCACCATCACCAAAATGGCCGACGTTCAGCGGCTACGTCGCGAGGCCGCGACACCGAAAGAAACGGTTGCTCTTAGAGATAGGGTAACGCCCGCGAACAATGCTGTGAGCGCTAACGGTGTCGCGGAGCAACAACCCGTTCAGGTGTTCAATATTGAACACCTAGGGAAGACCGCGCAGGAAGTGCGGGAACCTGACGGCGAAGCGGTGCCAGCCCGTTCAATATTGAACCCTCCTTCGACCCCTAGTGCTCCTGAGGCACGAAGCGAAGGTGCGCCTGTAGAGGAGCGACGACGAGCCCTGGAAGAGCAGGTCCGTGTGGGGACGCGGCACCTCGTTCAGGCTATCGGCATGATACAGAATGCCGGCGTCGCCGTGCCGGACGATATCCGCGACGAACTTGAGGCGGCTTATCGCTCCCTGGGTGATTATCTGGGCGTCACCGTTTGAGCGATCGGGCGCGTAAGAAACGCCCCTTTCTCCCGGTGCCTGGGGCCGGCGTTCTGTGGTCCGCGTCGTTGAGGACACACGCGACACAGGGCCACACGGGCGCGGGGGAAAGCGACGGCCCTGTCTTCAAACGCGCGTTCCCCCCAAAGGGTAAGTGGGGGGTTGGGTCGATCTCGGGCTTGCGGCTGTCGCACCCGTTTCCCCGGCGCCCCCGCCGCTCTGTGTGCCTGTGGGCGCGGCACCTGTGCGCGACTGTGCACGGCATAATATTTTGCGCGGCGCGTATACACGCGGCCGTGCCTGTACGGTCCGTGTGGTGGGGGATGGGGGTGTGCCGAATCGGCACACCCTTTGGTAAGGTACGAGGAGTAGAGAAAAGGAGAAGGACCATGGCGGACGACAACGGAGAGGCGCCGGCTGCCGACACGGGGACAGCTTTGATGACCGTCGAGCACCGTCAGGTGACGCTCCTGGATGGCGATGAGGTGCTGGCCGCGCGGGTGGAAGGCGGGGACATCTTCGTGCCCATCCGCCCCCTCTGCACCGCCCTGGGCTTGGCGTCCCAGAGCCAGATACGGCGCATCAGGGCGGATGAGGTCCTGACCGAGAGCTTGCGTGATCTGCGCATCACGGCGGTCGGCGGCACCCAGACCTACCAGTGCCTCCACCTGGAGGCGGTGCCGCTCTGGTTGGCGTTGATCCAGCCAAGCAAGGTCAAAGCGGAACTGCGCCAACGGCTCATCATCTACAAGCGGTGGGTGCGGCAGCGCGTCTGGGAAGCCTTCAATGCGGAAACGGGCCTCGGGCAGGAACTCGGCCACCGCGACCTACCAGCGGACCTGACCTCGGCGGAGAACCAGGGCGAAGTGATGACGCTGCGTCAGATCGAGAGCCTGGGGATCGCGCTGACGACCCTGGCCCGCGAACAAATAGCCCTCGCTGAGCGGCACGACCAGGCTATCGCGGAGGTGCGCCAGGGTGTCGACGAGCTGCGCGTGCGCCTGGACAAGGCGGCGATCGTGATGCGGGACACGATCTTTGATGTGCGCGGCCTCAAGGCGCGGATGACCACCGGCGAGACCGTCACCGATGCGCAGGCCGCCGAGATCGCGACCCTCGTGAAAACCATCGCGACGGCCCTCACCGCCCGCGACAGCTCACCGCCTGGGGCGCGGCGGGGGAGCGCCTACGGCGCCCTCTACGACGCCCTCTATCGCCAGTTCGATGTCACATCCTATAAGCGAGTGCGCGTGGAGGACTACGCGGCCGTCATCGCCTGGTTGGAAGAGTACGCGCGCGCGGCCGGCGTGGCCGGCGGGCAGGCCCGCGCGGACGACACCAAGGGGTAGGTATAACGCCTACTCCTCGCCGCGGTGTCTCCTCGAAGGGGTGGTCATGACAACCACCCCTTACCCACGCACTCCTGCGCGCGGTCACTCGGCCCGCGCTCACGGTTTACCCCGTTGTGGTGGGCGTGTGTAGGGGAAGTGGAGGTACTCGACAGCCTCGCGGCGGGCCTCGTCACCGCAGCAGTCGTAGCGGACGGTGGTGAGCGGGGAGACATGGCCGGCCATCTGCTGCACCGTGTACAGATCGACCTTGGCCTGTAACAAGTCCCCGATCAAAGTCCGCCGAAAATCATGGGGCCGCAAATCCTCGACGCCGGCCTGCGCCAGGTGCTTGCGCAGGATCTTGTAGACCGCATGGCTGGCCAGGCGCGCGCCGGTGACGTGGCCGCCCTTGGTGAGGCGCACGAACAGCGGTCCGGGCGTCGCACCCCGGACCGCGAGCCAGTCGTCGAGGGCGGCCGTGGCGCTGCCCGTCAGGGGCACCAGGCGCTCCTTGTTGCCCTTGCCGTGGACCTTGAGGGCGACGAGGGCGCACGTAGTGGGCGACGTCGAGGCCGGCCAGTTCGGCGCGGCGCACGCCGCCGACGTAGAGGGGCTGGTGTTACGGACGCTACCACCAGCCGCAATCTGTGGCTGGTAAAGTGCCTTTTAACGCGCTGGAGTCGGCATTCGACCCTGTTGCACATTGGCTCAGCGACCGCAAGTAGAGGGCCCCGCAGCCTGCGCGGCTACGGTTACTCGACGTACCACCGACGCCCCACATAGGCGATCCGCCGCTCGCCACCGTCCGGCGTTCGCCCCCGCCACGCCATGGAGCACGCCCGGTTCGCCAGCGCCCGCAGGGCATCACGCATGTCCGGCTCCGAATTCGCAGTCATACTAATGAACACGCCCTCCCCCTTGAGTTGGAGCGTCGCGGCAGCGTCGTCTCCCTCGTCAGGGTAGAGCGCGGCGGTGAGTGCCGCAGCGAGGCCCAGCGGCGCCGCTGGTGGGGCGACCAGCGCCACGAGTGCGGGCAGGGGACGGTCCAGCGCGAGCAGCACGACCCGGCGCGGTTCCTCGGTCGTCACCCGCACGAACGCGCGCCGCTCGACGGCGAAACCGTGGGCGCGCAGGAGCGCCACAATGTTCTCCACGGCCGCCGTCGTGGCGTCGTCCGTCGTCACCGTGACGCGCTCCTTCGTGCCCTCGTGTGCGTTCACAGCGTCTCGGTCTCTGGCTTTTGCGCGCGGGCCAGCACCGCCTCGGCCTCGGCCACGACGCTATACGGCCGCCGCCGCAGCCACTGGCTCCGCTCCTCGTCCTCCGCGCGCACGGCCCGCCCTTGTTCCTTGATGGCAAGGTCGCCCCGCACGATCACCGTGCACAGCGCCACGTAGACGAGGAGGGCGGCGAGGGCCATGCCTGCATCGCTCAGGGGTGCGCCTCCTGTGATGGTCCAGGTCAACAGGCCGACAGCGGCCACGCCGACGAGCGTCAGGATCGTGCCGGTGAGGCGCGCCCACACCCAGGGTCGGCGTGTCGTCCCCCTCATGGTATCCTCGGTCTCACGCCAGTGTACCGTCATCCCGTGTCTCCCTTCCCCCTCCAGTCTACGCCGTTGCCCGTTGTCGCTCACGCCGCGTGGCACAGGTGTAAGCGCCAGTTTTGATGATGCTGCTGCGAACCCTTCACCACGAGTTTCGGGCGCGTTAAACGACATGTGGTCACGCGTGCCGCCAACTTGCCGACGCGGCCCTCCTGAGGTTCGCCAGCAGCATCTTTTGATCTGCACCACAATGACGCGATAAGGTACACCAGTGAACCGGTGTCTACCAACGCTGCTATGGCGCTGTTTGACGCCCAGAAACACCTTCTACTTGAAAAAATAAGGGCGCTGGAGGTGGTGTAGCTTAAACCGGCAACGTTGCGCACTTTGACGGGTGTTGGGCTCTTTTGATAATGGCGATGTTGTGCCGGTGTGCGGCGGTAACGACGAGAAGTCATGGGGTTGGTCGTTGGCTGACGTCGTATCGACAGGACATGTGAACAACAGGAATAGGAGCAACTCGGTTCTCGCAATGCGCGACTACTCGTTTTGTTGCCGGGCTTCGTCGCCGAACACCCTGGTCGAGATAGGGCAAGGCCGGTCGACCGTTTCGGCTGTCTAATTGGTGGCGACCGCCATTCGTGGAGATAGGGACGCCGAAATACCTGCATATCCCAGCGCTCGGTGTGAAGCAGGATGATGCAGCATCCTTGCGGAATAAAGCAGCGCCCTTGTGGGATGGATTAGTATTTCGGCGTCCCATAAGCGTTTTGGTTCTTATCCCTATGGTGCGAACGTCCCTCTCGAACAGCATCATCAAAAGCGCCCAACACCCACTTTGACTCCGGCACTCACAACAGGACCCCGCGTACTCGTTTCTCCCGGCCCCTGGGCCGGTCTTGTGTGACTGGCATCGGCACGGACACGTGCGACACAGGGCCGCGCGATCCGGACGACGGAAAGGGCCGGATGTCTCTCGGGCACGCCATCCCACCGCCGATGCAGGCCCATGGCCGACTGGCCACTCACGTCGCCGCTCGGTTGGGCGCCCTCCAGGGCCACGACAGCCGCCACGTGGCTGCTCCTCCGTGTCGAGCCCCCGGCTTAAGCGCGATCTCACGACGTTGAGGTGAGACAACAAAAGCGTTGTCCCACAGCCATGTGACCACTCTCAGCCGACAGGCGACGTCATCTGAAGGCGTGAGAGCGGAGCCACAGAGCGATGGCGACGTTCACCTCGTCGCTCGTCGTCGCCACATAGGTCGCCGCACGGGGGAACCGCGGGGTGGGATAGCGCTCGTTCCACCGGAACCACAGCGTGGCCAGGCCGCAGGCGTGCGCGCCTTCGATGTCACGCGTGTAATTGTTGCCGACCATGAGCGTGTCAGATGGAGCGCTGCCGGCCTGCCGCACCACCGACAGGAACATCTCGGGGTGCGGTTTCGCGATACCCAGATCCTCGGAGATCGCGACGTACGCGAAGAGGTCATCGAGGTCGTGTTGGCGCAGGACATGCTGGTACGTTCCGCTGCGGGTATCCGCCACCAGCCCGAGGCGGACGCCCGCCTCCCTCAGCCCCCGTACGAGGTCGGCCATGCCGGGGACCAGATCCGCCGTGAGGGTGACCCCGTCGCCATCTTTCTGTTCGGTCTCTTCGCTCATGAGGGTGTCACCGAGGTCGAAGAGGATGAGCGGATAGGCCATACGTCTCTCCTCGCGTTTAGATGTGTTCGACGGATGATTCGTGCCGACATCATGCGCGGCCGACGCGCATGCTCCCTGCAGGGTGTCGGGGCATTAGCAGGGGTACAGGACAATGGACATGCGATAGCTCATCTATGACGTACGACGACGTAGCGGGGTGATGCTTCCTGACCATCGCGGTCGCACACGCGCTGGTTGTACGGGCCGGTTTCGTGCACATGCATCGCGAACCGCTCACACACTGCGCGCGTGGCCCGGTATGCGATCATCCCCGCCGCCTCACGGCCTGAACGCTCATTGTCGCGCTGCCCACGCCGTCACGGATGGTCGTCCACCTGGTGGACGGCTGCGACCAGAACACGCGCGCGTTCAGTCAGCGCGTCCCAGTCGGCACGCTCAACGGCGTCCTCGGCGACCAGCCTCCCGCCGACCGCGACGCCGACGGCGCCCGCCCGCAGATAGTCGGCCACGTTCGTCTCGTCTACGCCCCCCGTGGGCATGAGCGGGATCTGTGGCAACGGCGCCAGGAGATCGGCGATGTAGCGCGGGCCGAACGCGCGCGCCGGGAAGACCTTGACCACGTCGGCGCCTGCCCGCCACGCCGTCACGATCTCCGTCGGCGTCAAGGCGCCGGGCAGGGCCAGCGCGCCACGCTCACGCGCCAACGCGACGACCGCGGGGTCGAAGCCGGGCGAAACCAGGAACTGCGCGCCCGCGTCGAGGCAGCGCCGCGCTTCCTCCGCGTCGAGCACCGTCCCCGCGCCCACGATGACGTCATTCCCGAGCCGTGCCCTGCACGCCGTGATGGCCGGGACCGCGCCGGGTGAGGTCAAGGTAAACTCCAGCGCGCGGATGCCGCCCGCGACCAGGGCCTCGGCGACCCGCGCCAGCGGCGCGTTGTGGCGCAGCCGGATGATCGCCACCAGGCGCTCCGTCAGGGTGCGCTCCAGTAAGTCGTCGTGCTTGAGCATCGTCATCTCCTCCGTCGGTCCGCCGTCCGGGGTCCGACGTCGATCGTTTTCAGCTGATTGTCGGCAATCGTCAGTCGATAGTCGTCAGTAGCCCTGTTGGGCCAAGCTCACGGCTTGTCGGATACCCTTCCCAATCGCCGGTCGTCGCGACCGCCGCGGCGCCGACGCGCGCGCCAAGCGCGAGACAGCGCGGGAGCGGGTCGCCGCGCAAGAGCCCCGCGATGAACCCGGCGTCGAAGCCATCACCCGCGCCCACGCTATCGACGACGGCGACGGGATAGGGCGCGATGCTGATATCTTCCTCCTCGATCATGGTCCGCGCCCCGCGCGCCCCCAGTTTAAGCACGACCAGACGCGGACCCAGCGCGCGGACCGCGCGCAGGACGGCCTCCTCGGACAGGCCGGGGAACAGGTAGGCGGCGTCTTCGTCGCCCAGTAGAACGAGGTCGGCGCGCGCCATCAGGGCGTGCAGGGCCGCGATCCCGACCGCGGGCTCCGGCCAGAGTTGCGGCCGCACGTTGGGATCGACGCACACGCGCGCCCCCGCCGCGCGCGCGAGCGTGATCGCGCGGTCCACCGTCGCGGCGCATCCATCCGAGAGCGCCGGGGTGATGCCCGTGACGTGCAACAGGCGCGCCCCCGCGAACTGGGCGGGGGTCAGGCCCGTCGGGTCCATGTGGCTCGCCGCCGAGCCCCGGCGATAGTAGTAGACGCGCCGCGCACCCTGCGCGATACGTTCCTTGAAGAAGACGGCCGTGGGCGCGTCCGCGTCGAGGGGGGCGTCGACGACCACGCCCTCGCGCTCCAGGGTCGCGCGTATATAGCGCCCGAACGGGTCGTCGCCGAGCCGGCTGATCCAGCGTGGCCGCAGCCCGAGGCGGGCCAGCGCGATCGCCAGGTTGCTCTCCGCGCCGCCGAGCGACCGCTCGTACGTCGCGGCGTCTTCCAAGCGCGCGGCGCCGGTTGGCCATAGCAGGACCATCGTCTCGCCCAGGGTCACGACATCACACGGTAACCCGTCGTTCGTCCGCGCTGGCGCATGCGCGGGCATCTCAACGGTCTGGGCCGGGGCGTGTCCGTCCGTCCGCGCCGCGCCCCCTGTCATGCGCATCGTCACTACCAATTTGTTCTGGCCCCATCACGCCGGCGCCAGTGGGGGGCTTCCCAGTAGGCAAAGGCGTGATCGGCTGCGGCCTCTTCGTTAAAGCGCACGCCCAGACCCGGCGCCGTGGGCAGAGGGAAACTGTCGCCCTCAAGGACCGGGCACATCGGGAAGAGATCGCGTGGGTAGCCCTGGTCGATCTCGGGCCGATATTCGAGTTGCGCCAGATTGTTGATGGCGGCGCAGAAGTGGATGGACGCGGCCGTACAGACCGGTCCCAAGGGGT
>JAABUJ010005639.1_pt1 | contig 12440 bp, 12 predicted proteins | sample 5559131 | NCBI WGS metagenome assembly JAABUJ01 (sample SAMN10711875, study PRJNA513366) | rock metagenome | isolation source: Antarctica rocks | place: Antarctica: Victoria Land, Mt New Zealand nord | collected 2016-01-07
AGCTCGCCCACGACGTGCGACTTGGCCGCGTGCAGCCGCGGGTACGACAGCGCCGTGTGCATGGCCTCGCGCGAGGCGGCGAGGATGCGGTCTTGGTGCGCTGTGCCGTGCGGTTCGAAGTCTTTCTCGCCGCGGCGGGGGAGGGTGGTGGGTGTGGATGCGGAGGAGAGGGAGGGGGGGTGGGTGAGGTGGGTGAGGAAGCGGAAGTCTTGCGTTTCGTCGCTGAGGTCGTGGTCTTGGGGGTCGGGAGGGGTAGAGGAGTGGGGTGGAGGGGTGGGGGCGTCTTCGTCGAGGTCAGCCATTTGGAGGGTCGCACGGCCTGGGCGCTTGGAAGGGGGTTGTTTGTGGAGGTAGGGGTAAATGACGCAGATGGAGTGGAAAGGTTGTAGGCGAGGGTGAACCCCACCACCTGCCCGAATTCTTCAATAGCATAAATAGCGCGCCGCTTTTACAAAGATGGGAGGTTGGCCGAGTGGTTAAGGCGCTGTGTTTAGGTTCTTCATTGGAAGGAAATTCCGCAGTGGGAAACCTCGCGCGTTCGAATCGCGCACCTCTCATTTTGCCTTTTGTTTTGCTGCTCAAGGTTAGTGACTGTGGTGGGGAGGGTTGGTTTGGATTTTTGTGCGTGGTGGGGCCTACACGAGGTTGGTAGCTGGTCTGGAAAAATCGGTAGGTATGGGCAATGGGCTCAGACGTGGGCTTAGGCGTGACTGCCTACCAGGTTGGGCACTCACAGTCTGCTTCGTACGTATCTATTATCTTCTGCATACCAGAGGCGCTTGAACCAATCCCCCCACCCCCTATCCGATCTTGTCGTACGGTATGTGAGGGCTACCAGGAGGGATGCTCTAATACTTGCCTAACCTGAAAATAGTGGGAATAGGGGTTTTACGTTGTTGAAGATATAGAAACTGCGCGCTGGAGTAGGGTTGCTTGTAGGGGTATGGAACGATATTTATTGCTTCCTGCATGTCTCTAAAACGTCTTCATTCCAAGGTACTAGTGCTCGCGATTGGTCACCCGGTTTGATATAACCGTCGGGGGGTCTAATGGTAGGATAAAGTTCTGATTGACTACGACTGCGACACCGAAGTCCATCATCTCCGGCCTCCCTTCATCGCTTCCTTCCGTCTAATTTTCTCCACCGTTCTCGTCAACGCCGTCTTGACCTCGCCTTTGGCGAACGTCGACAGATCATAGTAAGTCGGTGCGATATCCTGAACGCAAATCAGTCAGTCAACCAGCGTCGAAGCAGTTACTCCCCAAGGAACTCGAAAGAACTTACAAGAAGCCACTCGGCCTTCACCGCCGTAACATTGCGGATGTAATTCTTCGTCGTCAGCACGAATTCATTGTAGACGACCCACTCGCTATCCTGCCCCAACACCGTGCTCGGATGCAGCAGGACGTTCTGGTTATCTTTAACCGTCACGTATGTCTTCCCGTTGCCTTCTTTCTTGGCCACTTGCATGAAAAACCCAGCGACCAAGGCCCGTCGGATGTTTTCGTAGTACTTCTTGTCTTCGAACTGGGTACTGACAAGCTCGAGTTCTTCGCGCTCCATGATGCGCCGCAACTGAAGCCGGACGTTGTCGGCGGATTGGAGAGCTCGCAACGACAGGAAATGGTCGTGGCACCATTGTTTCGGGTTTTCTGCTGCGGCCGGAGATTTGAAGGCATGGTAGACATTTAGCATGGTCAAATGGTCGCCGTCAGGGTGGGCGAAGAGGTTTTTCATCTCGTCGGCCCGCTTCCTTGCGCTTGCCGGTCGGACGAAGATCTGTGGTACCGAGAGAAGAGCGGTAAGGGACAGGATTTCATTGGAGCAGTAGAACTCCGGTGACGAGATGAGCATAACAGCAAGAGCGGGATCGAGGGGGAATTCGGAAGCGAGTTTGCCGAGTGTTGTCAGATTCCCATCATCATCGAGACAGGCGAGGTAATTAAGTTCTTCGAGAGCTCGCATGAGTGTTTCTGGTGCAGGAGGGTCCATGAGGTCAAAGTGTACGAGGTCGTCGATGCCGAGTTTCTTGAGCTCCAGCACGGTAGATGCTAGATTGGAGCGTAAAACTTCAGGGTACGTCTGCTCGATGAGCTCCTTCTTGAAGGCTCCCTCGGTATATAGCCGGAAACATTTTCCAGGTCTCGTTCGACCAGCTCGACCAGCGCGTTGTTGTGCGGAAGCTTTGGATATGGGAGATACGAGAAGGGACTCGACTCGTATGCGAGGATTGTATACTTTCTGCTTGCTGAAACCGGGATCAACAACGTAGACTATGCCGTCAATCGTAAGCGAGGTTTCTGCAATGTTCGTGGCGACGATGCATTTTCGACCGGGTCTGCCACCTTGTTTTCGGGGAGGTGGTGCAGGATCGAAGATGCGTTGCTGCATGGCTGGTGGCAATGTTCCGTAAAGCGGGTATACTTTCAAAGGACCGGCATCCGCTTCTCGAATCATCTCATCCGCTTCCAGTGTGATTTTCCTTACAGCATCCTCAATCTCCTCTTCTCCCGTCAGGAAGAGTAATATGTCTCCCTCAGGCTCCGTGGCGTGAATCTGCAAGACTGTGCGCAATGCAGCTTCCACATAGTCCCGTTCCGGTTCCGGGGTGTAGAAGATTTCAACTGGATGGGTTCGACCAGGAACAGCCAGTAGAGGCGCATCGTTGAAGTATCTCTGAAACTTCTGCGCATCCAGAGTGGCCGACATGATGATGATCTTGAGGTCGGGACGCCTTATTGCCACCTCCTTCAGTAGCCCCATCAGAATATCGGTTGCCAAAGTCCGTTCATGGGCTTCGTCGAGAATAATGGTGCTATAACGTTGGAGATTATGGTCGTTCATGGCTTCTCGTAACAGCATACCATCTGTCATATACTTCAATATCGTCTTCTGACTGGTCATATCCTCGAATCGGATACTGTAACCCACTTCATCACCCATCGTAACGTCCATCTCTTGCGCCACACGCTGGGCAACAGACATAGCTGCGACTCGACGCGGTTGCGTACACGCAACGAGTTTACGCTGAAAGTGTGGGAGGTCATCGAACAGCACGAATTGCGGAATCTGCGTGGTTTTCCCCGAGCCAGTCTCGCCGACGAGGACTAAGATCTGAGACTTTTGGTACATGTGGAGAAATTCATCTCTACAACCCATTAGCATTGGAGTGATTTAATGCTCAGACAACGAGCTCACCTCTGGGCGTGCACTGGCAGTCCCCTTCTAGTTTTCAAGATGGAAAAATACTGGCTTGACAACGGCTGCCCATTGTAAGGGTTGTTCGGTCCATCCTCTGCTACCTTGGCCATTGCAGAGGTACTACTATGTCTCTCGAACTTTGAAAGCGTCGAGTTCTTTTGTGTTCCGTTCATCCTGCTCCTTGGTGATCCATAGCCATTGCTGTAGCCTTGATTCGCCGGCTCTTCGTACATGTGCGCCAAGTATGGGTTGGCTTTGGGATCCATGTCTGCGGCGACGGAGGTTTTCTGACGTTTGGCGCGGAACTGATCTTCACCGTCTGGTCTGCGGTCCGCCATGAGTACAACTTCTGTATTGATGAGGCAAGAAAGATTTGTGACTGACGTTCTTGCTGTAATTCGCTAGTAACTCAAGGTACAAATACAATGGAAGTTGAAGCTGGGTTAGGATGAAGGAAAATAGTCTTGCCGCGCCTTTAGGGTACCTCAGGTGAGACAACTTTAGCCTAACTTGATCAGTCTTAGCTTCCGCAGAATGATATGCAGGGCAACCTATCCTGCGCGAGACGCACGTCGGGGAATCTTCGGGACAGTCACTCCTTTGCTTCCTCCCGACCTGCTGCTTTATTCACCATCAGGTTTATTTGAGGAGAACTGTTTTCACTTCTCTAAGTGCACTGCATTGGAAATAGAAGTTTCTAAATTCTCTGGTTCTACTGATCTTTGATCTTGCCCTATTCCTTGGACGGGCTACTCTCAGTCGATCTCCCCATGGATTCTCTAGCATCTGCAGATGATTATGTGCCCGTCTTCTTTGTTGGACAGCATGAAAGCAAGCGTGTCCTGCCAGTGTCTGCCGATGTGCTTCGACAGGCGCAAGACTGTAATGTCGGTGACATCCCATCACTTCCTCCGAGTTCATATTGACAGTCTCACAGTATGACATGCTCACTACGCCAATAACGACTCCATATTTTCAGAGCAGAGTTCTAACTCTTCTCTCATCACATACGTCGCAGTCGAGCTTCGACGAGTCACACAGCAGTCTAACGAACTCAGCGATCAACTTGCCTCTCCTAATACCACCGCTAGGACCATCAGACACAGCAATCACCCCTAACGAGACCATTTCACAGCTTCTTGCAGTCGCTAGTCCCTGGATTGACCTTTGCTCTCCGGATCCAGTAATCCAGGACATATCCCAGCAAGTCTTGAGTCTCGAAATCGCCTATGCAGCCTTCTGCGGCGTCGGAAACATCATAACATCAGGACCAAAGTTGCATCATGGCAAAGTACATGGAGATGCCTTGGTGCAATATGCGCGCGCCATATCAGATGCCCTGAGCGTTGCAATCAATGTGCAGATTGAGATCCTGTTACCGATGACAGACCAACCAGGGTCAGACGTCGATGACAGTATGGGGAGTCTTACGCAACTGGCACGAGACGATTATGTTGGAGATGTGAGGAAGGAAACGGCTCGGAAGCCGGATATGTATGGGTCTTGGGATGCTTGGAATGTTATCCGGACTGTGTGTAAATATAATTCACGGCTGTTTGTAGGTAAGCGCACGAGACGTTCCAATATATGTTCATTGTACATCGAACGGGTTTCTACAAACTCAAAGTTGAAGATATTTCTCGCCCCCCTATGTCTCATACAATCTCCGTGTGGTACATCATGCCTGAAGATTCTGGACGTAATCTACCACAGACTCCCCTTTTCTTACTTACTCGAAACCTGCTTTGGAGCATTACAGACCTATACTGACGATAGATACAAGCCCTCTCCCTTCCTCGGCATCTACCACCGCTTCCGATTCAATCTCGGTGGTATAGCGAACCACTCCGCCTCCTCTCCATATCCTCCGACTCTTTTCTCAAGAATCCCAAAGGCTACCCGGTGCTCTCGAAACCCCATCAGGCGCTCATTGCACGCTACATGCGGCTTCGTATGCCGCCATGGATTGTCCTGTGCGACGTTGGCCCTATCCCGGGCCTCGACAGCCCGGACTCGATCTTCACTGTTGCGGACGGTTCTCTAAGCCCGAGTGCCGCAGCCGATGCAGTCACTGGGAGCTCAGCTTCCCCAACCCCTTCCGAAGCTCCAAAGCAGACAAAAGGTCAGAGTAAGAAGTATCACGATCCGACACCGCACCTTTCATATATCCGCAACCTCCAGCGCAGGCAGCCCGCTCGGACCATAATCGAGCGCTTCGGCGCCGGCTTTCAAGATTATCTCCAATCGCCTCTACAGCCACTCACCGACAATCTGGAAAGCAACGTATACGAGGTTTTCGAAAAAGACCCAGTCAAATACGATTGGTACGAACAGGCAATTGCGCGTGCTCTCAATGACTGGGTCGAGCAGGAAAAGCCTACTTCGAGTCCCGACGGCAGAGTCGTTGTGGCCGTCGTCGGCGCAGGAAGAGGTCCACTCGTCATGCGGGCATTGCAGGCTAGCATATCAACCGACGTTCCGATCGAAGTATGGGCGGTGGAGAAGAACCCCAACGCCTACGTTCTACTACAATTACACAATCAAAACGAATGGCTCGGCCAAGTCAACGTCGTCAAATCCGACATGCGCGCATGGAAGGGCCCATGGCGAGAAGGCGGTCACAACGCGCAAGCACACCCAAACTCCACAGACACCACCTCATCCACCCGTACGGACAACGCGCCCTCCTCCATCCTCAACTCCTCGGCCGAAAGCGAATCCGCATCGGCCTTGCAACCCACCCCGCTCCCAGATCAACACTCAGCGGGTTACGGCTACGTCGACATTCTCGTATCCGAACTCCTCGGCTCATTCGGTGACAACGAGCTCTCGCCCGAATGCCTCGACGGCATCCAACACGTCCTCCACCCGACCCACGGCATCTCCATCCCAACCTCCTACTCCGCCCACCTGACCCCGATCTCCGCCCCCAAACTCCACGCCGACATCGCCGCCCGCACTCTCACCGACGCCTCGGCGCCCGAAACGCCCTGGGTCGTCATGCTGCACGCCATCGACTACCTCTCCACCACCACCACCACTTCCATCCCCGCCAACACACCCGCAGCCGCCGCCTCCTCCTCCGCAGCCACGCCCTCCCTCGCGCCGGCCCCCACCGTCCACACCGCCTGGACATTCACCCACCCGCTGCCCCCCGCCCTCTCCACGCCCGGCAGCAACGCGCACAACGCGCGCCACGCCCGCCTCGCCTTCCGCTGCCGCGAGCGCGGCGTCTGCCACGGCCTGGCCGGCTACTTCGAGACGGACCTCTACCGCGGCGTCGAGCTGAGCACGAATCCCGTCACCATGGGCCGGAAGAGCGCCGATATGATCTCTTGGTTTCCTATCTTTTTTCCGCTGAAGGTAAGCTTTCTCTCTCTTCCTCCTGTCTCCCCCCCCAAATCCCACCCTCGCCTCTTTCACTTCCAGAGAGGCGCTTCGGTTCCCGCCCTCCCGACGCAATGGCTGACCAGGTCCCGGCGCGGCGTACAGACACCGCTCTACTTCCCCGACCACTCCGAGCTGGAAGTCAGCGTGTGGCGCCGGACCGACGACCGCAAGGTGTGGTACGAGTGGATAGTCGAGGCTTTTGTCTTCACGGCGCTGCTGGGCGGCGAGAAGAGGAGGGTCCGGCTGGGCGTGTCGGATCTGCATTCGAGTCGCAAGAATGGGTGTTTGATGTGATGGGCCCTGCGTCGGAGCTGGAAGGATTGTGTGTCGGTTTTGGTGTGCGTGGGTTTTCCTGTCCTGGGCCTTTCTTGGGAGGGTTTACGGGGATAGCGGGATGGGAAAAGGGAAAAAGTCTTTTTACGAGGCGTGTGCGTGCTTGCTAATGTTTTTACTTCGGCACTGTGACGAGCATGCCAGTCTACATCAATCCAGTTGGGGACGAGAGAGATGATGCTCTATTCGTTTCGAGTGAACATACAGTGCCTAAGGGTAGGTAGGTACACTAGCGTCTAATCTCAAGGTACGACTCCTGACCCACAATGAGAGAGGAGAGGCACAATCGTAACCAAACAAAAACTTTTGTAGAAGACATCCGTCCCTAATGTGGTACATGGACGCAATCTGAACAACACAGAGGGTATCACATCACGTAAGCGCATGCTCAAGTCCGCCCACGACATTTTCGCCAAGGAGCCCATCACTCGACTTTCTCGAGCCATTGGCCGAGGCCGCAGCTTTCAGAGCCGAGTTGTTATCCGAGCCCGTAAGCCCCTTGCGGATGGCGAGGACGTTGTCGACAATGACCGCGTCGATGCCTTCCCTGACTTGCAGCTTGCAAGGCCGTCAGCTCTGCCTCACTTCATGAGATTCGTAATGTGGTAACGTACCTTGACTTTGTCCGGGTCATTATTCAAAGCCCCGTACGACACGCACACCAATCCTGACTCTTTCACAACGCGCACGAGCCGAGGACTAATGACTAATGGCTCGGCGGCCGAGACGATGCCGAGCAAGTTCCAGCGGGACGCGAAGCGGATGGCCTCTTGGAGGCTGCTGGCTCGGATGTCGCCGACGGTGTTGGTACCGGCGTCGGTTAGGAACAAGATGGGGATGGAAGGTTGCTTGAACGAAAGGAGGAGACAAATATCCGGGTTGAAGCTCGAAAAGATGACGTTGCGCTTCTTGCCGAGGTCGTAGACTTTGGTCAGGACAGTGTCCACGAACGAGTTCAGCTCGACCGCGTACGTGTCCATCTCTTGTTCCTCGCTCTCGTGAAGCATCGGGTATTCTGCAAACTGATCAGCGCCGGCTGAGATGTAAAAAGGAAGCGCCTTATCGCCACTTACTCATTTCGATGTTGAAGCCAATAGACTCTGGAAGCTTCTTGAACATCTCCTCCAGGGTTGTGAACGGAGCTTGGATGAAGTTGCCTCTGCTGTTGCCCTTGAACCCTTTCTGCTTGAAGTCGCGAGTGTGTTTCATGCGTTCCCTCATCTCCGAGGATTCATCATTCGTGGCTGTGCCAAGGGACATGGACCGGTGTCTCCGGTTGTCCGATCCCTTCAAATTTGCGATCCTCGGATCCAGAAGCTGGTCTGGAGAAGCTGGTCTGGAAGACCTCGGGGTGCGGTTATCACTAACGTGCAGAAACTGAAAACTACTGATGAGCAAAAGCAGACAGAAAGTGAGCTCCGGAGATTGGGAGGGACAATGCTGACCTGCTCGAGAGTGAGAGTATGAACGGGAGCATCAATGCCGGTTTCGCTAACTAGAAAGTCATGGTATATGACGGGAACGTGATCCTTGGTCAATTGAACATCTAAGAAGAGTCAATACCACGACCATTGGCAGAATACGTTACGCAATATTACCAAACTAATACAAGTTAGTCCAATGAAACTTCGTAAGTTCAAATACTTGCTCACCTCAACGTAAGAAGCCCCAAGATTGGCGGCAGCAATGAACGACTAAACCGTCAGTAATCCTTTGTAAGCATATGGAATACAAGTATGCTCACCTGAATCGTGTTTTCTCCAAGTTGAAGCGATTTTCGAGCCGCCATATTCTTACCCAGTCCTTCACAGCCGTTAGGGTTACAACAAGGAAGGAAAATACAAATGCAAAATCACCTCGGTGCCCTATAACCATTGTCGACGTCATGCTCTTCCAGTAAGTCTGATTTTCGGTAATAGACATATTGGGATGCGTGAACGGCGTGATGATTAAGAAGTTAAAGCTGACAGATCCTATCACTTCCAGGGTGTTGGCCGCCATAATGGGCACGGTGTTGTCCACTTGCAGCGTGATACGTTTTGACCCAAGGCTTGGTTTGACGCTTGAAAGTAACGCAGCCCCACGTCCCACAATGTGATCCTTCGATCCCGCGTAAGTGGGCACAATGTCGAAAAGCAGCCTGACCTTCGAAGCATCGATAGTGGTGAACACGATCTGGTCCGTGCTGACGTTGTCTTGAATAGGAAGATCGATGATAGACGGTTCACCGCTAGCCCCGCTGGCTGAAACCACGATCGATAGAGCAGTGTCAAGCTGAGTCGAATGAGCATCCGCGAGAGGAATGCGGTCAAGTTTGACGGCCTCTACCGTGTTCCTCATATCCATTGATCCCAAGCTTACGAGGACCATGCTCTCATTAGTCAGGTATCGATGACCGAAGGTTTTGACTGGCTCTGTGGTTCGAGCAGTGCTATTGGTGTTGCTGGTACCGGATTTACGGTCGGCCAGGGAGAGTGATGATGATGGAGGAGAAGAAGCTAGAGTCGATGTCTCGGAATCAGAAGTATCAGGTGCTCTTGTCAACTCCGCTATTCTCTTCGCGATTCTCATATGTCCCCTCAGCGAAGCGTGTTCTTTCGATGTCCAGCCAGATAGGTCGGGTCTCTCAAGGTCAGCTCCTGCGTCTATCAAAAGCTCGACTATTGGAAGATGCCCATCGACGCTGGCAATAAACAGCGGCGTCCAGCCAAACGTATTTTCTGCCAATTCCGTGTCGGCCCGTTGGTCCTTGGTGCCATCAAGAAGTAATTTTGCGCAATTCTCATGCCCGAAACGAGCCGCCACATGCAAGGCGGTCTCGCCCTGCTCGTCCTGATAGTTGATATCAACACCTGCTTCGACGAGCAAATCGACGATAACGACGAAATTTGCCTTGGTCGCCAAAGCTAAAACCGCACTGGACTTCGAGACATGCTTCCGCACGCTTTGTTTGTGCTCAGTGGCACCTCTCCAATTCTCGGCCTCGAGCAGTGCCTTCGTCGTCAAAGGGTGGCCCTCTATGACACTAAGATGCAATGGCGCCAGCCCCTCCGAGTCTTGCCAAGCGGGCGCATCAATCCCATCAGCGACAGCAAATTGGCCCCATGTTTGCATATGTCGTATGATGATCTGGCATATTATCACAGACCCATACTGCGCTGCATAATGCAATGGCATACGGCCATAGCTATCCCTTGCTTTGAGAGCTCCCCGTTGCTCAGGACGTAGCCTATTTAAAAGAAAATCCAGAAGTTGCACGGATTTATCGTCGTTTCCTAGTAGCTTAACTCCATCAGGCTCTTTCTTCATGTACGCCTGAGAGGTGAGTACAGGTAACGCTGCGGGGGTGATGTAGTTCGCATCCTCATCGTTCACCTGGAGCAACGCATCCGCTGCAGGGTCGGTGTCACCGGCAGACTTTGAACGTCCAACGGCGATGATTAGGCGATGTATGCAGTTTCGGTCATTGATGTCATCCTCCTCATCTAAAGAGACAATCAGGCCGAGCAGCTTGTCGATAGATTCTCTTGCTTGACATGAGATAGCGCGCTGCAATATGTTGAGTAAGAGCGTTTGAAAGATAGGTCCATTCGTGTTCTCAGAGCCTGTGTTAGCCTCCGGCAGGAGCTCGAGAATGATCGAAGCGTCGTCATTGCGTATTGCACGATCAACAGTATCTAGAAGTCCAGGTGGTAGATTCAATATAGCCTTCGACGAAACCCTCCGAATCGAGTGAGACGACCGGGACGAACTCGCATCACTCAATACCTTGACATCTCCGAGCGTAGACAGCCAAGCATTGATGGTGTTCATAGCTTCCGACAGTCCCAAGTTCGTTGCGAACGGCTTGGGGTCCACCTTCGATTCAAGGTAGCGGCGCTGCGCACAGGCGTTTGGCACCTGCTTATCCAGTTTCTTGGTGATCTTGATGAACCCTCGACGGTTGACCTCCCCATACCATTGCAACTTCCTGAGCTCGCTGCGCAACTCCAGTAGGGCGCCCATAAGATCCTCAACCTCATCTCTATCCATACCTTCCGGGACCACGGTTGGTTTTCCATAACGGTCTTGCAGGAGCTTCAGCCGCCGTGCCGATTCGTTAAATTTCTTATTGTAAAAGGCATGAACGTCTTCGAGGTTGCGATCGAGGGAATAGAAGAATTCTACAGCATGGTTCAGCATGCTGTGTGAACTTCAACGATGTCTCCAAGCTCACCAGCCAAGTCAGCGTCCCCTCCATGCTTCACGGTTTCCGCAGCAGACTTGATGAGCTTCTTCAATGCCTTGTAGTTGATGTAGGATGCAGACCATTCCGGGACCTGGTTCCGAGGCAAGTTTCGTCCAAACTTCATGGTGATGAACGTTCCCAACCGGCGGATCCAGAGCTTCTTAGGATAACGAAGGAAGGACGAAGGGCGACGAAGGCAATGCCTATCGATGCTGAACCAAGTGTTTAGAAACGTAAACGAACCCTAGAGGCGGAGCAGGAGGACTTGGCGGTGGCCAGGAATAAGTAGGCCATTCGATCGTTGTAAGGCCTGTTGATCCTTCTGCCAGAAAGGTGTTAGAGATCTCAGTCCTCCTTGACTTATGTGTTATGTGGGTCGGAGTGAATTGTGATTGTTGAGGCACGTTTTTGGCCAAACAGATCTCGTTGGCTGTAGCAATTCACGCATACACGCATGGAGAACTTACCGACCGATTATGCTCCTCGTGGCTTCCTTTTCAGATGCCCAGCATCAGAGAGAGAAGGAGAGAGAGATAGAGTTCTGCGTTTATGACCCTGGGACCGGAAAGAGAAAGAGAGATAGGTAAGGTAAGGTATGTAAGAGGTGAAAGGTGCTTCGCTTTCAATGGCAGCACAAGCACCTGCAAGCAATACTCACCGCATATGCTGTGCGATAAGCTCCATCTCCATCTCCATCTTCATGTTCGTGTTCATGTTCATGTTGGCAACTGTAGAGTAGGTAGCGTACTCTGCAGTACTTAAAGGTGCTCCGCAGCCTGTCAAGCAAAGGTAAGGTATTGTACGAAGTACCGTAAAGTTAAAGTTGCCCGAGAGGTGGGATACTCTTGCTTTTTGATTGCAGAGCATTACCTACAGTACAGTAAGGTAAGGTAAGGTACGATTCGTATGTAGTGAGGTATTTGCGGTGGACTGATAATCTTGCAGATACCTTACAGTAGAAGATGTCACAGTCTACGCGGACTAATAAAGCACAAAGCACAAAGTCTCATGCCGGGGTGGCTTGATCTAGTGCGCAATACGCAATACGCAAGCCCACAAGCCACCAATCTGTCAACGGGATACGAAGGGCGGTGAAGGACTAACCACCGAATCTTCACATGTTCGGAACGTACAGTACATACAAACATACAGTAAGAATGGGCCTGCAAAGACTCTTCCTCCCCGTGGTGCAGGCTGGGAACCTGGAAGGCTTGCCTTTCAGAGCTAATAGAGTCACTGGTCGAGCTGTGGTTGTTGCAGTGCAAGGTGCCACGGTGGCGTCGCGCA
>JAABUJ010005640.1_pt1 | contig 12437 bp, 9 predicted proteins | sample 5559131 | NCBI WGS metagenome assembly JAABUJ01 (sample SAMN10711875, study PRJNA513366) | rock metagenome | isolation source: Antarctica rocks | place: Antarctica: Victoria Land, Mt New Zealand nord | collected 2016-01-07
GACATGGACATAGCAATAGTTTTGACAGGATGATAGCGCTAGAGCCCTTTAGGCGTAGTGCCTCCGGGCGGAATAAATTACCTACCTACCTACCTACAACAAACAGACCATTGGCTTATCAACATCTGACACCATAATTGTCCATGAGGAGTCAAGCAGAAGGACCAGAACTTGAAGGAGTGGCAATCAGACATTGCAAAGGACATCTCAGAGATGCCACTACACAACTGCATCAAAAAAGTCACTGCTCAACTGACTTCTTCTGTTCATCCTGACCTGGTCCGCTTTTGGATCCAGATATATGCAACAAGAAATGAGACTTTTCATTGCAGAGTGCATGAAGCTCTCAATGCCAATGACTGGCCAGCACTCAGGTCATACATCCACACACATCAAAAGACCTTACTCTCAATCATTTCATCAAGAAATCATGAAGACAGCCTTCTAGTGTCAAAGACAATACAATGTCTTCAGAAAAGATTTTTTAAGACATTGCAAGATTCTCAAAAAACACCTTCTCTAGCTCAAAATGAATTTTCAGAATAACTTCATCAGAACTGCATCAAATAAGCTTAAAATCTAGTCAGTAACTCTTCTCATTATGCTTTATAACTTAATATAGATCACAATGTCAGAATCTTTATGATCAGCAGTAAGTGTGTAATTCTTCTCTTTATCAGAGCACATCACTCAATTGAAACATGAAGCAACTCAACTTTAGATCTTTATGAATTTAAAGATTAAGAAAGATAAATTTAAAAAGATTCTTTAATGAATTTACATTGAACTCTTTGTCAGATCTGTTCAGAACTTTAGTAAAAAGAGTTCTGAATTAATTTAAAACAGTTTAAATTACAGCTGATCTGAAAGTTTTATAACAAATTATGAACACAGTACAACACAACATCACAGTTATAAAGAATATTTTAAAGATTTTTATCAGCAGAAACTCTGCATTGCAATTCTCTGTCATCACAGAATATAGATACATATATATTTGAGCTTAAATAATAGTAAATGTGTCATCATTCTTAACAGCAGTGTTTTTTTCATCATTATTTAAAGAAAAAAGCATCATCACAGATCTTTTCATATTTAATGACTGCAGAATTGTCATCAAACTCATTAACACTGTTCTTATTGATCATTAATACATTCTTTCATCAATTATACTATGTAACTGCATCAACAATTATATTTATATCACTGTAAATCAAAACATCATCACTATTAAGATTGCAGCTATTAAGCAACTGAAGTTAAATGATCTGACAATGTATGCATTTACAGTAACTGAAAAAGAGTCATTGCAAAATAATATTAAATAAATTACATCTTTAAAAGCAGGCAGCAAGATAGTCATCATCATTTATGATGTTATTGTGCATAGTATATTGATACAGAATATTAAAATGAAAGATTAGTGAGTTATAGTGACATGCATACAGACAGAAAATTATAAAATTAAAGTTAAAGAAAACATTTTAATTAACTATGTAAAATGACTGTGCAGCTCAAAACAAGCAGCAGAGTCTGTAATGATGAAATTTATAAATGTAGAACATATTAATTTGACATTTTAAACTGAATTGATTTGAAACTCTAAATACAAAAAGATAAAGTTATATAATTGAGCTTGCTGCATTTAAAAGTGTTTTAAGTGTCATAAATATGATTACATGAATGCTTAATATGAGAATACTTAGAAATGCAGCATATATGCAGAGAATTATAGATTTAAGAATTATCTTTTTAAGAATCTAGAATTCAACATTAGAAAGTGTGTAAACTGTGAAGATTCACACAAAATATGAAACAACAAGTATTCTGAGTTTTAGAAAGAGACAGTGTGCATGTAAATGACATACAACATTAAGCAGATTTAATAATGAGTATTAATTTAGACATCAGTCATTAAACTTAAAGAAGTCATACTTTTAAAGATAGTTAACAGTAAAGTCAGCAAGATTGACATCAATAGTTACAGTAAAAGCATTAACAGCAACAACAGAAACAACAGTGACAGCAGTGATAATATTAGTGAAAATGCAACATTTACATTACATACAATAATGAGTAGCAGTCATGAAATCATTAGTGAGCTCTGCTCAACAATATTTAAGATTCTTATAAGAATTTCATCAATTCTGGCATCAGTCTCAAAGATATTCATCAATGAAAATGAAAAGCAATCAATATCATTTACAAAAACAGCAATTACAGATACAAATTAAATCTCTTTAAGATTAGTAAATGAAAACAGATCTAAAAGAATCACAATTAAATCTCTGAAAATGTAAAAAATAAATGTAACAATAAAGACAGCAGCAAATTACTGAAGCATTAGATTCTCTGAGTGTCAAATAAATTTAAAAAATAGTTAAACAACAAAAATTAAGAATGTCTTTAAGCAGAACTCAGTGAGCTTGCTGCTTATCAGTTAAGATGATTTCACAATAGACATCATAAATATAGAGATAACATCAACTTTAAAGATTACAATGATAATAAAGTAATGTTAATACACTTAAACTTTGTCATTTTACAGTACAACACAATGAAGTTAAGAAACAAGATCATGACATTTCTGCTTCAGAATCTCATCATATAAAACTACAATGTGCTGATCATTCAGAAGTCATAATACAATAAACACAACAACAGTACTTATTATCTCTGCAAAAATTAATTTTATTTAATCTATTTAAAATTCACAGAAAAAGAATCAATTCAAGTCTGTTTTTACATTAATTCATGACTGAACTGTGCAGACTGAACAGTTTAGACATATAGTAAAGATTTTATGATTCTGAAGATTTAATATACTGAACATAGTCAGTTTAAGTGTTTATGCATTCACAATGTATACAGAGAAGCAGTTAAAGAGAACATTACAGCAACTTTAAAGTAACTGAATAATTTACTGAAGAATAATTACTGACAATATATTATAGTGAGAGACTTTAATTTACATCATTTAACATGAGAAGATCTGAGAATGAAGAAGAATTCACAAATAAAGCAGTTAATATAAATAATAAATGAATAACAGCTCTTTCTGCTCTTACTATAGAGCTTAGTCACATAAAGATCTCAGTAAGTATGTAGCATCATAGATCTGATGTTAGACAGCTTAGACATTATTTAACAATTAATTAATTGCAAAATACAACAACAACATCATAACTTTAATCACTACTTTATTATCACTCATCTTCTGCTATCTACAGCAGAGATCACATTACAATCTTATTGACAATAAAATAAAGTAGATATAAAGCTTTTACAACAGATTCTGACAGAATAGCTGTCAATATCACTTTATAATTATAATGAACTCAATATAAAGCAATATATAACTGTCATTACAGAAACAATTCAGATTACAGTGAAGACAACAGTACTGATGTTAACTCTTAATAAATGATTAAAGTTAGAATTTGGCTCAGAAGCAAAAGAGATAATAAGAGAAGTAAATAGAATTTGTTGTTGTTAATAAAGAGAGTAGAGTATACACATTTAAGAAATGTATTGTTGAATTTACAATGAAAAAGAGAAGAAGCTGACAAAATTAATGAGGATGAGTCATAGAGAACAGATAGAGATGATTTTAAAGAATTCTTAGAAACTATAAAAATTAATGAAGTAAGTCAGAAATTATGAAGTCACAAATTAGACTTTCACTTTCATTCTGAAATAAATGAAAGAGCTGAAACTTACAGAACTGCAGAATAAGATAAAGTTATTTTGAATAATTTTCTTTTTAACTTCTTTAAAGATGAATCTCAACAACATTGCAGAATATAAGTATTTTGAGCTAATATTTATGTTTTTAATCACAGAGATTAAATTAACAGAGACTATAATGTGAACATTAGACAATAAGATATTAAAATTAAATAATATATTAAATTGAGTTCTACACTAAATATTATTACAACTACTCTCACTGCTGCTCTCACTGTATAACTTATGTCTGAACAGCAGAAGATATCTAAGAATCTTTAAATACTTTATTACAGTGATGCTGCAGAAGCTTAACAAAGAAAATTATCAGTAATTTAAGATATATTAATTAATAACACTTTTAAACATTATGAGCAAGGCTCTGAAGTCTGTGATGACACACAGAATAAATTATATAACAGAGATTTATTAATTGCTACTTAAAATACTGCTGAGAAATCAAAAGATTATGTTTACAAAGCAAATAATTCACACACTGCTGAAGCAGATTTACAGAACATGAGAATTAAGCATATTAATTATATCATTATTAATGTTGAATGTATCAGAAGTCTTTAACAATGTCTTTTACAAAAGATTACTTTACAATCTCTGAAAACATCATTTATCACTAAAGATAGTGAACTGAATAGAAGACTTTTTGAGAAAAAAAACATCAACAATAAAGTTGTCAGAATATGAGTCAGAGAGCTTTGTCATTTATATAGATATATTTTAAAATTTATCATTATCATTTATTTTATATCTATTCTACAATGCTGATATGCTGAATCTAGTTAATGACTCACAGCTTTGAATCACAGCAGTGAGTTAAATTGATGATGTAAACATCATAATAACAGAAAAGTCAGCAGAGAAGAACTGTGTTGCTTTGTACACAGTGCACAGCTGTACAGAGCAATAAGTTTAAAGATATGTTTTTGTCTTTATTTTAATTAAGTATAAGTTCATTCACTTCACAAACTGTCTTACAAGACATAACACAACAGTGAAGCTGATTCTAGATATACATACAATATAGACATCATCAATATGCAGAGTGCTAAGAGTTATCTTGAATTTACATTTAAAATGAAATGTACATATATAACACATTCAAACTTAAGTCACAACAAGTCTCAGAGATTTAGCAGTGTTAATAAACTTTATATAAGACTTTGAGCTTAAGAATCTACAGAAATTCTATATAATAATGATGTTATTATAGATTCTGTACTGCTGCTCAGTTTAATACAGCTTAGACAGTGAGCACAGAACAATTATATAATAGAAATGAATTCTTTAGAAATTGATAGTCATACAGTGATAAGCAGAAGTTATTATAACAGAGATTTTTCATATAATAGTGAGCTCAGCACTGAACATAAAACTCTTTCTTTTCTTAATGAAACAGTAGCTAAAGAAGACACTGAGAAAGTTTATGCTCTACATTGTTACTATATTAATTTACATTTTAATAAAGAAAATCAAATCTAACTTTATAAAGAAGCTTTGCTGAAAGAGTTCACTGAAATGTCTGTAGCTTTATTATAAGATGTAGATACAACTTTCATTAAGAGTTAACTTAAAATTCAGAACAATTTATATTATATTATTATAATAGAATAGTTTAACTATTCATATAAATGACAATGCAGATAAAGCTGTCTGCAGACACAATATCAACAAACTTTGTTGAAATTGAAAGATATTAAATATTTATATAAATGATAGTGACATCAAGAATCAGATAGATGTGATAGCAGTGACACTGAAAAGAGATCTAAGATGTATAATATATATAAGTACAGATAAGACATTCACAGTGTATATAGTGAAGTTACAAAATCTGATTATAATGATAAATATAGTAAGTGCAGTGAAAATGATGAAACTGAAGCTCTAAACAGTGAACATATACATAGATAATTAAGTATTAATTTAATTAATCATTAAATTGAATATACAGTCAGATCAATACTTACTGCAGTGCATAATGAAAAAGATAGATAATCTATGAAGTTAAAAGATTTAGATATGAATCTGATGAATACTGATGCATATAAAGATATCAGAAAATGAAAAGATAAACAGAGTGATTAAGACAGTAACTTAGATCAGAGATTTATGTATTGAGAAAGAATAGATTACAGAAATTTAATATTTAATTGTTATCTATAAAATAAGACTTTGTCAATAAGTAATAAAAGAATGAATCAATGACTAAAAGAATGAAACAGCAAGACAGATTATATTTAACTTGAAGTAACAGTTAAATAAAAGAGTATTAAATAAGTATATAGAACTTTATTGATTTATAAGCTTTCTTATTATTCAGTTATGTATAGAGAAGATTGATATAACTTATTATCTTTATATTATAAATTAAGTGAACTCTTCATAATATTTATACAATCTGAGCATTCAAACTATTCATTATGTACTGATGAAATGTCTGCAAACCTGAGATTTAAGAGAGAAATTACTGAGACAAGTTAATGATATAAAGAAGATTTTACAAGACTCAGCATTAATTAAAGTGATAACTATACTTATGTTATGAAGCAATCTTCTGAGACAATTTCAGACTGTAAAAGAGACATCAGAAGATCTGATATTCTTAGATGCAGTTTAAAATAGAAAATTCAACAATTATACACTTTAAACTGCAGAAAAGACAATTAATTGTTTACAGCAATGTTTATTTTCTATTGATGACAGCTGAAGAAAGACATTAACATTAAATTATAAGAAAAGAAGATTAGTAAGCATCAGAATTAAAGAAAACATGAAGAACTACAGAGAGCAAAGTCAGAATTTGTATTAGTTAGCTAGATCATGGGATGACAGTGATGATGACAGTGAGGTGGTAATGAGGGTGAGATCAGTATGCGCTAGCTGCTTGTAGTTACGTGGTGTATGGCAGCCTAGGCAGCCTCAGTCACCTATGAATCAATCAATCAATCAATCAATCAATTGTTGCAAGATTCCCGGCCAGACTCCTCTGGTCAACCCCATATGCGCCTCACACTATATGGCAAGGAAGTCGAACGAAAACAGCAGCAGCGCAGGGTTGGAAGGGCCTATAACACCAACCCATCATCAGACAACACTGAGGCATGACGACTCTCCTGTCAACTCTAGTATGGTGCGCTTCTGGATCCAGGTATATGCTACTTGGAATGAGACTTTCCATTGTGACGTTTGTGAAGCCATTGACAAAAGGAATTGGGCAGCACTCCGGACATATCTCCTTGCGCATGAAAAGCTCTTACCGTGCCTCCTTCTGAGAAACACGATAACGACGACACTCTGGTGTTGAAAACGATCGCATGTCTACAAAAGAGATATTTTCGCACACTAAACAGTGAAATGCCTCTGCACCTGACGAAACTCAGTCTGGATCTAGACCGGAGGCAGCAGCAACGCAGGGTCGGAAGCGCAGGTAGCACCGCCGCGTCCACAGAAGACACCGAGGCGTGACGAACGGGTGGAGTGTAAAGGGTCATACTGGTTGTTGATTCATAGGAGCAGTGTTTTAGAAGCAATAATACACCAGAAGCTCCTACCCTCCATCCTTTCAGCAAGACACGATTGAGACAACGTTCTGGTGTCGAAGACGATACAACGTCTTCAGAGAAAATTTTTCGAGACGCTGGATGAAAGTTCCCGGCCAAAGTCCTCTGGTCAACTCCTTCTGCGCATCACACCGTATGGCAAGGAACTCGAACGGAAACAGCGGCAACGCAGGGTCGGAAGGGCATATAACACCGACGCGTGGACAGACAACACCGAGGCATGACTGAATTGGGTTGTTAGCATGAGCATTAGTTGGGACGAATGGGTGGAGTTCAAAGGGTCGCACTGCTTGTTACTTCATAGAAGCATCGTGGTTTAGAAGCACCGACGCGCCGACAGACAACACTGAGGAATGACTCAATCGGGTCGTTAGCATGATCGTTAGATGAGACGGATGGGTGGAGTTCAGAGGGTCGCACTTGTTGTTATTTCATAGAAGCATCGTGGTTTAGAAGCAATAATACCATACATCCTGTCAGTTCCCATCACACCTCCTCTATACGGACGCTAGTTACTAGATTCTGGGGCACCCCCACGACTCCATTATGCTACTCTTATGGTGTCGCATCTCGTGGGGTGCCCCAGAATTTAGTAAACAGCCTCCGTACTTTAGCTATCGACCACGTCCATTGTCCAATGATTGGTAAGAGAACGGTAAGCTCCTAGAGACGTCGCTTTGTGAGTAGGTTTTTCATGATTGCTCAAGCGGTGAGGGGATGTGCGCTGGGCCAAATGTTGTGCGGAAGAAACCCTTCGTACAACGAACAACGAACGGACGATCGGCTTTATCGACATCTGACACCAGAGTTGACCATGAGGATTGAGAGACCATATCTCAGTCTGCAACAATCAACTACTACTTTAAACTACCACTTACATCTTACATGCGCCTGATCTGCTCTTCTCCTTTATATTTCTCCAGTCCACGATCCAAATGCTCCCACCATTCGAAAAGCATCGACTGACATATCAATTTGAACCACGGAGTGAACTTGAGGGCGTCGTCTCTGAACATCGTCTTTAGATCCTCTGCAGATACGTATAAGCTATTCTTGACCTCATTGACATTGATGTCCAGGTCGACGTCGGCTTTGATGAAGAGAATGTAGTCAACTGTGGAAAGTCACATCTGTTCAGTACTCGTGCCGTGAAGGGCTTACGGTGGCGAGCTTACTCTCATGCTCGCCCCATTTCCCATCGCTCGGCGCCTTGTAATGGATCCGCGTCAGAAACTCTAATCCGTCCAACGGCACTTGCTTAGCCTTGATTCCTAACTCGTGGTTCAACTTCCTTTGCGCCGCTCGTCGCACGCCCTGTACCGCCGCTTCGAGCTCGGCGCCCGTCTCTCCCGGTATACCCAACGGGTGAGAGCAGCAAGTGTTGGTCCACATGTCCGGGAATGTAATCTTCTCCGACGCTCGTTGTTGGAGGAGCAGTCGGTTCTGCGAGTCGAACAGGAATACGGAAAACGCACGGTGCAGGAGCCCTTGATCGATGTTCTTCATGAGATGACCTAGAATGCAGCATTAGATTAATCCCATTTTCCGCGGCGGTCAAGTAGATACACACAGACTTTCTTGCTCGCGCTTCCTATAGGATTATCGTCCTCATCGAGGACGATGCACACTTCGTCCATCAACCGAATCTGCTCCTCGTCGTATCCCTCGAGGTCATTGTCTCTTGAAGGTGCACGGTGTGAGTTCGCTAGGCTTGCATCAACCTCGGGGAATAGTCGAATGACATTGTCTGCAGTGATGGTGCGCGTCGATGTCGTTGTTGTACTCATGGTGGCGGAGAAGTTATTACATGAACGTTATTGGTGATGGTGTAGCTGATCAAGAGGTTGTAAATCTATGAGCGCAGCTACGTTGTTACTGGATCATGCATGTACAGACAGGCAGACAATTAATGAACGTAGAGAGGAGCCAGGCCAGTGGCAAAAGACCCGTTGGAGGTGATATTTTAGTGACACATTTGGCAGGTGGTCCGAGCTTGCGGAGTGAGACTTGAGGCAAACCCTAAGGTACCTACGGGTTACAGCGACACCGTTGTGCGCCGAAACCTACATGAGTCCCTTTATGATCTGGCAATGCCCAAATCGAAGAAGAATGACCGGCCGAGGCGGCGGAGAGACCCCACAATCGGTCGATCTCCAAAGCCTGTTGCAGATGCGAAAACAGCAGCACTCCGCGATGAGAAGATCTTGCCTGTCATTGCCGCTCTGGCAAGCTCAGAGCCCAAGAAACGCTCCGAAGCAGCCATGGCCATTGCTAACCTCATTGACGATCAAAGATGTCGGGAATTACTTCTCAAGGAGCAACTTGTGCGTGTGATCATGGAACAGATTATTACGGACTCAAATTTGGAGGTTATGGCCGCTGGCTGGGGAGTCCTGCGTAACCTGGTCCTCGAAGAAGGAGATGATCTTCGGATCCACCTGTTCCGGCTGGACATCCTCACCCCTGTTGAAGCAGTCACTCGATATGTATGCAGTCCTCACTCAGACTCAGTATACGTCTGTATCGTACGGCGGCTTATAGATGTTGTTAGATTATGAGTATGATCGATTCCACCAAGCCATCCTTGTCGAAGCTACCAGCCTCACATCAGAACGTAGTGTGGAATCTCACAGAGTCTGTTCTTACTATCTTGTCGTCATTAACAGACATCAATGGGCATATCACAGAGGCTCTGTCGAAGATTTCAGTCATACCGAGCTTTCTTTTCGGCGTGCTCGAACTTTCGATGGCGCCAGACAGCGTCAACGAAGCTGCAATGCTGTGTCTGTATTCAATGATTGCAGAGGGCTGGGGCCTTGCGGAGCAATTGGCAGAACGGTCGGACTGGCTCCAACACGTGTCCAATCTCAGCAACAAGTCCGATGTGATCGGTATCGCGGCGTGTGGGGTCATCTATGAAATCAACGCCACTGGCGTAGACGCAGCAATCCCCTCCGGACTATCGGTACTGAAATTACTTGACGCACAACTTGACCGGCACTGTTTGAGAGCTACCTCCGATGCAGAGAAGCTCGTCACCCATGCCAGGCTAGTCGAGGACGAAAAAGGGCTGGGTTTGGTGCTTGAACTGATAGCATCAATAGCCGCAGATACTCAGAGAGGCGCAGAGTCAGGTTTGCTCTTCGAGGACGATGGTTTCGAAGGATTTGCGGACGATGATGATATGGAGCAATCTCTTCCAGGGGATGTCGAAGGAGTAGGCTCACGGAATGTTCACGACAGTTACAGCAATGCCACCTCCGATGGAATGGACGAGGATGGAGATCAAGGCCCTCTAACAGGGATGGCACCTTCAAACGCAGACAAAGGGTTAAGCCAGCCACCAAGCTCTTTGCAGGGCTACGAGACACTGCAGGGATTCCTTACGAATAGTACTACGCCCAAAGTTTTGTCCCTGCTCAGAGCTTGTTCACACCTTCCTTCCAACTCGGACACTGGTCGTTCATCCCGAGGCGCCTTTCCGTCCAAACCATTCTCTTCCACCCGCGATCTTCTCTTACAGACGCTGACCAGTATTGCCTGGACTGTTACCACGGCCACTCTTCTCGCGGGTCTGCGTCTGCAGTGGCAGACCCAAGCCCAGGATGTTTGGGAAACCGTAATAACCCCTGTGCTAAGTTCAGATACCGCCGACATTGAATTAGCTTCCTCAATTACCAGCCTCGCATGGGGAGTCGCACGAAGCGTTAGCGGTCGAATCAACCTCGAGAACGATGAGCACAAGAAGTTCATGTCGTTATACCAAGCTTCTGTCAGCCTACCTCGAGAACCCGTGACCGAGAAAGACACAAACCTTCACCCGGATGGGCCTGATGCGAGCCTAGGTGTCAAATGCATAGGCGTCCTCGGCTCCCTCGCTCTCTGTCCCGATCAGATAGCTCGAAACCGGGAAATTGGGGCTTTCCTACTCGCCATTCTCAACAACCTTCCTCAAACACCCACAGAGGACGCCATTGAAGTTCTTAATCAGATGTTCGACGTTTACGCCGACAAGGAATTCGACTACGACGATCCTGTCTTCGTACAAGGCGGTTTCTTGGCGTACCTGCAAGCTCTGCAGCCAAAAGTGCAGAGGATGGCGAAAGGTGTTGACAAGAGAAAAGCTCCCGTTCAGAGAGGAAGGGCTGATGAGGCAGTGGTGAATCTGAAGAGGTTCATCAAGTATAAGATGGAAGAGGGAAGCATCTCCGAATCTATGAATATATAGATCTAGACTGAGGAAGACTACGATCGCGAAAATATTGGCATTTCAGCATTAGCGTTGGCGTTTGCATGGCTTTCATAAGTCCAAAGATCTGGGCGTCAACGCTGTAGAATAGCTATATGTACGAACAGGCGCATTTGTGTCTCGTCAATGCTCGCAAATAGCCCGATAGATAAATCCCGCATGACGAGGAACAGCTTCTTTCCTCTGCCATGATCCCTATCTATCTCCGGTAATATATTGTAAGACAACGAACGACCTCATACCATCGCTTGAAAGCACGAGCTCAGTCACCAAGCCCCGCTGTACCGTAGACCTGGAACGTTGAAGCCAATCGAATTTCGTCAAACGCCTCCACAGCCTACCAGCACCCTCCAGCATTCTGACCGAATCAGCCGGGACGAACCGTGCCTCGTTGCCCGGCCTCACCTCCTCGACCCCACCACATTCGTGCTCAAAAACAACACACACGCCGCCATGATCGTACACGCCACCACCGTAAAAACCTACAGCCGAAACGTCAGCACGCGGCGTCCCTCCCCCCGACCTTAGCCACTCCTCGCAACCCCAACGCGAGCCACCCCAACACACGCGAGGGGACAATCCACCAAACTCACAATCTGCGTCTTCCACCCGCTCTGCACCAGCGCCTGCTTCCTGTTGAAGCGCGTCACCGTCTTGATGTAATTCGCAAAGCCGCTCGCCAGGCACGCGAGGGCGAGGAACCAGAAGATGAGGCCCAGGGGCAGCGCGACGCGCTTCTCGACGGCGCTCGGGCGCGTCTTGAGGTGGAAGGACAGGACGATGGCGACGGAGACGATGGAGAGGTAGATGCTTAGGCGGAGCCAGGAGAGGAAGGCTGGGTTGGTGAGGGGGGGCGGGGTTAGTTTTGGATGTGCGCTGTCGGA
>JAABUJ010005641.1_pt1 | contig 12437 bp, 8 predicted proteins | sample 5559131 | NCBI WGS metagenome assembly JAABUJ01 (sample SAMN10711875, study PRJNA513366) | rock metagenome | isolation source: Antarctica rocks | place: Antarctica: Victoria Land, Mt New Zealand nord | collected 2016-01-07
GGCTTATCCAGAGGGTCGAGGAGGGCATATTTGTAGAATCTTTGAGGATCTCTTCGTGTCAAGAAACCTGCGCTGATCAGACTTTGTAATTGTCAGTTTTGATGGTTGTATTACATTGCAGGAGAGCCATTGCTTGCCTGATGCTTCTAGGTGCATTGGGTATTGGGCCCTTCACGCTCTCCGCCCCTCTCATAGCGTCCTGGATTTTGTCGACTCTGGTTTTGATTCTCATTCTGCCTTTGGCTCGGTAGATCTTAATCTCCATCACATCATCTTGATCTACTGCGGTGTTCTCGCCCGGCTTCGCTCCTCGCCCAAAGCACAAAATTCTTCGCTCAACGCCGGTCTCTCCCATCCAGCAGTCTCCTGAGTCATAGAGGCCAAACATAGTCCTGCCCTCGTAGCCATCTTCCTCGCTACAGCCCCAGCTCAGTACACATGTTCCCTTCAGAAAGAGCTTGAAATAGTAAAGTGCCCTCGGTGGGTAGGGAGGAGCGATGCTGTAACGAATCCAGAACTGAGAAGATGGATAACTGGGAATATAGACGGATACCAGCCCGCGCTCTTGGTCGCATAACGTTGGTAGAGTGGAAAAGGGATCGTTCGGAACTGCTGGTGGTGGGTACTCTGGCAGAGTGAAGATGCCATGTTGCGAAATAATGGATGTTGTAATGCTTCTGTATGTCGGCATGGTGGTAGTGCACGCAGGTCTGTTTCAACGCTGACTGTTGCTAGTGCACGAAGCGTGGATGTAAAGTGAAGGTCTTTTGTCACACATTTGCTACCACGATTGTCAGTGTCAACCTAATCACTACACTAAAGCAATGCGATACCAGCGACTACCGCCTGGGCGTGTATAGGCCAACGTGCGTGGGATTGAGAATGATAAGCACACGGTATTGCTTAGCGAGGCGCGCAGAAGTGTTGAAAAAAATCCCCCTTAGGAGCGAACTTCACATTCTTTTGCACGATACAGCAATTTCAGAAACGATTGATAGACATTTCGTATCTCTGTTTAACGAATCTTGCTGCCTTTCGTAGGCGAAACTATGTTGCCATGAACTGTACTCCTTCCATAGACAGGAGGCTTTGTATCAATTCCTAAAGCACTGGTATCACTGTACATGTTGCAGATGATGAGCTGTCTACGGTTTGTGGAAAGTAGTAGGAGAGGGATCCATGGGCTATAGCAGCACATGATAGCTTGGAAGCAGCCAAGAGGACGTCTACCTAGCCTGCCACAATCAGGTGCTTGATTCGGTCTTTCCAAGACTAGTGGTTCCTTCCGTACGGAAGGCGACCGGGGGTAAAGTACGGAAGCCTACATTCCTAGTGCTGGAGTGGGCTGCGCAATAGTGTGATAGTGCGCCACGCTTGAATGGATTGTCGGAACTGGGCTTTCTCGAGCTGTTGAAGTCGTTGAAATGTGACATCAATGTCGCACTGATATCCTCAACCCCAGGGCTCAACTGTGGTGCAGTGCCAGCTCGATGACCAGGAGATAGATCAGTCACGCGTTGCGAGGTCTGTCGTTCGACGCACCAGAGAGCTTCAGGAAAGTCGAACCGGTGATCTTTCATGTCGGGTGGTTGCTCAAATTTCACCATTATCTTTCTTTTCCTCCTCCACAGGACCTCCGGCCAAGATGCGAGCAACGTCATCCTTGAGCTCGGGCATTGCTTTGACTAACTCTTCGCCAAATATGTCTCTAAAGCTGGCAAACGCCTCACATTTACCCTTCAATTCTTGATTTGAGCTCTGGACGAGCTCAACGAATTCTCTGGTGTAGATGTCTGGATTTCGACCTTGATCGACATACTCAATGATTTCCGGCGGGATTTGCGTGGGAATGGCAGAGGAGGACTTTGTAAGCTCTGATAGAGACTCGTTCAATTGTTTCCTGCGAAAGACAATAAGCATCGACGGATGAGGCCTCGAGAATTTCGACATACACGTTGCGCACTAGTACTTGCTGGGTTTCCGGTCTTGGATAGTTGAGCAGGTTATTCTGGATCTCATAGAGATCCTGTATCACGTCTCTGATGCGCTCTTGATAGAGTCAGTATGGAAATTGCCCCGGGATTGCGAGTAGAGATCGGCTCACCATCAACGTGCTCCAGGGTTATTGGAGCCATACTCAGATAGAGAACGAAGTGGAGGAATCAAACAACAGCGATCGCAGACACCTGATATACTCCCTTATCCCAGGTCACATGTAGCCAAAAGACTATGGTGAACGAAATCCCTACAACATTCTACAAGAGCTTCGTCTTCATCCAAGGACCAAACGGTTCCTGATTTGAAGCTTGCGGCGGCGGTGTCGGGCCGCTGCCGAGATTTCGCCGGGCATGCCAAGCCATGGCGATCTTCCTGGAGTTTACTGGATGGATGTCGTTGGGTATGGGCCGCATAGCTGCCTGAATTTACCAATTGCTCGACATGTGGCCTTTTGGCGTCTGAATACTTCTGTCTATGTACTAGTAGGCTTTGGACAGACTTCAATCATCCTATGATACCGCGGTAGCGACCGAGTTGGTGCTATTGCAGCACACAACGCCGCGCCCATGTCTACAGCATTCGGTCCCGGCTTCGCTGCCCTTCCTCGACAGCCGGTCTACGATGGCCCAGCCGCAGTCACTCTGGGCGCACCTGCAGCGCCATCTGGCACGTTCGCCCGCAATACCAAGGTTCAGGTTGGCAGTCACCGTGTGGTAATCGAGAAATACCTCTCAGAAGGCGGCTTCGCTCATGTATATATCGTGCGGCTGCCAGAACCTGTGGATGGCAAAGAAACAGCGGTACTCAAGCGTGTTGCGGTTCCCGACAAGGAGCACCTTGCAAGTATGAGGACGGAAGTCGAGACGATGCAGAAGTTGAAGGGTCGTCGGCACATTGTTACCTATATTGACTCTCACGCTTCGCAATTGAAAGGTGGAGGGTTCGAGGTCTTCCTGCTGATGGAATACTGCAATGGAGGGGGACTAATTGACTTTATGAATACTCGACTCCAGAATCGGCTTAGCGAACCAGAAATATTGAAGATAGTTTCCGACGTTGCGCGAGGTGTTTCCGATATGCATTACCTTAAGCCTCCGCTGCTACATAGAGATCTCAAGGTCGAGAACGTTTTGATAACATTGTCTGGATCATCAAAACTTTATAAGCTCTGCGACTTCGGCTCGACAGCTCCGCCTCGACCAGCTGCAACCAACACTCAAGAGGGTAGACTCATCGAAGACGATGTACAAAAAAACACAACGCTGCAATACCGGAGCCCCGAAATGATCGACGTCTACCGGAAACAGCCGATAGATGAGAAGAGCGATATCTGGGCCTTAGGGGTCTTGCTATACAAACTTTGCTACTACACGACGCCCTTTGAGGAACAGGGGCAAATGGCTATATTGAATGCAAGTTTCAAATATCCTGGCTATCCCTCTTTCACAGATAGACTCAAAAAACTTATTGGTGAGAGACATCCGTAATATCTAGCTTTCCTTGTTAAACTGCGGATAGCATCAATGTTACGCGAGGATCCAAAAGCTCGCCCGAACATCTATCAATTCATGCGGGAAGTATGCGCGATGCGTGGGACTGATGTACCGATCAAGGATGTGAGTCTTGGTGCAATAATATCTACGTTATGATTTGCTAATTTTGGAGATCTATACCGGGCGAACGCAATCGGAGACTCGACGAAATCAACACCTGCCGAATCCTGAGCCCAGCATTTCCTCTCCACCTGTGGCTGGAGCTCACAAAGCATCTGTGGTAGAAGAGAGGGTGGTAATACCAGACATTGTTCCGATGCGGCGGGGGCGACCTACCAAAAACGAGCCCAATGTGCGAACGACGAAACCCAGTCCATCTCCATTGAGAGCTGTAACTGGCGATCCATTTGGCGCCCTAGATGCAGCGCAGCAGGCATCGGGCGATCATGCTGCCTTTGATGAAGTCTCAAGCAGGTTTCCACCCCTAGATCAATTCTCGCTACTCCACGACTCGGGAAGCAAATTTGCTTTCGATCCTCAGTCCACATCATCGCCAAAGCCCTCGCAGGATATTAACCAAAGAGTCGCCAACGCACTTGCGGATGAAGCCTTCGCCCAAATTGCGCCACCAGCCACAGAAATCCCAATCCGCACTCAGCCTGAAGACCAATTTCCTTCAAGGGCATCTAAGGACAAAGGTGTCTATCCGGGCACTAAGCCTCCTCCAAAAGTCGAAACACCACCAAGCGTTTCACAGAAGCCAATGATGGTCTCTATTGGTACGATGACATCACCCTCTCCTCCAGAAACATCGGCTCAAGACTTCAACGATACCTCCTGTCCTATCTTCAAATTCCCCCAGTCACCCGTGCATAGATCGTCGAGTCAGCCACAACCATCCGATGCATCCTTGGCTGCTGCTGCAACTATACGAGCAGGTGCTGCGCCCCCCAAACAACCCGGGCTCCTCGATCATCGATCCAAATCACAAGTAATTCCCGTTGACATTCAAAGATCACCAGCTTCATCGCGCCCTTCTCTAGAAGGGCAGAGACCCTCAAAGCTAGCTCTAGAAAATAGCATCAACCGATCTAAGTCAGCGACTTACCGAACAAGACCAGTAAGCGATCATCTCGGGTCGAGAACGGGGTTGCGTCCCAGCCCAGACCGGTCAGCCCAGCCCAGTCCTGCGAATGAACATCCCGAGCGCTTCCGCCTCACTGATCGATCGTCAACTGCCATCACTGACGATGCTGGTAATGAAGAGGCTAGGAAGATTGACTCCAATGTAGACTTCCTGCGGGCAATGGAGGAGGAAGATCCCTCACGAAGGAAACACCAGCGGTCAAGCAGTGGTTCTAAGCACGTTAAACGAGCTAGTATGCCTTCGATATCGCTGTCTAGTACGAAAAATCTCCTGTCTGGTCGTTTTGGGGAGGCGTTTCGCCGGTTCGAGACCACCACAAGCGGCAGTGTGGCCAGATCTCCAAGCCCATCCCCCCACCGCGGATTCGGAGAATTAACTCCCATAGCTGGATCCGAAGCAACCGATGGCCGGAGCGATGACGGAAATGTTCTTGAAGAGACTGAGGTTCCTCCGGAAGTCCGCCGTGAGCTCGAGCGGCGACGTCTGTCACAAGAAGAAAAGCGCGTTGCTGATGGTGCTGCCGCGTATCGTCAAGGACTCGCACGGGGAGGGACAGGATCTAGAGGGCGACCAAATGACGAAGCAAACAGTCGAGCTACCTCCATACAAAACAAGGTCAGATCATTGCTGGACGAGTCCGGTAGGGCTTCGCCAACGAAGAGGGCGGAGGGTTATGGCCCATTCACGCAGTCGCCTTCTCGTCAGCAGCCTGAGAACCCCCAACCCGGTCCTCTACCTCAAGTCGAGCTTCGGAAATCACCCAGAGTGCCGCCATCAAACCTAAGGAGCTCGCAAGCGGTTGGGAATCCGCTAACGGGTCCGAAGGGCCTTGCTGCTGATCCTCGAACGGCGAATGCAATTGCTCCGCCAGCAGACCGTCCACCATCGCGTCCTAGCGCTCCGCCAAAGCCGCAGGCGTTGCGCACCGGCGCCCGAGAAGAGCAGCGGCCTTCGTCACCCCTCAAACCTGCGAGCCTTGCCAGCAAAGCGCTGGCGCAGCCTCCGAAGGACCTTACGGCAGCGGAAGCCGATCAATGGGAGAAGAATTTTAGTAAGAAATACCCCAGTCTCGCTGGTCTGGAGATGGTAGAAACAGAAATAGATAGAGGGACTCCGGCAGGTCTGCGGATCCGGGATGTCTGAATGTGATTCGTAGCTCTCGGATGATGTTTTGCATATATAATCCTAATTCCATAATTATTAACATGGTGCCGAACAATTTTCCCAACGGCGTCGCTTTCGACGAAGCAATTAGTACTTAATTCACGGGTAGCCACGTCAACTCATTATTCAATCACTCCAAGTCCATCAGCAGGCACAATGAACTTGATCATCAAGACATGCCATCTACGCTCAGTACCTCTAGACCGCCCGTGAAGCAATGGATCAACAGGCTCAGTGCTAGAGTTCTCCATCAGGCTGAAAAGACCTACCGACTGCCGCAAACGGGTGGAATGGCAATCCTTAGCATCGTCGTGGCCAGTCCCATGCAACTATCCGAAAGGCACTACTCGAACAGCATCTGTACCCATCTTGCAGATTTGGTGAAGCCGCTGATGACCTCATGAAAAGAGGATGAGTAGTGAATTGGCCATCAACAGTCGATCCAGATTCGTGTTACTAGTTCTAAGTACATGTAGACATCCGCAGCTCCTCCAAGCTACATGTGGATTAGCTGTAGAAGCTGGACAGCCCGTGATATCAAGATCATGCATATGACTTGAAGTTTGCTCGCTCTCTCTTTGGACGACATCACTACTTCCATTATGTGGAAGCCTTGTTGACGGCGTGACAAGAGGATGCAAATGGAAGGAAGGCGGAGCCACCCAAAATCCCAAATTGGCTGGTGTTGTCTTGGCCGAAACAAGCGATCCAATCATGGCGAAGGGGGCTATCGGGTACTTTCAGTTATATAAGCCCCCTTGAAACCCGCGTTGACCCTCGCATTTTAAGAGGCCTCCCAGTCCCAAATACAAACGTGCACCAATGCATGCCCAGCCTCACTGGTGCCACTCTAGCATCATCCTCCCATTGACAGATTAATGAATCAGGGCTGGTCATGACGATAAGGGTACAGCTCACGAGCAATACGTCTACCTTCACAGTAGCTTGTGGTCACTTGTCGCTCGCCTTCACATAGAGAGCGCCCTGACTCACACGTCCGGTCATGAAGACATCAAACCGCAACTGGGGTGAAGGATGGTCGAAATCCACAGACTGACGAAGGATCCTTGGGAGAAATGACTTCAAGGTGAGACCCCCTGCTGATGATTGGATCCGTAGAAAGCCTAAAATAAGCTGACAGTCACGTGCTAGGCTTGATCGCTTAGTCAAGTAAGCGCCCCATGCTTCCTCGACCTCTTTATCCGGCGCCCTACTGATGCAAGGATGACAGGCTATTGGAGACTGGGAGCACCCCACTAATCAGGAACACCGCAGCCCAGCAGCTTGGAGATATACAGAAGCAGCATCCTGACGATCTATTCCATCTTCTCAACAAAGTCATCCCTTTCTTGACGTCGAGATCTTGGGAGACTCGATCCGCTGCCGCCAAGGCCATAGGCGCTGTAGTCGAGAATGCCGCCAGATTTGATCCTAACGAGGGCGATGACCGCGAAGTCAAGCCAGATCCAGGCGGATCAGGCGGACAGAACGGAGCACCTGATGCCCTTTCCTCGGTAGACTTCCTTCAGCTCCACAGCCTCGATATTGCAGCCATCCTGACTCACGGAAAGAAACTGCTCGGGAGTGGTTTTAAAGGAAGCGAATATGCACTAGCAAGCTTGGACCCGGGAGACCGGTTGATGCTGCAGAAACGAAACCTTCGTGCAAGACTGGGCCTTGATGGAGAGCATATTGAGGAAGAGAGCATCGAGGATGCTATCGCCACTGCTGGTATTACGCCTTCTTTGCCACGAGTGGACACTTCTGCGAGCGCTCTTTCTGGACAAAATACTGTGCAGTCTCCGTCGCCATTTACTGCGCTGAGTCCCCGCGCGTCGTTCTCCCAAACACCGACTGAAGAATCCGCTTTAAGCAAGCGTCAGCTCAACCAGCTCAAGCGCAAGAATAAGCTCAATGCCAAGTCGCAGGCGCACAAAGTCCATGTAGTCGACCTATCAGTCCGAAGGCAAAGTACGGATGTGTCAACCACACCAGCTAAACCAGAGCCAAGCGCTGTAAAGACAACCGTTAAGTCAGAGCCCGAGCAAGATGGTAAACTCGACGTCTTTTCTTTAGCTCGCGAGAACATTGACGAAGATACCAAGATCGTCACTGATTTCAAAGGCCCGGTTGGCCAAGAAAAGCCCTTGATTCAGGTTGAGATTGAGGATGAGGGTCTGGCATGGCCGTATGAGCTACTATGCGACTTCCTCAAAGCTGACCTCTTCGATCCAAATTGGGAGATCCGCCATGGAGCGGCCATGGGCTTGCGCGAAGTCATCCGCGTGCACGGCGCTGGTGCTGGCCGAGAGCTGGGCAAGAATCGAGCCATCAACGACGAGCTCAACAACCGATGGCTCGACGACTTAGCTTGCCGCCTTTGCTGTGTCTCCATGCTTGATCGATTCGGCGATTACACCTCTGACACCGTGGTGGCGCCAATCCGCGAGACAGTCGGCCAGACTCTCGGTGCCCTCATATCACATATGGCTGCCCCACTGGTACACTCGACATTTCGTGTGCTATATCGTATGGTGATGCAGAATGACACCAAGCTTTCGGAACGTATATGGCAGGTATGCCACGGTGGTATGACTGGGCTCAAGTACCTTGTCGCTCTCCGTAGCGATCTGCTTATCAAGAACGACAGTCTAGTGGATGGTGTTGTCGAAGCGGTCATGACAGGCCTTGGAGATCCTGATGACGATGTTCGTGCAGTCAGCGCCGCCACCCTCACACCCATCGCAAAAGAGTTTGTAGCTCTGCGCCCGGCGTCGTTGGATGAGCTGATGAACATCGTGTGGGACTGTCTGGCCGATCTGCGAGACGACTTGAGTGCAAGTACTGGATCGATTATGGATCTTCTTGCCAAACTTTGCAGCTTTCCAGAAGCTCTTATTGCGATGCAATCCAATGCCGCAAAAGATCTAGAGCACTCCTTCACACAACTGGTCCCAAGATTGTACCCTTTTCTACGGCATACCATCACCACTGTTCGCTCCGCTGTCCTCCGGGCGCTGCAAACGTTCTTGGACATAGGTGACGAAAGTACCAAAGGTTGGGTTGACACCAGGGTCCTCCGTCTCGTCTTCCAGAATCTTCTTGTCGAGCGCAATGACCAAACGCTGTACTGGTCGCTCGATGTATGGCACGAGCTTTCCCTGGTTTTCTTCAAGGGAACAAGTAGTGATCGGCAATCACAATTTTCCTCGATCTCACAAGATTTCTTCCACTTGACGACGCAGCCGATTGGAACTTCCCGGAACCCAATACCGATGGATATATCGCTCTTCATGAGACCCTCGGGTCATATGTCCGCTCCATCTACCGTTCCGTCTACCAGGCCTTCTCCAGGTCCTCACGGAGAGCCACCGCCAAAGCGAAGACGACGATCAGATCGAAAAGAGATTCCTCCAGAGCCACCGTCTTCGACTCATAATGTCGATGCGCCAATGATACAAGGAGACGTAGACCTTGTGGGAATGGACACCTTGATCAGGTCAAGGATTTTTGCGGCCAGAGCTTTCGGCGATGCTCTCGGCAAATGTGGTCCACCTTCGTTGAGAGATAGCAGCATTGAAGAGGTTGCATTGGCGTTAAGCTCTCCATACTCTGCGACGCCAATGGTGGCCGCCATCGTACTTGAAGAATTCGCTCGGAGGACGTGGACGTCAACGAAGCCTACATCTACCGATCGCTCCATCGCTCACTTACGAACAGTGCTTGAGGATGAAAGACCGAAGAACTACCAAGACCTCCTACCTTACCTTCGAATTGTACGGTCGCAATGCCACTCCTTACTCCATGCTTTCCGTGATCATGCCCACGTCCCGCACTCAAAACTCCCGTCGATCGCGGTGATTGTGCAGGGTGATGTTGGGGCCGGACCCTCAGCATTCTCGATATCAAATGCAGAAAGTATTGTTGGCCCCGAGTTCGACCGCTTGAAGAGGTCATTGACGCCCGCGCAACGTATCACATCAACCAAGCATCTAGACGACGCACGCAAGAATGGCATTACCGCCATTGAGGAATGGAAACGAGTCAAAGCTGAACGCGACGTTCGTATCAAAGCTGCGGCCTCCGGCGCAATTATTGCGTTTGAGGAGATACCCAAGAAGCCAAGCGCCTTGATCAAAGGATTGATGGATAGTGTCAAAACCGAAGAGAACCTAGATCTGCAAAAGCGATCGGCAGTCTCCGTTGCATCTTTAATACAACATTACGCTAACGCTGAAAAGCGAGGGCCTGCTGATAAGGTCATAACGAACCTGATGAAATTCTATTGCATGGATACTTCGGAGACACCGGAGTATGGTCCAAATGCCTCTTTACACACCTCCATCTTATCACTTCGTAAAGAAGAAGATCGGAAAGACTACGCCAACACAGCCGCTTATGAAATGGACGCAAAAGCCGCGAGAATAACGAGGCGAGGTGCGAGAGAGGCACTTGACCAACTTGCCCTGAAATTTGGTCCGGACTTGTTCGCTAAAGCGCCGATCTTGAGGAGCCAGGTCGAAGACTCGTTACGCCTAGCATTTGACAACAATGTACCAGCTTCGATGAGTGACGAAGACAGCAAGCTCGGCCAAGATGTGGTCGACGGGTTTTCGATACTGCGGGCTCTTGCACCTAATATGCACAGCGGTCTCCATGATTGGATTATTGACCTGATGCCTGTTTTTATCATTGCTCTTCGCTGCAAACTCTCAATTTTCCGCTACGCTGCCGCGAAATGCTTCGCTACGATATGCAGTGTGCTCAGAATCAAGGGCATGACGACTCTTGTTGAAAGCATTCTTCCTCTTAGCGGATCGATCGACGTCGCTAGTCGCCAAGGCTGTGTAGAACTCATCTACCACCTGATCCAAGTCATGGAGGACAGCATCTTGCCTTACGTGATCTTCCTGATAGTACCTGTTCTTGGGAGGATGAGTGACTCAGACAGCGATGTCCGGCTATTGGCAACCACAACGTTTGCTACGTTGGTAAAGCTAGTACCGCTCGAAGCTGGTATACCGGATCCGCCAGGCTTCCCAGAGCAATTATTGGAGGGCCGAGACCGGGAACGCGAGTTCATGTCCCAAATGCTAGACTCCCGTAAAGTGGAGCCCTTCGAGTTACCTGTCGCTATCAAGGCGGAGCTGAGATCGTACCAGCAAGAGGGTGTCAACTGGCTGGCCTTCCTTAACCGCTACAATCTACACGGCATTCTCTGCGATGACATGGGTCTTGGCAAGACTTTGCAGACGCTGTGCATAGTTGCCAGCGACCATCATATGCGGGCAGCAGATTTCGAGAAGACCCAGTCACCGGAGTCGAGACACCTGCCCTCTCTGATCGTGTGTCCTCCCACCCTTTCTGGCCATTGGCAGCAAGAGATTGCGACATATGCGCCGTTCTTGACGTGCTTGGCCTATGTTGGACCTGCCGCGGATAGGGTCAGACTGAAGAGCAAAATCGGCACGACGGATATAGTCATCACTTCGTATGATGTTTGCAGGAACGACGTCGATGTTCTGTCACCCCACAGCTGGAATTACTGTGTACTGGACGAGGGTCATCTTATCAAGAATCCGAGGGCCAAGACTAGCGTGGCAGTCAAACGGCTTGCAAGCAATCATCGCCTAATACTTTCAGGAACACCAATACAGAATAATGTTCTGGAACTTTGGTCCCTATTTGACTTCCTCATGCCAGGCTTTCTCGGAACAGAAAAGGTCTTCCTCGACAGATTCGCCAAACCAATAGCTGCAAGTAGGTTTGGCAAGTCCTCCTCCAAAGAACAAGAAGCCGGTGCGCTCGCTGTCGAAGCTCTCCACAAGCAAGTCCTCCCCTTCCTCCTCCGCCGGCTGAAAGAAGAGGTCCTGAACGACCTACCGCCCAAGATCCTGCAGAACTACTACTGCGATCTCAGCGATCTGCAGAAGACTCTCTTCGAAGACTTCGCCAAGAAAGAGCGCAAGACACTGGCCGAGAACGCCGGGAGCGACGACAAGGAAGCTAAGCAGCACATCTTCCAAGCTTTGCAATATATGCGCAAACTCTGCAACTCCCCCTCTCTCGTCCTGAAAGAAACCCACAAGCAGTACTCCGCCATCCAAGCCCAGCTTGCACGCCGAGGCTCCAGCATTCGAGATGTCGCACACGCTCCCAAGCTGACTGCGCTGCGCGATCTCCTCCAGGACTGCGGCATAGGCGTCGACTCCTCGGGCGGAGGCGAGCTCGCTACAGCGACCGAATCCGTAAGCCAGCACCGCGCGCTCATCTTCTGTCAGATGAAAGAAATGCTCGACATCGTGCAGAACGACGTCCTTCGCAAACTCCTCCCTTCGGTGCAGTTCCTCCGACTGGATGGCAGCGTCGAAGCCACGAAGCGGCAGGGCATCGTCAACCAATTCAATACCGATCCTAGCTACGATGTCCTGCTCCTCACGACCAGTGTCGGCGGGCTGGGCCTTAACTTAACAGGAGCGGACACCGTGATCTTCGTCGAGCACGACTGGAATCCCCAAAAGGACATTCAGGCTATGGACCGCGCGCATCGTATCGGACAGAAGAAAGTCGTCAACGTCTACCGCCTAATCACACGAGGCACCCTGGAGGAAAAGATCCTGAAGTAAGCCCCGCGG
>JAABUJ010005642.1_pt1 | contig 12434 bp, 9 predicted proteins | sample 5559131 | NCBI WGS metagenome assembly JAABUJ01 (sample SAMN10711875, study PRJNA513366) | rock metagenome | isolation source: Antarctica rocks | place: Antarctica: Victoria Land, Mt New Zealand nord | collected 2016-01-07
TGTACCGGGACGCGCGCCGCGCACTCTGGGCATTCAGCCATCGACACTCCTCTCCGCTCGTTACCCCTATACGCTACCAAAGCGTTGTCTACACACTCTACACGCAGTGTAACTAGAAAAGACGCCACGCTGCCTGTACAAAAGAGCCAGTTGAAGCCTGACCTTAAAAGACTATGGCAGGGACGGACCTTAAAGGTCTGTGTGGGCGTGATAGGCGTTCCTTCGTGCGACGCGTAGCGCTGGGGTGTCCACCGGGAGACCTTTCAAGGTCCGTTCGCTGCCATGACCTTTTAAGGTCAGGCCTACGACGGGTACCATTACAATCAGGTGGGGATACCCGCGCTGGCCGCACTGTGCCAGATGTAGGCGCCATGTAGTAGTATGAAGAACAATGACTCGTCACTGGAGCCTATTATGGTTGACCGAACCGTCCTGATACAGAAGATGACGGCGGCGCTGGGGCCGCAAGGCGTCATTTCCGAGCACAAGCAACTGCGCACCTACGAATGCGATGGGCTGGCCGGCTACCGCGTGGTCCCCAGCCTCGTCGCGCTGCCCGAGGATGCTGAGGGCGTGCGTCGCGCCGTCGGGGTGTGCCACGAATTGGGTGTACCCTTCGTGGCGCGCGGCTCGGGGACGGGGCTCTCCGGCGGTGCGCTCCCGGTGGAGGAGGGCGTGTTGATCGTGCTGGCCAAGATGCGCCGCATCCTCGACGTCGACCTGCCCAATCAGCGCGTCGTCGTGGAGCCCGGCGTGATCAACCTATGGGTCACCGAGGAGGTCGCGCCACAGGGCTACTACTACGCGCCGGACCCATCGAGCCAACTCGTCTGCTCGATCGGCGGGAACGTGGCCGAGAACTCGGGCGGCGCGCACTGCCTCAAGTACGGTTTCACCACCAACCATGTCACTGGCCTGGAGGTCGTGCTGGCCGATGGCGCCACGGTCCACCTGGGCGGTAAGGCCCCCGACGCGCCGGGCTATGACCTGCTGGGCGCCTTCGTCGGCTCCGAGGGCACGCTCGGCGTGGCCACGCGCGTCACGCTGCGCATTGTGCGCAAACCCGAGAACGTGCGCACCCTGCTGGCGGCGTTCCCCAGCACCGACGAGGCTGGCGCGGCCGTCTCGGGCATCATCGCCGCCGGGATCGTGCCCGCCGCCGTGGAGATGATGGACGCGCTGGCGATGGAGGCGGCCGAGGCGGCGGTGCACGCTGGCTACCCCATGGATGCGGGCGCCATCCTGATCGTCGAGTTGGACGGGCCAGCCGCCGAGGTCGCGCACCAGTTCGACGAGGTCGAGCGTCTCTGCCAGGAGAACGGATCGACCGAGATCCGCATCGCGCGCGACGACGACGAGCGCGCCCTGTTCTGGAAGGGGCGTAAGGCGGCCTTCGCGGCGGTCGGCCGCATCAGCCCCGACTACTACGTGCAGGACGGCGTGATCCCGCGCACCGCACTCCCAGCGGTCCTGCGCGAGATCGCCGCGCTCGGCGCCGAGCGCGGCCTGCGCGTGGCCAACGTGTTCCACGCCGGTGACGGCAACCTGCATCCACTGGTGCTCTACGACGCTGAGATCGCGGGGCAGGCCGAGGACGCCGAGGAGTTGTCCGGTGAAATCCTATTGACGTGCCTCAAGCACGGCGGGTCGATCACGGGTGAGCACGGCGTGGGCGCGGACAAGAAAAAATACATGCCCAAGATGTTCTCCGACGCGGACATGGACACGATGCAGTTGGTGCGCTGCGCCTTCGACCCCGCGCACTTGTGCAACCCTGGCAAGGTCTTCCCCACGCCGCGCCTGTGCGGCGAGGTCCCAGGGCCGTACCACGCGCATCCCCTCGAGGCGGCGGGCCTGGCGGAGCGGCTGTGATGGCGATCAACACAGGCGACATCGTTCTGGCTGATCTACAAGAGATCGTTGGCCGTGATTTCGCGCGCGAGGCGGCCGAGGGCGACGCGATAGACGGCGTGCGGCCGCGCTTCGTGGTCGAACCCGGCTCGGTCGAGGAGGTGAGCGCACTGCTGCGGCTGGCGCACCGCGCCGGACTGGCTGTCGCGCCCAGGGGCGGCGGGACCAAGCTGGGCTGGGGCGCCACGCCGCGACGACTCGATCTGATCCTGAGCACGGCGCGCCTGAACCGCGTGCTGGAGCACGCCGCCGGCGACCTGGTGGTACGCGCCGAGGCCGGCGTGACGCTGGAAACATTGCAGGCGGCCGTTGGCAAAGCAGGGCAGCGGCTGGCGCTCGACCCGCCCGGCGCGGGAGCGACGCTCGGCGGTATCGTCGCCGCCAACCCCTCGGGCCCCCTGCGCTTACGCTACGGGACCGTGCGCGACCTGCTGATCGGCGTCACGGTCGTCCTCGCCGACGGCACAGTCGCCAAGGCGGGCGGCAAGGTGGTCAAGAACGTGGCCGGCTACGACCTGTGCAAGCTGTTCACGGGGTCACTGGGCACGCTCGGTGTCGTCGTGGAAACGATCTGGCGGCTGCACCCGCTGCCCGCCGCGCGGCGTACCGTCGCCGTCGCGCTCACCTCACCGCAAGCCGCCGGCGCCGCCGTGCAGGCCCTGCTGCACACGCCGGGGAGCCCACTCGTGCTCGACGCGCTGGAACTGCGCTGGGAATGGCCCTCACCCCCCGGCCCCCTCTCCCTAACCGCGAGAGAGGGGGAGCAGATGCCCTCTTTCCTGGATACTCTCTCCCTACGCACAGGAGAGGGGGAGACGCCTAAGTTGTCGGCGGGGCCCATACCCGTCGATCCCCATGCGCGTCTGTATGGCGGGGGTCTGGGGGGAGGCATCTCCCCCGGCTCCCCCGGAGGGGGCGGGGGGGGCGAGGAAAGAGGCCCAGACTCCCCTGGAAGGGGCGAGAGAGAGCGGCTTTTCCTATCCGTCCTGTTCGAGGGCATCGAGCCGGGCGTCGCGGCGCAGGCCGCGACGGCGCAGCGCCTGTTGGGCGCGCACGGCACGGTGCGCATCCTCGACGCCGGCGAGCAGGACGCGCCGTGGCGCGAGGCGCGGGCATACCCGTGGCAGGGCGACGACGTGGGCCTCAAGCTCACGCACCTGCCCACTGCCTTGCCTACCATACTGGGAAGTATCGTGGAGTTGGCGCATACGCGGGGTATCGAGCCGCATGTCGCCGGGCACGCCGGGACGGGTGTGACCTTTGTTGGGCTCTCCGGCGGCGACGCAGGCCCTATCGGGGAGTTGCTGGGCGAATTGCGCGCACATGTCGCACGCGCCGAGGGTAGCGTCGTCGTATTGCAAGCTCCACTCGACATAAAAGACAGCATAGATGTGTGGGGGCCGGTCGGGGATGCGCTGCCGTTGATGCGGCGCGTCAAGGAGCGCTTCGACCCCGAGGGTATCTTGAATCCGGGACGCTTTGTGGGAGGGATCTAACCATGACACTGGAGCCACGGGGCGTCTGGACACATGGCGCGCCAACGGATGACGCGCGCGAACCGGCCCATGAGCGCGCCGCCGCGCAGGCGGGTGGGTCCGATCACCCGCTCGACCTCGCGCAGGCCGTGGGCGTCGATGGCGCCAGGACGGCGCACGCCATAACCGGGCGCGGCCGCCGCGAGAGCGGCAGCAGCGTGGCGCCGGCCTTCGACGCGCATCATTCGCCCGCGCAAGACCTTGTCGATGACTGCGTACATTGCGGGTTCTGCCTGCCTTCGTGCCCCACCTACGTGTTGTGGGGCGAGGAGATGGACTCGCCGCGCGGGCGTATCTACCTCATGAATGAGGGGTTACAGGGCGAGGCCCTGGACGACACGATGGCGCGCCACTTCGATCAGTGCCTGGGCTGCATGGCCTGCGTGACGGCGTGCCCCTCCGGCGTGCAATATGACAAGCTGATCGAGGCCACGCGCCAGCAGGTCGAGCGCCGCTACCAACGCACGCCCGAGGACCGCTTGTTCCGGCAGCTTGTGTTTAGCCTCTTTCCCTACCCGGAGCGGCTGCGCTTGCTCATGCCGGGGCTCGCGCTGTATCAAAAACTGCGGCTGCGCGGCCTGCTCGACCGCGCCGGGATCATCCGACGGCTGCCCGCACGGCTGCGGGCCATGGAGTCGCTGGCGCCCGACGTGTCCGGCAGGCTGGAAAAGACGCCGGCCTGGACCCCCGCACAGGGGGAAAGCCGCGCCAAGGTTGGCATGCTGCTTGGCTGCGTGCAGCGCGTGTTCTTCCCTGAGGTCAACGCGGCCACCGCGCGTGTGCTTGCCGCCGATGGCTGCACCGTGGTAGCGCCGCCGGGACAGGGCTGCTGCGGTGCGCTCTCCATGCACGCCGGCCGCGAGGCCGAGGCGCAACGTTTCGCGCGCCGGACCATCGACACGTTCGGGCGCCTGGGCCTCGACACCGTGGTGGTCAACGCGGCTGGCTGCGGCTCCTCGATGAAAGAGTACGGTTACCTGTTGCGCGACGACCCGGCCTACGCCGAGAAAGCCAAACGCTTCTCTGAGGGGGTGCGCGACGCCTCGGAGTGGCTGGCCGAACTCGGTCCGGCGGCGGCGCGTCATCCGCTGCCGCTGACCGCCGTCTACCACGACGCCTGCCACCTGGCGCATGCGCAGGGCATCAAGCGGCAGCCGCGCGACGTGCTCAAGGGCATCCCGGACCTGCAGCTCAGGGAGGTCCCGCGTGAGTCCACGATCTGTTGCGGCTCGGCCGGCGTCTACAACATGGTCGAGCCGGGGCCGGCCATGGAGTTGGGTGAGCGCAAGGCGCGCAACGTGCTCGACAGCGGCGCCCAACTGCTCGTCACCGCGAACCCAGGCTGCCTGTTGCAGATCCGCGCCGCCCTGGAGCGCATGGGCCGGAGCATGCCGATGGCGCACCCCATGGAGGTGCTCGACGCCTCGATACGGGGCGAGCCGGTGAAGGCGCTGCTGAGGTGAAGGTCCCTCACCCCCGGCCCCCTCTCCCTGTGCGCAGGAGAGGGGGAGCTGCTGGCCCGCGTCGTATCCACTGGGAGCGCCGGCTTCTAGCCGGCAGACGATTGCAGGCGAGCGAATCGACGCTAGCAGATAGCGCGAATACATCCTCGACGGGAATAGGCAGAAGCGTGGAAAGCTTCTCCAGAGGATCACCAACCGTTTCGCGATACTCCTTCGCCTGACGTAAACGCTCCGCTTGCCCGGCGCGGATGGTTGCCAGGACAGGATTCTCTGAAACGTAGACCTCGGAAACCGTCGCGGCAGCCGCCTCGCTCCGCGCCGTCGAGCCGCCTGCCATCGCCAGAAACGCGCTTCTGCCGTCATTCATCGAAACTACGCCTTTCGTCAGGCATTGTGCCGCCCGCTCCATCATTTATGTAGCAGACGCGTCATGAGAGGTAGAATGAACGGCCAGATTGTCCCTCGTGCTCCACCACTCTATCAGTATAGGATACGATCATGATAGGATACGATCATGCGGTGCTTTAATGACATTCAAACACCGTTTTTTGTTGAGATGCGGTGTTAATATAGTCTACTATAGTATACTGATAGATAGAGGCGTCGAACTGAGACTAGCTTGATGACCTTCACGCTTGCGGCGTCCTCGAAGGAGACGACAAGATGGTAACCGATGTCATGCAACGCCCCACTGAGCCTGATGTGTTCGCGCTCGAGCCGGGTCCGCGCTGGCCATCGCTCGAGCAACTACGGAAGGGAGGAGCAAACGAGCTAAAAAGTACGTTAGGGCCAAACCAGGTTGGCCGCCTACATGTTCGTGACGCCGAATTCGTCATTGTGCGGTCGGAGACGTGGAACAAGACCTACGGGCTCGCCCGCGACGTCAGTCGCCTGCAGGGCGCGCTCATCCTTGTGCGTCAGGCGATCCAACTCGCCTTTCGCATTGGGGACAAGGACGATCAGGATGGCGTGCGGATCGCCCTCGATCACCTCTCCGAGTTGACCTACCGTCTTCCCGAATTGAAGACGGAAGCGCCTACCCCTCGCGATCTCACGTTTGACGACACGCACGACGAGGGCGTCGACATGGGTGACGTGGAGCTCGACCCTACACGGGTCAAGCGCCCACGCTTTAGACGAGCAACTCTCAAAAACAACCAATAACTGTTGAAAAGCTACAACGAATGATCCGAACTACTAAAGAGTACGGTATAACCCAGCAACGATTGAAAGAGAACAGGTCCGCAATCGATGAGACACGCACGTATCTGTGCGTCGAAGGTTTCAGCCTCGACGAAACAGAGGCGTTGCTTGCGTCACTCTATGCGGTCCAGAGGCAATTGCTTGCTGACGTTGCGGGGTACGATCACGCCCACGCGGGCCAGTTGCAGCCGTCCAACTCCAACCCGGTACGAACGTAGCCTGATCTAACGGTTGATCAGGATGGAGAACTCGTCTTTCGTCCGCGGCTAATCGCTATCGGTCATGGCGACCATGGATATGCCAATACTTCGGGCTCTTTTAGCTACACGCGCCAGTTACCTACCACGGAGAGAGTGCCAGGCTGGGGATGGCTATCTAGTACTACAACGTTACCTCACTAGAATCACCCCTAGCGACCGTCAGATAAAGGGCCATCTCGCTGCTAAACTGAGCGATTGCACGCCTGCTTCCAGATCGTTAGCACGGCCTCAGGAGACAAGTAACGTTGTAGTACTAGCACGGCCAAGATGTCAGGCACGAGCGGCTGTATGGTTTGAATCTTGGTATCGGGCACGGCGATCACCACAAGAGCAAGACCCAACGCGGACACGTTCTGCTGCTTCTGCATGTTGCGGTCACAGGTCAGCAGCACCTCGAAGCCAGTATCCACAACCACGCCAAGCAACACACCGTTGACGAGACCACTCCACCCCATACGAGGGACGGTCGACCAATCGTGTCCTACCAACTCACGCCCAAGAGCGCGCGGCACACTCTCATCAAGCAAAACTCTCACTCAGAAAGCAAAACCCCACGTAGAATCTCAAGCGCGGCGATAGCCTGCTCACGCTTCACGCTGGGAAAATTGTCCAAATACTCGTCCAGGTTATACCCGCCCTCAAGCCAATCAACCAGGCTCACCACGGGCACACGCGTCCCCTTGAAAGCGGCGTCACCGCCAAGTATCCCCAGATCGCGCGACACTAGCACGGAACGAACAACGTCGGTAGTCATAGCGAACGCCTCCATGTCATAACCCCTATGATACACCGTTGCGGGTGGTTGTGACCTGCTTTGGGCAGCCTTCAGACGCACCCTACGATTGTGAGACGCGGCCTGACGCCAGGGTCATTTAGTTTTCCCCCTCACCCCCGCCCCATGCGGATTGGTCTCTCTGCGCTGCGCTCCGACAGCCCAACCGGCTCTCCCTCAAGGGGCGAGGGGAGCACCACACGCCATGACAGGCGGCCCCCCTCTCCCGCGTCAGGGAGAGGGGTTGGGGGTGAGGGCCGCGCCGGCGCGGTAAGAACTAAATGACCCTGCCTGACGCGTCCTCGCCCGCCCCGCCGGGCGCGCCCCGGCGCCACCCGGCGCCACCCCAGGGTCATGTCTGTGTCGCCCCCGGCCGGGGCGGGCGAGGACGCGCGCGGTGGCCGGTGCGGCGCGTGTGTTCCTTGACACCCCCTTGCTCCATGCGATAATGGTTCTGGTAGTAGAACGCGCGTCCTGCGAAGGAGGGGCGCCGGCGGGCGAGGCGCGGAAGCACGGCGATGCACGAGAAATGGTCGGCGGGCTGAGCGCTGTGCACGGGCGCGCGCCCCGTGCGGACGCCCGTGCGGCGCGCGTCTATCGCCGCGGGCGCACGGCAACCCACGCGCCCTCGGCGGCGCGCGAGGCAGCGCGGCCTGCCGCGTCTCACAATCGTGGGGCGCGCCGGATCTCCGGATCTCCGGGGGTGCGCCTCGAAATAGTGGAACGTGACCTGCGGCTGAAGTCGCATGGCAAACCACGGACCCTGAAGTGTCGCTGACGTGGCCGCCCTAAGCGACTTTAGTCGCCGTGGTTTGCCATGCGACTTCAGTCGCAGGCGTCGGCGCTCCGGCGCCGCCCTTGACACAACGGCAGCTTCCCATCACACTGGTAGCGCACGACAATCGTTAGAGGGAACAACGGACTATGACGCTATGACGCTTGGCCAAACCTCTTTCCTAACCGACGCACAGTCCACGCGCGGCGCTATCCGGCAGGACGAAATCAACGCCGTCCTGTGGAAGGCCTGCGATACCTTCCGCGGCACGATCGATCCTTCCGAGTACAAGAACTACATCCTGGTCATGCTCTTCCTCAAGTACATCTCCGATGTCTGGCGTGACCACTACAAGCAACTGCGTGAGCGCTACGGCGACGATGACCGCCGTATCCGCCGCCAACTCCAGTACGAGCGCTTCGTCCTGCCCGAGGGCTGCGACTACTACGCGCTCTATGACCAGCGCAACGCCGCGAACGTCGGCGAGCTGATCAACATCGCCCTGGAAGGGATCGAGGACGCCAACAAGGAGAAGCTGGACGGCGTCTTCCGCAATATCGACTTCAACAGCGAGGCCAACCTCGGCCGCACCCAGCAACGCAACGACCGCCTCAAGAATCTCTTGACCGATTTCCACGACCCGCGCCTCGATATGAGCCCCTCGCGCATCGGTAATCTGGACGTGATCGGCAACGCCTACGAGTACCTGATCGGCCGCTTCGCCAGCGGCGCGGGCAAGAAGGCCGGTGAGTTCTATACCCCGCCCGAGGTCTCCCAGCTCCTGGCCGACCTCCTCGACGCCCAGCCCGGCGAGCGCATCTGCGACCCCGCCTGCGGCTCCGGCTCGCTCCTCATCAAGTGCGCCAAGCACGTCGGCACGACCGACTACGCGGTCTACGGTCAGGAGGCCAACGGCGCGACCTGGGCGCTCTGCATGATGAATATGTTCCTCCACGACATCAATGTCACCGCCGACAATATCAAGTGGACCGATACGCTCAAGGACCCGCGCCTGACCACCGATAGCCAGACGCTGATGCGCTTCAATGTCGTCGTCGCCAATCCTCCCTTCTCGCTCGACAAGTGGGGCGCGGACAACGCGGCCGCCGACCGCTTCAACCGCTTCCATCGCGGCGTGCCGCCTACGAGCAAGGGCGACTACGCCTTTATCAGCCACATGATCGAGACGACCTACCTGGACCCGTCGCAGCACGGGCGCGTCGGCGTCGTCGTCCCCCACGGCGTCCTCTTCCGTGGCGGCGCCGAGGGCAAGATTCGCCAGCGGTTGATCGAAGAGAACCTATTGGATGCGGTCATTGGCCTGCCCGCTAATCTCTTTTTCGGCACCGGCATCCCCGCCGCGATCCTGCTTTTCCGGCGCGACAAGGGCGACGACAGCGTCGTCTTCATCGACGCCAGCCGCGACTACCGCGAGGGCACGAACCAGAATGTACTGCGCGGTGAGGATCGGGAAAAGGTTCTTGGGACTTACCGGCAACGAGCGTCCATTGACGGGTACGCCTATGTAGCCACACGAGAAGAGATTGTCGAAAACGACTACAACCTGAATATTCCTCGCTACGTGGACACATATGAGGAACAGTCGCTGGTCGACTTGACAGCGGTCCAACTCGAGGTGAACACGCTCCACATGAAGATTGGGGACCTCGAAATGCAAATGCAGGCACATCTCAGAGAGCTTGGCCTGTGATAGCAAGTACACGAGAGATGTTGCGAGTCGGCGATTTTATCCTCAGAGCTGACTCCGGATACAGCGCCATTGGAGAGGATCGCCCAACCACAGATGGAGAGGTGGCGGTCCTAACATTGGCTGCTGTATCCACAGGGGCATTTCGACCAGAGAAACACAAGGCCGTTACAGGCGGCGAGAGCGCGAAACTACAGGTGTTTCCCAAGAAGGATCGAATCTTAATTTCCCGTTCTAAGAGCGTGTCCACAAACCCTCCATGCTCAAAAGGTATTGTTTCCAAACCAACGGGGGCACAATCGGTGGTTCCCTGGGCATCGGGAGGACGCGCACACCGCCATCGTGCCGTCCCGGGCGTTTGGAGACTGCGCGCGGGCGAGTGCGGCGCGTCGGGCGACCGCTGGTGGCCGCAGGATCGCGTCTTTTTTGGCAACAACGGACCTCGTGGTCAACCAGAAGGTAAGGTGGAAGGGCCGTGGGTTTGTGGACATGCTCTAATACCCCTGACTTTGTTGGCGCAGTTGTATACGTGTCGGATGACTATCCAAATCTCTTTCTGCCTGACCTTATCTGGCAACTTGAACCCAAACACGATAGCCACGTTTCTATGCCGTGGTTTTGCTACTTTCTGCAGTCCAGTTATGGCCGCGCAAAGATACGGAAGATTGCTGTTGGTAGTAGTAGCAGCATGGTTAAAATCGGTAAACAGGCTTTCTTAAACATTGAGTTGTCTGTTCCGCCCCTTCCCGAGCAACGCAAAATCGCCGACATTCTCAGCACATGGGATCGGGCAATCGGCACGGTGGAGCAACTCATTGCCGCCCTGCAAGAGCGTAAGCGGGGCTTGATGCAGCAACTGCTCACGGGGAAAGCCCGATTTAAAGACTTGGAAACTGAGCCTTGGACAACTGTCAAAGCTGGGGATATTTTTAAACCGTTCTCGAAGCGTAAGAACGGAGACGAAGAGCTGCTTTCTGTCACCCAGGATCGTGGGGTCATTCCGCGTTCGATGCTTGAGGCGCGGGTAGTCATGCCTGGGGGCGCAACTGATGGCTACAAGTTAGTGGAGCAGGGCGATTTCATTATTAGTCTACGATCGTTCCAAGGCGGCATCGAATATTCAGAGTACCGTGGTATCGTTAGCCCAGCTTACACCGTGTTGAAGCCGAAGGTAGACATCGTAAATGATTACTACAAACAGATATTTAAATCCGCCGAGTTTATTTCCCGTCTGGGAGTAGCTATTATTGGTATACGCGATGGGAAGCAGATCAATTTTGACGATTTCGCCAACATTAAGGTGCCCTACCCCTCGATCACCGAGCAGCGTCGCATAGCACAAGTATTCGCTATCGCTGATGAAGAGATTGCTTTGTGCAGGTGCAAACTAAAGTTATTCCGGCAGCAAAAACAAGGCCTGATGCAGCGCCTGTTAACCGGCCAGGTGCGCGTCCAGGTGGACGAGGAAAAGGGGTAACGCATGGCCTCCGCCGACGCTTTCAAAGAGGTGGTCAGCTCGCAGATCCCCGCGCTGCAGTTGCTGATCAACCTGGGCTGGCAGTATCTCACGCCCGCCGAGGCGCTGGCCCTCCGCGACGGCAAGGAGAAAAACGTTGTGCTCACCGGCGTCCTGGAGCCGTGGCTGCGCGCCCACAATAAGATCACCTTCAAGGGACGCCACCACGCCTTCGCCGACGCCACTATCCACGAGGCCCTGAGCCGCCTGCTCGACGAGCCGCTCCAGAGCCTTATGGTCACGAACGCGCGCCTCTATGAGCTGCTAACCCTCGGAACCAGCCTGACGCAGGCTATCGACGGCGACCGCAAAAGCTTCAGCCTCGATTACATTGACTGGCGGCGCCCCGAGAACAACGTCTATCACGTCACCGATGAGTTCTCGGTCGAGAAACAGGGCAGCCACAGCACGCGCCGGCCCGACATCGTGCTCTTCGTCAACGGTATTCCCCTCGTCGTGATCGAGTGTAAGCGGCCGGACCTCGACCTACAGGGCCAGAAGGCCGTGGCCGAGGCGGTGAGCCAGTCCCTGCGCAACCAGCAGCCCGATGAGATCCCGCACCTGTTCGCCTATTCCCAGCTCCTCATGGCCCTCAGCGGCGCCGATGCCCTCTACGCTACGACCGCGACGCCCAAGAAGTTCTGGTCGATCTGGCGCGAGGAGGAGGATGTCGATCCCGCCGTGCACGCCGCGATCAATCGCCCCCTCGACGCCGCGACACAAAATCGCCTCTATGACTGGCGTCCCGACGCCTGGCGTATCAAACGGCACGTTGCTGACCTGGGCGAGCGCTTGCCGACCGACCAGGATCGCCTCCTCTACGCGCTGCTACAGCCCGCGCGCCTGCTGGAACTGCTCTACCAGTACATCGTCTACGATGGCGGCGTCAAGAAGATCGCCCGCTACCAGCAGTACTTCGCGATCAGGGCCACTCTGGATCGCGTCGCCCACCTCAACGCCCAGGGGACGCGCACGGGCGGCGTGATCTGGCACACCACCGGCAGCGGCAAGTCGCTGACGATGGTGATGCTGGCCAAGGCCCTCGCGCTCCATCCCGCCATCGCCAACCCGCGCGTCGTTCTCGTGACCGACCGCGTCGATCTCGATGACCAGATCTACGGCACCTTCCACGCCTGCGGTAAGTCCGTCGTCCAGGCCAGGGATGGCAAGCACCTGGTCCGCCTCGTGACCGATCAGCTCGATCCCGGCGACGAGCGCGCCGATATCATCACGACGATCATCAACAAGTTCGAGCAGGCCGCGCGGCAAAAGGTCCGGGACGATGGTCCCA
>JAABUJ010005645.1_pt1 | contig 12428 bp, 8 predicted proteins | sample 5559131 | NCBI WGS metagenome assembly JAABUJ01 (sample SAMN10711875, study PRJNA513366) | rock metagenome | isolation source: Antarctica rocks | place: Antarctica: Victoria Land, Mt New Zealand nord | collected 2016-01-07
ACTTGGGCGCCAAAGGTGGCCAATCCTGAAGTGGGAGTGGCAGTTGCCCAGGTTGAGGTCTTGCCGCCCGCCTACTCCGATACACGATGCCGAGCGGACCGGGGTCACGGACGGAGTCCCAGTAGGCGCGGGCACCCCGCCCCGCAGCCCTGCCCAGGCCGCGCGCGAGCACGACGGCATCCCCCGCCGCGCCGTAGCCGCCCAGCGCCACGGTGCCGGCCACCGCCAGGCGTGACCCTTGCCCGTATTCGGGCATGCATTGGAGGGCGTTGTTATCCAGACCCGCGTACGCGCCCAGGTTCGCTTCCCCGCCGAAGGTGAGCGCGTTCACGCCCCCGTACACGCCCGCGAAGATCGAGTAGTCCGTGTGCAACTCCTCTTGCGGCGTGTCCCAGCGACAGGTCTGGAAGCCGGGCACGCAGCCGGGGTGGATGGCCACGCCCACGTCACTCGCCGTGGTGGCGATGGCCGCGCCCGTCGCGTTTTTCCAGCGTCCTGCCTGGTCCGCCGCCTCGCGTGGGGTGTCGAAGCGGCAATCGGTGTGCACAAAGTCGCATGACGGCGCGGCGAGCGCTCCGGCCGTGTGCAGCACGTTGCTCGTGGCTTGCCCGAGGTTGCAGCCGAGGTCACCGAACGCCGAGAATGCGCGTCCGATGCCTTGCCCGCTGGCGCCGTTGCACCCACTATCGAGCCCCGTCGGGTCGACCATGTTGAGCGGGTCGTCGGCGGTATAGGCGTAGGGCTGGCCGGTCTGGTCCACGAGCGGATCGACGCTCACGAATTGCTGGGTGGCCGGGTCGTAGTAGCGCGCGTGCAGGTACTGCAGGCCCGTTTCGGCGTCGGTGTACGCGCCCGCGTAGCCGAACGGCGTGGTCGCGCTGCCCGTCTGTGTGGTCGGGTTGCCGTAGGCGTCGTAGCTATAGGTGGCGAGGGTGTGGCCCGCGCCGTCGAGTAGGGCGCGCGTCGAGCCCAGTTGGTCGCGCCGGTAATAGGAGACGCTGCCGTCGGGGTTGACCTGCTCCAGGGGCAGCCCGTCCGGCCCCGTCACGTAGCGCGTGGCGCCGTCCTGGAGCAACGCCGGCAGGCCCTCGGCGGCGTCCCAGGTCTCGGCGGTGGTCGTCGTGCCCTGCGTCATGGTGACGGTCTTGCGCTGGCGCAGGCCGTCGCCGTCGTAGCTATAACTACTTGTGGTGATCCCGGTTGTATCCGACACGGTGGCCGAGGTCAAGCGATCAGCCTGATCGTAGCCGAAGGTCGACTTGGCGCCACTAACGCTGTCGGTTTGGCTGGTGCGGTCGCCGTCCTGGTTGTACGCGAATGACAGGTTGTGGGTTGTCGTCGTGCCTGAGAGCGTGAGCGTGCCGGTGAGTTCGTGGGCGTTGTCATAGGTGAGCGTGCTGGTGTATGGCCCCGTCGGGTCGGGGCGCTGCGTGACCTCGCGCGCGGCGTCGTTGGCCCATCCGACCGTGGTGGTAATGCCGCTGCTGCCCTGGCTGTCGGCGGTCAGGCCCACGAGCTTGTCGTAGCTGTAGCAGTGCGTCTTGCCGTCGAGCGGGTCGGTCGCGGCGGGAAAAGTATTAAATTGTTAAGGAACGTCAAAGAGGCTGCACATCGAAACATCGAACTGGTCGCGTTACCAGCGGGTAAACAGCCGCTACGCGCACACCTCATGCGTAAGTGTATACGAACACCGTATCCGTATGCCCGCTCCGTGAGGCTCAGTGGCCGAGCAAGCGGCAGGGGTAGCTGCGCGCGAGCGAGGGGTGAAAGGGGTGGGCGTCACCTCAACACCGCTCGCACGTGTTTTGGCGGACGGGCCCACTATACTTCGGGATCCGTCTTCAATCCATTGATGAACTCATCAAAGGAAGCTGCCAAGGGAATATACGGAAATCCGGGTTCATCGTGGACCTGCACTATCACTCTGCCCTTTCCATCTTGGGTCAGATCTAGGCAGAACAGATTTCCTCCGACATCACGTGCAACGGGAAGAAGCTCACGTGGGGCGCCTGGAAAACGATGGTGATAGTTCCACACCACATCTCCAACATCATTGGTCGTATCGGTATCGGAACACATATGGAAGAAATTGTTGATGGTCCAGCCATAGCGATAGGTGCCCTTATCGACCTCATAGAGGTCAAATTCAGGATGCCCTCCGTTGCTAAATTGGAGGAATGCTCGATATGATGCGGGCAAGGACACCCCCACTAAGCTCTCAACCACCTCGATCTGATGACTAGTGGGTGGTGGGGTCGTAACAGGCTGGCCGCTATAGTTCAGCCCAATCTCGGTTAAATCGCGCATAGTTATCCCCTTGGCGGCGCTCCTGCGGGAACAGCCCAAATAGCATAGCCTCCCCGTCCGGTTGGATGGTAGATTGAGGAGTTAGTTTGATGGTCATCGTACGGAACTAACTCCATAACGCCAGGATCTTCAGAATGATGCCAGGTAAGGTTGTACGGAGTTACCGAGCTACTATGACGCGATACGGCATCACGAACACCCGGATAGTGGTCGTCCATTCGTTGTGCAAATTCAGGGTGGGCCTGAAGGTCTGCATCTAGATTAGCATTAGCTCGATTGAAGTGAACTCTTTCTCCCCTCCCCCAAACTGATCTATCGATAGTCGTCCTGTATAGAACTATCTTTGGATCACACCTATTGGCATTATGCACCAAGACTTGCGCGGAACCGACGAAGAAGGTGTGATCTTTGGCCACGGTGAGCGTCCACACGTCCGCCCGTCCGACACCCGTCCGCACCCGCGCCACGGACACGAGCCGCCCGTCCGCTGTGCGCAGTTGGTCACCAGGCCGTAGGTGCTCCGCCCAGAGCCACGCGCCGCCCCGCGCGATGCGCGCGCCCGCGTCCACCCAGAACGAGTGCGTCAGCGTGGTCGTGATCGTGCTGCCGTCGGAGAGGTCCACCGCCACGAGCGGCGAGGACGGGTCGTGGAGCACGCGCTGAATCGGCTCGGCTTCGACCTTGTGCGTCGTGGGGTCTTCGGACAAGACCGTCTGGCCGACCTTGAGCGACTGGATGGCGACCGCGCCATGCGGCGTCGCCACCCGTGTCCCCGCCGCGAAGCATCCTTCGCAGCCCGGCACATCGCTCCGTAGTCCTGGTGTCTCGGCGTCGCGGAGGGCGGTCTGGCTCACATCACGCTCGACCACGCCTGTCGCGCCCTCGGTGGCCGCGCCGCCAATCTCGCCCAGCGCCCCCGTCCCCTTGCTTAGAGCAAAGGCCACGAGCAAGTGTCCGGCGAGGGCGCCGTACTGGTGGCAGTCGAGTTCATGCTTGTACTGCGCCAGCTGCGCGACCTGCGCCTGGACGACCATCACCCCCAACTCCCAGGGGTGTGTCTGCGCGTAGGAGGCGAAGGCTGCCGTGGCTTGAGCGCAGCCGAGTGCCGTGCCCCAGCCCCGCGCGCACTGCGTGGCTTGGTCGTACAAGCCTTGCCCCGCGTGCGCCAGGCCCGCTACGTCGCCGTAGACGGCATCGCTCAGGTCACTCTGGTTGAAGCGCGCGAGTCCGCTACTGGCCGCGAGGAGGCCGTCGCGTGCCTTGAGCTTGATTTGATCGCCGCCCCAGGCTAATGCCTGCCCGACGCCCTCCCATGGGCAGAACCCGCCGGACGGACACAAGCCCGTCGGGTCGATCGCGTTGAGCGGATCGGCGGCAGTGTAGGCGTAGGGCTGCTTAGTTTGATCGACCAGCGGGTCCACGCTTACGAATTGCTGCGTGGCCGGGTCGTAGTAGCGTGCTTGCAGGTATTGCAGGCCGGTCTCGGCGTCGGTGTATGCTCCGGCATACCCGAACGGGGTCGTCGTGTTTCCGGCGCGGCCCGTTGGGTTGCCGTAGGCGTCGTAGCTGTACGTGGCAACGGTGTGGCCCGCCCCGTCGAGCAGCGCGCGCGTCGAGCCCAACTGGTCGCGTAGATAATACTGGATGCTGCCGTCGGGGTTGACCTGCTCGATGGGTAAGCCGTCGGGGCCGGCGATGTAGCGCGTGGCGCCGTCTTGCAGCAGCGCGGGCAAGCCCTCGGCGGTGTCCCACGTTTCGGCGGTGGTCGTCATGCCCTGCGTCGTGGTAATGGTCTTGCTCTGGCGTAGGCCATCGCCGTCGTAGCTGTAGCTCGCCTGGGTGATCCCGGTGGTCGCGGTGATCAGGCGGTCGGCCTGGTCGTAGCCGAAGTTCCGCGATGCGCCGCCCGCGCTGTCCGTTTGGCTGGTCCGGTCGCCATTCTTGTTGTATAGGAATGACAGGTTGTGGAGGGTGGCCGTGCCCGAGAGCGTGGTCGTGCCGGTCAGTTCGTGGGCGTTATCGTAGGTGAGCGTGCTGGTGTATGGTCCGCTCGGGTCGAGGCGCTGGGTGACCTCGCGCGCGGCGTCGTTGGCCCAGGTTGCGGTGCTGGTGATGCCGCTGCTGCCCTGGCTGTCGCCGATCAGCCCCGCCAGCTTGTCGTAGCTGTAGGTGTGCGCCTTCCCGTCGAGTGGATCGACCGCCCCGACGATCTCTCCTGCCTTATCGCGGCTGTAGGCGTAGGCCCAGCTTGTGGGGGGCGTGGTGTCGGTGATGCCGGTGAGCCGCTCGGCGGCGTCGTAGCCCATCCCGATATTGGTGGTGGTCGAGGTGGGCAGCGTCTGGGTGATGAGGTTATCGGCGGCGTTGTAGCCGAAGCGCGCGGTGTGGCCGAGCCAGTCGCGCACGCTGGAGAGGCGGTCCAGGCGGTCGTAGCTACGGGTGATCACCGAGGAATCCGGGTAGGTGATGGCCGTGGTATTGCCCACCGCATCATAGCCGTAGCCCACGCTGTGGCCCGCCCCGTTGGTCACAGTGATGGGGCGATCCAGCGCGTCGTACTGGTACGCCGTCGTGCCCGTGCCATCGGTCATGCTGTGGCGTTGGCCGGTGGGGGTGTAGGCATATGTGACCTGGGACTATTTAGATGTTAAAGTGCTGCCTCACGTAAGCTCGCCCTGTAGTTATTGCCGCGCAGCTAGTTTTTCCAACTTTAGGCGACGGACAGTCTCATCGCGCCACTCTTGTAAAAGATGAGTCACTGCGGGATCGCTTTTCGCTAGCGCCTGACGTACGAGCAGTGATCGAGCCAAAATCGGCTGCCCCCAGGGCTGTGTTGGAGGCATCGCCTCCACCGCGCGCTGGAGGCGATCCAGCGCTTCTATAGCCTTCTTATCTTGTCCCACAAGCGCCCAAGAGTAGGCTTCAGCTTCGATGATGGGAGGATTGACAGAGTTCCGATAGCGACCCTCACTGTAGTTGACCAAGCCTTGCGGTGTGGCTGTGCGACCGTAAAACGGTAGGGCCTGCTCCTGGATAATGCGCAGCATGTCACGTAGTTGGATGGCTTCGTTTCTTGGCTCTATATCCCACCATTCGAAGTTGGTCTTCGGCTGCCGCAACCTCTCGCCATAGTCGCCCCATACATGCTCAATAGGTACGTAGAGTGGCTGTGTGAACATGGACACCGCAACGCTCGTGGCACTAAACGCCGAGGTATCTATTGCCAGTCCATGAAGTATCCACTCGACCTGCCCAAAGACAAGAATTGTCCCGGCGAGTTGACAATCGGGCAAATAGGGAAGCAAATACTCGCGGGCAAGCTTCCGCCACGTTGATCCTTTCATTATGGCCTAATCTCCACAATAGTAGCGTTTTGAGAGCCTGGGGGTAGGTGGGCTTGAAGTTGTGCGACGCGCGCGGGAGTGAGCCCTGCAGCGCCAGTCTTTAGGTCATACACCGCCGTTATATTACCATTACGGTCATAGGCGACGACGTCATACCGCACCTCTCCTTTTATTCGAGGCCCTGTCGTTAATCTCCGACCATTTAGATATCTAACCTCAGTACTTAGGTCATTCCGATTCAGCGCCCTGATCTGGCGTTGGAAATCGCTATGCACTAACGTACCCCACACCCGTGCGCTCAAGTTATCACGGGGGACGTTTTGCCCGGCGCGTGTCGCGAGGTTAGTCAAAACCCGTGTCGTCGAAGTCGCATCTAGCGCTCCTCTGACAAGACCCGCCGTCTTGGCTGGCCCGAAGATTAACGCGAGGTTGCCGAGTGTGTCGCCGGTCGCGTTCCCAATAGTGGTGGCGCTTGGGCAGGCGAGCGCCGCCTTGAATGGCGCCTCCACACTTTGCGACACGAGGTTCCAGGCGATGTCGAGGTGGTTGGCCGTCACCGCCGCATCGGCTAGGTCGCTCGATGCGTGCAGCAAGTAGGGGCGGACGCCGCCTTCCGTGAAGGGGCCTGTCAGGGGAATGAGCCGCGCCGCCTCGGCTAGCGTATAATACGTGTTGACCGCCCCGGTCCCGATCGTGCTGGCGAAGGAGCCACCCGTCGACGTCGCAAAGTCGTAGCCGGTGTGGACGGCCCCGCCCACCGCGCCCAGCGCGGCGCCAGTCGCCTGGCCCACGGCCTCCCACGGGCAGAACCCACCGGACGGGCACAATCCCGTCGGGTCGATCATATTGAGCGGGTCGTCGGCGGTATAGGCGTAGGGCTGCTTAGTTTGATCGACCAGCGGGTCCACGCTTACGAATTGCTGCGTGGCCGGGTCGTAGTAGCGCGCTTGTAGGTATTGCAGGCCCGTCTCGGCGTCGGTGTACTCCCCGGCGTAGCCGAACGGCGTGCTCGCGCTGCCCGTCTGTGTGGTCGGGTTGCCGTAGGCGTCGTAGCTATAGGTGGCGACGGTGTGGCCCGCGCCGTCGAGTAGGGCGCGCGTCGAGCCCAGTTGGTCGCGCAGGTAATACTGGACGCTGCCGTTGCCGTCGATCTGCTCGATGGGCAGCCCGTCGGGTCCGGCGATGTAGCGCGTGGCGCCGTCTTGCAGCAGTGCCGGCAACGCCTCGGCGGTGTCCCAGGTCTCGGCGGTGGTCGTCGTGCCCTGCGTCATGGTGACGGTCTTGCGCTGGCGCAGGCCATCGCCATCGTAGCTGTAGCTCGCCTGGGTGATCCCCGTGGTCGCGGTGATCAGGCGGTCGGCCTGGTCATAGCCAAAGGTCGACTTGGCGCCACTTCAAGGTCTAATCCTCGGGGGCCAACATAGAACGTTGCCTCATCCCCCTTCGTCAGCGTTTTGGCGAAGGGGGTTACCATAAGCGTTTATTGGGGAATGCCTAAATCCTCGATCAAGGCAGACAGGGTTTCCACGTACCCAGTATGATTTACGCCGGTTTGCTCAGACGCCATTAGTTCCTTGACGTATTGCGCAAATACCTTGCGATCCTCTACCGTTAGCCCTTTTAGGGTCGCGCTCAGTTGCTCTAGTAAACCTACGGATACATGAGGATCGATCACATCCTCCCCGCTTAGGTTCAGAAATAGCACAAAATCAACAACTGCTCTCATCAAGATTGGGTTCATGGTACCACCACTGTAGCGCGAATGTTTGTTATGCCGAGCTTTCTGAACAATCGTTTGGCTTGTCTCTTCTGCTCGATAGTTGGAACTTCCCAACGCCCTGTCAGGCCATTTTGAGATAGGGCCTCCGACTGGCGACGCGCCTCGTTCAGTGACGCCGGATAGAACGTAATGGAAAGCTTACGATCAACAAGTACATCACCATCCAACCCGTCGAACCTTGCCGTCCTGGTCGTTTGCCCCACTCGATAGGTGAGTTGAGGCGCCTGCGAACTTCCCGTCCTCCAATTTGAGCTTACACCTGTCGCACTAGATTGGTAATTTCTAGCCTCCTGCGGCATATTTGCATTTTCATCTACCCATCTAACCAATTGGGATGCATTGCCCCGCGCAGGTTTTGTCTGAGGAAACAGATGCATTTGTTCAAAATTACCAGCACTACCCGTATCGGCGCCAACGCCGACGGCTATCGCTTTCTGGATGATGTCGCTTCTGACGGTGGGATCGCTATAGTCGGGCGTCTGGAAGAGGCAGTTGGGGTAGTCGAAGCCGCTCGTGTCGATGCCGACATCGGCGGCGAGTTGGTCCATGCCGTGGACGAACGGCAGCGCGCTGCCCACCCCGCTTGCGCTGTCTTGGACGCGCAAGTGCGCCATGTCGAGGGGCTGCCCCACGTCCTCGGGGGCGTACGCGGGGTCAGCAACCGCGCCGAAGCCGTGTGTCACGGCGCCGCCGATTGGCCCTGTGCCATTGTAGAAGTCGCCCCAGGCCGCGCCCGCATTGTCCCTCTGCTGGCCGACCCATTCCCAGGGACACACGGGCAGGCCGTTGTCGCACAAGCCTGTCGGGTCGATGCCATTGAGGGGGCTGTCGTTCACAAGATGGTCTGCTTGCCGAGGGCGTCGGTCGTGGTGATGGCGTTACCCGCCGCGTCGTAGGCCGTCGCGAGCACGGAGCCATCGGCCTGCCCCACGGCGGTCTGTTGATCGGCGGCGTCGTAGGTGTAGACGGTGGTGCGCCCCAGCGGGTCGGTCATGGTGATGGTGTTGCCAGCGAGGTCGTAGCCATAGAGGGTCGTGCCCGTCAAGGCGTCGGTCACGGTGAGGGGCCGATTGAGCGCATCATAGGCGTCGTGCGACATGGAGTCATAAGGTCGCATCGCCCCGTGGTAGCGCAGCCCATCGGGGAGGAAGTTTATTCAACTCTATCTATGCAGTAGAATAGGGTCAGGCGAAGGACATTGGATGCAACAAAAATACTCAACCATCCGCAAATACGCAAGCCTGGCGGGGAGATAATCGATGTCACAAGCGCGACAGGACCCATGGCAATTCGTCGAGAATGGCTGGTATGAGCAGGCGATAAAGCTATATACACGACACTTCGATGAGGACGGAAAGGTATTCCATCTCACCAATCGAGGGACAGTCTATCTGCTTCAAGAGGATTACGATTTAGCGCTGGCGGATTTTCAACTTGTGTTGCATGTCGAGGACCCGCGCTTCGTATCAGACACGGACTATTTCTTCCTGGGCATTTGCTATTGGTATCTGAAGCAACCGTCGCGGGCGGTCGATGCGTGGCGTCAGAGCCTTACAGCTCCTTATACGGATGTGGCCAGTGGTGTCGAGGCTCCAGCATTGCTGCTCTACGCCGCGCTGCGCCTCGACGATCAGGACTTGCGCAGGGAAGCGCTGAACGTCCTGCGCAAACGAGCGCGACGTAAGCTTGTAGCCTGGCCTGGGCCTATTGCTCCTTTCCTCCTTGGCAAAATGGAGTCAGTGGAGCTTGTGCATCTAGCCAACGTGTCAAGCAGCGATATTCTGCGTGCCCGCCAAGTGTGCCAAGCCGACTTCTACATTGCCCTTAAGGCGTTGTTAGATGGCAATCCCACTGGATTTAAGGCTGGCATGATCAGATGCACGGAGAGTCCCTACAAAATCTTAGAGCATGAATACTATATTGCCCGATGGGAAGTACGGCGCGATTTTCCTAACCCTGCCTTCGCGCATGGGGCAAGCCCAAACACATGAGCGTGAGTGGGTAGCGATCCATGAGGGTGTGGCGTCGTCGCGACCACGCAAAGGTCGCGAAGGCGCCAGCCCCAGGCGAGGAAAAACTTTCGCGCCCTGGCCCTCTACAAAGAGGGCCAGGGCATGATGTGTTCTTGTGGGAGTGGGTAACATCCTCTCGCTACTCATCCGTGTTGAAAGGGGTGTAGGTCCAGTATGTGCCCGGTTTGAGGGTGTTGGCGGAGGGGTCGTAGGGGATGTGGACGGTGTCGGGCGGGAAGGTCCCGTCCTCTATCTGCCCTTTGAACTTGCGGAACCCCGAGCTATTGGGCCCATCGGGCTTGAAATCCCCGTGGTTGTACCCCGCTGGCCAGTCTGAGTTAGGATAATCGGATGGATGTGTACCTCCCCTGACTCTCACATCGGGGCCTGGATGCCCATTGGGCGTGAACTGAAAATCGGTATTGGGGTATTTGGCCGACAGTTGCGACGGTCCACCGTATCCCGAACCGCCGTTCAGCGCGTCGTAATGGAAATTGTTCCCATTGATATTTGCGGTGGTAGACCCTCCGCGCGCCCCGGCAGCGCCCGCGCCATCCGCAGGTACCGATGGCACCTCAGCAGGAAACAAGGATTGCTGCCCCGGCCTAGCCCTCGCGGCCCTCCTGCTTTTGTACACGATGCCGAGCGTACCAGGGTCGCGGACGGAGTCCCAATAGGCGCGGGCGCCGTGCCCCGCAGCCGCTCTTAGGCCGGATACGCCAACCCCGCGGAGGGCTCCCGCGAGCCCGATGACCCCACGGACGATGCCGGCCCCGCCCAGGGCTGTCGTTACTATGGCGGCATCCCCCGCCTCGCGATCCAGCGCCTGCTGGTCGCGCTCCGCTTGCGCGTCATAGGCGGCGAAGTCGCAGGGGCTCGACGGGCCACCCGCCACCGTCGGCGTCCCGAAGATCAGACTCACCCCTCCGACGACGAAGCCCGTGGTCGTCCCATTGCTGCGGTGGGTCAACGCGAAGTCCTTGATCTCGCCGAGGTTGCAGCCGACGTCCCCAATGGAGGAGGCTGCGCGTGCCCAGAAGTCCTGCCCGCTGGCGCCGTTGCACCCACTATCGAGCCCCGTCGGGTCGACCATGTTGAGCGGGTCGTCGGCGGTATAGGCGTAGGGCTGGCCGGTCTGGTCCACGAGCGGATCGACGCTCACGAATTGCTGGGTGGCCGGGTCGTAGTAGCGTGCGTGCAAGTACTGGAAGCCCGTCTCGGCGTCGGTGTACTCCCCGGCGTAGCCGAACGGCGTGGTCGCGCTGCCCGTCTGTGTGGTCGGGTTGCCATAGGCGTCGTAGCTGTCGGTGGCGACGGTGTGGCCCGCGCCGTCGAGTAGGGCGCGCGTCGAGCCCAGTTGGTCGCGCAGGTAATACTGGACGCTGCCGTTGCCGTCGATCTGCTCGATGGGCAGCCCGTCGGGTCCGGCGATGTAGCGCGTGGCGCCGTCTTGCAGCAGTGCCGGCAACGCCTCGGCGGTGTCCCAGGTCTCGGCGGTGGTCGTCGTGCCCTGCGTCATGGTGACGGTCTTGCGCTGGCGCAGGCCATCGCCATCGTAGCTGTAGCTCGCCTGGGTGATCCCCGTGGTCGCGGTGATCAGGCGGTCGGCCTGGTCATAGCCAAAGGTCGACTTGGCGCCACTAACGCTGTCGCTTTGCGCGGTGCGGTCGCCGTTCTTGTTGTATACGAATGATAGGTTGTGGATTGTCGTTGTGCTTGAGAGCGTGGTCGTGCCGGTGAGCTCGTGGGCGTTGTCGTAGGTGAGCGTGCTGGTGTATGGTCCTGACGGGTCGAGGCGCTGGGTGATGTCTTTCGCCGAATCATTGGTCCAGCCGATGGTGCTGGTGACGCCGCTGCTGCCCTGGTTGTCGGCGGTCAGCCCCGCTAACGTGTCGTAGCTGTAGCGGTGTGCTTTGCCATCGAAGGGGTCGGTCGCCGCTGTGATTTCGCCGGATTTGTCGCGCGTGTAGGCGAAGTTCCAGGCCGTGAGGGGCGTGGTGTCGGTGATGCCGACGAGGCGGTCGGCGGCGTCGTAGCCCATCCCGATGCTGGTAGTGGTCGAGGTGGGCAGCGTCTGCGTGATGAGATTATCGGCGGCGTCGTAGCCAAAGCGCGCGGTGTGGCCCAGCCAGTCGCGTACCGTGCTCAGACGGTCAAGGGTGTCGTAGGTGCGCGTCACCTGGGCGCCGTCGGGGTAGGTGATGGCGGTGGTGTTGCCCACGGCGTCGTAGCCGTAGCCCACGCTGTGGCCCGCCCCGTTCGTGACCGTGATGGGGCGATCCAGCGCGTCGTAACTGTAGGAGGTCGGGCCCGTGCCATCGGTCATGCTGCGGCGTTGACCCGTCGCGGTGTAGGTGTAGCGCACGTTCGGCGTCGTGCCGTCCGAGTAGGTGATAGCACCGGGGCGGTTGAGCGCGTCATAGCCGTAGGTCGTGACGCGGCCCAGCGCGTCGGTGCGCGATGTGCGGTTGCCGGCGAGGTCATAGCTGGCGTAGGTGGAGCGGCCGAGCGGGTCGGTGGTGGTGATGACGCGGTTCAGGCTATCGTAGCCGTAGACGGTCTGCTGGCCCAGGGCGTCGGTCGCGGTGATGGCGTTGCCCGCCGCGTCGTAGGCCGTCGTGAGCGTCGAGCCGTCGGCCTGTCCGACAGCGGTCTGCTGGTCGGCGGCGTCGTAGGTGTAGACGGTGGTGCGCCCCAGCGGGTCTGCCATAGAGGTGCGGTTGCCCGCGAGGTCGTAGCCGTAGACGGTCGTGCCCGTGAACGGATCGGTCACGGTGACCGGCCGGTCGAGCTGGTCGTAGCCGTAGGTGGTGCTGTGGCCGAGACCGGTGGTGCGCGTGACGACGTTGCCGGCCGGGTCGTAGCCGGTGGTGGCGGTCGTGCCGTCGGTGCGCGTGATCGTGGTCTGCTCGTCGCCCGCGTCGTAGCCGAAGCGCGTGGCGTGCCCGTTGGCATCGACGACGGAGGTGCGATTGCCCACGGCGT
>JAABUJ010005648.1_pt1 | contig 12422 bp, 7 predicted proteins | sample 5559131 | NCBI WGS metagenome assembly JAABUJ01 (sample SAMN10711875, study PRJNA513366) | rock metagenome | isolation source: Antarctica rocks | place: Antarctica: Victoria Land, Mt New Zealand nord | collected 2016-01-07
GAGCGCTACCCGAGCGCGCACACGGGCCAAACCTCCGCCGGGCTCTCCTTGGCCCTCTCGCGCCCCGCGCCTCTCGCGAGCGACCACGGCGGGCTGTTCAGTCGTAGAGTTCGGTGAGATCGAGCTACGACCCCCAGGGAGGCGGCATGGCGCAGACCAAGGCAGACCGGCAGGCAGCGGGCAAGAAGGCGGCCGCGACGCGAAAGAAGAACGCCGCCAAGAACACGCCAGCCAAGAGCACGACCGCCACGAGCAAGCGCTCCACCCAGACCAAGGCCGACCGCGAGGCAGCGGGCAAGAAGGCCGCCGCGACGCGCCAGGAGCGAGCGGCGCAGCGAAGCGGCGCTCAGGCCAAGAGCTCAGCCGAGTCGGCGGTGGGCAGCGCCGCTTCCGCGGCGTAGTCGGCCGGCGGAGCGGTCAAGGGCCTGGCCAAGGCGACCGTCAACCGAGCGACGGCGAGGAACACGAAGAGCAAATAGCAGAGGGACGCGCGCAGGGTCGCTCAGTCCTCCGGAGCGTCAAGAACGGCGCGGTCAGCGTTCCAACTTCGACCACGCCGGGAGCAAACCCCGTCTCCGCAGAAGCCGAGACGGCTTACCGGGTCGCGCAGGCGCTTTCGGGGTTGGTGCTGCAGAAGCTTCCGCGACGGGCCGTGGTGTGCTGCGGCTTGGGTGCTGCTGCGCTGTCAGATGTGGATGACGTGGGTTGGGTCGGGTCGAAGTTCGAGCGGGGCCTGGCTGTAGTCCCCGATGGGTCCGTCGCGGCGCTCGACGACGGCTTTGACGCCTTGCTCGGCGGCGGTGTGGATGAAGTCGAGTGCGTCGGGTGTATTGCGCATGAGGCCGTCGAGGATCGGGCCGAGGGTTTGGGTTGACGCGAGTCCCATGCTCTCGTAGGCGTGGTTGACCACAAGCTTCATCGCAGCCAGCTGAGAGCTTGGGACTCGTACGAGCTCCGCGGCGAGCTCCGCGACCCGTGCTTCGAGCCGGTCGAACGGAACGGCTTCGTTGATCAGCTCGATGTCTGCGGCCTGCCGCCCGTTCAATGGGCGCCCGGTGAGCGCGTGGAACTTCGTGCGTGCGAGGCCGAGCCGGTATATCCACATGCCCGAGAGGTAGGCCCCCCACATGCGGCTATATGGCGTTCCGATGACGGCGTCCTCGCTGGCGATCACGAGGTCGGCGCAGAGCGCAAAGTCGCTGCCACCGCCGACGCACCACCCGTGCACCTGAGCGATGACCGGCTTAGGCGAGCGCCAGATCGCCATGAACTTCTGCGTCGGCGCGACCTCCGCCGCGGTAGCGGCGACAAAGTCCTTGCCCGGGTCCCACTTCCCGTCGGTGCTGATCGTCTCCCCCCAGTGCTCAAATCCGCCCCCGAAGTCGTAGCCGGCGCAGAACGCGCGGCCGCCACCACGGAGCACGATGACCTTCACCTCAGGATCGCGAACGGCCAGACCGACAGCGGCCTCGAGCTCATCGGGCATCGGCGGAACGATCGTGTTCAGCTGCTCGGCCCGGTTGAGCGTGACCGTCGCGACCGCGCCCTCAACGGCGTAGAGGATCGTCTCGAACCCGGCTTGCGGGGTAGATGCCGGCATGTCGGGGTTCTAACCGATTGGCAACGACTCGCAACCGGACGAAACGATAAACAGCACAACGCGTCGCAGATAGAGCTGTCCCGCGACGCGCTTAGGCGGCGTCCGCTCGACTGGGCAGTCGAGCGTCGAGGAGGCGTGTCCCGAAGCGGCGTATCCCGGAAGACGCCCCAAGAGGACTCTGCGACGGCAGCCGCGCAGCGCCATGAAACTCGACTGTGAACGCTCGCAAAACAACTTGGAGCAGCGTTTCCTACGCGGCAACGCGACGCGCGTCTTCGGGCTCTGACGAGGTGAGCGACGACCGCCGGCGTCCACAGCCGAGGCGTGCAGTGCGCGGCTCACGCAGCGGCCGCCCGATCATGGCGCTCCTCGACCTCGGCCGCCGCTGGACGCTTCGCATCATCTGGGAACTACACCGGCAGAGCCCGATTCGAACGGACCCACTCGCCGGCTCTCAACGCAAGTCGGCTGACCCGCGGCTCTGCTCGCGGCGTGCCACCCTGGCACGGTCTGGCATCGGGGAGTCGCTGGGCGCGGTCATCGAGCGCGGCGAGATCGTGAAGCCCAGAGTGCGGGAGGAGCGTGGACCCGACCGCGGGTGGGCTGGGCTAGGCCGGGACCGATTCGAGGATCGCGTCGAGCAGGCCGGGGAAGCGTTCGTCGGGGATCGCGACGTAGTCGTCCATCTCATGCTCCTGGTGGTGCGGCTGCTTGAGCTGGCCGGTCTTTCTGCGAGCGTCTTGTCGCGGCGTAGGCGGTCGATCGGCCGATCGCGGGCGGTGACCGTCAGCCACGCCCCCGGGTTTGGAGGCGGTCCGGCACGGGGCCAGCGCTCGCCGGCGATCGCGAAGGCCTCCTGGCGCTCGGATGTGATCGACTTTGCCTGATGGAGCAGACCGGCCGCCTCGAGCCCACGTCGGCGTTCCCGGGGCCGGTGCCCTCCGGGCGCCGGGGCGAGATAGCGCCGAGCTCCCCGCTGCCGATCGAGGGGTCGGTGGAGGTGGCGATGGCGGTCGATCGGCTCTGGGAGATGTTTCTCGACGTGCGGGGCTGGTCGCGCTGGAACCCGTGCATCTGGCGGTCGAGCGTGCGGGGCGGCGAGCTGCGGGAGGGCGCGACGCTCGTGTGGGCGTTCAATCCGATCAAGGGCCGCTATCTCTACAAGCTGCCGGCCACCGCCGAGATTGTGGAGCTGGTTCCGGCCGACCGTGTCACCTGGGAGGTGAGCGCTCCCGGCTTCCATGCGCTGCACAGCTACCGGTTTGCCGAGCTCGGACCGGAGCGCTGTCGCTTCGGTTCATGGGAGGTCGCCGAGGGACCGGCCTTCCGGGCGATGAGACGTTTCTGGCTCGCGCACTTCCGCTACGTGTGCAGGGAGTCGCTGGCCGGCGCCCACTCGCTCTGCGGCTAACGCCGTCGAATCGGTCCGGGGATCTGGGCGCGGCGCGCGGCGCGCCCGCTCCGCGTAGGCTGGGCGTGTGCGAGCGGATGGGGCCTCCCTGGCGCGCCGGCGCGCCGTGACTTCGCTCGCGGTCGCCCTTCTCACCCTGTGCATTGGGTCAGCGTCGGCGCAGGCGGAGACGGCCTGGCCTTTGTGGCCCGGCACGCCCGGTGGGATCTTCCGCTCCGGCGCCTACAACCAGGGCCAGTGGATCTACACGAACGGCATCCAACAGGCCCAAGGAGCGAACAGCGACGCTCTTCACCGCACCGACTACTACCGCGCCTTCTACCCGGTTGCGGGAGATCCGACGTTCGCATCGCGCGATCTCTACAACGCGCTGACCTACGACTTCTTCGGGGCCCACCGCGCGGCGCACAACGGCGACTACCAGCTCCCCACCGACTCGGCGCGGTGGCCCGAGGGCACCGCGGATCTCGCGGAGCTGCGCTTGGCGACCGACGCCAAGTACCTCTATGTGCGCTTCTTGTGGAATTCATTCCCGCGCCCGGACGCGCAGATCGCCACGCTTACGTTCGCGACGGCCGGCGCAGCGGCGTTCCCGCGCCCGTGGCCGCGAAACGCGCGACTGTCCTCGCCGTGGCAAGCGGCGCTCACCGTCTGGGGAACCGGCGGCGCCCTAGCGACCGGCGTGCGTGGCGAGTCGCCGGTCGACGTGCGCACCGGTGACCACGTGACCGAGGCGCGCATCCCGCTCTCGCGGCTTCCGAGCGGGCGGTGGTCGCTGACGGGTGGCGCCGGGCTGCAGGACCCTGCGGCAAGCGGCTCTTACTGGACGGTGCCGCCCGGTAGCGCGAGCACCGGCCAACCGGGTAGCGGTGCCGCCAGTTCCCCGACGAACGTCTGGGATCTGCTCTTCGCAGGCGATGACCCGTGGAGCTTCGACGAGCGCCGGCAGGGCGATGAGCTCGCGAGCGGTGACGCCTCCGCGGCGACGGCGACGGTCGATCCGGCGGCGCTCCGGCGCGCCAGCGCTACCGGCGGCGGCGTGCGCACCGGCGACATGTCGCGAATGTTCTCGAGCCACCTCTTCCAGGCCGACGGGATCCGCAAGGAGCCCGGGGTGGGAGTCGACACCCAGCCGCCCCCAGGGTTCAAGCCGCCGATCCCGACGCCGGACTTCGACACGACGTTCCTCTACACCGGCCGCCTGCAGTACTACGGGATGCACGTGCCGGCAAGCTACCCGACGGCGAAGCGGGCCTCGCCGCTGATCGTGTACCTGCACGGCTTCACCGGCCTGCCGGACGAGGCGTTCTATAACCCCGTCGGGCTGGTGCAAGAGGCCGACCGGCGCGGCTATCTGGTCGCGACTCCGCTCGGCCGCGGGGACTACTTCTACCGCGGCGAGGGCGACCTCGACGTGCTCGAGGTGATTCGAGACGTGGAGCGCCACTACCACGTCGACCCCAACCGGATATACCTGATGGGCCATTCGATGGGGGGCTACGGGACCAACAACCTCGCCACCCACCACCCCGACCTGTTCGCCGCCGTCGCCCCCGCCGAGGGCACTGACTCGGGCGACCTTCACGCGAACCTGCGCAATCTGCCCTGGTTCGAGATGAGCGCCCTCGAGGACCTCGACACCGGCGCCACGGTGGCGAAGCAGATGTACGGGAACCTCTCGGGCGACGGCTACGACGCCCAACTGCTGGTCTACACCACCAAGATCCACGAGTACTCCTCGATCTACGACACGCTGCCGCAGCTCTTCGCGTTCTTCGCTGCCCACCGGCGACAGCTCAACCCCGGCGTGGTCACCTGGACGCGACCAAGAGGACAGGACCGCCCCGATCTCGGGCTTGTCTACGACGGCGCCTACTGGGTGCACGGTGTTCGCGCGCTCAACGCGGCCAGGCCGGCCACGGTCACGGTGGCCTCGAACCGAATTCCGCACGCCGAGCCGTCCCCTCCCCGCGCGACCCGGACCGACCAGATGCTCGACACCGCGGGCCCAAGCGGACGCAGCAAGGGAGAGCTCTACGCGACCAAGCCGGCCGCGGCGCCCTACGTGCCGAGCTCCAACTTGCTGCGCATCGACGCGGCGGGGGTCGCGGCGGTAAACATCGACGCGCGCCGCGCGAGCGTCGGCTTCGCCCAGAGGGTCCTGACGATCCGCACCCGCACCGACACGCCGTTGCGTCTGACGCTGACCAGTCTCCAAACCGCGACCGGGGTGCTGCTCATCGACGGCAAGTTGAGCCGTCACGTCCGAACCCGAGGCGGCATCGTGACCGTGACGGCGCCGCGCGGGCGCCATACCCTGGTGCTCGAGCGAGTGGCGAGCCCCAGTCATCCAAAGCACGCGGCGCATCCCCATCCCGAGGCCCGCTTCACCGGGTAGCACCCTCAGACGGGTCCCCCTATCAGCCGCAGGCGTCGAGCTTGAGCTCCGCTACCAGGCGGCAGACGGCTGGCTCGGGCCGTAGCTGCTAAACGACCGCGGCGGGTTTCGCGCCGAGGGCGGCTGATCCGCGAATGCCCTGGGAGTCGAGCAGGCAGAGCACTTCACGGCAGGTCCTTCAGCCGGTGAACCTCGGTCGGCGGTGGCGCGGAGCAGCGCGACGCCGGTGCGGGGCGGCCGCCGGCCGAGCCCGGTGGTTGGGGAAAGAGACGACTTGTTGGAAGGTCGGGCGGTTCTGCCAGTCGATGGCGGGCTGGCCGACCAGCCCGACGGCGGTGAAGTGAATCGCGTCATAGTCGGGCATCGTCACGCCGGCGCTTCTGGTCGCGGTGTTCTGCGTCCAGCTCGCAACCTGAGTGTTGCCGCCGTTTGCGGCGACCAGCGCCTGGTAGGTGTCGAGCAGCGCGCGGTTGATGGCGGCGTGGCAGTCGGCTGGCCCGTGGCTGCCGCAGATGCGCGCGAGCACGGCGGGCGGGAACGGTTGCGCGACGCGCTGGCCGCGGAGCTGGGCGAGCAGCTTGACGAGGTAGCCCTCCCAGCCGGCGTCGTCGTAGGCGCTGCCCAGGTTCTGCCCTTGGCTGTTGGGGGTGTTGGCGAAGTCGAGCGGCAGCTTGTTGTATCCGTAGGGCAGCCCGTCTGAGTTGTAGACGCCGCCGGGCGCGAAGATCGGGTCGAAGATCGCGCGGGTCAGCCGCGGGTAGAGCTCGTCCATGACCGCGACCGCGGACGCGTTCGCGTACTGGGCGTCGCCGGGCGTCGCCTTCTTGCGGTGCGCCCCGGTCGCGAGCCATCCGTGCAGCTCGTTGAGCATCGCCTGCACGCCGCCGGGCTGCGGGGTGCGGCCGAGGTAGCCGAAGAGCCCGGGGAGGACCCGTCGCCCGTCGAGGTCGACGGTGGCGGCGGTCTCCATTGCGGTCACGAGGCTCGCGCGGGTGATCTTGCCGCGATGGGCCGCGAGTTGGTTTCGGATCGCTTCGTCGAGCGACAGCGAGCGATAGACGGGGCCGTAGCTGTAGGTGTTATCGGCGGCGGAGAACCCGGGTGCCGGCTTGTTGTTCCAACTGGTGAAGAAGCCCTGCTTGGGATCGATCTCGTGCGGATGCTGGGAGGCGGGCAGGAATCCGTGCCACTCGGCGTTCCCGGTCCCCGAGGTGGGCAGGTTCGGATCGACGGTCGAGGGGCGCACCGGGTCCTGACCGCTGGCGTAGTAGGCGATGTCGCGATCATCGACGTAGAACCAGTTGAACGTGTAGCCGATTTGCTCGGCGCCCTTGAACCAGGACTTGGCGTCGTGGGTGATCGACGGTGTGTTCCAGCTCAGGAAGCCGATTGCGGGGTCGAGCTCGTGGTTGAAGGTGCTGCGTTGGTTGACCACCGCGACCGGCCGTCGACCCGAGGTCGTCCACCCCTGCACGACGCCGTGGTTGGTCTTATAGATGTCGTGCGTGATCACGGCCGGGGCGCCGAGCCCGGCGGGCTTGGTCACGGCCGTCTCGGTGAACGTCTCGTGCTTCATCGCCAGGCAGCGGCCGTTGAACTCGTAGAACTTGCCCTGCGGGTCGGGCGGTCCACCGCTCGGGTTGCAGATCCGCTCGAGGCGCTGATCGACGTTGTCGCTGCCCGCCGAGGTCGCCGACCACGCGAAGTCGGGGCCACGGCCGAGCTCGACGACCAGGTTGGTGCCCGGGAACGACGCGCCCGCGGCGGCGAAGTCGGGCGCGTGCAGGTCCTCCTGCATGAGGATCTGCGGGGCGAAGTACCCGACCTGCGGGCCGAACACCGCGATCGGATGGCCGGTGCTCGAGTGCCTGCCATCGACGACCAGCGCGTTGCTCATCGCCTTGGGCAGCCGGAGCAGCGAGGTGATCACGTTCAGCGCCATCGCGTTTGGCTGGGTGAGATCGCAGTTCGGGGTGGTCTGCGTCGGGCCCCCGCTGAGCGGCGCCGCGGCGTTGTCGGGAAGCGCGGTGGTCCTCGGGTCGATCTTCGACGGGATCTCGTAGGGGAAGCTGCGGTCGGTGACCGTCGTCGGGGCCGCCGGATCGTTCTGCTGCTTGAAGGCGTGAAACGCCTGCCGGCCACCCGTGCCGCCGAGCTGGTGCTCGAGGTACTGGAGCAGCGCGGCGTTGCGAACCTCACCGCCGCCGCCCTTGCCGAAGATCCCGCCGACCAGCGAGGCGATGGAGATGATGTCGGACTCGTGCCAGGGCTGCGGCGGGGCGCCCGCCGCGGCGTAGTCGGCGGGCAGCAGGGACGGGTCGGTGCGCGTCTGGGCGATGAAGGCGTTGATGCCCTCGGCGTAGCTGCCGGCCATCGACTTGAGCCTCGCGCCGGACGACCCGTACTCACGCGGCAATGCGTCGACCTGGGCCTGCCGGTCGCCCGCGGAGTAGGGCGCGAGGAGCAGCTGATCGTGATCCATCTTCTCATCGGCGCACGATGGCCCCAGGAACTCCGACAGGGTCCCCGACCCGTAGTGGCGCAGCACGTCGATCAAGAAGAGCCGGTCCTCGGCCGCGACGTACCCAGCGCCGAAGGACGTGGCCTGCACGGTGGTGCCGTAGATGTGGGGCACGTCGTGTCCGTCGCGGTAGATCGTCACGTCCCGAGACGGATGCTCGGTCCGGGCGAGGTCTCCCGGGCGCACACCGAAGGACGCGTCGTTGTAGTAGCGGCCGAGGTCGCCGTCGCGCAGGCGCGGGGACGCGTAGAGAAGATTCGCGTAGGGGGCGAGCTGATCCTGGCTGTTCGCCGGCCGGCCGCCCGTGGCCTGGAACTGCAGCGCCTGCGGAGCGTTGACCAGTCCGTTCTCACCCGGCGGCAGGATCGAGAGCGCCTGCCCCTGGGCGTAGTCGCCCGCGCGGTAGGTCGCAGGCGCCGGTTGCGCGCTCGCGACGGCAGGGCCCGCCAACGCCGCGAGCACCACTCCCACCAGCGCAGAGACACCCTTGACCCGTACCGCCATGCCCCTCACATCCGTCACGTCCTCCCGCCACAGCCTCGCCGACCAGCCGGGAAACTACCCGGTTCACCACTCGGGCGCGCCATGTCCCGGTCCAAGACACGGTCGGATCGCCGCAGTCAGGTGCCCTTCTTCCCACGCAGCGTCGTGCCCTAGCGCACGGGGGACCTCAGGGGCGTATGCTCGCCCACGGCTGGATCACTCGTGGATAGGAGCGGCGGTTGCGTCTGATCGTTTCGGTGCTTTCTCAGCGGCGCAGCGTCGTGGGCGGCGCCCTTGGGATGCTGATGATCGCGGCGGTCACCCTGCTTGGTGTGGCCAGCGCCTCGCCCGCCCGCGTTCACGCCCGAGCCGCGGGGACGGTTGCGCGCGTGCTTCGGGTCGGTAGCTATCACGGCATCCGCGGCCAGTTCACCTCTATCCAGGCGGCAGTGGACGCCGCACGTCCGGGCGATTGGGTGCTGGTCGGACCGGGCGACTACCACGAGACGGGGAACCGTGTGCCGCCGGGCGCCAACGGGGATGACCGAGCCGGCGCCGCGGTGCTGATCAGGACCGCCGGCCTGCACCTACGAGGTATGGACCGCAACGGCGTAGTGATCGACGGGAGCAAGCCCGGCCGCCCCCGGTGCAGCGCCAACCCGGCCGACCAGGACTTCGGTCCGATCGATCCGGCCGGCCAGCCCTCGGGGCGCAACGGGGCCATCGTCTTCAAGGCTGATGGCGCGAGCATGGAGAACTTCACCGCCTGCAACTTCCTCACGGGCGACCAAGGGGGCGGGAACAACATCTGGTTCGACGGCGGCGGCGCGACCGGCGCCCAGAAGCTCGGCCGGTGGCGAGGCGCATTCCTGTCGGGCACCACCGGCTACTTCAAGGACGACAACTCGCCGTTCTCGAACTACGGCATCTACGCGTCGAACACGTTCGGGCCGGGGCTCTACACCGAGGTCTACGCCAACAACCAGGCCGACGCTGCCTTCTACATCGGCGCGTGTCCCGACTGCAACACGACGCTGGACCACGCGCACGGCGAGAACAGCGACCTCGGGTACTCGGGAACGAACTCCGGCGGCCACCTGACCGTCCAGAACTCTGAGTTCGACAACAACCAGTCGGGGTTCGTGACCAACAGCCAGAACAACGACGACTACCCCTCACCTCAGGACGGCGCGTGCCCAGCCGGAAGCAGCCGCCCACGTCCGCCGGGCACGCAGAGCTCGGGCTCGTGCTGGGTGTTCACCCACAACAGCGTCCACGACAACAACAACCCGAACGTCCCGGCCAGCGGCTCGGCCGCCGCGGGCCCGGTCGGGAGCGGCGTGGTGATCGCGGGCGGCCGCAACAACATCGTGACCAGCAACCACGTCTTCAACAACAAGGCGTGGGGCGTGCTGCTGGTGCCCTACCCCGACACCGAGTCCCCGCCGCCGGAGGCCAACCCCGCATGTGTGGGCGGCACACCCCCGAACCAGCCCAACCCGCCCGCCGGGCAGAACCCGAACGGGGACCCCTGCTACTTCGATGACTTCGGCAACGAGATCGCCGGCAACACGATCGAGCACAACGGCGGCTTTGGCAACCAGTCGAACGTCGACATGGCCGAGATCTCCAATCCCAACCCGAACGGCAACTGCTGGCACGGCAACCACCGCGGCGACGGCAGCGAGCCAAGCAGCGACCCACCCAACATCCAGGCGACGCACGCCACCTGCGGGCGGCCCAACGCCGGCGATCCCGCGGCCAGCCCGCTCGGCGTGCAGGTCATCTGCGACAGCCAGTTCTTCACGGGCACCGCTCCCGTCCCGGGCCCCGCCCCGGGCGGCATCGACCTCGGCTGTCCGCTCCCGCAACAGGCGGCCAACTATCCCCGCGCGACCCCTGGCTTCAAGCTGATGGGCCTCCCCGCCCAGCGGAGCATGCCCGACCCCTGCCTCGACGTGCCCCGCAATCCCTGGTGCCCCCACAACCCGGTCGATCCCGCCGCCTACCCGGTGCCCGGGGTGCCCTTCGGCGCCGCGAGCCCCGGGGCCCGCGCTCGAATTCGGTTGACGGCCAGCCCGTCGCGTGCCTCGACCGGAGCTTCCCATCGCTATTGCTTCGCTGCCACGACCGTCGTGGGCGGCCGGCGGCACGCCGTGGCCGGCGCGCGCATCGGCTTCGCCAGCTCGCACGCCCAGACCAACCGCCACGGCGTGGCGTGCTTCGTCAAGCGCTTGCACTCCCCCGGTCGCTACCGGGCGAGCGCAAGCAAGACAGGTCTCAGGAGCGGAACGACGTACGTCCGCCTGGTCCGCGCGCGAGCCACGCCGCGATTCACCGGCTAACCACGATCACGCTCGAGGGCCCCCGCGTCGACGCCTCGTCGCTCGTCGACCGGCACTTCACCGCGCCCGTCGGCGGGCGCGCCTTCACGAGCTGAACGCGCCCCGAGGGGCTACGGCTCGCGCGAGTCCAGCGCTCCGCAACCTCGACGGCAACCCTGTGGTCGTTTGGCAGCTACGACGCCTACGCCATGGGCAGCACGGCTGGCTGACGCCGGCACCCTGCGCCGTTCCGCGCTGATGCTGAACGAGGTGGCGTCCACCCGCAACGTCGACCGGCGGCGATAACCGTGCTCGAGGGCTCGCCGCTGGGCACGCTCGCTCCACGACGGCAGTAGTCGACGGGCTGCGCCTGTGTACGCTGTGACAGAGGATGTCAGTTCGTACCAACGAGGATGTCCTGCTCGACGCTGCCCGTGACCTCGTCATGGCGGTCGGCGTGCGCCGCACGACGGCCTCCGATGTAGCGCGCCGGGCGGGGGTGAGCCGGATGACGCTGTACCGCAGCTTCGCCGACGTCTCCGCCCTGCTCTCTGCGCTCATGGCACGCGAGTTCGGAGCGCTGGTCGACTCCGCGTACGCGGAGTCCGCCGAGCTGCCGACCGCCCGCGAGCGGCTGGTCGAGGGCACGGTGCGCGGCGTCGGGCATCTCGCCGGCAACCCGTTGTTCGAGCGAGTGCTGTGCGTCGATCCCGAGCTGCTCCTGCCTTACGTCACCGACCGCCTCGGCGAGACCCAGCGACAGGCGATGAGCTTCTTCTCCGCTCTGCTTGAGGAAGGGGCCCGCGACGGGTCGATCCGGCCGCTCGATCGCCGTGCGGCGGCGTACTGCCTCCAGATGGCCGCCCAGGGCTTCGTGCTCTCCACGCGGGTGGCCGAGGCCGAGGGCCTGCCCGCCGAGGCCCTGGCCGAGCTGCGCGACCTCCTCGACGGCTACCTGCGCCCGCGATGAACATCCGAGCCTCCCTGAACGCCGCGCGCCGGGCCTCGGAGCTCGCGCGCCTGGCGGCGGGCGAGCCGGTCGACGTGCTCGTGGTCGGCGGTGGGATCACCGGCGCGGGGGTCGCGCTCGACGCGTCGAGCCGGGGCCTGCGGGTCGCTTTGCTCGAGCGCAACGACCTCGCCTCGGGCACCAGCCGATGGAGCTCCAAGCTCGTGCACGGCGGACTGCGCTACCTGAGCCACCTGCAGGTGGGCCTGGCGTGGGAGTGCGCGCGCGAGCGCGACGCGCTGATGCGCACGGTCGCCCCGCACCTCATCCGCCCGCTCCCGATGCTCGTGCCGCTGACGCCGGACTGGCCGCGTAGCCAGCGTGGGCTGGTGCGAATCGGCGCGCGGGTCGGCGACGGGCTGCGAGCGCTGGCCGGGACAAGCGGCGACGTCCTGCCCCCCGCACGCACGATCAGCGCCCTGGAGGCGCTCCGCCTCGTCCCAGGGCTCACACCCACCGGGTTGCGTGGCGGGGTGCTCACCTGGGATGGACAGCTCGAGGACGACGCCCGCCTGGTCGTCGCCGTCGCGCGCACCGCGGCCGCGTACGGGGCGGCGATCATCACCGGTTGCCCCGTGCTCGAGGTGATGCCCGGCGGCGTGCGCGCGCGGGACACCGAAACCGGGCAGGAGCTGCACGTACGCGCGGAGCAGGTCGTGCTCGCCGCCGGCGCCTG
>JAABUJ010005653.1_pt1 | contig 12415 bp, 16 predicted proteins | sample 5559131 | NCBI WGS metagenome assembly JAABUJ01 (sample SAMN10711875, study PRJNA513366) | rock metagenome | isolation source: Antarctica rocks | place: Antarctica: Victoria Land, Mt New Zealand nord | collected 2016-01-07
CGAGCACCGCCCTGACCGAATTCGAGCAGGACGGCGACCCGGTGTCGCGTGCCCTGGCGGGCTTCGTGAAGCTGGACTTCAAGACCGCTGACCGCTGGTTCGTCGAGGACGAGCCCGTGTACGCAGAGGTGCGCGACCCCTACCACCGGGTGGACGTCCTGAGCTCCCATCGGCACGTCACCGTCGAGCTCGACGGACGCATTCTCGCCGACACCCACCGCCCGAAGTTGTTGTTCGAGACTGGTCTGCCGGTACGGCACTACATACCGTGGTCAGAGGTCCGACTTGACCTGCTCGAGCTCAGCGACACGGTGTCCGAGTGCCCGTACAAGGGCGATGGGCAGCACTGGAACCTCGTCGATGATGGCACGGTGGTCGTGCCCGACGTGGCCTGGAGCCTGCCACACCCGCTACCGGAAGGTGTTCCTGCCGCAGAGCACGTCTGCTTCTACTCCGACAAGGTCGTGGTCACGGTCGACGGCGTCCGGACATGACCGGACTCGTCGGTGGCGACCGGCAGGGCACGATGTTCGCGGTCGTCGGTGCAACGGGTCAGCAGGGCGGCGCGACAGTGCGGGCGCTGCAGGCGCAAAACACCGGGGTACGGGCACTGGTGCGAGACCCGCAGGCCCGGGCAGCTCGCGCTCTTGCGGACGGCGGCGTCCAGGTGGCGCAGGCCGACATCGATGATGCTGAAAGCATGCGCCGGGCGTTCACCGAGGTCGACGGTGTCTTTGCAATGACCACCTTCGCCGGCGCTGCCGGCACCAGCGGCGAGGTCGAGCACGGCAAACGGATCGCAGACGCGGCAGTCGCTGCACGTGTTCCGCATGTTGTCTACAGCTCCGTCGGTGGCGCCGAGCGGCGCACGATGATCCCGCACTTTGAGAGCAAACGTCGCGTGGAGGAGTACCTGAGCGCCTCGGGTCTGCCGACGACGTTCGTCCGACCCACCTTCTTCATGGAGAACTTCGCCCGCTCGGGACCCCAGCCCGAGGGGGGCTTCATGGTCCTGCGTCTGCCGCTCGCGCCGGACGTGCCATTGCAGATGATATGCGTCGACGACATTGGCGTCGTAGCTGCCGCGGCGCTCCTGGAGCGTGACCGGGTGCCCGGCGGCACCATTGAGATCGCCGGTGACGAGCTGACCGGCGAGCAGATCGCCGCCGTGTACGGCCAGCACTTTGGGCAGCCGGCGCGCTTCGACCCGCTCCCGCTCGACGTGCTCAAGCAGGACCCCGACCGCCAAGCCATGTTCGCCTGGTTCAACCACCTGCCCGCTTACAAGGCCGACTTCGCCGCCACAAAAGACCTAGCCCCGCACGTCAAAAGCCTAGCCACGTGGCTGGAGTCCCGGGACTGAGGGCAGGGTTCCCAGTGAGCGTCAAACCGGCGCGTCCACGCGGATGCCGCGATTACACGACCGCAATGCCGCGCGGTGCAGGCCGTCTGCGGGTAGGCGCCCATGGCCCCCGATCACTGCCCTGCTCGTATGCTCGGGTCATCGGCTGACCGGTGCCGGACGGTGCCGGTGTCGCACCGTCGGGTTCATGTGGTGAGGAGCTCGAGGGTGCGTCGCCGCCGTTGCGTGATTCGAGCGCGGAAGCTTTCGGTTGGGTCGACGGTCCAGAGGAATGCGGAGCCGATGCCTTCAGCGACGATGGCGTGCGCGGTGGGTTCGGGGTCGAGCTCGGTGCGGATGCTGCCGTCGGCTTGGCCGGCGAGGACGGCGGCGAGCGTGTCTGCGCGGAGGGGGGTGACCCAGTCGGCGACGCGTGTGCTCAGGTGGAGCTGCTGCCTGCGGCGTGAAACTCGACCGCGAAGATGGTGCGCATCAACGCTGGTGATTCGTCGATTAGCGCCGCAGTCGTGTCCAAACGAGCCAGCCCGTTCAAGTCCGCTGGTGGTTTCGGGGAGCGTGACGGTGAGCGGGCCTTCGTAGGCGGATGTGACGACGGCGTCGATGAGTTGTTGTTTGGAGCCGAAGCGGGCGCGAACCATCGAGCGGCTGTAGCCGGCGCGGCGCCCGATCTCCGCAGCGGTCGCGGCCTCGTAGCTGCCTTCCGCGATCAGTTCGGCGGCGGCGTGGATGAGGCGTGTGGTGGATTCCTCGCCGCGTTCCTGTTGGGTGCGACGGGTGGGCGGCACGGGTCGATCGTACCGACCAATCTAGCTTACTTGACAGCGACAACTAAGTTTGTATGGTCTCGATGATGCAAGCCACATTCACGCGGCCCCCGAGGTAGGACGTACCCCGACCGACCGAACCTTGATTTCGGGAACACTCGCGGGGAGCTTCGAGCCCGGATGATCGAGTTCACCTTGACGCGGACGTCGACCGCGTCCATCGAGACAGTGTTCGATGCGATGACCGACCATCGCGGGATTGCGGACCAAACGTGGGCGTGCCGACGTAGCACCCTCGATCGGGAGGGAACGCCAGCACCGAACGGTGTCGGCGCGATCCGGCGGCTTGTCGCGATCGGCCCACCGTTCGTCGAGGAGATCATCGCGTACGAGCGACCCACCCGTTACGCGTACAAGATGCTCTCAGGCGCACCGACCCCGAGATCACGTCGGCACGATCGAGCTGCGCGAAGCCGGCACCGGGACCGAGATCAGCTGGCAGATCCGGTCCACGCTGAAGATCCCCGGTTTTGACCGGCTGATGCTGCCGGCGTTCAAGCAGGTCATCGACGAGCTCCTCAAAGGCGGCATCACCGCCGCCGAGCGCCGCGCCTGAACACGATGGAGCTCCTTCATATCGACACTCGAGCCACGGCGCGACCCGGGCACGACATCCCACGACGACCCGCGCCGGCACACCAGCGGACGGTCCGATGACCAGCCCGCCAGGCGTGGACCCGGGCGGATGATGGCGCTACCCGAACACCATGATCCGGGATGGGACTGATTCAGGCCGCGGCGATGCTCTCCGGCGTGAGGATCCGCTCCTCGCGTCGGGGTAGACGATGACGACGGGGATGACGCTCAGCTCCGCTGAGCTGACCGGATATCGGCAGTCGGTGGGAGACTCCTGGACGACGACCTAACCCGGCTTGAGGCCCGACAGCTGGTTGCCGCCGTTGAACTCGACATTGGTCAGCGCCGCGCCTTCGCCGCCTGGGCTGACCGCGAAGGGCCAGGATCCGGTGCGACCGCTCCGAATACAGAGTTCGGCTCGCCGACTTCATTCAAGGTCACCCAAGGCCTTCGGTAACTTGAATCGATGGGTCAGGATCTCGAGCGTGAACTTGTTCCGCAGCGCCGTGGCGCTGTTCTGATTGGCGAACATCCCTGCTTGCCAGATAGCGTCCTCGCGCTTCAACGTCTGGATCCACTGAACTGGGACGACCCACTACGGTCCCGCTGCATGCTCGTAGTTTCCGACCAACGTCTGGTCTGCCAGCCGCTGATTCGTCCCGTCAACGTCGATCATCGCATTGGCAAACGTCGCAGGCTTACCGATGTCCACACCCACCCCGACGTAACCTCGTTCGGAATGTAGGGAAACACCCTCGCCGCCGGCGGAAGATTTCGGATCGTGCGCGCAAATCACTCGCCGCCGCCAGCTGACACAGAGCCGTAGCGAACGGCATCGTCCCAGTTGCGTTCGCCGCCTTCCTCGCCAAAGGCTACGTACCAATCCCGCTCGTTCCAAGTTTCCTGAGTCTTGTTCGAGCGACCGGTTGTTGCCACGGACACCTGCTCGCCATCGAGCAACCAGGTACGCGCCAAATAACGATGACCTTGATCTTCGAAGTAGTGGAAAAAGACAACGTTGACCGGGACGTCGTAATCCTGCGCCAAGTACTGCACAATCCGCTCGGTACTCGGATCGATCTCGGACGCGATGATCGTCAGGACGTGGTCCGTGTTCAGCTCGCTAGGTGGGGGAGCGTCGAAGCGCTTCTGGAAAGCCGCTTCGAACGCGTCTCCCCTTTTCATGCCGTAGGAATCGAAGACGCTGAGCACGTCAGTATGGCATGAGCCGTCGCACCCAAGAGCCGTAGTCGAGGGCTTGGGCGACAACCTCACGCGGCGTCTTGTCCCGCTTCAACTCCAGCACGTGAAGCACGCCGTGGGCGTCAACAGCCAGAAGGTCGATGAACTTACCGAACGCCGTCGGAACCTGCCGCCCGATGATGAGGAGGGGCTCGCCGAGGATGCGCGGATCGGCTTCAATCAGCTCCTCGAGCCGCTTCTCCGTAGGCACGCCACTCGGTACCAGGCGTACTGGTTCATCGTCGATCAGCCACAAGCACATCTCCACTGGCATTAGCGACCCCTTGGCCTCGACGCTAAGGGAAATCCTAGCCCGCGGCTTTCGTGCGCCCATCGGACAGGAGGTGACCTCGTGGAGGCGTGATGTCGTGTCCCGCCTGTCGTCGCTTGGCGGGGAAGTCCGGTCCGGAGCTCGCGTCCTGGTTGCTTGCCGGGCTAGACGACCGGACCCGGCTGACCGCCTGGGTCGAGGCCGAATTCCGCCAAGCCCATCATGAGGGTCAGAAACTAACTCCGTGCGAGGCGCCGAGCGGATCGCAGCGAGGTCGGCCACAGTTTGCTCCTCTTGGGCTCACTCAGGGCCAGCGGTCCACTCGAATCCCTAACCTACTGATCCGTAGTTCTGGGAGGAGGGGTCCGAGGACGTCCTCGGTGGGCCATCTGGGCAGGTCACAGGGCCAGCTACGTCCACGGACGTCCGCGCGAATCCGGCTGGGTCCACCCGCGTGGCTACATCGGTGGCTATAACCGGAAACGCCACTTAGACCGTATGGAGTGACCGCATCAGCTTCAACTTCCCTATTTCGACTCTGCAGAACCGCCGACGTCGATTCTCGATGCCGCCGGGACGCAGGATTCGACGCGGGTTCGATCGAGCGTTAACCTCGCTGGCGGGGGCGCGGTACGCCGCGGTCGCAGCGTCAGTGCTGTTCCGCCAGCGTCCGCCGGAACCCGAAACATGACTGCTGGCTCCCACCTCGACAACCGATAGCTGACCCCTGGTACGCACCGCGAAGGGATGCCATGGAGTGGGGTTCCGCCGCCTCGCCTGAGCTCAGTTTCAGGGAGCGCTTCGGCGGCCGTGACGTGGGCCTGGTTCCAGTCGGAGCCGTCGAGCAGCACGGCCCGCATCTGCCGGTCGGCACGGACGCGATCGTGGCGGAGGCCGTGTGCGCGGCTGCGGCCCAGCTATGTGGCGCCGTTGTGCTTCCCGCTATACCCGTCGGCGTCAGCTACGGCCATGGCACTGCAATGCCTGGCACGCTCTCGCTCAGTCCAGAGCTGCTGGCCGCGACGCTCCGCCAGTACGCCGCGTGGGCTGCCACCTCGGGGCTATGCCGGCTGTTGTTCGTTAACGCCCACTTCGGCAATGTTGCTGCAATCTCGACAGCCACCGACCACTTGCGCCTCTTTCGGCCGGATCTGCGCGTCGGTTTCGTCTCGTGGTGGGAGGCGTCGCCCGAGGTCACCGTTGAGGTACTCGCGGACGGCGCGGACATTCACGCCAATCGCGCCGAGACGTCCATGGTTCTTGCCGTTGCTCCCGACCTCGTTCACCTCGATCGTCTCATGGACGCCGACGACCCGGATCGCACCGCAGAGCTCGTCTTTCGCTACACGGCTCCCTCGCTGTCGATCAACGGCACAACCGGGCGTCCCTCGGAGGCGACGGCCGAGCTCGGACATCACCTGTTGAGGCTCGCGGCCTCAGCGGTGGCAGAACTTGTCACCCGCGGCCGGCTCGAGGAGCCGCCCTTCGGTCCCCCGCCTTCTCCTGCTCTGTGAAGCCGTATTTCCCACTTGAAAGGACACCATGGACACTGTCCATCCCCTTGCTGATGAGCACACCGCCCTCGCCAGCTCGCTGGCAGCGAAGGGGGTCGAGTACGCCCTGGGTGGGTGGATCGATGTACTGGGCCGGAGCAAGTCCAAGATTGTTCCGATCGATCATCTTCCCAACTTGCTGGCCGGGTCCGAGCGGTACACCCCCCGCGGTATGGGAGGTCTCGGCCCAATGACCTCCGACGAGGACGAGTGCGTCGCGATGCCGGACGTGAGCACGCTGACCGTCCTGCCCTGGGACCCGCGCTTCGCCTGGATGGCGGCCGACCTGCTCTTTGGAGGAACGCAGCCGTGGGCGCTGTGTCCCCGCTCACTGCTGAAGCGTCAGCTGACGAGGGCAGCCAACGCTGGCTACGTCTTCAACCTGGGCGTGGAGACCGAGTTTTTCGCCTTTCGGCCCGAGTCGCTGGATCGTGCTGACGGGCATCTCGTTCCCGTCGCCCCCAGCGGCGGGCTCTACCCGACGCCGGCCTACGACGTCGAGAGCTCGCTCGACGCGATGCCCTTCCTGCACGCAATGGTGAAGGCTATGAAGGCCGCCGACTTCGGGGTCTACAGCTTCGACCACGAAGGAGGCGACGCGCAGTTTGAGTTCGACTTCGCCTACGCGCCGGCCCTGCAAACGGCCGACCGCATCAGCCTGTTTCGGTTGATGGCGCGGCAGGTCGCCAAGCAGTGCGGCCTCATCGCTAGCTTTATGCCCAAGCCGTTCACTGGCAGCTGGGGGTCGGGTCACCACTTCAACATGAGCCTGGAGTCGGCCGAGAACGGCGCCAACCTGTTTCGGTCAGAGAGCGATCCGCGGGGCATGGGGTGGAGCCGGACCGCGTACGAGTTCACCGCCGGAGTGCTCCGCCATGCCGGCTCGATCACGGCGCTCGGGAACCCGACCGTCAACTCGTACAAGCGCCTAAGCGGCCGGCTGGCCGACGGTTCAATCTCTTGGGCACCCAGCTACGCCGCATACGGGGACAACAACAGGTCTTGCATGATGCGGCTGCCAAGGAATCGCCCGGCGCTTGAGAACCGTTCGGTTGACTCCGCGGCGAACACCTACCTGACGGCAGCGCTCATGCTGGCGGCCGGGCTGGAAGGAATCGAGAAGGGGCTGGACCCCGGAGATCCGGTGACCACGGAGACTTTCTCGTGGGCTCCGGGCGGTCATCGCATAGACCGGCTGCCAAGGAATCTACTCGAGGCCGTCGACGCGTTTGCCGATGATCCACTGGTCCACGAAGTGTTTCCTCCGCAGTTTGTGCATAACTACCTTGAGATGAAGAATCAGGAGTGGGACGACTATCATTCTCAGGTGACGCCTTGGGAGCGCCAGCGGTATCTGGTGGACCTTTGAGGCAGCCGGCCGCGCGCTATCCGGGAAAGGTTGGTTAGGTCGCGGGCTGGCTTTGTGGCGCTCCGTTTCGAGCCCCCGTCCGTCGAACGGTGCGTGCGATCCCCCGCGAACGGCTCACCGACGTCCTTCACCGGCGGTTTTCGACCGGAGAGCCGGCCTTGGGGGCGGCCCGGGCGATGACGGCACCGTCAGGGTCAATCAGGCTGAACGCATTGCGTCATCGGTCGCCGTGGGCGAATCCTGAACAAGGCGAGCCGCACCTCCGCGTACTCCCCTTGTCGAAGGCTCGGGGCGAGTTGCCGTACCGGAAGAACCCAACCGAGCCGCACTCGGAGTTATTGATCTTTTGCAGGACCTGTTCAACCGCACAGCAATCCGCGCGCGCATAGTCGTGAATCGCATGCGGTCTGTCCCGGCCACAACTACCACAAAGCACCGCCGCTAGGGCGAGAGAGCAGCCGCAATCCGTCGGACTCGACCAGAAAGTTGTCCTCGATCTTGACGAGGACGTACTCGCCGTCGATCTCCACTCCGGTCTCTGGCTCGAGAGCGATGACGGCCCCTTCCTGGATGATCTGGTCTCGCTCCGTGCGATCCGCCCGGCAGATTGTCGGCAATTCGCACGCTCTGATGCCGACGCCGTGTCCCATCGCGTAGGGGGTGCGCGGGTAACCCTTGCCCACGAGGAACGCGTTGACCGCGTCGTGCACAGTCGAAGCGCGAACGCCCGGCTTTGCCGCCTGCTGGCCTACAAGATGAGCCTCTTGCAGCACCTCGTATGCCGCCTTGAGGGCTGGGTGCGGGTCACCGACGAATCCTGTTCGGGCAATATCCGACGCGTATCCACCGGCGCCGTAGCAGCCGATATCAAAGAAGTAAGGGTCGCCTTCGCGCAGCACGGTACCGGCCGCGAACCAGGTGCCGGAACCTCTGCGGTGATTGCACAACGAATGGCTAAGGAACTCCACGCCCGCGCGCTGCAGGTGACCCATCATTACGGCGAGGATGTCGAAGTCCGTCATCCCTGGCTGGGCTGCTGTGAGGCCGGCCAGCGCCGCCGATGCGTTAACAAGACTGGCAGCCTCGAGCAATTCAACTTCGATCGGATGCTTGACCTGCCGCAGGTCGAATAGGGCAGTTCCCAATGGCTTGAACTCTGTGTCCGGCAATTGCTCCTGTAAGGCTTCGAGCACTTCCGGGTAGATTAGCTCATAACCAACTCGGCGGGCTCCGTCAAGGCGCGACGCGATGGTCCTAGCCCAATAGCCCGCCTGGGGGACGGCGGGGGTCCATGATGGCAGTGGGTGCACGGCGCGGATGTTCGGTAGGTCGTGAAGAGGCTCGTCCTGGCGCTCGTCGACCCATGGGACGAACAGTTCCGCCCCGCCATCAGCGTTGATGACAGCGGCGAACCAATCGAAGGACTCGCCAATAATTTGAGTTCGGTAGTCAGTGGCGTAGCGGATGTTGTCGAACCCCGACATCAGCAAGTGATCGACCTTCTGCTCGGCCATCAGCTGACACACCCCGCTAACACGCCAGGCGCGGAGTGCAGGCATGTCAACTTCGGGCCAGGTGTACAAGAGAGTCCTTTCCTTTGAGATTACGTCATGCTATTGCATGGCGCGCGATGGTAGGGACTTCCAGGTGGAACGCGTCGTCCTTCGGGGTCGGACGCTCAGCGGAAGTCCTCCTCCCGGAACTCGTTTTCTCGGCGGACGTCGCCCCGCTCCCGCTCGGCGGTGCGAAGTTGCACCCTGCGAATCTTGCCCGAGATCGTCTTAGGTAGGGCGGCGAACTCCAGACGTCGTATCCGCTTGTACGGTGCCAGGTTCTCGCGGGCGTGGGCAAGGATCTCACCCGCCAGATCCTTCGAAGGTTCGTAGCCATCGACCAGTGCGATGTACGCCTTGGGTACCGCGAGGCGCAGCTCGTCCGGTGCCGGCACGATCGCAGCTTCAGCCACGGCCGGATGTTGGATTAGCACGCTTTCGAGTTCGAAGGGGCTGATGCGGTAGTCCGCAGCCTTAAATACGTCGTCGGCTCTTCCCACGTAGGTGATGTAACCGTCCGAGTCCCGGCTCGCGACGTCGCCAGTATGATAAACACCGTCCTTAGTCGCCATTCGTGTCGCCTCGACGTCAGCATGTTCGCCCGAGCTGCGGTATCCGGTCATCAGGCCGACCGGGCGGCCAGCGGGCCCTTCGAGGTCGAGGCAGATCTCGCCCTCCCCCTCGGCGACTCTCTCGCCGCTTATCGGGTCGACCATCACGACGTCGAACCCGGGCATTGGCCGGCCCATCGAGCCGAGTCGAAGCGCAGCACCGGGCGCATTGCCGATCTGCAGCGACGACTCGGTCTGCCCGAACCCGTCACGAACAGTTTTGTCCCAAGCTCGTTGCACCTGCTCGATCACCTCGGGATTCAACGGCTCGCCCGCCCCCACGAGTTCGCGTAATTCGGGCAGTTCCCAAGCCGCGAGATCGGCCTGTACGAGCATTCGCCACACTGTGGGCGGAGCGCAGAAGGTGTTGACGCGCTGCTCGCGCAAGACGTCGAGCATCGTCGATGCGTCGAATCGGGAGTAGTTGAAGGCAGCAACCGTTGCACCAGCCAACCAAGGCGCGAACACGCAGGACCAAGCGTGTTTCGCCCATCCCGGACTAGAGACATTGAGGTGCACGTCACCGGGCCGCAGTCCGATCCAAAACATGGTGCTCAGGTGGCCGATGGGATAACTGCTGTGCGTGTGCTGTACCAGCTTGGGCAGCGCGGTGGTGCCGGAGGTGAAGTACAGGAGCAGCGGGTCGTCGGCGCCGGTCGGACCGTCGGGAAAGAACGGGGCGAGTGACTCAAGTGTGTCGGAGTACCGCAACCATCCCTCGACTTGCTCGCCGACCGCAATGCGCAGGAAAGCGCCGTGGACCTCCGCAAATCCCGGCGTGACGTCGGACCGCGCCACCACTGCGCCGACCGCACCCCGGTCGACGCGGTCTCGCAAGTCCTCGGGGGTGAGCAGAGTGGCGGCCGGTATAACGACCGCTCCCAGTTTGGCTGCGGCCAGCATCGTCTCCCACAGCTCGATCTGGTTGCCGAGCAGGAGCAGGAGACGCATGCCTCGGCCAACGCCCTGCGCCCGCAGCCAGTGGGCAACCTGATCAGACCGGGCAGACAACCCGGCGAAGGTGTAGCTCGCGCTGCGGCCGTCAGCCTCGATGACAATGATGGCCTTGCGGTCGGGGTGCTCGGCGGTCAACACACCGTCGAACCAGTCCAGTGCCCAGTTGAAGTGTCCGGGGCGGGGCCAATGGAACGAGGCGACCGCGGCCTCATGGTCAGTGCGGTGCCGCAGCAGGAAGTCTCGGGCACCGCGGACGGCGGCCGAGCCGTCGACTTCGAGTGCGCTCACGGGCTGACCTTGGCACGGGAGCTTGCCGGTGTCATCATCTGAACCCCAGCGACCACGTCGCGTCGTCTGCCGCGAACCTCAAACAAACCAAGCTTGGATTCAGCCGCAGACCTGCTTTCAGCAGTGTTCAGCTTGGGCATCCGCCACGGTTCGCTCGCGGGCCCTACTAGATCTCCCACTCGTAGGAGAACTTCTCGATCTGCAAGATGACCGATGTTTCAACGGCGGTCACCCCTTCCAATGGGCCAAGCACCTTAGTGAGGAAGGTGACAAGGTGTTCATGGTCCAGGAAGAAGGCCTCTACGATGAGGTCGTAGCGACCGGTCGATACGCCACAGTAGCGGACTTCTGGGCATCGGGTGAGAGCCTCTGCTACCGCTCGGAGCGCTCTGAGCTGCACAGATATCCCGAGTATGGCCGACACTGTTGAGCCAGTAAGCTTAGGCGTTGGGACGGCAACGACCTGCACGTACTGGCCGTCGAGCAGTGCCGCGAGCCGTTTACGGATCGTGGTTTCCGTGACACCGACCTGTCGCGCTATTTCGATGTTACTTGCCCGACCGTTTATTTGTAGAACCCTGACGATTGCACGGTCGGTTTCGTCCATAACTGCTCTCCTTCGCTCGGTGTCTTGACGAGCTCAAACAATTTTCAGTATAGACGTATTTTCGCGATCGGGCCTCCCGGGCGATGAGCACTTATCTTTACTTAGCGGTCCGTCCGAGGCAAGGCTTGGCGCAGAAGATGCCGCTGGCGGTGTCTGGGATTGTGATGCTTGCGCGATGATGAGCACAGCATCTGGTTTGATAATTCACGCTGATCGCGCAACACCTCTGCTAACCCGCTTGTTGCAGTAGGTCTGTGATCTTGGTGGCGCGACACGGGTCGTAGATGCGCGAAAGTGCCTGCCCCGCTTGGGATCTTGGACTTGTCGAAGGTCAAGGTCCGCCGCGCAGGAGAGGCACTCCGCAGATGCACGGTAACGCGTCACGTCCCAAGATCGTGTTCTCCGGCGGCGGGTCGGGTGTGGTGTCGCATGCCGGGTCGCGGTTGCTTGCCGAGCTGGCCGACAGGGCAGGCGTCACCGGCCTGTTCGGCGATGCGTTGGCCGGGTTGCGGGAGCGCCGCTCGGGTCATGAGCCGGGTCGGGTGCTGATCGATCTGGCGGTGATGCTCGCCGACGGCGGGACGACAATCTCAGATCTGGCGGTGCTGCGGAACCAGCCGGAGTTGTTCGGCCCGGTCGCCTCGACCGCTACTGCCTGGCGGGTCCTGGACGCCGTCGACGAGCCGCTGCTGGCAGGTCTGCGTTCGGCGCGGGCAGCGGCCCGGGAACGGGTCTGGTTGCAGGCAGCGGACACCGATCGGTTGCCCCTGTCGACGACCGCTGGCGGCCGAGTCTGGCCTGGGATCCGGGTCCAGCTCGACGCCACTCTGGTGACCGCCCACAGCGACAAGGAGTCGGCTGCGGCGACGTTCAAGGGCGGCTACGGCTTCCACCCCTTGACGGCCTGGTGCGACAACACCGGCGAAGCGCTCGCCACCCTGCTCCGGCCGGGCAACGCCGGATCCGTGCGACACGAGGTCGCACATGGTGAGTTGGTTGCATCGATTGGAGGTCGGCTGATGTCGACGATGTGATCACGGGTCAGTGTCCAGGGACCTGTCCCCGCCCTGACGCGCGTCGCTGGTAACGGCGGGGTGCGGAGCTCAGGGAAGACGCCGAAGGGTCCGCGTTCCGTCCGCGGGCCACGGGCAAGGGGAAGACCGGGCGGGTGAACGTGAGTGAACCCTTGTTGAAGCCTCGT